>OHGZ01000125.1_pt1 | contig 70110 bp, 57 predicted proteins | sample 1567851 | NCBI WGS metagenome assembly OHGZ01 (sample SAMEA3879563, study PRJEB24766) | human gut metagenome | biome: human-associated habitat; feature: feces | place: USA | collected 1985/1987 | reverse complement strand
GCCGCCGTAGGTGTCGACGATGATCTTGCGGCCCGTGAGGCCCGAATCACCCGCAGGCCCGCCGATGACGAAGCGGCCCGTCGGGTTCACGTAGTATTTTGTGTTCTCGTCCAGCAGGCGCGACGGCAGGTTCGGCTCGATGACCGTCTCAATAACGGCCTTGCGCAGATCGTCGATGGCGATGGAGTCTGCGTGCTGAGTGGAAACAACGACAGTATCGATGCGGGCGGGCATCCCGTCGGGGCCGTATTCCACGGAGACCTGACTCTTGCCGTCCGGGCGGAGCCAGGGCAGAAGACCGGATTCGCGCGCGTGCGTCAGCGCCTTGGTGAGATTGTGCGCGTAGGCGATGGGAGCGGGCATCAATTCCTTTGTCTGCGTGCAGGCGAAGCCGAACATCATGCCCTGATCGCCTGCGCCGGTCGTGCCGTCGTCATACGCGTTGTCAACGCCCATGGCGATATCCGGGGACTGCTGCCCCATGGCGACCATGACATTGCAGCTGTGGCCGTCGAAGCCCATCTCGGGGCGGTCATAGCCCGCGTCGCAGATGGCCTTGCGGGCGATCTGGGCGATGTCGATGCGGGCGGACGTGGTGATCTCGCCCATGACGAGCACCATGCCGGTCGTCGCCGCCGTCTCGCAGGCGACGCGGCCCATGGGGTCCTGCTCGAGCACCGCGTCGAGCACGCTGTCGGAGACAAGGTCGCACAGCTTGTCGGGATGGCCCTGTGTAACGGACTCTGAAGTAAAGATTTTTCTGTTGTTCATATCTGATTCCTTTCCGGGCATAAAAAAGCGCCCTGCCCGAGGGGCAGAACGATATACGGTTCTCTCCCTCATCTTTCGATTCCTTCGCCGGATTTGGCACCTTGCATCCGCAGGTTGCCGGGTTTCATTGGGCCGTTCCCTCCACCACTCTTGATAAGGCTGTTCAGTTGTACCCTGATTATACAAAACCCGCCGGAAAAGTCAAGAGAAAAGTTTTGATTTCGGCAAAATTCCCGGTTTATCTCAGCGAGAACCCGCCCATACTCCATGCAGAACAGAATGTTTACATTTGCAGGGTAGATTTTTCCGCCCGGAGCCGGTATGATGAAACCTGAACATCAGGAGGGTGAACACTATGAAGGATCTTCGCAGACGGTTTGAACGCTTCTGCCTCAAAAACCGGGGCAAGGGCATTCCGAATCTCATGCTCGTCATTGCCATTGGAAATCTGGCGGTCTTTGCGCTCTCGTACATCGACCCCAGCAATATCGTCTACAGCTATCTCTGCTTCAGCCGCTCCGCCATTCTGCGCGGACAGGTCTGGCGGCTGTTTTCGTACATCTTTACGTACCTGAACGACGTGCGGGGCGCGGGACTGCTGTTGGCGGCGGTGTCGCTGTTCTGCTATTATCAGTTCGGAAAGATCCTGGAGAGCTACTGGGGCACGTTCCGCTTCAATCTCTATTATCTGACCGGACTTGTGCTGACCGATCTGGCCGCAATGCTGCTCGGCGCCGGAGCGGACGCGTCCGCGCTGAACCTCAGCCTGTTTCTCGCCGTCGCGACCATCGCGCCGGAGGCGAAGGTGCTGCTGTTCTTCTTCATCCCCATCAAGATGAAATACATGGCGTGGGTCTATCTCGGCTTCACGGTGCTGAACGTGTTCTCGTCCTTGCAGCTGTCCTCGTTCCTCTCGTTCTACTGGCTGCTGCCCGTCGTGCCGCTTTTGAACTACTTCCTCTTCTTCGGCAGCGACGTCAAAAACATCCTGCCCGACGCACTGCGCTACCGGCAGCGGAAGAATTACCGCACGACCACGACAAATGCCCGCCCGAACCCCAATTGGGCAGGCTCCTACCGCTCCAAATCCGGCGAGAAGCCCTACCGGCATAAATGCACGGTCTGCGGCCGGACGGATACGGACTATCCGAACCTCGAATTCCGCTACTGCTCGAAGTGCAATGGCTATTACTGCTACTGCATCGATCACATCAACAATCATGTCCACATCACCACGCCCCCGGAGGGCGCGGAAAAGAAATAAAACGGAGGGACTGTCATGAACGAAGTATTGCACTGCCTGCTGACCCGCAGAAGCGTCAAGAAGTATCTTTCGCAGCCGGTCGAGAAGGAAAAGCTGGACGCCGTTCTGGAGGCCGGAACGTATGCCGCCTGCGGCATGGGCCGTCAGGCCGGGAAGATCGTCGTGCTGCAAAACCCGGACGATATCGCGCAGCTGGAAAAAATGAACGCGTCGATCCTCGGAAACCCGGCCGCGCACCCGTTCTACGGCGCGCCGGTCGTGTGTGTCGTGTTCGCGGACACGAATGTGAATACATGGGTCGAGGACGGCAGCCTTGTCATCGGCAATATGATGGCCGCCGCGCACAGCCTCGGCCTCGGCAGCTGCTGGATCCACCGGGCACGGCAGGAGTTTGAAAGCGCGGAGGGCAAGGCGCTGATGAAAAAATGGGGCGTGAGCGAGAATTACGCCGGCATCGGCCACTGCATCCTTGGCTACGCCGCGCAGGAGCCCGCCCCCGCAAAGCCCAGAAAGGCCGATTTCATTGTACGCGTTGATCGTAACCGATGATCCAATCGCCTGCGGTTACCAGCGGATCTTTTACCGCAGCTGTGCAGTTTGAAAAGCTTGAAATACACAAAGGATTCCTGCGCTTTCAAACTTTCATCTGCGGCAAAATCTCTCGCTGGTAACTCTTGTCGATTAAATTATCGGTTACTAAACCCCTTGCAAAATCGAAAAAACAGGCTTATACTGAAGAAAAAACAGGAGGGCACTGATATGAAATCCATCAAAAGCATCCTGAAGATCGCGGGCGCGGTCATGGCCGTGATCGGCACCGTGCTTGTCGTCGTCGGCTTCCTCGACGAGATCTGCGCAGGCGTCAAAAAGCTTGCCGCCTGCCGCGCACGCCGCGAGGAAATGAAGGATTACGCAGACTGACAGATCGAGCGAACGCCCCGAAGCAGCTGCTTCGGGGCGTTTTCTATGTGCCAAAGTTCCGGGGTTGCCCGGTCACAGCAGAAACAGCGCTTCGCGCACGACCTCACCGACTGTGGGGTGGGGGAAGACGATCTTGTCCAGATGCTGCACGGGGAGCTTGGAATGCACCATCATGGCCGCGCCGTAGATGATCTCCGAGACATAGGAGCCGACCATATGGACGCCCACGACGCAGCGGTTTTTCCGGTCATAGAGCAGCTTGCAGAAGCCGGTTCCCTTCGGATTTTCTGCAAGATACCGGCCCGAGAGCGCCATCGGCGCTTTGACCACCTGCACGTCCAGTCCCTTTTCCCTTGCGCTCTGCTCCGTTTCGCCGACGCAGGCGACCTCCGGCGTGGTGTAGATCACGGAGGGGATGATGGAATAGTCGATCGCGTCCTTTTTGCCGAGCATATCGTTGACCGCGACCTCTGCCTCGCGATAGGCCGTGTGGGCCAGCATCAGCTTGCCATTGCAGTCGCCGACGGCCCAGACGCCGGGGACGTTCGTGCGCATCTGCCGGTCTGTCACGACTGCGCCGCGTTCGAGCGCAATGCCGAGCGCCTCCACATTCAGCCCCGTCACATCTGCCCGCCGTCCCGCCGACAGCAGCACGCGCCCGCAGGCGATCTCGTGCCGCCCGGAAGCGTCGGAATACACGACGCTCCGCTCCGTGACAGCCTCGACTCTGGCGTTCAGGCAGAAGTCCATGCCCTGCTTTTTGTACGTCCGCATCAGCAGCTCGCAGATCTCCGGGTCGGTGCTGCCCGCGATCTTGGGCAGCATCTCAATGACCGTCACCTTCGTGCCGATGGACGCGAAATAGCACGCCATTTCCAGCCCGATCACGCCGCCGCCGATGCAGACGAGCGATTCCGGCTGCTCCGAAAGGGAAAGCAGCTCGCGGTTCGTCATAACAAAGCCGGAAGCAAGTCCTTCCCGTACACCGGGGATCGGCGGGATCACGGCGCTGGAGCCGGACGCCAGCACGAGCCGCGGCGCGGACAGTGTCTCGCCGCCTGCAGCGACCTCAAAGCGCTCCCCCGATTTGCCGAGGATCCGGCCCTCGGCGGCGAAAACCGTCACGCCATGCGCCTTCATTGCCGCGCCCACACCCCGGACGAGTGTTTTGACCACGCCGTCCTTCCGCGCAACGACCTGCGCGTGGTCGATGGAGACGTTCTGCGCCGTCACGCCGTATTCCGCGCCGTGCAGCGCCGCCTGATACTGCTTGGCGCAGTAAAGAAGGCTCTTTGTCGGGATGCAGCCCTCGTTCAGACAGGTGCCGCCCAGCGCGCGCTTTTCGATCAGCGCTGTCCGCAGCCCCGCCTTTCCCGCGCGTTCCGCGCAGAGATATCCGCCTGGCCCGCCGCCGATCACGATCAGATCAAATTCCTGCATTTCAAGTTCCTCCTGCTGTATTTTTCCTTAGTTTAGCATACCCGGCAGCAGATTGGAAATGCTTATTTGTGATGCGTGTATTCCGATTATGTCGTTTTGCGTTGTTTTTATTGTAAAACAGGGTACGTCACGCCGCACACGGTGACGGAGGCCAGCTCGTCCAGATCGATGATCTGCGAGAACAGCCATGTATTCTTTACCTCGTTGCTCTCCCAGCTGCCGGCGTAGGAGCTGCCCCATGAACCGTAGGTTCCATACGGGCTGTCCTCGTAGCCGTTTTCCGCGCTGGAAAGCGCAAAGCTGGTCCCGTCCTTGAGTGTGATGGAGACCGCCTCGTTGCTCGTCTCGCCGCTGCCATATATCCCATCGAGCTGGAAAGAGATCGGCGAGATCGTCGCCGTCTGCCAGCAGAAGCGGTCATCCGGGCCGGATTCGCCATCCAGCTCGATCACCAGTTCCTGCTCCAGCTGCTCCGGAACCGGGATCTCGAACAGATCGACATTCTGGTCATGGTGGCTCATATCGAACAGGATTCGGTCGCCCGGTTCGAACTCGCCGCCGATGTTGGTCAGCAGCGCATAGGCTGTGCTTCCCTCCACCTGCATGATCTCCATGCTCATGCCGCCGTTTTTCCATTCCAGCCGGTGATCCGCGCCAAAGCCACCGAAGTTTGTGTTGTTGTGCGCACCAACCCACAGCATCCGGGCGAGCTCCTTCTGGTAGCCGTCCGTTTCCGGGATCGCGGCAAGCTCTGCCGCCGCGTCGTCGTTTTTCGCGTCAATGCGCATGATGGCATAGAACGAGTTTCTGGAAACGAGCATGGATTCGAGCGTGAACGTAAAATCATCCGTTTCTGCCGATACGCCCGTATCCGCCAAATCGGCAGTGTCGGGCACCTGCATCGTGCCCTCGGCGATCATGGCCTGCTCTTCCTCGGTGTACGTCGGCTGTGTGATATCCGTAGTCGTAGTTTCGTCGTAGCTGGTGACATGGTCCTTGACCAGCGCGGCTTTTTCGCCAAACAGCTGGTCGAACCAGCCGAAGGAGTGCGCCGCAAACGCACTGCCGCACAAAAGCGCCGCGATTGCCGCCGCGATCAGCACCGTCCGGACAGGCCGGGCGGGCTTCCGCTTCGTTTCTTTGATTTTTCCCATCGTCTTGCTCAAAATCCGCGCACCCTCGCCGTCCTGCATCGGGGGCAGCGGAATCTCCTGCTCCGGCGCATAGCGCATGAGCTCATCCCACGTCGTTTTCACAAAACAGACCTCCTTTTTCCAAAGCCTCGCGCAGCGTCCGCCGTCCGCGCATCAGGCGCGAACGCACGGTCGACGCGTTCAAATGTAAGTCCTCCGCGATCTGCGCGGCTGTCTGCGACAGATCGTAAAACCGGTAAAATATTTCCCGGTCCTCGTCCGGCAGGGCGCGCATGGCCTGCGTAATGGCCGCGCAGCGCTCCTGTTCCACCATCTGCTCCCAGAGCCGGTCGAGCGTGATGAGCGTATCGTCCTCCAGCGGAAGATAGACGTTCTGCTTCCGCATGGCCTCCGCCGTCCGGTTCCGCGCCACCGCGCCGAGCCATGGCCGCAGCTGCCTGCGCTCGATGCGCGCCGCGCCGTTCCAGAGCGCGAAAAACACGTCTGAGGCAATTTCCTCATGGTCCTCCGGCGTCAGAACGCCGCGGCTGCGGTTGCGGATGATGGCCAGAACGTATGCGCCGTACTGCGCGACCGCCTGCTCCAGCGCACCTGCGCGCTGCTTTTGCAGCTGCCGCAGCAGCTCCTTTTCGTCCAAGCCGCATTCCTCCTTTTGTAACCGCTGATCGGTTACTTGCATTATGTTCAGCATACTGACGTCTATCATGTCGGGTGTTTGGCCGATTTTGTTGCAGCCGCACGGAAATTTTCCCTGTTTCCCCAGAGTTCTTGCTTTTTCTGCCTGCGGCTGGTATGATAAAGCTATGAAGAAAAGAGTTGCTTACTATGTCAGCCGGAAGAATCCGCTTATCTGGCTGGCTGCGCTGGTCATGCTGGCCTCGGCAGCGCTTCGCATCGCAAATGTCTGCGGGAAAGGCGCAGACGCAAAGACGGTGTGGTTTTTAGTCGTGCTGCCGGTCGTGGGCTGTGTGTTCTATGTGCTGAATATCCTGTGCAATGGCAGCGACCGGTTCTACCGTTCATCCGTGCCCGTCATTCTGCTTGCGATCTATTACGGCATCAAGATCACGCTCGTCTCACCGTATCTGTGGCTGACGTTCATGTTCTGGATCGCCTATCTCGCCATCGCCGCGTTTTACGCCGTGACCGTCTCCGGCCACATCAAAAGCACGATCCCGCTGCTTCTGCTGCTGATCGCTGCGCTCGGCATTCTGGCCGGGATGCACGAGAAGGAATTCACGCGGGAAAACTGGCCGCAGCTGCGGCAGATTTTGCCTGATATGCTGTTCCTGCTTGCCGGGATTCTGACGCTGCTCGGCGCGAAGGTCTATCTCGACGGCGCGTACCACCCCACCTGGGGTGACCGGCCCGACGGCCGCAGGCTGCGCACGCTCGACCCGATGGCGGTGGTCGCCAATTATATCATGCCGACGCGCATCGGATCGTCCAATTTCATCCGCGAGTCCGTTGACATCGGCCCGATGGAGCGCTATATCCGCGAAAAGCGCAAGCAGGGCTATACGAATCTCGGCGTGACGCACGTATTTCTGGCTGCCTATGTCCAGTGCGTGGCGAAATATCCGGCGCTCAACCGCTTCCTGTCCGGGCAGCAGGTCTATTCGCGCGACGACGATATCCAGTTCTGCATGGTCGTCAAGACCTCGATGGACACCTCCGCGCCGGAGTCGATCACGAAGCTCCATCTGAAGCCGACCGACACCATCGACGATATCTACGAAAAGCTCAACAAGGGCATCGCCGCCATTCAGGGACAGGCCATCGGCGGCAGTGACTTTGACAAAACCGCGAAATTCCTGTCGTTTATCCCCGGCGTGCTGTTCAAATTCGTGATTTGGCTGCTCAAGACCATCGATTATTTCGGTTTCCTGCCGAAGTTCCTGCTGGAGGTCAGCCCGTTCCACGCCTCGATCTTCTTTACGTCCATGGGATCGCTCGGCATCCCGCCCATCGTGCACCATCTGTACGACTTCGGCAATATGCCCGTCTTCGTCTCCTTCGGCTGCAAATACCACAAGAACGAAGTGCTCGACGACGGCACGGTCGTGCGCCGCAAGTACATCGACTACACCGTCAACACCGACGAGCGCATCTGCGACGGCTTCTATTACGCCACCACGCTCAAGCACCTCAAGCGCCTGCTGTCCCACCCCGAACAGCTCGACAAGCCCGCCCCCGTCGTCAACCACGACATTGAGTAATCCCCTTTCTATGCAGAACCCGCCCCGGGCAGCTGCCCGGGGCGGGTCTTTTATCCCGGCATGGATTGACAGGTTTCGACTGATTTGGTAGAATAACCACGGCGCTGCCGATAAGCGGCAAGCGGTTAGTTCCCCTGGCTTTTGACAGGGGGCGCTTCTTGTCCCCTGATCTTCGGAAAGGGGGACTGCATATGAGTACATCCGAAGTTTTGCAGCTTTGCCTTGTGATCATCGGCATTTGTAGTCTGTTCGTTCAGATATACAAAAAGAAGTAACCGCCCAGCTTCCAACTCGCGGTTACTTCTTTTGACCTAATCGCCAGAGGGGGCTAACCGTTTGCCGGCAGCGCTCTTGCTATTTTTATTATACCAGACACTTCTGATTTGTCAAGCGTACCGATGAAGCGCAGACCGTTACACCCGCCCATGTCCAGCCGGACAGGGGCGGGTGTGGTCGATTACTTTTTCAGCTTGTTGTCCACAACGTCCTTGAGGACGGCGGTGAAGGCATCAAGCGTCATGGCGCCGAGGTCGCCGTCTGCGCGGTTGCGCGGGGAGACGGTACCGGCTTCGATATCGCGGTCGCCGACGACGAGCATATAAGGGATCTTCTCCATCTGCGCGTCGCGGATCTTCTTGCCGATCTTCTCGCTGCGGGTGTCGACCGTCACGCGGTAGCCCTGCGCGGTGAGCTTTGCGGCCTGCTCCTTGCAGTAGTCAACAGCGCGGTCCGTGACCGGCAGGAAGCGGACCTGCTCCGGCGCCATCCACGTGGGCAGCGCACCGGCGTATGTCTCGATCAGGTAGGCCAGCGTGCGCTCGTAGCAGCCGAGGCTCGTTCTGTGGATGATATACGGCAGCTTCTTCTCACCGTTTTCATCCGTGTAGTACATCCCGAAGCGCTCAGCCAGCAGCATATCGATCTGGATGGTGACGAGGGTGTCCTCCTTGCCGTAGACATTCTTATACTGGATATCGAGCTTCGGGCCGTAGAACGCGGCTTCGTCGATGCCGATATCGTACTTGACGTCGAGATCGTCGAGGATCTTTGCCATGACGCTCTGCGCGTGATCCCACTGCTCTTTGGTGCCCTCGTACTTGTTCTTGGGGTTCGCGGGATCCCACTGGGAGAAGCGGAACGTGCACTTATCAAGCAGGCCGACTGTACTGAGGCAATACTTGGCAAGATCGAGGCAGTCACGGAATTCGTCCTCGAGCTGATCCGGGCGGAGCACCAGATGGCCCTCGGAAATCGTAAACTGGCGCACACGGATGAGGCCGTGCATTTCGCCGGAGTCCTCGTTGCGGAACAGCGTGGACGTTTCGCCGAGACGCATCGGCAGATCGCGGTAGCTGCGGCCGCGGTTCAGATAGACCTGATACTGGAACGGGCAGGTCATCGGACGCAGGGCGAAGCACTCCTTCGTCTCATCCTGCGGGTCGCCGAGGACAAACATACCGTCGAGATAGTGATCCCAGTGGCCGGAGATCTTGTAAAGCTCACGCTTGGCCATGAGCGGCGTCTTGGTCAGCAGGTATCCGTGCGCCTGCTCGACATCCTCGACCCAGCGCTGCAGCAGCTGAATGACGCGCGCACCCTTCGGCAGCAGAATGGGAAGGCCCTGGCCGATGCAGTCGACCGTCGTGAAGTATTCCAGTTCGCGGCCCAGCTTGTTATGGTCGCGCTTGAGGGCTTCTGCCTGCTCGGCCAGATACTGGTCAAGCTCTTCCTTCTTCGGGAATGCGACGGCGTAGATTCTCTGCAGCATCTTGCGCTTGGAGTCGCCGCGCCAGTATGCGCCGCAGCACTGCGTCAGCTTAATGGCGTTGCCCTTGATGCGGCCTGTAGAATCGAGGTGCGGGCCTGCGCAGAGGTCTGTAAACTCGCCCTGCGTGTAGAACGAGATGTGCGCATCTTCGGGCAGATCGTTGATCAGCTCGACCTTATACGGCTCGTCCTTTTCCTGCATATATTTGATGGCTTCCTCGCGTGGCAGCTCGAAGCGCTCGAGCTTCAGCTTTTCCTTGCAGATCTTGCGCATCTCGGCCTCGATGGCGTCGAGATTTTCCTGCGTGAAGTTGAACGGAGCGTCGAAGTCATAGTAGAAGCCGTTGTCGATGGACGGGCCGATGGCCAGCTTGACCTCCGGCCACAGGCGCTTGACGGCCTGCGCCATGACGTGGGAACAGGTGTGCCAGTACGTTTTGCGGTACTGCGGGTTTTCAAACGAGAATTCATTGTTTTCGGACATGGTTTTCTGCCTCCTAAATTGATTTGGGGCAAAACAAAAACGCCTTACCCCTGTCGTTTCAGGGGTGAGGCGCTGTACGCTCCACGGTTCCACCCTGCTTACGGACGAAAAAACATCCGTCGCTTTGTGTCTCTGTAACGGGAGAACCCGGCGGCGCATTTCCGCGCCGCGGCTCAGAAGCGGTATCCGGGCGGGCCGCGCAAAGGCTCTTGCAGCATACGAGCCTCTCTCTGTGATGCGCTGCCGGTGCCGGGACGTGTCTTCGTCTCAGCCTTTTCTGGATGCTACAATAGCACGTTTCCGGGGTTCTGTCAATCCCCCGCGGACACGGAAATGCGTTGCAAACCGGCTTTTTTTCTGGTATCATAGCCTCAGAATCAGACAGGGAGGCCGACTATGGACCTTTGTAATATCAACGAGATCAAGGCGCTGCTCGCACGGCACGGATTCCATTTTTCCAAAGCCAAGGGGCAGAATTTCCTGACGCAGAGCTGGGTGCCGCAGAACATCGTGCTGGAATCCGGCGTGGACGAGACGTGCGGCGTATTGGAGGTCGGCCCCGGCATCGGGCCGCTGACGCAGCAGCTGTGCCGGTACGCGAAAAAGGTCGTCGCGGTCGAACTTGACCGGACGCTCCAGCCCGTGCTGGCCGAGACGATGGCGGGCAATGAAAATCTGGAAATCATCTTCGGCGACATTCTGAAAACGGACATTTCCACGCTGGTACAGGAGGAATTCGCGGGCCTGCGCCCGATGGCCTGCGCGAATCTGCCGTATTATATCACGACGCCCGTGCTGGCAGCGCTTCTGGAGAGCCGTGCGTTCGAGGCCGTGACCGTCATGGTGCAGAAGGAGGTCGCGCAGCGCATCTGCTCGCCCGCAGGCAAGGGCGATTACGGCGCGTTCAGCGTCTTCTGCCAGTATTACGCCGAGCCGGAGCTGCTGTTCGACGTACCGGCAAGCTGCTTCATCCCGCAGCCGAAGGTCACGAGCGCGGTTTTAAAGCTCACCATGCGGAAAGAGCCGGTCTGCGAGATCAAAAGCGAGACCATGTTCTTCAAGGTCGTCCGCGCAGCGTTCGCCCAGCGCAGGAAGACGCTTCTGAACGCGCTTTCATCCGGGCTTTCGCAGTTTGACAAGCCCGCGCTTGCGGCCGTGATCGAAGATTGCGGCTTTGCGCCCACGGTGCGCGGGGAGACGCTGGATATTCCGGGCTTCGCCGCGATCGCGAACGCGCTGACGGAGCTGTAATGTATTTCGTCTATATGCTCCGCTGCCGGGGCGGGAGTCTGTATACCGGCATTGCTGCCGACATGGAAAAGCGCCTGCGGCAGCACGCGTCCGGCGGCGCGGCCTGCGCAAAATACACGCGTGCCCACCCGCCCGAAGCCCTCGCCGCACTCTATCAGGCGGAGGATCACGCAGCCGCCGCACGGCTGGAAGCGTTCCTCAAGACGCTCCCGCCCGCAAAAAAGCGGATGCTGGCCGCAGGAGAAGCAGCGCCGGAGGCGCTGTTCGCGGAAAGGCTGAGCGGGCGTGTCTATCTCCGCCGCACGGACGAAGAGCTGCGCCTGAACGCGCTGCTGGCGGCACTGCACAGCGAAGGATAGAAAACTCCCCCACCGCGGGTGGGGGAGTTTTGCACGGCTTACTTCGATGATGTCGGGTCGTAATTGCGGCCAAATTTGAGATCTTCAAATTTGATCGTCGCGCTTTCGGGGTGCATGGGGCGTGCGCTTTGCTTGGACAGTGCGGGCGCGGAGGCGGTCTTCGTTTCGGCTCCGCTGTCGCTGCCGATCAGCTTTTCGAGGTTGTCGGAGATCTCCGTCGCGATTTTCTCTGCGTCCTCACTGGGAGCGGGAGCGGGCGCTGCGGGCGCTGCGGGCTGCTCTGCCTGCCAGTCGTAGGGCTTTTCATGCGCAGGCTGCGGCTGCTCAGGCGCGGCTTCGCGCGTCAGATCGCGGGCCTTGAGCGTTTCAAGCAGCTCCAGATGGCCCTGAATGTCGCGCTCGACCACGGAGATGAAATTCAGCGCGGTCTGCTTGGCGTAATCCAGCCGCTCCTGCTCGGCGTGCAGCTGCTGATTGAGCTGCGCAAGCTGCACGTTCGCGGCGTTGACCTGCGCATTGGTCTGCGCGTTGACCTCCGCGTTCTGCAGCATGGCGGCGCACCGCGCCTGCGTTTCCTTGAGCAGCTGGGCGCTTTTGGCCTCTGCATCGGCTGCGGCAGTGGACTGCTTCGTCTCCTGCGCGCGGTATTCCTCCAGCTTTTCGACCAGGATCTTCATCTTGGCCTTGAGCACGGAATTTTCCTTATAGAGCGTGATGTAGTCGTCGGTCAGCGGTTCGAGAAAATCGTCGACCTGCTGCATATCATAGCCGCCGAAGACGGCCTTGGAGAAGGTTTGCTCCTGAATTTCCTGCGGTGTGAACATGGACGCTGCCCCCTTGTACGATTAGAGATAGACGCCGTTGTTTTCCAATTCGTCCATCAGATTGTCGCCGACGAAGTCGACGTTGTACGGCGTGATGATGTAGGTGCTGATGGCGATCTTTTTGATCTTGCCGTCGAGCGCATAGGCGCAGCCGGACAGGAAATCGACCAGACGGCGGGCGACGTCTTTGTTCGTGGATTCCAGATTGAGGACGACCGCGTGCTTGCTGCGCAGATGCTCCGCGATCTCGGTCACGCTGTCAAAGCGGTCGGGCTTGACGAGCACGACCTGCAGCTGGGCCGTGGCGTGAATGTTCACGACCTTGCCGCTCTGCGTACCGGCGGCGTTATTGCCTCCGAGCGTCCGGCGGCCGGTGGAAGCGCTGCTGCCGGTCGAGGAAAACTCATCGCTGTCCAGATCGAAGCTGCTGCGGTACGAGGGCTTCGGCGCCGAGGACGAACGGGAAGGCCGGCTGGGGCGGGCGTCGTCGTCGAATTCATCAAAATCGTCGTCGTCTTCTGTATACGGCTTCGTGAGCTTCTTCAGGTCATCCATAAATCCCATTGTAATGTATCCTCCAGATTTGCTATTCTATGTAATTGTGCCGTGTCGGCGTGTCGGTCAGATGTTATAGTTCCGTTTGCCAAAAATTGCGGTGCCGATGCGCACCATGGTCGAGCCTTCGGCGATGGCGTCGGCAAAATCGTCGCTCATGCCCATCGACAGGCATTCCATGGACACATTATCGTATTTTTTTGCCCTTATGTCAACAAAAAGATTGCGCATTTCGGCAAAATATCTGCAATTTTCGCCCGGAAATTCGCTCACAGGGGGAATTGCCATCAGACCCTTGAGCGCCGTGTGCGGAAAATCGGCCATTCGGGCGGCAAGCGCGGCGGCCTCGGCCGGGGTAAAGCCGGATTTGCTCTCCTCATTGCCGATGTTGACCTCAAAGAGAATGTTCTGCACGACGCCCAGCTTTTTCGCCTGCTTTTCGATGCACTCCAGCAGCTCCAGCCGGTCGACGGACTCAATGAGATCGACCACGCCGACGAGATACTTGACCTTGTTGGTCTGCAGATGGCCGATGAAGTGCAGGGGCTTTCCCGTGTATGCGCCCAGCGGGCGCTTGGCCTGGATCTCCTGCACGCGGTTCTCGCCGCAGCAGTCGACGCCTGCGGCGACGGCTTCCTTCACGCGCTCGGCGTCGTTCATCTTCGTCGCGGCGCACAGCAGAATTTCGGACGGGTCGCGTCCGGCTTTTTTTGCGGCCTCAGCCATCTGGGCGCGGATGCCCGCGATATTTTCAGCAATTGTAGACATATCAGTTGACGACCTTTCCATCGTATAGATTTTTCGCGTTGATAATCAGCTCGTCGCCCGGCCAGAGGTTGTTGGTCGAGCTGGTGTCGAGCGTGACGACATAGCTTTCGCCGGTATCGTGGAGAATGGTGATGGGCTTCCACTTGGCGAGCGTCCCTTCGAGGATATACACGCCAGTCTGACCGTTTTCGACACGGACGGCGGACTTCGGGACGCGCAGCCCGGCGTAGGACGTGAAGACAATCTCCGCCGACTGCTGCCGCAGGAGTGTTACGTTCTGCAATGCCCGGTCAGACGACAGGACCAGCAGCCGGGAGCCTGCCTCGTTTCCGCCCAGACGCTCCACGCGCATGGTGACCGGCTGGTAATAATCGCGGGCGAAGGTCAGCGTGGCGCGGTCGCCCTCCTCCACATCGGAAAGCTCGCTTGCGGGCACGACGCAGGCGTAATACCAGGTCGTGGACGTGATGAGCCTGCCGATGGCGTGTGCGTCCGCCTCGTCCGGCTGGACGGCCTCAAATTCCGCAACGGTCATGTCCATCAGCCGTTCCGGCGTCAGCACGGCCTCATAGCCGTCGACGGCGGCGGAAAATGTTCCGGCCCTGCCCGCGGAAATGGCGCTGGTATCGCCCGCGGACTGCGCCTCAAGCGTATCCAGCTCCGCCTGCAGGGCGTTGATGCGCGATTGCAGCGTGCCGCTGTCGGCGCCGCTTCCCGTGCGCCGCAGGATGAGGCCCTTGAGCTCCGGCGAAAGATCGGAGACGGAATTCATGTCGCGCAGCGCCAGGTACCGGCTCAGCTGCGCAAGCGCATCCGCGATGTCCGCGTCGAGCGCAGCCTGATCGTAGACGCTGGAGACGGCGCTCCACGCGTACTGAAGCTGCTCGATCTGGCCGGACAGCTCGTCCATGCGCGTCTGCCGGAGCCGTGCGTCCTCGGAGCGGTAGCCGGTGGCGACGGTGTCGTTCGCGGCCACGTGCGCGCCTTCGGCACAGCTCAGAACGGTCGTGCCGTACTGCGAATATAAAAGCTCCTCCTCACGCACGACAAAGCCGGAGGCGTAGTAGCCCGCCCCGGCTTCGTATGGTGTGACGGTGGCCGTCATAAGGGGTGCATAGAGACTGCTGATCACGTGATAGCCGAAATACGCGGCGATCGCGGCCAGCAGGATCCAGAGGATGACTGTAAAATAGGATTTGCCTTGCTTCATAGCGCTCCTTCCCGCAGGAGCAAGAACGGTGCTCAGCCCTGCGTCAGGTGGACGGGCATGGCGGGCGTCATGGTAGACACCGCGTGCTTATAGATCATCTGCTGCCGCCCGTCGGACTGCAGCATGATCACGAACTGGTCAAAGCCCGTGATAATGCCGCGCATCTGAAAGCCGTTCATCAGAAAAACGGTCAGCATCGTGCGGTCCTTGCGGGCCTGGTTCAGAAAAACGTCCTGATAATTCTCTGTTGTTTTTTGCATGGGTATCGGCTCCTTTTCTTTATATGGGAGCCTCTGATCCAATGCCCTTGTCCATTGCATCAGAGCCTCTCTAATGATCTGATACCCATATCGTACCATATTCAAAATGCGGAAAAAGGAATATTCTGTCGAGCGGCGGAAAGAACCTCCGAAAAATCTTCCGTGCCCGTCAGCCGGAGCCAGTGAATGTCCGGATTGCGCCGGAACCAGGTCAGCTGCCGCTTGGCGTAGTTGCGCGAGCGCTGCTTGCAGAGCGCAGCGGCTTCGTCCAGCGTGCACGCGCCGTTTAAGTATCCAAAAAATTCTTTATAGCCGATGGCCTGCATGGCGGTCGCCTTCGGGCTGACGCCGAGGGCGAGCAGCGCGCGAATTTCGTCCAGCAGCCCGTCTTCCAGCATTTTGTCGACCCGCAGATCGATGCGCCGGTACAAAACGGCGCGGTCGCTGTAATCAAGCCCCAGCCACACGGGCCGGTAGCGCGGGGGGATGGCCTGCGTTTCCAGATTGTGCTGCGTGATGGTCTTGCCGGTTTCCTCATAGACCTCCAGCGCGCGGACAATGCGCTTTTCGTCCGCCGGATGGAGCCGCGCAGCGGCCTCCGGGTCAATGCTGCGCAGACGCGCCAGCATGGCCTCTCCGCCGTTTTCGCGCAGCTGCGTTTCAAGCGCTTCGCGCCTGCCGGTCTGCGGGACGGGCGCAAATGAACGGCCCGCGATGAGGCTGTCGACATACAGCCCCGTACCGCCCGCAATGACGGCGGTTTTGCCGCGCGATAAAATGTCCTGCACGCAGCTGTCTGCCAGCTGCACGTATTTTCCGGCGGAAAAATCCTCACCCGGTTCGACCATGTCCAGCAGATGGTGGTGCACGCCCTCCATCTCCTCTTTTGTGGGCTTGGCCGTGCCGATGTCCATGTGTTTGTAGATCTGCATGGAATCGCAGGAGACGACCTCGCCGCCGTACAGCTTCGCAAGCTGCACGGCAAGCTTTGTCTTGCCGGAGGCCGTCGGGCCGACGACGCAGATGATCCTGTCCATGCTCAGACCCTCTTGAACTGCTTTTCCAGCTGCCGCTTCGTGAGCGTCACGCAGACGGGACGGCCATGCGGACAGTATTTGATATCGTCGCGGGACAGAACCTCCTGCACGAGCCGCCGCAGTTCTTCGTCAGACGTCTGCCATCCGGCCTTGATGGCCGATTTGCAGGCGATGGTGTGCAGCAGATTGTCGCGCAGGCTGTCCGGGTCGAGCGTTTTTCCGGCCAGCAGATCGCCCGCCAGCTCCTGCAAAAGCGCCTTTGCGTCCTCCACGTCCACGTCGGACGGGATCTGCCGGATGAGCACGTCTCCGCCGCCAAAGTCCTCCGTCTCGAACCCGCAGCGCTCCAGAAGCGCCCTGTTTTCCAGCACGGCAGCGGCCTCTTCCCGTGAAAGTTCTGCGGAAACAGGGGCCAGCAGCAGCTGGGCCATGATGGGGTGGTCCTCCTTTTTGAGCGCCTCAAAGCGGATACGCTCGTGCGCGGCGTGCTTGTCAAGGAACAGAACGGCCTCGCCCTGCTCGACAATGATATAGGTGTGCAGCGCCTCGCCGATGATGCGGAAGGGCTCTTCCGGGACAGAAAGCGCCTGCTGTGCTTCCGGCTCTTTGACGGGTTCCGGCTTCGGCTCGGGCCTGACCTCAATCTTCGGTTCGGGCTTCGGCTCCGGTCTGACCTCCGGCTTTGCTTCCGGCTTCGGAAGCGGAAAGCTCTGCTGTGCAGGCACAGGCTCTGAGCGCGGCAGCTGCACCGGCGAGGCCAGCACGGGCTGGGCCGGCTTCTGCACAGGCTGCTGCGCAGCCTGACGGCGGTATTCGGATGCCTGCATGGTCTGATAGAAGCCGGGCTTCGGCGGCTGGACAGCCTTTGGCTGTGATTGCGGCTGCGGAGCAGACTCCTGCTTTTTCTCCGGCGTTTTCCATTCCGGGCGGCCCGCCGCTCTGGAGAGCGTGGACAAAACGGCATAGTGCACCGCGTCGAAGACCTCGCGCTCGGATAAGAACTTGACCTCCGTCTTGGCCGGGTGGACGTTCACGTCCACGGCCTGCACGGGCATATCGATCTCCAGCACGCAGGCCGGGAAGCGGCCCACCATGATCTGGTTGCGGTACGCCTCCTCCAGCGCGGCGGAGAGCAGACGGGATTTGATATAGCGGTTGTTGACAAAAAAGCTCTGCCAGGCGCGGTTGCCGCGTGTGGCGGTCGGCTTCGTGACGAAGCCGCGCACGTGCAGCTTTTCCCAGCTGCCGTCGACCGGCAGCATATTGTTGGCCAGCTCCCGGCCATAGATGGCGTAGATCGCGGCCATGCGGTCGCCCTGCCCATCAGTGTGCAGCTGCTCCTGCCCGTCCTTCAAAAAGCGGAAGGAGATCTCCGGGTGCGCGAGCGCCTGCTGCTGCACGACGGAGAAAACAGCGGAGGACTCCGCCGCGTCGGATTTCATGAACTTCATCCGCGCGGGCGTGTTGTAAAACAGCTCCCGCACCAAAATTGTCGTGCCGCACGGGCATCCGGCAGGCTCCTCGGACAGGACCTGCCCCGCCTCCAGATGCAGCCGGACGCCGTTTTCCGCGCCCTGCGCCCGCGTGAGCAGGTCGATCTTCGACACGGACGAAATCGCGGCCAGCGCCTCGCCCCGGAAACCAAGCGTGCCGATGCAGGCAAGATCCTCTTTTTTGCGGATCTTGCTCGTCGCGTGGCGCAGAAACGCCGTGCGGGCGTCGACCGGCTCCATGCCGCAGCCGTCGTCGGTGATGCGCAGGAAGGTCATGCCGCCGTTTTGTAATTCTATTGTAATATTTTTTGCGCCTGCGTCAATGGAATTTTCGACCAGCTCCTTGACGGCGGACGCCGGGCGCTCGACGACCTCGCCTGCGGCGATGAGATCGGCGACATGGCGGTCAAGCTGAATGATCTTCGGCATAAAGCCCCTCCCAATCAGAAGTTCAGCTGCAAAAGCCCGAACGACAGCGCGTTGACAACGGCGTGCAGCGAGATGGACGCCCAGATCGTCCCGGCCTTTTCATACGTCCAGGCCAGCGCGACGGAGGCGGGCAGATACGGAATGCAGCTCAGAAGCACCTTTCCGGCAGGATAGAGCATGAAATACTGCCAATTGTGCATGAGCGTGAACAGAATAACGGACACGAGATACGCCATGACGCGCGACGTCGGCTGAATAGAGCCGAAGACAAGCCCGCGCACAAGCGTCTCCTCAATGATCGGCGCAAGGAAAACCGTCACGGCCAGCATGACATACTGGTTATCGGAAATGAGCGAACCGACCGTTTCGTTATTGTAGATCGTAAAGCCGGGAGCCAGCCGGGAAAGCGCGAATTGCAGCACCCATGTGCCCGCGTAATACATCGCGAAGCCCAGAACCAGCGCCTGCACAAAGTTCCAGAACGAGCCGCCGAAAAACGACTGCCGCAAAAATCCATGGAAAATCAGCAGCACGGCCAGCAGATTCACGGCAAAATAGACGAGATTCATCGTCAGCGCCGTCATGCCAAGCGAGAATTTCTCGTTCGCCAGCTGCAGAAGCAGATTCAGAATCAGCAGATAAAACGGCAGATAAAGCCACCCGGCAATCGTTTCAAATTTCGTCAGCCGGTAAGAAATCGCGTGGGACGCTTTGCGGGCCATAATGGAGAAGCCCCTTTCCGAGAGAATCTGTAGGGGCCGACGACTCTGTCGGCCCATTGGGAAGCTGCGAATTCGCTGAAGAGTCCCGTAAAAAACGCTGCATTCTGCCGGGCCGATGCAGGCATCGGCCCCTACAGGCAGCCCCTTTACAGCAGCTGCTTCAGCTGGTACAGCTGGTTCAGCGCCTCGATGGGGGTGAGCGTTTCGACCGTGATGGCCTCGAGCGCGCGGCGCAGCTCGTCCGACTGCATATCGAGCATGGAAACCTGATCGGACACGGGTGCAGCGGCGGGCTTTGCACGCTCCGGCGCGCCGGATTCGAGATCCTTGAGAATTTCCCGCGCGCGCGTGATGACCCGGTCGGGAATACCCGCGAGCTTGGCAACCTCGATGCCGTAGCTGTCGTCCGCCGCACCGGGGACGATCTTGCGCAGGAAGATCATGTCCCCCTGCCGCTTCTTGACGGCGATGTTGAAGTTTTTGACGCCCGGCAGCGCCTGCTCAATGTCCGTCAGCTCGTGATAGTGCGTGGCGAAGAGTGTTTTCGCGCCCAGCCGCTTGCGGTCGGCCGCGTATTCGAGCACGGCGCGCGCGATGGCCATGCCGTCGAACGTCGACGTGCCTCTGCCGATCTCGTCGAGGATGAGAAGCGAACGCGGCGTCGCGTTTTTCAGAATATCGGCAACCTCGGTCATCTCGACCATGAATGTCGACTGGCCGGAGGCCAGATCGTCTGACGCGCCGATGCGTGTGAACAGCCGGTCGACAATGCCGATGTGCGCCGACTGCGCCGGGACAAACGAGCCCATCTGCGCCATGAGGACAATGAGCGCCACCTGCCGCATGTAGGTCGATTTACCGGCCATGTTCGGGCCGGTGATGATGGCCGTGCGGCAGTCCTCACTGCCAAGCAGCGTGTCGTTCGGCACGAACAGCGCGTTTTTGAGCATCTGCTCGACGACTGGATGACGGCCCGCCGTGATGGAGACGGTATTGCCGAGATCGACCTCGGGCTTGCAGTAATGATTGTGAACGGCGACGGCGGCAAAGCTGCACAGCACATCCAGCTGCGCGACGGCCTGCGCCGTCTGCTTGACGCGGGCGGATTCTCCCGCGACAAACTGCCGCAGCGCCACGAACAGGTCATATTCCAGTGCGACAATGCGGTCCTTGGCCGTCAGAATGGTGCTTTCCAGCTCCTTGAGTTCTTCCGTGATGTACCGTTCGCCGGTCGAGAGCGTCTGCTTGCGGATATAGCTGTCCGGGACCAGATTCAGCTGGCCCTTTGCGACCTCGATATAATAGCCGAACACGCGGTTATAGCCCACGCGCAGGTTCCGGATGCCGGTCCTTTCCTTTTCGCGGGCCTCGATCTGCGTGAGCATGCCCTTGCCGCCGGACTGGACGGCGCGCAGGTCGTCGAGCTCTTTGTTCGCGCCGTCGCGGATCAGACCGCCTTCGCGCAGCAGAAACGGAGGATCGTCCACGATGGTTGCGTCGATCTTCTCCTTGAGATCTGCCAGCGTGTCAAGCTGCTCAAAAAGCGTCTGCAAATACGGCGCGCGCATCCTGGACAGCCGCTCCTTGACGGCAGGCAGACTCGCCGCGCCCTGTGACAGCGCGGCAAGATCGCGGCAGGAGGCCGTGCCCGTCATAATGCGGGTCATGGCGCGCTCAAAGTCCGTAATTTCACGCAGGGACAGGATCAGCTCTTCCCGGTCGATGGTCTTTTTGACCAGCTCCTCCACGGCGGTCAGACGGCGCGTGATCTGCGCGGGGCTGAGAAGCGGCCGCTCCATCCACGCCCGCAGCAGACGGCCGCCCATGGCGGTCTTCGTCTTGTCGAGCACCCACAGAAGGCTCCCGCGCTTTTCCTTTGCGCGCATCGTCTCCGTCAGTTCGAGATTCCGCCGCGCGGCAAGATCGAGCTGCATGAACTTGCCTGCAATATATAATTCCAGCGCCCGGATGTGCGGCAGCTCGTTTTTCTGCAGATCGCGCAGCGTGGTCAGAAGCGCGCCCGCCGCTGCAATGACGCACGGCATATTCGCAAGGCCGAGCGCCTCCGGCGACTGCCCGAACTGCGCCGTCACGGCAGCCGCACACAGCGCAGGGTCAAACTGCGCGTCCGTGCCGATGTTCACGCAGGTGTGGAAGCGGTCGCGCAGGAAATCCGCCAGCGCGCCGTCCTCCGCCGCCGTGCCGCCCAGAAGGGCCTCGGACGGCAGAAAGCTGCCAAGCTCGTTCTGCGCGTCCTGCATGGCGTCGGCTCCGGAAACCTGCGTCGCGCTGAATGCGCCGGTCGATACGTCGCAGAAGCACAGGCCGTATGTACCGGCTGCACCGTAGACGCAGGCGTAATAATTGTTTTTGGATTCCACCAGCATCGAGCTTTCCGTCACGGAGCCGGGCGTCACGATGCGGATGATGTCGCGCTTCACCAGCCCCTTTGCCAGCGCCGGGTCCTCCATCTGCTCGCAGATGGCGACCTTGTAGCCCTTGGCAACCAGCCGCGCGATATAGCTCTCCGAGGAATGATACGGCACGCCGCACATGGGAATTTTGTCCTCTGCGCTCTTGTCCTTGGCATGGTCGCGCGAGGTGAGCGTCAGATCGAGCTCGCGCGAAGCAATGCGCGCGTCCTCCTCGAACATCTCATAAAAATCGCCCAGCCGGAAAAACAGCAGGCAGTCGGGATTGCGCTCCTTGACCGCATAATACTGCTGCATCATGGGGGTGAGTTCGGCCATAATCAAAACCTCCGGGTTTTCTCTTTTAACGTCTGAAATTATGCTTTCGGCAAATCCATATGCACTTACGCATTCGTTTGTAGGGGCCGATGTGGGCGTCGGCCCCTACAAAGCCCGCACCAGGGTGCTGTGTTATCGGAGTTCGCCCACAAGGCTCCATGTTGTGCAGCCTGTGATCGTCACGTCCAAAAACTGGCCGATCAGGCTGTCGTCTCCCGCGAAGCGGACGAGTCTTCCGCCCTCGGTGCGGGCGGTGAGCAGGTCCTTGTCGCGGCCGTCGCAGAGCACGCGGACGGTCTTGCCGACGTAGCCCTGATGAATTTCCAGCGAAATGCGGTTCTGCACGGCGCAGAGCCGGTCAAAGCGGCGGTTTTTCTCCTCCTTGGGCGTCGGGTCGTCCATTTTCGCGGCAGGCGTTCCCGCGCGCGGGGAGAAGATAAAGGTAAACAGCGCGTCATAGCGCACGTCTTCAATGAGGCTGATCGTGTCCTCGAATTCCTCCTCCGTCTCGCCGGGGAAGCCGACAATGACGTCGCTGGTCAGAACCAGCTCGGGCATGATCTGGCGGCCATAGTGCGCCAGCTTCAGATATTCCTCGCGGTTATAGTGCCGGTTCATGGCCTTCAGCACCCGGTCGTTGCCGGACTGGAAGGGCAGGTGGAACTGCTTGGCGATCCTGGGGTATTTCGCAATGGTATCAAAGAGTTTTTTGCTTGCGTCCCTCGGGTGGCTCGTCATGAAGCGCAGCCAGAAGTCGCCCGGCAGCTGCGCGATCTCGGCCATGAGGTCGGCAAAATCAACGCCCAGCCCCAAGTCCTTTCCATAGGAGTTGACGTTCTGGCCCAAAAGCGTAATGTCCTTATAGCCCGCCGCGATGAGGCCCTTGACTTCTTCGAGAATCTCCTCGGGCCGTCTTGACCGCTCCCGTCCGCGCACATACGGCACGATGCAGTACGAGCAGAAATTGTTGCAGCCGTACATGATCGACACCCACGCCTTGAGATCGGACGAGCGCACGACGGGGATGCCCTCGGCGATATTGCCCGCGGAATCGTCCACGGCAAAAATGCGCCTGTTCGTGCGCAGCACGCTTTGCAGCAGCTCCGGGAAGCGCCATAATTCGTGCGGATTGAACACGCCGTCAACATGGCGGTAGCTGTTTTTGATGCGCTCGACGACCTGCGGCTGGCCCATCATGCAGCCGCAGAGAAAAATTTTCTGCTCCGGGTGCCGGGCCTTGGTGTGTACCAGTGCGCCGACGTTGCCGTAGACGCGGGTTTCCGCGTGCTCACGGATGGCGCAGGTGTTGATAACGATGCAGTCCGCGCCCTCTTCGGTGTCCACGATCTCATACCCGCTTGCGCGCAGCATCCCGCGGATGCGTTCGGAATCCGCCTCGTTCTGCTGGCAGCCGTATGTATCGACAAAGGCCCGCGGCGTCCTGCCGCGCGAGGCCCAAAGGGCTTTGATCTGCTCGCAGACAGCGGCTTCCTTCTCCAGCGCCTCCTGCGCGATCACAACGGGTTTGCGTTCCATGTACGTTTCCTCCGAACTGCATAACTTAACAATTTATTATAGCAGATTCCGTGGGGATTTGCAATGGAGCAAAACAAGCAGGCAAAGGCATAGGTTTTTGCAATTTTCCGAATTGTACGTAGGGGCGGACGACTCTGTCCGCCCGCTGCGAAGTCTCTGATATTTTCAGCAAATCTGCAACATTTAAGGGGCCGACAGAGTCGTCGGCCCCTACAGCGGCAGTGCGGTTTTATGATATATCATCCCGCAATCAACCCTTGGACGACCTTTGCGGCCAGCAGGACGAGGACAATGATGATAGCGGGCTTTACGATCTTGGAGCCGTTTTTGATGGCGAGTCCCGCGCCGATGAAATGGCCGAGGATGCTCGACACCGTGCCGATGAGGCCGAGGACGAGGAAGACCTTGCCGCTTAACAGGCTGGTCAGGAGCGAGGCGATATTGGAAGACAGATTCACGAGCTTGACATTGCCGCCCGCCGTGCGCACGTCGAGCTTGCCGAGATTGCAGAAAATGAGCAGCAGGAACGTGCCCGTGCCGGGCCCGTAGAACCCGTCGTACGCGCCGACGACGAGCGCGGCCAGATAGACGATGGCCATCTGCTTTTTGGGCTCGATATCGCCGCGCTCCTCCGGCAGCTGCCGCTGGCGCAGCACGACAAAGGCCACGACCGGCAGCACGATCAGCAGCAGATACTGTAAGTACACCTCGGAGATCATCAGCTGCAATTTTGTTCCGAAGAACGAGCCGATGAGCGCCAGCACGATGGACGGAATGCCGAGCTTCCAGTCGACATAGCCGTTTTTGATATACCGGCCCGTGGAAAACGCGGTGCCGATGGAGGAGGAAAATTTGTTTGTGCCCAGCGCAAAGTGCATCGGAAGTCCCGCCAGCAGATAGGTCGGCACGGAAATAATGCCGCCGCCGCCCGCGATGGCGTCCATGAACGACGCAAAGAATACGCCGATGACGACGATGACGACCATTTGTACTGTCAGATCCTGTACGCCCATTTTATATCTCTCCTTTGATTGCAAGCTCCAGCATATCGGCCACGCCGCCTTCTTCATTTGTCGGCGCGATCAGATCTGCTTTCTGCTTGAGTGCTTCTTCCCCGTTTCCCATTGCGACGCCGACGCCCGCAAAGTCGAGCATGGCCGCGTCGTTGCCGCTGTCGCCGATGGCCATGACCTGCTCGCGCGGGATGCCGAGTTTTTTGCACAGCGCTGCAAGCGCAATGCCCTTGCTGGTGTTCGGGTTCATGACCTCCAGATCAACATAGCCCGCGCCTGTCACGAAATACGGCAGCTTTGTCAGATCGGCCATGGCCCTTTCACACTCTTCCTGACTGGAAAACGGCACATAGAGCTTTTCTACGGGTTTACCCCAACCGGCGACCATGGCGTCCAGATCGTCGACAAATTCATGCGACTGCTCAAACAGCCACCGGAAGTCGGCGGGATAATAGCGCTCAAAGCGCGCCATCTGCTCTTTGGAGTTATACACAATGCCGCCGGAGAAGAAATTGACAAGCCCGTCGTACCGGCGCACGTGGGAATAGATCAGCCGCGCATCGTCCGGAGACAGCGGGCAGTGATAGAGCGTTTCGCCGGTCTTCAGATCCTGTGCGATCGCGCCGGTCTGCGTGACGGCGTAGCGGATCTGCGGAAGCGCGTCTAAAATGTACCAGCACTCTCCCGGCGCGCGTCCGGTACACAGAACGAGCTGGATGCCGTGCTCCAGCGCACGCTGCGCCGCGGCCTGCACCCGCGGCAGAACGCGCTGGTCGGCAGTGACGAGCGTGCCGTCGACATCGACGGCCACAAGACGGATAGCCATAGCAGATTACCTCGATACCATAAAAATCAAACTCATTTTACCAGCCCCCTCCGGGTAAATCAAGCCGCCGAAATTCACAATTTCTTCTTTTTTTGCCGCCATATATGTGGTATAATCTCACTTTAGAATACGTACCGCAGCGCGTACCGCGCGGCGCAGAAAGGGTTTTTACCATGGGACTGTTTACAAAACTATTCGGCACCCGCTCTGAGCGAGAGGTCAAAAAGCTCGAGCCGCAGGTCGAGGCCGTCATGGCGCTCGAGGAGCCGTATAAAAAGCTGACCGATCAGGAGCTTCGCGCAAAGACGCAGGAATTCAAGGATCGCTACGCATCCGGTGAGACGCTCGACGCGCTGCTGCCGGAGGCGTTCGCCGTCTGCCGCGAGGCAGCTGACCGCGTGCTCGGCATGCGCCCGTACCGGGTGCAGGTCGTGGGCGGCATCGTGCTGCATCAGGGCCGCATCGCCGAAATGAAGACCGGCGAGGGCAAGACGCTCGTCGCGATCCTGCCTGCATACTTGAATGCGCTGGCCGGACGGGGCGTGCACATCGTCACGGTCAACGATTATCTTGCCAAGCGCGACTCGGAGTGGATGGGCAAGGTCTACCGTTTTCTGGGGCTGTCCGTCGGCCTCATCGTCCACGATCTGACCGCGGAGCAGCGCCGCGCGGCCTATGCCGCCGATATCACCTACGGCACAAATAACGAGCTGGGCTTCGATTACCTGCGCGACAATATGGCGATTTACAAACAGGAGATGGTGCAGCGCGGCCACGCGTTCGCCATCGTCGACGAGGTCGACTCCATCCTCATCGACGAGGCGCGCACCCCGCTCATTATTTCCGGCAAGGGCGAGGAATCGTCCAAGCTGTATGAAATGGCGGATTATTTCGTCTCCCGCCTGAAAAAGCAGGTCTTCTCCACGACGGACAACAAGGAACTGCAGGATCAGTATGACTGCGATTACATTGTCGATGAAAAGGACCGCTCCGTGTCGCTCACGCAGAAGGGCATTGAAAAGGCCGAGCAGTTCTTCAACGTGGAAAATCTGGCCGACCCAGAAAACGCCACGCTCTCGCACCACATCAATCAGGCCATGAAAGCAAGGGGCCTCATGAAGCGCGACATCGACTACGTCGTCAAGGACGGCGAGGTCATCATCGTCGATGAATTCACCGGCCGACTCATGTACGGCCGCCGTTATAACGAGGGTCTGCATCAGGCCATCGAGGCCAAGGAGGGCGTCAAGGTCGCAAGCGAAAACAAGACGCTCGCCACCATCACATTCCAGAACTTCTTCCGTCTGTACGACAAGCTCTCCGGCATGACCGGCACGGCGCTGACCGAGGAGGAGGAATTCTCCGGCATCTACAATCTCGACGTCGTCGAGATCCCGACGAACAAACCGGTCATCCGTATCGACGACCCCGATGTTGTTTATAAGACCGAGGCAGGCAAATACCGTGCCGTCATCGCGCAGATCAAGGAATGCCACGCCAAGGGCCAGCCGGTGCTGGTCGGCACGATCTCCATTGAAAAATCCGAGCTTCTTTCGCAGATGCTGAAGCGCGAGGGCATCCCGCACAACGTCCTGAACGCCAAGCACCATGAAAAGGAGGCCGAGATCGTCGCGCAGGCGGGCCATCTGGGCGCCGTGACCATTGCGACGAACATGGCGGGCCGCGGCACCGATATCATGCTGGGCGGCAACGCCGAATACATGGCAAAGAACGAACTGCGCAAGCAGGGCCTGTCCGACGAACTGATCGCCGAGTCCAATTCCTTCGCCGAGACGGAGGATCCCGAAATTCTGGCCGCACGCGCGGCCTATACCGAAGCGTATAAGCGCTTCAAGGTCGAGACGGACAAGCAGGCAGAGCTTGTCCGGCAGGCAGGAGGCCTTTTCATCATCGGCACCGAGCGGCACGAGTCGCGCCGCATCGACAACCAGCTGCGCGGCCGTTCCGGCCGTCAGGGCGACCCCGGCGAGACGCGGTTTTATCTGTCCATGCAGGACGATATCATGCGTCTGTTCGGCTCCGAGCGCATTATGAACATGATGGAGACGCTCGGCATCGACGAGGATACGCCTATCGACGCCAAAATTCTCTCCGGCGCGATCGAGAACGCGCAGAAGACCGTCGAGGGCCGCAACTTCCAGTCCAGAAAGAACGTGCTGGAATACGACGACGTGATGAATGTCCAGCGTAAGATCATTTACGAGCAGCGCCGCCAGGTGCTCGACGGCGAGGATCTGCGGAAGAACATCCAGTCCATGATGCGGTTCTATGTGGATACCTACGTTGCCAGCGCCTTCGGCGAGCAGCCGAAGCTGGCCGACAAGCAGCATTTCTTCGAGATGATGACGCATTTCGAGCCCATCTTCTTCCCCACGGGCACATGGCTTCTCTCCGACGAGGAGTTGGCCGCGCTCACGCGGGAGCAGGCGGAAGAGAAGATTTTGTCTCTCATGCAGCGCGCCTATGCCAAGCGGGAAGAGCAGTTCACGTCTCCCGTCATGCGTGAGATTGAGCGCGTCGTGACGCTGCGCGTGGTCGATGAATTCTGGATGGATCACATCGATGCCATGGACGATCTGCGGCAGGGCATCCGCCTGCGCGCCTACGCGCAGACAGACCCCGTCATCGAGTATAAGCGCGAGGGCTTTGATATGTTCGAGGCCATGAACGACGCGATCAAAGAAGAGATCGTCCGCCGCGTTTTCCTTGTCCGGATCAAGACGAACGAGGAGATCAAGCGCCAGCGCGTGGCGAAGGTCACCGGCGAAGGCGCTGGCGGCGACAAGACCGTCAAGCGTCAGCCCGTCGTCAAGAAGATCAAGGTCGGCCCGAACGACCCGTGCCCGTGCGGCAGCGGAAAAAAATACAAAAAATGCTGCCGCGACAAGGATCTCGCCGCCGAACGCGGCCAGAACGCGAATTAAGCCCATGTTTCACACCATTCACCACGGAACACTTGAATATCTGACCGCCGACGCGCTTTCCGGGAGCGTGCACTGCTTCTCCACGCGCTTCGGCGGCGTGAGCGAGGGGGCGCTGTCCTCCCTCAATCTCGGCACGCACCGGGGAGACAGGCCGGAAAACGTGCGGGAGAATTACCGCATTCTCGGCACCGCCGTTGGCTTTTCGCCGGAGGAAACGATCTTTACCAGGCAGGAGCATACCGATCTTCTGCTGTGCGTCGGCAAGCAGGACTGCGGCACAGGGCTGGAGCGGGAGCAGACCGCCGTCTGCGACGGGCTTTTGACCGACGAGCCCGGCGCGGCGCTCGTCTGCTTCGGCGCGGACTGCACGACGCTGCTGCTGTTTGACCCCGTGCGGCAGGCCATCGCCGCCGTCCACGCCGGGTGGCGCGGAACGGCGCAGGGCATCGCGTACAAGGCCGTCCTTCGGATGCAGGCGGAATTCGGCTGCGCGCCGGAGCACATTCGCGCGGCCATCGGCCCGTGCATCGGCCGCTGCTGCTTTGAGGTCGGGCCGGAGGTGCCGGAGGCCATGCGGCGATCGCTCGGCCCGGACGCGGAAGCGGCAATTGAACTGCACGGCGAAAAGGCGCACGTCGATCTGAAGCGCCTGAACCGCATCTGGCTGGAAAGAGCGGGCGTGCAGGTGATCGACATCTGCCCGGACTGCACCAAATGCCAGCCGGAGCGCTTCTGGTCGCATCGCGTGACCGGCGGGAACCGCGGGTCGCATGCCGCCATCATCCGGCTGAAAGGAGGCGCACCGGCATGAAACGAAAACTTTTGATGCTCACAGCGCTTGCGCTGTGTCTGGCCCTTCTTTGCGGCTGCACGACGATCGCGACGAGCGAATGGATGCAGAATCTTTTCCCCGTCGGCGACGAGGCCGTCGCCGCCCAGCAGACCGGCTCGGTCAACGGCTCGGAGGATAAGCAGGAGGTCAAGCAGGTCGTCACCGAGACGTATACGGCGCTTGAGTCCTTCGGCCTGGCCTACCAGCCGGATTACGGCCTGCAGCCCTATAACTGCCAGAGTCTCAACAACCGCATCATCTTTTCCTTCCTCTACGAGCCGCTGTTCGCCGTGACAAGCAGCTACGAGGCAGAACCGATTCTCGCCGAGAGCTATTTTGTCACTGACGACGGACGCACGACCACGGTGAAGCTCCGCTCCGGCGTGACCTTCCACGACGGCAGCGCCCTTACCGCGGCGGACGCGGTATATTCCATCGAATCCGCCGCAGGCTCGGAATATTACGGTTCGCGCCTGCGCTTCATCACTTCCGCCGAGGCGCAGGACGATCTGACGCTCGTGCTCTCGACGAGCGAGGCATATGAGTGCCTGCCGCTGCTGCTGGATATTCCCATCATCAAGTCCGGCACGAAGGACGAGGTCAGCCCGCCGGGCACAGGTCCGTATGAATTTGCCGAGACGAAGCTCACGCGCTGTGAAAACTGGTGGCGCGATACCGCGCCGCTGGTCGATTTTGACGAGATCGCGCTGACCGTCTCGTCCACTGCCGCCGACGTGCGTGATAATTTTGAGTATCAGAAGGTCAACATGGTCCTGACGGACCCGAACTCCTCCGCGTTCGCAGGCTTCCACAACGACTACGAGCTGTGGAACGAGGAGACGACCATCATGCAGTACATCGGCTACAACATGAACTCGCCCGTCTTCTCCAACTACGGCCTGCGCGGCGCGATCACCTTCGCCATCGACCGCGAGCAGCTGGTCGAGCAGACGCTGGGCGGCTTTGCCGTCGCGTCGACGCTGCCGTGCTCACCCAATTCCCGGTATTACGACGTGAAGCTGGCCAACAGCTTCGCCTATGACACCGGCTCGTACTACGACCAGCTGGCCAGCGCCTCCGTCGAGGACGCGACCGGCGACGGCATCCTCGACCTCTACGTCCCCTCCAAGGGCTATTCCGTCCCGGTCGAGGGTACGATGCTCGTCTGCTCGTCGAGCTATATCCGCGTGCAGGCGGCCAACGAGGTCGCCAGAATGCTCAATTCTCTGGGCTTCAACATCACGGTCAAGTCCATGGAATATTCCGAGTACAAGCAGGCGCTTTTGCAGGGGAATTTTGACCTGTATTATGGCGAGGTGCGCCTGTCTCCGAACTTTGACCTCTCGCCGTTTTTCGGTGCGACCGGCACGCTCAACTATGGCGACCTGTCCGACAGCACGATGATGAACCTGTGCAGCATGGCCCTCGTCAACAGCGGCAACACGTATAATCTCTATAAGCGCGTGTGCGAACGCGGATACATCACGCCTATCCTGTTCAAAAGCTATGCGCTCTACACCACGCGAGGCGCCGTAACAGAGCCGACACGCTACCTCGACTGGTTCCTGCCGTATACGGCGCAGACGGAAGAATAATGAAAAAACGCGGGAGGATACGCCCATGAAACGAATCCTGATGATCGGCACCGGGGGAACGATTGCGTCCGGGAAGACGGCGGAGGGCCTTATGCCGGAGCTGACGAGCGAACAGCTTTTGTCCTTCGTCCCGGCGGTATCGGCGCTTTGCCGGGCGGAATGCTTACAGCTTTTGTCGCTGGACAGCACGAATCTTGCCCCGTCGCACTGGCTGCTGATCGCGAAGGCCATCCGGGAGCGGTATGACCGCTACGACGGCTTCGTCATCAGCCACGGCACGGACACCATGGCCTATACCGCTGCGGCCCTCAGCTATCTCATTCAGGGGGCGCGCAAGCCCATCATCCTGACTGGCGCGCAGAAGCCCATCAGCTTTGACTCGACTGATTCCAAGGTCAATCTGACCGACGCGTTTTTATGCGCGTGCAGTGACACCCTGCACGGCGTCATGATCGTCTTCAACGGCAAGGTCATTCAGGGCACCCGCGCCTGCAAAACGCGCACAAAGAGCTACGAGGCCTTTTCCAGCATCAATTATCCGTATCTGGCCGTCTTGCAGGACGGCTGCATTCTGCAGTATATCGAAAACGCCTGCCTGCCCGAGCCGGTCTTCTATGACACGCTCGACGAGCGCGTTGCGCTCCTGAAGCTCATTCCCGGCGCGCGGGCGGAGCTTGCGGGCTGGATGCTCCGGCACAACGATGCGCTGATCCTGGAAAGCTTCGGCGTGGGCGGCATCCCGTCGTATGACGGGAATGACTTCCTGTCCGTGCTGGAGGAGGGCATTCAGGGCGGCAAGACCGTCGTTCTGACCACGCAGGTGCAGAACGAGGGCAGCAACGTCGGCGTTTATCAGGTCGGGCACAAGATCCGCGAATGCCCGCAGGTGCTTGAGGCGTTCGACATGACGACCGAGGCCATCACGGGAAAGCTCATGTGGATCCTCGGCCAGACCAGGGCCCCCGCCCAGATCCACCGCCTGTTCTACACCCCGGTCGCGAACGACATTCTGAATTACCGCACATGAAAAACCGCCCGGCGCGGTGAAAACCCCCATTTGTTAGCCAGGTATGGAAAAAACCTGATACTAGGGTGTATCTGAAAACTCCCAACGCACCCGGACAGCGGGCCTTTTTGCGGTGCGCCGCGTCATTTTTCCTTGAAATACGTCAGTATTCCTGCGAAAAAATGTCTTGCGCAACGCAAAAATCCCTCGCTGCCGGTCACATCATGAGTCTTCAGATACACCCTAAGAAATGGGGGTTCACTATGTCAAGGGAGAATACACCGGAGTTCGGGAAGCTGGCTGCGGGAACGACTGAAGGGCCTGCCGCCTGCGATTCACAGACGGCAAGCCCTTTTGGCGGCTTGATTCTTTGTTGTTCGAAATTTTGCCTGACCTTTTGGGGACGCTTCCCGTGCGCGGCGGCCCGGTTTTTTTCAGTCGCCCATCAGCAGGTCCATGACGTACATTTCGAGCTTTTCGAAGTTCTGCTCCTTGACGCAGGCAGCCTGGAATTCGTAGTCGAATCTCTTGGCCTTGGCCAGCAGCTTCTCGAAGATCTTCTTGGAGTTGATCAGATGGCGGTAGCAGTCCTCATCGGGCTGGGTGCGCATGGCCTTGACGTCGAGGCCGACGCATTCAAAATTGCCGCGGTCGCCGAAGTTGTTCTCGTACAGGACCTTGACCTGGTTGAACGCGTTGCGCAGGTTGTCGACGCCGAACGCCTTGTCCTGGTCGTAGCGGCAGCCGTTCTGGTCGTTCAGATGCACGCCCCACAGCTTATCGAGCGCCAGCGCGAAGCCCATGTCGTTCGCGGGATCAAGACCGGCGAGGATGGAGTGCGCGGATTCGATGCACAGGCCGACGCGGCTCGGATCGACGGTGTATGCGCCGACGGCCAGCGCGTGACCGGCAGTGCCGCAGATGGAGCGGTCGATGGGCTCATTGGGCTTCGGCTCGACAAGGATGAGCGCGTCGTCGCGGTAGGTCAGGATGTCGTTGAACGCATCGCGCAGCTGAAGGGTCATTTCGACGGGGTTCTTGCCCTCGGCGCAGAGCGTGCCCTCGCGGGCCAGCCACAGCTGGATCTTCTTGGTGCCGAGCGCCTTGGCAATGTCGCAGGAGCGGCGGGCGCGCCACTGGGCAAATTCACGGTCTTCCTTGCGGGAGGCGGTGAAGCCGCCGTCATTCGTGCGCTTGTCGAACCACAGACGCGGCGCGACGAACTCTGCGAACAGGCCGTATTTGTCGAGCATCGCCTTGACGTCCTTCGCGTAGTCGACGATCTGCTTCTCGGTCATGTTGTTCATGTCGGGAACGGCGTCGTCGTCATGGAACTGCATGCCGGCCAGACCGATCTCGGCGTACTTCTTCATTTTCTCTTCCAGCGGAATGCTCTTGCGGTGGCCGGGGCCAAAGGTTTCGTTGCCCTCGTGGACGTTCCACGGGCCTGCGGTAAATCTGAATGTTGCCATGTCTGTATCCTCCTGTATCAATTGTCTGGTTTCATACAAATATGTGCTTGAGGGGCGGGCGGCTTTTACCGAAAGCCGCCTCCGGATAGCTCCATCATAGCGGAACAGGCTGTTTGTTCAATGTTAGACTTGCTTTTTTTATCCGACAATCTTGCGATTTTAAATTTTTCGGTAGACTTCCACAAATTCCTTTGCCGCAATTTGTCATGATGCACAAGGACTTTTTTATCCGAAATATCCCCAGGGGAGCTTGTGCGCGGCGGTCAGACTTCTTATAATAAGCAAAAAAGTTCGGAGGAACAGACCATGCATATGGCAGACGCACTTTTATCTCCTGCTGTCGCCGTTACGATGTACGCAGCCTCTGCTGCTGCGGCGGGCGTTTCGCTCGTGCAGCTGCGCAGGGAGGAGCTTGCCGCACCGGAGACGGCAAAAAAGAAGCTTCCGACAATGGCGGTCATGTCCGCGCTCGTCTTTGCCGGGCAGATGATCAACTATACCATCCCCGGCACAGGCTCGTCCGGGCATCTGTGCGGCGGTATGCTGCTGTCCGCCATGCTGGGGCCGTGGGCAGGCTTTTTGTCCATGATCGTCATTCTTGCCATTCAGGCGCTGTTCTTTGCTGACGGAGGGCTGCTTGCGCTGGGCGCGAATGTCTGGAACATGGCGTTCTACGGCTGCTTTGTGGGATATTTCCTTATCTACCGGCCCCTGATGCGCGGAAATCTTTCCGCGGGCAAGGCCCGGCTGCGCCTGACGCTTGCGTCGGTGCTCGGCTGCGTTGCAACGCTGCAGCTCGGCGCATTCTCCGTCGTGCTGGAAACGACGCTCTCCGGCATCACGGCGCTGCCGCTCGGCGCGTTCGCGGTGCTCATGCAGCCGATCCATCTGGCGATCGGTCTGGTCGAGGGGCTGATCACGGCGGCGGTGCTGCCGCTGTGCCTCGCGGGTGTGCCGGAATTGTGAATCTTGCATTGTCGGGCTGCATACAGTATAATGGGAGTGTCCGGGAAAAAGAAAGAAATAAGAGGATTCAGAAAGGACTGTGTAATTTATGGATCGTGCAGAATTAAAGGCCCGCGCAAGAGCGCAGCTCGGCGGCGGTATTTTTCAGAATCTCTGGATGATGGGTCTGGCCGTGTGCCTGCTGATCGGCCTGCTGGAGTCGGCTGCCGCCGGGATCATCCCCGGTATCGGCGCGCTGCTCGTGGTCGGCCCGCTGGAATACGGCATGGCGTATATCTTCCTCAAGCAGGCGCGCGACCATCAGCCCGTGCAGCTGGGCGATATGTTCCGCGGCTTTCAGGATGATTTCGGCGGAACGTTCCTCATCGGCCTTATGACGTCGCTGTTCACGTTCCTGTGGTCGCTGCTGTTCGTCATCCCCGGCATTGTCAAGGCGTATGCCTATTCTATGGCATACTATATCAAGCTCGACCACCCCGATTACGGCTGGAACGCCTGCATCACCGCAAGCCGTCAGCTGATGGACGGCCACAAGTGGGAAAAATTCGTGCTCGACCTGAGCTTCCTCGGCTGGATCATCGTCGGCTCTTTGTGCCTCGGCGTCGGCACGCTCTGGGTCACGCCGTACATGGAAGCGGCAAACGCGCAGTTCTACGAATACGTCCGCACCTGCCCGTCCGTGGCGGAGGGCTGACCGGCGCTGCGCAATATGGAAAAAACGGGACTCCGCTGCCTGCGGAGCCCCGTTCTTTTTTGCATTTTTATCCGTCAGCCCTTGTATTTCAGCGCCCGGATCGCGTTCAGGACGGCGAGGACCATCACGCCGACGTCGGCGAAAATGGCGGCCCACATATTCGCGACGCCGAAGGCGACGAGCGCGAGGCAGCCGAACTTCACGACCAGAGAGAACACAATGTTCTGCCGGACGATGCCGATGCACTTGCGGGAAATTTTGATGGCCTTTGCGATCTGCAGCGGGTCGTCGTCCATGAGGACGATGTCGGCGGCCTCGATGGCTGCATCGGAACCCATCGCGCCCATTGCAATGCCGATGTCCGCCCGCGTGAGGACCGGGGCGTCGTTGATGCCGTCGCCGACGAAGGCCAGCATATCGTTTTTGCCCTTCGCGGCCAGCAGCTTCTCGACCTCCGCGACCTTGTCGCCCGGCAGAAGCTCACTGCGCACCTCGTCGACGCCGAGTTCGGCGGCCACGCTGTCCGCTACGCGCTTCGCATCGCCCGTCAGCATGACGGTCTTCTGGACGCCCGCGCGCTTGAGTTGCTCGATGGCTTCCTTCGAGTGCGGCTTGACGACGTCGGAAATGACGATGTGTCCCGCATACTGCCCGTCAACAGCCATGTGGATGATCGTGCCGGTGCTGTGGCAGTCGCAGTACTGAACGCCCAGCTTTTTCATCAGCTTGCTGTTGCCTGCGGCGACCGCGTGCCCGTCGACCGTGGCGGTGATGCCGTGGCCGCTGAGCTCTTCGATGTCCGTCACGCGGCTGCGGTCAATTTCCTTGCCATAGGCCTTCTGCAGACTCTTGCTGATGGGGTGCGAGGAGGCGCATTCGGCCAGCGCCGCGTATTCCAGCAGCTGCTCCTCCGCCAGCGGGCTGTGGTGGACAGCCGTGACCTCAAACACGCCGCGCGTCAGCGTCCCGGTCTTGTCGAACACGACGACCTTCGCTGCGGACAGGGCCTCCAGATAGTTTGAACCCTTGATCAGCACGCCCTCCCGGCTTGCACCGCCGATGCCCGCGAAGAAGCTCAGGGGAATGCTGATGACCAGCGCGCACGGGCAGCTGACGACGAGGAAGGACAGCGCGCGGTAAACCCAGTCGGTCCAGTTCGCGTCAGCCCCCGCAAGCATCCGGCCCAGCGGGACCAGCACGGCCAGCGCCAGCGCTGCGGCGCACACGGCAGGCGTGTAGACCTTGGCAAAACGGGAAATAAACGTTTCGGAGCGCGACTTGCGGGAGCTTGCGTTCTCGACGAGATCGAGGATCTTCGAAACGGTGGACTCGCCGAACGCCTTTGTCGTGCGGATCTTCAGCACGCCGGACAGATCGATGCAGCCGCTGATGATCTCGTCGCCCGCCTTGACGTCGCGCGGCAGGCTTTCGCCGGTCAGCGCGCTGGTGTTGAGACTGGATGTGCCCTCGACGACCACGCCGTCGAGCGGCACCTTTTCGCCCGGCTGGACGACGATGATGCTGCCGACCGCGACCACGTCCGGGTCGACCTGCGTCAGCTGACCGTCCTGCTCAATGTTCGCGTAGTCCGGGCGGATATCCATCAGTGCGGAGATATTCTTCCGGCTCCTGCCGACGGCGTAGCTCTGGAACAGCTCGCCGATCTGGTAGAACAGCATAACGGCGATGCCCTCGACATAGTCGCCGCTCTTCGTCCAGATGGCGAGGAAGAACGCGCCGAGCGTGGCCAGCGTCATGAGGAAGTTTTCGTCAAACGCGCGTCCGTTGAGAATGCCCTTTCCGGCCTTGCGCAGAATGTCATAGCCGATGACCAAATACGCGGCCACATAGGCAAGCAGCTGCGGGATGCCGGTGATGGGGATAAATTTCAGCGCAATGAGCATCATGGCGGTGATGAGGATGCGCACGAGCATTTTTTTCTGTTTCTTTGTCATAGCAAACACTCCGTTCCGCGCTGCCGGAGCAGCAATTGCAGCTTAAAGCTCGATCTCGCAGTCAGGCTCGACCTTTTTGCAGGCCTTGAGCACGGCCTTCATGGTCTTCTTCTCGTCTGCGCCCTCGGCGAATTCCACGATCATCTTCTGCGTCATGAAGTTGACGGTCGCGTTCGCAACGCCCTCGGTCTTCTTCGCGGCTTCCTCCATCAGGTTTGCGCAGTTTGCGCAGTCGACTTCGATCTGGTATGTCTTTTTCATGGTCAGTCCCTCCGTTTGAAATTTTGAATTAAACGCTTGCTTAATCATTACATCCGCAGTATACTGAGAAAAACGCCGGAAATCAAGCCCTCCGGGGATCTTGCTTCCAAACGGGCGAACGGAATGTCCAAAACGGACAAAGGAGATGGGACAAATGCCGGAATTCTCTCTTCCGCACGACCACGGCGCGTACGGACACACGGAGGATCTGTACCGGGAGCTGAAAAACGTGGAGCACTTCGGCGCGGTGTGCGATATCTTCAAACAGCTGAGCGACCCGACCCGCGTGCGCATTTTCTGGCTGCTCAGCCACCGGGAGGAGTGCGTCATCAACATCGCGGCGCTGCTCGATATGTCCAGCCCCGCCGTCTCGCACCATCTGCGTTCACTTGCGCAGAGCGGGCTGATCGAAAGCCGCCGGTGCGGCAAGGAGGTCTATTACAAGGCGGGCGACACCATGCAGATCAAGCTCCTGCACGAGATCGTCGAGCAGGTCATGCAGATCGCCTGCCCGGAAAAGGCCGTCGACTATCAGGACTCGCAGGAGCAGATCATCCGCCATGTCCACAACGAGCTGACGGCCAATCTCGCCGAGCGCGTCACCATTGAGGAGCTGTCGCGGAAGTATCTGATGAACACGACGACGCTCAAGCGCTGCTTCAAGCAGGTCTACGGCGAGACGATCGCCGCACACATGAAAAAGCACCGCATGGAGCAGGCCGCGTCGCTGCTTCTGAAAACGCAGAACGACATCGCCGCCATCGCGCAGGCCGTCGGCTACGAGAGCCAGAGCCGGTTCACGGCCGCGTTCAAGGAGACATACGGCGAGCTGCCGACAGAATACCGCCGGAGGCGGTCATAAAAATCAGAACCGGCCCGCAGGACACGCCTGCGGGCCGGTTGCCTTATTTCTGTGTATTTTATACGTACTGCTGGGTGTCGACGTCGACGACGCCTCTGGTGGTGATGCGGAGTTTGGGGATGACGGGCAGGGCCATAAAGCTGAGCGTCATGAACGGGTCGATGCCCCGGCTGACGCCGAGCGTGAAGGCTGCATCCTTGGCTGCCTCAAGCTGGTCGTTGACCTCGGTCAGCGGACGGTCGGACATGATGCCCGCGATCTCCAGCACGACCGAACCCTTTACCGTTCCGTTTTCGACCACGACGATGCCGCCGTGGTGCTCGACGATGTAATTCGCGGCGAACGCCATATCGGCGGAGTTCGTGCCGACGACGATGATGTTGTGCGAGTCATGCGAAATGCTGGTCGCGACCGCGCCGGATTTCAGGCCGTAGCCCTGAATGTAGCCGAGGCCGATGTGATGCGTGCCCTTGTGGCGCTCGACAACGGCGATCTTCAGAATGTCCTTTTCCAGATCGACGTGGTCGGCATAGCCGTTGTCGGTCGTGATGATCTCGCCCGGGACCATGCCCAGAACGCCTCTCTGGCGCGTGTCGCGGAAATCGTCGGGCGTGAGCGTCGAGACGTGGAAGGTGTCGTGGGCGCGCTTGTCGAGATATTCCTCGATCTTCGGCGCTTCAAAGTCGCGCAGTTCGCCGTTGTTCCAGTACAGAACGCCCTTCTTGAAGACCATTTCGACGTTGAAGTCCTTGAAATTGTCGATCACGGCGAAGTCGGCCAGATAGCCGGGCGCGATCGCGCCGCGGTTATTGAGCAGGAAATAGCGCGAGGCGTGGTGGCAGGCGGCCTTGACGGCAATGATGGGGTCGACACCGTATTTGTTGATGGCCTCACGGGCGATATAATCAATGTGACCCTTTTCCAGCAGATCGCTCGGATGCTTGTCGTCGGTGCAGAACATACAGCGCTCAGCGTACTGCGGCGTGAGCAGGGGAGCAAGCGCTTCCAGATTGCGCGCGGCGGTGCCCTCGCGGATCATGATGAACTGGCCGCGCTGCAGCTTTGCCAGCGCGTCCTCCATCGTGGCGCATTCGTGGTCGGAATAGACGCCTGCGGCGACGTAGGTGTCGAGATCCTTGCCCTGCAGGCCCGGCGCGTGGCCGTCGATCTTCTTATGGTGCGCCTGCGAGGCGACGATCTTCGAGACGACCTCGGCGTCATTGTGGATCACGCCGTAGGAGTTCATCATCTCGGCCAGACCCTGTACTCTGGGGTAGTCGTAGAACGAGTCGATGGCGCGGTAGTCCAGATTCGCGCCGGATTCGTCCATCGGCGTGGCCGGGACGCAGGACGGCAGCATGAACCGCACGTCAATGGGCAGCCCCTCGGTCGCCTGGAACATATAGTCAATGCCGTCGGTGCCCATGACGTTGGTGATCTCATGGGGGTCGGTGATGACGGTGGTCGTGCCGTGCGGCAGCGTCGCGCGGACGAATTCCTTCGGCGTGACGAGACTGGATTCCAGATGGATGTGCGCGTCGACGAAGCCGGGGCAGACGATCTTGCCGGTCATATCGTATTCGACCTCGCCCTCATAGCTGCCGAGGCCCACGATCAGACCGTTCGCCACGGCGATATCGCACGTCAGCAGCTCATTGGAGAATACGTTGACATACGTCGCGTTTTTCAGCACCAGATCGGCCTTCTGCCGGCCGGAGGCGGCCTCGATCACACGCTGCTTCTTTAACAGCTTCCGCTGGATCTTTGCTGCGTAGCTCTCAATGGGAAATGCCATGGAACATCTTCCTTTCTGCGTTCAGTTTTGCTTGTATCTGATATTAGATGGAATTATAGCACCGCGCCCGCCGCTTGTCCATGTTCATTTTCTACGGAATGTTGCAGATTCTTTTTTGCAATCTGTACAGAAATGGCGATGTGTGATATGCTTAGGGTGTATCTGAAAACTCCCAACGCACCCGGACAGCGGGCCTTTTTGCGGTGCGCCGCGTCATTTTTCCTTGAAATACGTCAGTATTCCTGCGAAAAAATGTCTTGCGCAACGCAAAAATCCCTCGCTGCCGGTCACATCATGAGTTTTCAGATACACCCTAGTGCACAAACAGGAGGCGAACGTCATGAAATTACTGATGCACATCTGCTGCGCGCCCTGCGCGAATATGCCGGTCGACGCGCTGCGCGCGGATGGGATCGACCTGACCGGCTACTGGTACAATCCCAACATCCATCCCTTTACCGAATACCGCGCCCGGCGGAACTGCCTGCAGGAATACGCGAAGACCATCGAGCTGCCCCTTCTCATGCGCGACGATTACGGCCTGCGGCCATTCGTGCGCGAGGTAGCCGGCGATATCGCGGGCCGGTGCGTCAAATGCTACGAAATGCGCCTTTTTGAGGCGGCACGGGCCGCGAAGGAGGGCGGGTTCGACGCGTTTACGTCGTCTCTGTTCATCAGCCCCTATCAGAAGCACGAGCTGATGCGCGACGTGGCCTACCGCGCGGCGGAGGAATACGGCGTGGAATTTTATTATCAGGATTTCCGCCCCATGTTCCGCGACGGCCAGGCCCGTGCGCGGGAGCTGGGCTTTTATATGCAGAAATACTGCGGCTGCGTCTTCTCCGAGCAGGAGCGCTATCAAAAGCCCAGCCGGATCATCCCGTGAGGCAAATCAGCACCTGCCTGCCTTATGGAGCTTCCGAATGAGCACAACGGCCAGCGCAATGACAAGCGCGCTGAACGCGCCCACGCAGGTAAGCCGGATGACCAGCCTGCGGTGCGCGGCCTGACGGGCGGCCTCGCGGGCGGCTTCCTCGGCGGCCTTTTGCGCTGCCTCCTGCGCGGCCTGCTCCTCGGCCTGCCGCTGGAGCTCGGCCTGCCGTTCTTCCTCGGCCTTCTTTTCCTCTGCGGCTTTCGCTTCGGCGGCAAGCCGCTCTTTTTCTGCCTGCTCGGCCTTCGCCTGCTCTTCGGCGAGGCGGGCTTCTTCGGCTTCCTTTTCGGCCTGCTCCCGTTCCAGCCGCACCTGCTCGTCAAGATAGGTCTTCAGCAGCACGGCCAGCTGGCCGCAGATCACAGAGCCTGCGCTCTGTCCGCCGGCATACGCTGCATCCACATTGCCGCCCGGCCCATAGGACAGGCCGCTCGTATACACGGCCAGCAGAAACGGCCGCTCGGCCCAGATGATGCCGACGTCGTTCTCCGCGCCCTCGTAGCTGCCGTATTTGTGCGCGATGGGCGTTTCATCCACGTCGAGATACGTCTTGAAATACGCGTCCGGGCAGGCAATTTTCAGGTAGTCGATCAGCTCGGGATACTGCTCCTGCCCGTCCCAGACGACCTTCAGCGTGTCCAGCATCATGCGCGTGCAGAACAGGTGGTCATAATAGTAATTCTGCGGAATCTCGTCGTCGGTCATGGTGAAATATTTGCGCATGGCCATCTTGTATTCCGGCCAGTCGCCGATGCGCCGCCAGAGGGAATACGAAAGCTCGTTGTTGGAATAGACCAGCGACTGATAGTGCGCCTCGTCCAGCGAAGCGCCCTGCGTGATCATCGTGTCCCCGGTGATCTCGCCCGCGAGCTGCATATCATAATAATACAGGTTCAGCGGCAGCTTGTAGGTGCTTGCGCCGTAAAGCATTTTCGTCTCGTTGAAGTCATACTGTTCGCCGGTTTCCGGCACGTAAAAGCTGATCTCGAAATTATCCCCGGTCAGCGCGTGCTCAGCGCGGAAGTCGTCCATCAGCTGCTCCAGCGTCTTCCCCGTCACATCGGGGGCCGTATATACCTCTGCTGCCAGCGCGGGAACCGCCGTCTGCGCAAGACACGCCGCACAGAGCAGCGCCGCCGCTGCCGCTCGGGCTTTTTCCATTCTCATATCCGCTTCTCCTTCTGCGTTTTCAAGTATCTGCATCATACCGCAACGCGGCCGGATTTGCAACCATGCACCAAACGGGCAGGCCCGGCATATGGTAGGGAAGACAGAAAACATTCTTGTCTTTGAAGGAGGGGTTTTATGAATCAACCCTGCAATTATACGACGACCGGGGGCTGTCCCGAGCCGCAGGCGGCTCAGGGCTGCGCGGCCTGCTCCGGCGGCAGCCAGCAGACGTGTCCGCCGCCCTGCCCGCCGCCCTGCCCGCCGCCGTGTCCCGGGCCGGGGCCGTTCCCGCCGTATCCGCCCCCGTTCCCGCCGGTCTGGCCGGGTGAGCGGCCCGTCGCGCCGGTCACGGAGGCCGATATCAGCTGCGGCTGCGGCTGTTCCTGCGCGCCGGGGCTTGTCGCGGCACTGCAGCTGCTGTGCCGTCCGCGCTTCGCGGCGCTGACGGACTATCAGCAGTTCGCGTTCATCACGCGCGATTTCGTGCTCGGCTCGTCGCTGAACTGTCCCGCAGCGGCCACAACTCCATACGACAACCTGACCGGGCCTCTGGACGGGGAATTTGTGAAGATCACGCCGGATTCGTGTGAGAATTTAGAGGTTTCCGGCCAGATCTACTATCCCAACCCCATCTGCACCGGGGGCACGGAGACAGCCTGCTGTGCCGAGGGGCCGTATTTTGACGCGGACTCCGTGCGGCTGTGCGGCTTGAGCGCCGTCGCCTTCGGCGTGACGGAGACGACCGACTTCCCCAGCGCAGAGGCGGCCTATAACGAGCTTGCGAAGCTCTTCTATCAGGCCACCCATGCCGGCTGCGGCCCCATGCCGTCGACGCCGGTAAAGCCGACGCCGTGCGACCGCTCGACAGGCGATATCGCCGGACGCGGCACGGTTTCCCTGACGGCAGGACCGCTCGTGCTCGGCAACGTCAGCGTGCTCGGCGAGGTCGGGGACGTTCTGATCCTCGCCAACAGCGAAGACCGCCTGTTCTACTTCGTCTGCCGCAGCACCATCGGGTTCATCGGGTAAAAGACACCCCGCCGCAGTTCATTCGGACTGCGGCGGGGCACTTTGTATGCAGTTCAGCTGCGGGCAAAGCCGTACCGACTGCATACGCCTTGAAATTATTCCTCTTCGGTTGGGATCCTCGTCACGAGGGGCTTGCCGTCGGCGCCGAGCAGCGGAGTCAGGCCGCCGGCGTAGCCGGAGGCGATCCAGAGATAGTTGACGCCGGTCGTTTTGTCGACCCAAATCTCACGGTTCGTGGTCCAGGTACTGCCCTCGTTCAGCACCTTGATAAAGCGCTCGTCCTGCTTCGCCATATTACTTCGTATCCTTTACCGTCTCGGCAATGCCGGAGGCCAGACCCGCAAAGCCCTGCAGCTCAGACGGGATGATGATCTTCGTGGCCTTGCCGTCCGCGACCTTCTGCATGGCCTCAAGCGCCTTGAGCTTGAGAACCTGGTCGTTCGGGGCCTTTTCATTCAAAAGCGCCAGAGAATCGGCCATGGCCTTCTGCACGGCCATGATGGCCTGCGCTTCGCCGTCAGCCTTGAGAATTGCCGCCTGCTTTTCGGCTTCTGCCTTGAGGATGGCGGCCTGCTTTTCCGCGTCCGCTTTCAGAATCGCGGCTTCCTTTTCGCCCTCGGCGACAAGGATCTGGCTGCGCTTCGTGCCTTCTGCCTGCAAGATAGCCTGCCGGCGGTCACGTTCGGCCTTCATCTGCTTTTCCATGGAGTTCTGGATGTCCTGCGGCGGGAGAATGTTCTTCAGCTCCACGCGGTTGACCTTGATGCCCCAGGGATCGGTGGCCTCGTCGAGAATGGCGCGCATTTTGGTGTTGATGACGTCGCGGGACGTGAGCGTCTGGTCAAGCTCAAGGTCGCCGATGATATTGCGGAGCGTCGTGGCCGTGAGCGTCTCCATGGCCATCATGGGCCGTTCGACGCCGTAGGTGTAGAGTCTCGGGTCTGTGATCTGATAATAGACGACAGTGTCGATCTGCATGGTGACGTTATCCTTGGTGATCACGGGCTGCGGCGGATAGTCGAGCACCTGCTCCTTCAGGCTGACCTTTTTGGCCACGCGCTCAATGAACGGGACCTTGACGTGCATGCCGACCTGCCAGACCTTGCTGAACGCGCCGAGGCGCTCGATGACGTAGGCGCGGGACTGCTGGACGATGTGAATGTTGCTGATGACGATGATGAGCGCCAGAACGGCGATCACAACAATGGGGATCCATTCCATAAAATTTGTTCCTCCTTCGGTTTTTCAGTTCTTTTTTTATGATGGTTATGCTTTCGTACAGGGACACTTTGCGGGTCTGACATAGAGCTTCGCGCCCTCAACGCGCTCGATGGTCACGTGGCCGCCCGCCTCGACGCGTTCGCCCGTCGTGCACTTCGCCGTCCAGAGAACGCCGTTGATCTTCACGGCTCCGGTATCAGCACATGCGTCGATGGGCTCCGTGACCGTGGCCGTTTCGCCGACGAGGCGGTCGGCATTCATACGCTCCGGCTTTTTTGCCCACTTTTTTCGGGCCGCCGGGCACGCGAACGCCAGCAGCGCCGCCGAAACGACGAGAAATACCGCCAGCTGTACGCCGAGTCCCGCGCCGAGAATTGCCGCAACCAATGCGCACACCGCGCCGCCGATGAACCAGACGGACACCAGCGCGACCGTCGCGGCCTCTGCCACGATGAAGACGACGATGGCGATCAGCCATCCGATCACTGCCTGAGACATGGGAACCTCCTCCTCTTTTTTGAATTTCTGTGCTGCTTCCAGTATACCGTATTTCCGAACGCTTGTCACTTTAAATAAATATAAAGTTTTTCCTCACATTTTACAAAATCGTAACAGATAGGGTTTGCTATTTGCGCCGGGATTCCGTATACTTAGAGAGACTATAGAATGCTTGGAGAGAAAACTATGGATACGATGACTTTCTGCGTGCCGTGCCTGTTTGGGCTGGAGGGTCTGGTCGGCGACGAACTGCGGCGGCTGGATCTGCAAAACGTCCGGGTCGAGGACCGGCGCGTTTTTTTTGAAGGCGATTTCGCCGCTATGGCGAAGGCCAACCTCTGCTGCCGCATGGGCGAGCGCGTGATGATTTTGCTGGCCGAATTCGACGCGCACAGCTTTGAGGACCTGTTCCAGGGCGTGAAGGCCGTGCCGCTCGAACGCTTTATTCCGAAGGACGGCGCGTTCCCCGTCAAGGGCTACAGTCTGAACAGCCAGCTGCACTCCGTTCCCGACTGTCAGGCCATCGTCAAGAAGGCCGCCGTCACGCGGCTGGGCGAGAAATACGGCCTCGGCTGGCTGCCGGAGACGGGCGAGACGTACCAGCTGCGCTTTTCCATCATGAAGGATCATGTGGAACTGTTTCTGGACACGTCCGGCGTGAGCCTGCACAAGCGCGGCTACCGCCGCGAGGCCAATCTTGCGCCGCTGCACGAGACGATGGCGGCCGCCATGGTCAATCTCGCGCGCTATCGCGGGCGGGACTTCTTCTGGGACCCGTTCTGCGGCTCGGGCACGATCTGCATCGAAGCGGCGATGATCGCGCTGAACCGCGCGCCGGGCCTGAACCGGTCGTTCATGGCGCAGAAGTGGTCCTGCGTCCCGGAGACGGTCTGGCAGCAGGCCAGGACCGAGGCGCTCGACCGTGAGTACAGGGGCGAGTACCGCATTCTCGGCTCCGACATTGACCCGGCTTCTCTGGAGATCGCGCAGCAGAACGCGCGCAAGGCGGGCGTCGGCAGGCTGATCGAGTTCCGCGAGGCGGACGCGACGAAGCTGAGCCTGCCCGCGGACAGGGGCCTCATCGTCTGCAATCCGCCCTACGGCGAGCGCATGCTTGAGCAGCGCAGCGCCCAGCGGCTCTACAGCGCCTTCGGGCGGCACCTCAAATACGCGGACGGCTGGAAAAAATACATCATCTCCTCCGAACCGGAGTTCGAGCATTACTACGGCAGGCAGGCCGTTAAGAAGCGCAAGCTCTACAACGGACGGCTGCAGTGCAATGTGTATATGTACTATTGAGCGCCGCCTGTACTCATAAGACGAACAGAACAGGAGAAAGTTCCGCTATGAAGCATATTTTTATCGTCAATCCCGCAGCCGGGAAGTCAGACCGGACGGCGGAATACCGGGAAATGATCGACGCGGCGTTCGCGCCGCGCGGGTTAAGCTATGAATTGCTTGTCTCCAACGCGCCCGGCGAATGCCGGACGCTGGCGCGGCAGGCGGCGCAGTCCGGCGAGGAGGTGCGCCTGTACGCCTGCGGCGGCGACGGAACGCTCAACGAAGTTGTAAACGGTGTCGTGGGCTATGGCAACGCTGCCGTGACGCATTTTCCCGGCGGCTCCGGCAACGACACAATCAAAATTTTTGACGATCCCGCCGCCTTCACCTCCATCGAGCGTCTGCTGGACGCGGAGGAGGCGCGGTTCGATCTCATCCGCTGCAATGGGTCCTACGCGCTGAACGTGCTGTCCATCGGCTTTGACGCGCGGGTCGGCACGGATATCGCCCGCTTCAAGCGCCTGCCGCTCGTGAGCGGGAAGGGCGCGTACATCCTGTCCATTTTCTCCAATATGCTGCACGGCCTGACGGCGGATTACACCGTTACGCTGGACAGCGGCGAGGTGTTCTCGGGCCGGAAGACCATGATCTGCGTCTGCAATGGCCGGTGGTACGGCGGCGGTTTCAACCCCGTGCCGGAGGCCGAGCCGGACGATGGGCTGCTGGATGTGCTTGTGGTTGAAAAGGTCAATCTGCTGCAGGTTGCAACCGTCGTCGGTCACTACCAGAAGGGCCGCTACGCCGATTATCCGTCGCTGATCTATCACGCCCGCTGCCGCTCTCTGCGCATTGAATGTGTAAAAGAATCTGTTGTCAATATCGATGGCGAGGCTGCCTACACAACGGACGCAAAAATCGAACTCATTCCGCAGGCCATCCGCTTTTTCTACCCGAAGGGGCTGACCTATCACACGAAAAATTCACAGTCTGGTCATAAATTTGCCGAAATTACCCCTTGACTTTTTGGCGCATCTGATTATGATATAGATGTTAGCAGTCAGAGAGACTGAGTGCTAAAAAATCTTGTAAAACGCGCTGTATGAAACAGCGACTGGATACTGGAGGTAATTGTTATGAAGCTGACCCCGTTGGCAGACAATGTTCTGCTCAAGCACATGGAAGCTGAGGAAAAGACCGCGTCCGGCATCATCCTCTCCACCGCCAATAAAGAAAAATCCGTGATCGCGGAAGTCATCGCGGCAGGCCCGGGCACCGACGACGTCAAGGTTACGGTCAAGCCCGGCGACAAGGTTGTGACCGGCAAGTACGCGGGCCAGGAGCTGAAGCTCGACGGCGAAGATTACGTCATCGTCAAGATGGCCGACATTCTGGCAGTTGTAGAATAATTCGTGTTTGATTGAAAGGAAGCAATTCTTATGGCAAAACAGATCGTTTATGGCGAAGAGGCCCGCAAGGCCCTGCTGTCCGGCATTGACCAGCTCGCCAATACTGTAAAAGTTACCCTCGGCCCGAAGGGCCGCAACGTCGTGCTCGGCAAGAAGTTCGGCGCTCCGCTGATCACCAATGACGGCGTGACCATCGCAAAGGACGTGGAGCTCGAGGACGCATTTGAGAACATGGGCGCGCAGCTCGTCCGCGAGGTCGCGACCAAGACCAACGATATCGCAGGCGACGGCACCACCACCGCCACTCTGCTCGCGCAGGCCATCGTCCACGAGGGTCTGAAGAACGTCTCCGCAGGCGCGAACCCGATGGTCATGCGCAAGGGCATGGAAAAGGCCGTTGAGACCGCCATCGACACCATCAAGGCAAACTCCGAGACGATCAAGGGCTCCGACGACATCGCAAGAGTCGGCGCCGTCTCCTCCGGCGACGAGTCCGTCGGCAAGCTGATCGCCGAGGCCATGGATAAGGTCGGCGCGTCCGGCGTGATCACCATCGAGGAATCCAAGACTGCCGAGACGGGCCTTGAGGTCGTCGAAGGTATGCAGTTCGACCGCGGCTATATCTCCCCCTACATGGTCACCGACACCGACAAGATGGAAGCCGTCATCGATGATCCGTATATCCTCATCACCGACAAGAAGATCTCCTCCATCCAGGAGATCCTGCCCCTGCTCGAGCAGATCGTCAAGACCGGCAAGAAGCTCGTCATCATCGCAGAGGACGTCGAGGGCGACGCACTGGCCACCCTGCTGGTCAACCGTCTGCGCGGCAACTTCACCTGCGTGTGCGTCAAGGCTCCCGGTTTCGGCGATCGCCGCAAGGAAATGCTCAAGGATATCGCCATCCTGACGGGTGGCACGTATATCTCCTCCGAACTCAACATGAACCTGCCCGACACGCAGATCACTGATCTCGGCACGGCCCGCCAGATCAAGGTCACCAAGGACAACACCGTCATCGTCGACGGCGCAGGCGACGCCAACGAGATCAAGGCCCGTATTGCGGAGATCAAGAACACCATCGGCGTTACCACGTCCGACTACGACAAGGAAAAGCTGCAGGAGCGTCTTGCCAAGCTGTCCGGCGGCGTAGCCGTTATCAAGGTCGGCGCACAGACCGAGGTCGCCATGAAGGAGCAGAAACTCCGTGTGGAGGACGCGCTGAACGCGACCCGCGCAGCTGTCGAAGAGGGCATCGTGGCCGGCGGCGGCACTGCCTATGTCAACGCGATCCCGGCTGTTGAGAAGCTGGTCGCAAAGCTGTCCGGCGACGAGAAGACCGGCGCGCAGATCATCGCAAGAGCGCTGCAGGCCCCGATCCGCCAGATCGCCGAGAACGCCGGCGTCGACGGCTCCATCGTCTACGACAAGATCCGCTCCAGCCGCAAGGTCGGCTATGGCTACAACGCCTACACCGAGACGTACTGCGACATGATCCCGTCCGGCATCGTCGACCCGACCAAGGTCACGCGCACCGCTCTGGAGAACGCCGCGTCCATCGCCTCCTGCGTCCTGACGACCGAATCCTTGGTCGCCGACAAGCCCGACCCCAAGGCCGACGCCGCCATGGCAGCCGCAGCCCAGGGCGGCGGCATGGGCGGGATGTACTAAGAGACGCCGCAAAGCCTTGAAATTGCTTGATTTTTTGGATGCGCAAAAGCGGATTTACGCCAAACTTACGCCACTTACGCCAAAAAATCAAGCGCATTATAGGGTAACAGAAATCGGCACCTGCCTTGAAAGCAGGTGCCGATTTTTCCTTATTTGCGTTTCTTTTTGCCCTTTCCGTGCGATAACTGCGGTCGTGCTTTTCCGCGCTGGTTGATGGGACTTTTCAGATACTTGTACTTTTTAAGTCCGCTGATGATTGAGACAAACTCTTCCTTCGTGAGTGCATCGTAATCAAGTCCGATGGTTGCAAGATACGCTCGGATTTTCTTTTCCTCGGAAGTCACGGAATAAAGAACAGAACATTAAATACCATCAGCCATCACTGACATTGTCGATGGTGGCTTTTTTGCGTTTCGGGAATTTGTTTTGCCGTTTCACTCTGGTGCCGGTTTTGCTTTGGTGATTCATGGCATCCTCATACAGCTCAATAAATTCCTTTTCCCGGAGTGTCAGAGGTGCTTGCGCATCCCGCTTTTGAATCAAATGCTGGTACAGCTTTATCTGGAGAGACAGGAAGTACAAGAGCGCTTTGTGCTCCATCTTCAAATCCCTGACAATCCCGGACGGGAAATCATTTCCGGTGAGATTGTGCATTTCGTGTGGGCAGCCGCAGAGGATATCCAGGAACTGCCCTCTGTACAAAACCGGTGAGAGAACCCATCAGCCGTGGGAAGTCCAGTTCGCTCAGATCCGTCACATCCACCTCCAGCACCGGGCCGTTGGCCTGAAAGCGGGTATATCCCCGGGCCGCGATGTCGTCCAGAAACTGCTCATAGCTTTTTCTTGTGGGGGTTTCTAGGGGGGCTCCCGGCGGCTCCGGGTAGCAGTCGTTGACCACATGGCCCCGGTGCCGGGTGTCGGACAGATCCCGGGCGGCAAACCGCCGGTAGATGACCTCCGGGTCACCGGTGAGGCGAACCGTCACGGCGGTATAGTGATGGGTTTCCAGCAGTGCCATAATCCCGGGAATGGAAGCGTCCTCAAAATTATTTTCCAGAATAAACGGTTTTCCCACTTTCATCAGCTGGGCCGCGGCGTAGTACAGAATGTGCATGGCCGCTGTGCCCAGCTGAACCTTTTCTGCCCGGCTGTGAAAGCCCAGATCGTCAAACAGCACCTCCTTGATGGAGTCCTTGGACAGCATTGGAATTCCCAGAGACTCCGAAATCCTGACGGCGATGGTGCTCTTGCCGCTGGCGGGCATACCGGCAACCAGAATGCAGTACATGGCGTTTCCTCCTAGGGTGTATCTGAAAACTCCCAACGCACCCGGACAGCGGGCCTTTTTGCGGTGCGCCGCGTCATTTTTCCTTGAAATACGTCAGTATTCCTGCGAAAAAATGTCTTGCGCAACGCAAAAATCCCTCGCTGCCGGTCACATCATGAGTTTTCAGATACACCCTAAAAACGAAATGAAAGACTGTCCTGATACTCCGAGGGTGTTTTCCCGGTGATTTTTTTGAAGGTGCCGGAAAAATATGCAATATCGCGGTAGCCGCAGGCCTCCGCAACCTCGTAGACTTTCAGCTTTCCCTCGCGCAGCAGCGCCATAGCCTTCTGGATGCGGCAGCGCGTAAGATACGCGCCGAGCGTCATATCCGTTTCCTTTTTGAACAGGTGGCTCAGATGTCCTTCGCTCAGTCCCAGCTGCGCTGCCGCCTGCCCGACGGACAGATCGCCGCTGCCGCAGTTTTGCTCAAGGTACACCATTGCCTCACGCACATAGCGGCTCTTGGGGCCGGGCTTCACGCCGGGAAGCGGCTCTGGCTGCGGTGCGGTTTGTGCGGCGATGCGCTTTTGCAGCGCCAGAACGGCGTTTTCCAGATCGCCGTCATGAAAAGGCTTCAGCAGAAAGTCCACCGCGCCCAGACGGATGGCCGTCTGCGCGTAGGCGAACGAATCGTAGGCGGTCAGAATGATGACATACGCGCGGCTGCCTGCTTCGCGCAGCCGCCGCACCATCTCCAGCCCGTCCATCTTCGGCATTTTGAGATCCGTGATGATAAGCGTCGGCTGGCAGTCCTCCGCGACGGCAAGGGCCTGTTCGCCGTTGGCGGCTTCGCCGACCACGATGCAGTCCAGCGCCGCCCAGTCTACTGCCATGACGATACCCTTGCGGATCATTTCCTCATCCTCTACAACCATTACCCGCATCATACGCCGGGCCCTCCCTTCGCGGGCAGGCGCGCAAGAATACAGGCGCCGCCGCCCTCCGGATTTTCAAGACGCAGACCGAACGCGTCGCCGTAATGCTTGCGCAGGATCGTGTCTACATTTAATAGTCCCAGATGTCCCGTCTGCGTTTCCGGCGGTTTGTAAGGCCCCAGAAGGTCCGGCGGGAAGCCGCAGCCGTTGTCCCGGACGCGGATCTCGAGCACGTCCTGCTCCGCAAGCACGGCCGTGACGGAGAGTTCACCGTGTTCTACACCGGAAAGGCCGTGCAGAATGGCATTCTCTGCCAGCGGCTGCAGGAGCATTTTCGGAACCATGCACGAAAGAAGCGCCTCCGGCACGGCTTCCGTGTATGAGAAGCTTTCCGACAGGCGGATGCGCTGAATCTCGACGTACCGGCTCAAAATCTCCAACTCCCGCCGCAGGGGGACAAATTCGTCCGGCGTGATGCAGAAGCGAAGGATATCGGCAAGATTCGTTGACATCAGCGCCACCTGCGGCACTTGATTGATTTTGCTGATCCATTTCATGGTGTCGAGCGTGTTGCACAGAAAATGCGGGTTTAGCTGCGCCTGCAGCATGCGGATCTGCGCGCGGTTAAGTGCGCGCTGGTTTTCCAATAGTGCCTGCTGGTTGTGCCGGAGGGCGACGACCATGGTGTTGAACTGCTGTGCCAATTCGCCCAATTCGTCATGCCGGCCGGCGGGAACGGGAACCTGCACGTCCAGATTATTTTTCCCGACCTGCCGGATGGCGTGATGCAGTCTGCCGATCGGTTGGAAGACCTGCCGGCTTAGCTGCAGGCTGAGTACGACGCTTAAAATGATGCAGGCCAGCGCGCACAGCACGCTCACCGAGTACAAAAGCCGGAGTGTTCCGGCGCTGAGCGGCTGCGGCTGCTGCAGGACGAGATACAGACCGGTTTCGGTATGCTGCCGCACGGTATAGGAAACGTCGGCAGACAGACCGGTGAGCGCCTTGCCGGACAAAAGCTGCCCGCGCAGCGCGTCGGCGAGGCTCTGGGTCTGTGCCGGCTGCGTACAGTAGACCGGACGCCAGCGCGCGTCGAGCAGAAGAAGTTCGTTCTGCGCACCAGCTGTGCCGCCGAGCAGTGTCCGCAGCTGCGTTTCCAGCATGCCGATGGTGAGATATCCGACCGGCGCGCCGTAGCGGTCGGTCAGGAGCATCGCAGCGTGCAGAAGCGGCTCGTCTGTGTCGGCCGGATCTTCTGCCGCGCTGCACACCAGAACACCGGTTCCGGCGCAGGCCGCCTCGTATAAAAGGCCCCAATTGGTCGGCAGCGACCGGATTTCGGGCGCTGTCTGTGTCGAATAGCGCCAGCGGCCGCTGATATCGTAAAGGTCAAAGCGTGCAAAGCTGCGCACGGACTCTGTAGCGTCGAACAGCTGGCTGTAGACCGCCGTGTCCTCCGCTTCTGCGTCAAACAGCGCCTGTGCAACGAGTGGATTGTGCTGCAGAGATGCGGCTGTCTGCAAAAAGCCGCTGTGCAGCGTATCAAGCGCCTCGCAGGAGGCGGACAGCTGCTGTTGGGCCGTCTGCTGGGCGTTCGACGTCATGCGCAGGCGGAAAATCTGCAGCAGCAGACCGGAGCACAACAGCATCGGCACCAGAGACACGGCCAGAAACGCCGCGTTCAGCCGCTGACGGAAGGAGGAAAAGTGAAGCCGCTTCATTGTTCCGCCTCCGTCCCGAGATAAAAGGCCCAACTCATCAGAATTGCTTCGCGGTGCTCGCTTGCCCAGCTTACGTCATACGCGACCTGACGAATGGCGGATAGTTCCGGCAGCTGGCTCGCGGGGCGCACGTCGCTGCGCACCGGGCGGCGGTAAAAATCAGTCTGCAGCAGCTGCTGCACGTCGTAGCTGACGGCAAAATCGAGAAACAGCTTTGCGTTGTCGGGGTGCGGCGCGCCCTTCAGCGCGGCGCAGCCGTCCGGTACGCAGCTTGTGCCGTCTGCGGGGTAGACCATGGCGATCCCGTCCCCAGCAGCAATGCGCTTGCGCGCGGTCTCCTCCAGCGTGATGCCGACGAGCGCTTCGCCGTTTGCAACGGCGGAAATGATCGCACCTGAACCGGACAGGAGCTTTCCGTCCAGGTTTTCCGCAAATGTTTGCAGCACCTCATCCGCGTCGCCGCCCAGCGCGCAGAGCATCGTCACGAGCGCGGTATAGCTCGAGCCGGAGACGGATGGATCGGCGAAGGCGATCTGCCCGCGCAGCGCAGGGTCGAGAAGATCGGCCCAGCAGCTGAGCTGCCCGGAGGACAGCAGCTTCGGATTGTAGACCAGCACGACCGGAAGCGAGGAAAACGGCGTCCAGCTGCTGTCCTGCGCACGGTACTGCGGCAAAATCTGCTCCGCGCCGCGGCAGACGTAGGGCTCAAACAACGCCCGGCAGGCTTCGAGACTCTCGACGCCGCCGCCGAACATCACGTCGGCCCGTGGTGCGTCCTGCTCCTTTTGCAGCTGCTCAAGCAGTTCGTTTGTGCCGCCCTGTACGACCTCGACCCAGATTCCGGTGCGCGATTCAAATTCCTTGACGATCGGCCACCAGACCTCTTTTTTGTGCGAGGTGTACAGAACGAGACGCTCCGATTCATCCGGCGCGTAGGCGGCTGTATCCTGTGCGGCGGGCGCGCAGCCGGTCAGAAGAGCGAATGCTATACATAATATCAGAATGCGTATGTGTTTCATAGTTTCCGTGTCCTGTAGCAGCGAGAACAAAATTCTCTGTTATTTTGCCCTGATTATAACACATCTCCGGCTCGGTTTTCATTGAATTTTTAAAATTATCGCAGAGAATCACAAATAATCGCAGATTTGTCCACTGTTCTTTTGTGCAGAAGCACCGTAAAATGAATGCATACGATGCAGAATATCCTTTCGATGCTGCACGGAATCAAAATTTTATCAGGAGGAATATCAGAATGAAGAAGATGCTTGCGCTTCTGCTGGCTGCTGTGATGGTTCTGTCCATGGCTGCCTGCGCTGCCGCTCCGGCGACGACCCCGGCTGACACGCCCGCTCCCGCAGAAGATACCCAGACGACCGAAACCACTGAAACCAACGAAACCACCGAGGCTCCCGCAGAGGAAACGCCCGCTGCCGAGCCCGAAAATCTGACTGCGACCCAGCAGATCATCAAGGAAGCCGAAGGCATGACCCTTGAAGAGCTGGCGAAGAAGGCCATTGAAGAGTCCAACGGCAAGATGTTCTACGGCGTCGGCAACTCCAGCCGCGGCAAGAGCGCCCTGCCTCTGTTCATTGAGTATCTGCAGTCCATCGATTCCAGCTACAACATGGAGTTCGAGTGGCAGCAGCCCAAGAACAACAAGATCTTCGATCAGCTGACCGCTGACTCCTTGAAGGGCACCGGCACGTTCGCCATGACCCTCATTCAGGACGGCAACCAGATCGAGAGCAAGATGGTTCAGACCGGCATCCTCGACACCTTCATCCCGAAGGACTGGGCCGATGCCAACGGCACCACCGCCGACGCCTACACCGGCTTCCTGCCGCTGCAGACGCTCAACAAGGTCTTTATGTACAACTGCGTGGGCGACAAGACCTACGATAACTGCTGGGACTTCGTTGCCGAGGGCGAGCATGGCCTGTTCATGGACATCGACTCCGAGATCGTCGGCAAGAACTTCCTGTACATGCTGACCCGTGACGACTACGCAGCGTGGCTGAAGGAGTCCTTTGAGGCTCTGTCCGCTGACGAGCAGGCATACTTCCAGCCCACTATCGCAGAGATGGAATCCGAAGCTGCCGACCTCGGCCTCGGCGCTGACGGCGCTTACGCGCTGGCATGGATCAAGCTGTGGGTCGAAAGCTACAACGCCCAGACCGACGACGGCCCCATCTGCAACACCCTTGTCGACGCTTCCGCGAAGGATCAGTTCGGCCTTCTCGTTTACTCGAAGCTCCGCTCCGTCGAGGAGTCCAGCTCCGTCTCCGTCAACAACATCAAGGTCGCCGCGTATGAGGACGGCTATCAGGGTATCGGCGGCTATGGCTACTGCCATTACCTGTTCGTCACCGACAACTCCCCGCTGCCCTGGACGGCCTGCGCCTTCATCGCCTACATGACCTGCACCGCCGACGGCTTCTCTGCCTGGGGCAAGGACATGGGCGGCTACTCCTCCAACCCGACCGTGGCAGAGGAGACTGAGGCCAACTTCCATCACTCCATCGGCGGCATGGCCGAGGACGGCACCACTGTTGAATTCGCAGCAAAGAACGACCGCGGCTATGAATGGTGGACGACCAACGGCAAGCTCGTGCTCGAGGATCCGGAATACTGCGCAGACGTTGCATTCACCGTCGGCAGCTGGATCGAAATGCTGAGCAAATACTCCGCAGGCTGATCTGTCAACCAGCACCTTACCGGCGCCCCTGGATGCGCATCCAGGGGCGCCTTTGCAAAAACATACCCCATCATCCGCCCTTCAAACCTGAGAAAAGAGGAGGAAGCCATGAGCCGACCCACTACCCTCCGCGCAAGCAGATCCACGATTGTGCTCAATAAGGTCAAGACCTTCTTTTCCAAGCCGCACAACGTCATTCTGCTGCTGCTTGGCATTGTCCTGACCTTCACCACGGTCGCGCCGATCGTCGCCATCGTGGAAGATACCTTCAAAATTCACGCCGGCACCATCGATGCCCATCTGACCGGGCAGGCGTCCGGCTATACGACCGTCAACTACACCGACCTTTTCACCAGCCGCATGGCAAAGACGAATCTGTGGACGCCGCTTCTCAATACGGTGCTTCTCGCTGTCGGCACGTGCGTGGTGTCCATTCTCTACGGCGGGCTGTTTGCGTTTTTGATTACGCGCACCGACCTTGCGTGGAGAAAATATCTGAGCTCCATCTTTATTTTCCCGTACATCATGCCGCAGTGGACGCTGGCCGTCGTGTGGCAGAACCTGTTTAACTCCAACGCCGTCACCGGCACGTCCAACGGTCTGCTTGCCGCCCTGTTCGGCGTCAACATGCCGATGTGGTGGTGCAAGGGCCTGTTCCCGAGCCTGATGGTTCTGGGCCTGCACTACGCGCCGTTCGCCTATATCCTCATCGGCGGCATTTTCCGCAACATGGACGCCAATCTTGAAGAGGCCGCGACCATTCTCGACACGCCCAAGTGGAAGACCATGTTCCGCATTACGCTTCCGATGGTCAAGCCCGCGATTTTGTCCACCATTCTGCTGGTCTTCGGCAGCGCGATGGGCTCTTACCCGGTGCCGCATTATCTGGGCCTGAGCACGCTGTCGACCAAGTATGTCTCGATGAACTCCAAGTATACGGGTGAAGCGAGCATTCTTGCCATCATCATGATGGTCTTCGGCGTGGCGATCATGCTTCTGAACCAGCTCTCGCTCAGAAGCCGCAAGAATTACACGACTGTCACCGGCAAGTCCGGCCAGATCTCCAAGATCACGCTCGGCAAAACCGGCCGCGTCGTCATCGCCTTGATCCTTGTGATTCTCACGTTCTTCACGAGCATCTTCCCCATCATTTCCTTCGCGTTCGAGACGTTCCTGCCGAATCCGGGCGACTATTCGTTCCTGTACACGGGCGACGCGTCGAACCTCACGACCAAGTGGTGGGTCACGGCGGAGAACGTCACCGAAAACGGCATGTACGGCCAGAAGGGCATTTTGTATAACGAGACGATCTGGCGTGCGTTCAAGGGCACGATCCTTGTCTCCGTGGCCTGTGCGCTGCTGGCCGGCTCCATCGGCACGATGATCGGCTACGCCGTCTCGAAAAACCGCCGCAGCCGCTGGGCGAACTATGTGAACTCCGTCGCCTTCCTGCCGTATCTCATGCCGTCCATCGCTGTGGGCGTCGCATTCTTCATCCTGTTCTCGACGGAAAAGCTGAACCTGTTCAATACCTACACGCTGCTCATTATCGTCGGCACGGTCAAATACATCCCGTTTGCCAGCCGCAGCAGCCTCAATTCCATGCTCCAGCTGTCGGGCGAGATCGAAGAAGCGGCCATCATTCAGGATGTTCCCTGGATCAAGCGCATGACCCGCATCATCATCCCCATCCAGAAATCCTCGATCATTTCCGGTTTCCTGCTGCCGTTCATGACGTGCCTGCGTGAGCTGTCGCTGTTCATGCTGCTGTGCGTGCAGGGCTTCATCCTCTCGACGACGCTGGACTACTTCGACGAGATGGGCCTCTACGCGTTCTCCAGCGGCATCAACCTGATCCTGATCGTGACCATTCTGGTCTGCAACACCCTCGTCAACAAAATCACGGGCGCAAGCCTGGATAAAGGAATCGGAGGTTAAATCATGCCTGAAATCAGATTAGAGCATATTACCAAGCGCTGGGGCAAGTTCTATGGTGTGGACGACCTGAATCTGGTCATTGAAAATAACGCGTTTGTCACCCTGCTGGGCCCCTCCGGCTGCGGCAAGACCACCACCCTGCGGATGATCGCGGGACTGGAGACCCCCACTAGCGGACGCATCACCATCGGCGACACGGTGGTATTCGACAGTGAGCTGGGCATCAACATCCCCGCCAACAAGCGGAAGGTGGGCTTCCTCTTCCAGAACTATGCCCTGTGGCCCAACATGACCGTCTACCAGAATATTTCCTTCGGCCTGTCAAACATCAAGGAGGAAATGCCGAAGATCAGCTTTGAGGCGAAAAACGCCGCCCGCCTGGCACAGATCCTCAAAAATCCTCAGGATGTGGTAAAGACTCTTGAGGAATGCCGGGATAAAAACGGCAAGCTGGACGAAACGAAGGCCATCATCAAGCTGATCGATACCTACACCATCTCCCAGTACACTGCCCAAAAGCTGTTCGGCTATCATTTGGAGCAGGGTAAGGACGTGTCCGCCGAGGTAAAGGCTCTGGAAGAAAAGGTGGAGGCCGCTCGAAAAGCTCAGCCCTTCAACGAGAACTTTGAGCTTCTCAAGGACGGCGAGGTGGAAACTGCTGTGCGCAAGCTGACCAAAGAAGAGATCGACCTGTCCGTGCGCCGGGTGTCCCGCATCGTCAAAATCAGTATGTTCATGGACCGCTATCCCGCGGAGCTGTCCGGCGGTCAGCAGCAGCGTGTGGCCATCGCCCGGACGCTGGCTCCCGAGCCCAGCGTGCTGTTCATGGACGAGCCGCTTTCCAATCTGGATGCCAAACTGCGTCTGGAAATGCGCTATGAATTGCAGCGGCTCCATGTGGAGACCGGCTCCACCTTCGTATACGTCACCCACGACCAAATGGAGGCCATGACGCTGGCAACGCAGATCTGCCTGATGAACAACGGTGTCCTTCAGCAGTATGCCGCGCCGCTGGAAGTTTACAATCACCCTGCCAATCTTTTTGCGGCAGACTTCGTGGGCAACCCCTCCATCAACTTTGTGGAGGCCAAGGGCTGGCAGGGGCCTGAGGGCAGCATTGAGCTGACGCTGCTGGACGGACACAAGGCAGTTTTCACCCCCGAGCAGCCATTGCAGCTGCCCCAGTGGTTCCATCGGCGGGACGAGGAGCTGGAAGCCCAGGCGCAGGCTCTGAAGGCCCGTGCGGGAGAGAGCGGCTACGTGGAAAAGAGCAACAAGGACGAGACCTTCCGCTACCACATCGCCAGAGTCAACGACGAGGACGACGGCATCCACGAGGAGCCGATGCTCACCAACGAGGATCTGGTGCTGGGCATCCGCCCGGAGTTCCTGTCCATCACCGGCGGTGGAAATGTGGAGTGCGAGATTTACGGTGCCATGCCCACCGGCATGGAATCCACCGTCAAGGTGCGCATCGGAGAGTATTTGCTCACCGGCGTGGTCTTCGGCAGCACCCTGTTTACCATCGGAAGCAAACACCTGCTGGATATCACCGGCAGCAGCGTGATGCTCTTTGACCGGTCAAGCGGTCGGCGCATCACCTCCGGCACCCTGAAGCTGCTGTGATCCGGGGACTGTTATTCGATCTGGACGGCGTTCTGGTGAACACGAACCCCCTCCACGCCCGGGCGTGGCAGGAGCTTGCCGAAGAATTGGGGATTCCCTTCACTCCGGCAGACCAGGAGGCCTTTCTGGGCATCAGCCGGGCACAGTGCCTGGAAATTCTGCTGAAAAAGGGAAACCGCTCCCTTTCGGAATCCGAAAAAGAGAGGCTGTGCACCCGGAAAAATGACCGCTACCGGGAGATGATCGGCACTTTGACCCCGGCGGCGCTGCTGCCGGGCGTGTCGGAATTCTTACGCGTTGCCCGGGCCGAGGGATACCGGACAGCTCTTGGCAGTGTCAGCAAAAATGCGGAGTTTGTCCTGAAAAAGCTGGAAATTACGGCGTTTTTTGACGCCGTCATCGACGGCAGTAAAATTGTAAACGGCAAACCCAACCCGGAGGTGTTCCTCAAAGGAGCGGAGGCTCTGGGACTCCCACCTGAGCAGTGCCTGGTTTTCGAGGACTCAGCCGCAGGTATCGAGGCCGCCCACCGGGGCGGAATGAAAGCCATCGGCATCGGAACGGCCCGGCTGCTCCCGTCGGCAGAGCTGACCATCCCAGGCTTCTCCGGCGTAATGCCGGACGCGCTTCTGGCGCAGTTGCTATAACACTTTTATCAGATTGATATGAATTCCTGACCGTCTCCCACGCCGTCAACGATTTCTGCGTCGTGACGCTTTCGAGACTCTATCTCGATATCACCAAGGACCGCCTGTACTGCGACGGCGCGGATTCCGCCGCCCGCCGCTCGGCGCAGAGCGCGCTGTGGATCATTCTCGATGCCATGACGACGGCCGCAACGTGCTGCTGAACCAGATGTCGAAGCCGTATGCGTACTATGCGCTCTCCGATGCCGAAATGGCCGTCTGGGAGACTGCCCGCGCTGTGCCGCCGTCTGCAAATCTCTCGGCGTCGTATTTGAATAAGCTGCACCGATAACCCGCACCCGCCGCTGCTACAGCGGCGGGTGCATTTGCGTGCTGAAAAAGTCCGGTTTTCACGAAGCATTTCAAGCGCGGCATTCAGGTGGGCATTGGCTCTTATGGCAGGCCGCAAAGCGGAAAAGCCTCCAAATTTTGAAAGGAAGCCTTTTCCGCTTTTTTTGCGGCTGCACGTTGCGGAAAGCGCGGAAGAAAGATGCAATACGCGAAAGTATTTTGGAAGAAAAAATCCAAGAAATTTACAGCCAGAACAGGAGGTAAATTTGCTGTAAACGACAGTTTTTTGGAGAAAAAATTTGTTGAGAATTACTTTAAAAAAGCAAAGAGTCAACACGGTAAAGTGTTGATAAATGTGAAAGGGTGTGATATAAAAACGAAGCAGGACTCCTGCGGAAACTAATTAAGCAAAGTGAAGGAGACGCAGTATGAAGAAGATGTGGGGCACACGGGTGCTGGCCATGCTTTTGGTGCTTGCGCTGACGGCTGGATTGGTGCCGGCGGCGCTTGCGGCAAACAGCGAAGCAGCGGTCGCATTCAAGCAGGTGCCGAATGACACGCTCGATACGCTTATCCGCCCGGATGTGGCGGTGGGCGAAATTGAGGATGCGGAAATGGGAGAGGATACGGCCGCCTATCAGGCGCACGATCTGGTTCGTGTTTCCATTATCCTGGAGGACACATCCACACTGGAAGCCTATTCCGACGCGGCTGCGGAGGGGACACTGGCCGAGGATGCGGCTGCTGTGTCTTACCGCGCAGCACTCCAGCGCAAGCAGGACAGCGTTGTTCGGAAAATCTCGTCCACGATCCTCGGACGGGAGGATCTGGATGTTGTCTGGAATCTGACGTTGGTCGCCAACCTGATCTCTGCCAATGTGGAATACGGCAAGATCGAGCAGATTAAGCAGATCCCGGGCGTTGCGGATGTGGTTCTGGAGCAGCAGTATGAGCCTGCCGCGTCCGAAAACACCGTGCAGCCCAACATGGAGATCTCAACCGGCATGACCGGCACGACCACGGCATGGTCTACCGGCTATACAGGGGCTGGAATGAGGATCGCCATTATCGATACGGGCTTGGATACGTCGCACCAGTCGTTTGACAATGGTGCGTATGAATACGCGCTTGAGCAGAACGCGGCGCGCGCAAAGGAATCCGTCGAAGCCTATAAGGCCTCTCTCGATCTGCTCGATGCGGACGAGATCAACGAAAAGCTGAGCCTGCTGCATATCAAGGAAGGCGTCAGTGCGGCGGATCTGTACCGGACAGAAAAGGTCGCATACGGCTATTGCTACATCGACAAAGATCTGGACGTAACGCATGAGACGGACACGGAGGGCGAGCACGGCTCCCATGTTGCCGGTATCGCGGCGGCCAACCGGTATCTGCCGGACGGAAACGGCGGATATGTCTCTGCATTGGACAGCGTACATATGCACGGCGCAGCGCCGGATGCACAGGTTCTGGTCATGAAGGTCTTCGGCGACGAGGGCGGCGCGTATGACTCGGACTATACGGCAGCCATTGAGGATGCAATCGTGCTCGGTGCGGATACGATCAACCTCTCGCTCGGCTCTGCCAGTCCCGGCCCGAGCAAGGCGAGAACGGAAGCTTATCAGAAGATCTTCGACGATCTGGAGAACGCTTCCTCCGTTGTGACGGTTTCTTCCGGCAATGCCGGCTATTGGGCCAAGAACGCCGATCCGATCGGCTATCTTTACAGCGACGGCGTCAGCATGCAGACGGACGGTCAGCCGGGCAGCTATGCAAACAGCCTGACGGTCGCCTCGGTCGATAACGACGGCTTTATCGGCAACTACCTCCTGATCGGACAGGATCCGATCTCGCCGTCCGAAACCACCGGCTTTACGAACAAGCCGATCTCCACGATCGTGGGAGAGCACGAATTCGTGTTTTTCTCTGAGGATGCAACGAAGTATGCCGTGGACGCAGCCGGGAACAACCTGCTGCTTGCCTATGCAGATGCGGTCAAGGACAAGATTGTCTTCGTTTCCAGAGGACAGTCCTCGTTCTACCAGAAGCATGATGCCGCAGCCGCCGCAGGTGCGCTGGCGTGCGTGGTCTACAACAACCAGTCCGGCTCAATCAATATGGACCTGAGCAGCAGTACCGCAACGATCCCGTGCGTGTCGATCACACAGGACGACGGCGAACTGGTCCGCACGCAGGCCGAGCCGGTTTATGCAGAGGACGGCACGACAGTCCTGTATTATACCGGCAAGATCGAAGTGCGCGGCAAGGAACCGGTTCGGTTCAACCGCGATTATAAGACCATCAGTGAATTCAGTTCCTGGGGCGTTCCGGGCGATCTGACGCTGAAGCCGGAGATCGCTGCGCCCGGCGGCAATATCTACTCGCTCAACGGCCTGCACAACAGCACCAGCGGTATGCAGGGCGGCCACCAGGACTATGAACTCATGAGCGGCACCTCGATGGCTGCGCCGCAGATCGCCGGTATCGGCGCGCTGGTCAAGCAGTACATTGAATCCAAGGGCCTTTCCCGCAGCGATCTGACCGACCGCGCGCTGGCCCAGTCGATCATGATGTCCACGGCAGAGCCGGTCGTCAACAATGAAAACGACGCATATTACCCGGTCATTCAGCAGGGTGCAGGCATGGTCAACGCTGCGGCGGCGACCTCTGCGGACTCCTACATTAAAATGCGGGCTGACGCGACCGCATCCTGGGCTGACGGCAAGGTCAAGGCTGAACTTGGCGACGACCCCGCACGCACGGGCAGCTATGATTTCAGTTTCACCGTCAACAACCTCGACGGACGGACGCACGCCTATGCGCTGAGTGCCGAACTGTTTACGCAGGCTCTGCTCGACTACGAGGGGCAGAGTTACATGGACACGCTGACGACGCCGCTGAGCGCCGCTGTGACGTGGACTGTGAACGGCAGAGCGACCGACAGCCTGAGCCGCGATTACGATTATAACAACGACGGCCGGGTCGATCTGGAAGACGGCCAGCTGCTGCTGGATGTCGCGTCGAAAAAGCCGGGCGCAAAGCTTCTCAACGCCAACGCCATTGCCGATTTGAACGGCGACGGCGCTGTGACGGCCTATGATGCACACCTGTTCCTGAATCTGCTTCAGGAGGCGACGATCCTTGTTCCTGCAAACGGTAAGGCTGAGGTCGTCTGCCACATCCGCCTGCTCGACCGCAGTGCGCTGAATACTTCGTATCCCACGGGCGCCTATGTGGAGGGCTATGTCCGCGTGCAGGGTCTCGCCACAGACGAGGGCGCTGCCGGCACGAGCCATTCCATCCCGGTGCTCGGCTACTACGGAAGCTGGTCGGAGCCGTCGATGTATGATGTCGGTTCTCTGATCGACAGCATTTACGGCACGGAAACGCGCGCGCCCTATCTCGGCACGACGAACAGCTATGGCTACACCGTTTCCAACTTCCTGAACATTCTCTATGCCGGTGAGACGGAGTCCTCTGCAATGGTCGGCAACCCCGTTGACTTTGACGACGAGTATCTGAGCGTCCGCAACGCCTTCAACAACCAGGGCGGCAACAGCATCAGCACGCTTGTCTTCTCGCTAATCCGTAACGCGGGCAACTCCCGCCTCCAGATCGTCGATTCCAACACGAAGACAGCGTATCTGGATGAGGAGGTCGGCGCGGCGACTGCTTCGTACTACTCCGAAAATGCAAACGCATGGCAGCATACCCGGCTCCAGCTTGGCATTGACTGGAGCGGCACAGACGCCTCCGGCAATGCGCTCCCGGAGGGCACCAGCGTGGATCTTACGCTGACGATGGCCCCGGAATACTATGCAAATGCCGATGGCAGCTATCGTTGGGATGAACTCAAGGATGGTGCAAAGTTGAGCACGCACCTGACCATCGACAACACCGCGCCGGAACTCGTCTCCGTCCGTCAGGATCTGACGCAGAAGACGCTGGCCGTAACGGCCATGGATAACCGCTATGTCGCGGCTGTCATCCTCTGGAACATGACGGATACCCCGACGCCGGTCAGCTATATCCTGCCGAATCAGCCGGAAGACGCACTCGGCAAGACGACCAACTGCACGTTCGATCTCTCCAAGCTGAGCGGTGGCGAGAAGCTTCTGCTTCAGGTTGTGGACTATGCCTACAACGCCTCTGCATATCAGCTGATCAGCGGCGAGGAGCCCGCAGAGGCGCTGACCTCCGTCACGCTTTCCCCGGAGAGCGTCTCCCTGCTTGCAGGTTCCAACTATACGCTTGAAGCTTCCACAGAGCCGTATTACGCCGACGATAAGTTGGATTGGACGTCCTCCGCGCCTGCGGTCGTGACGGTCAACAATAACGGCCAGATCAAGGCCGTCAGCGCCGGCACCGCAACAATCACGGCGGCTTCTCATAAAAATCCCGAAGTCAATGCTTCCTGCACCGTACAGGTGCTTGCGCCGAACTACACGTTCCGCGGACTTTTGACAGCAGACAATCAGGTGCAGACCTTCGAGTGGAATCTCGCAGACAGCGAGACATGGGAAAAGGTCGCAGCGGTTGACGGAATCGGCAGCCGCGTGACCTCGGCAGGCGCTTCCAGCGCAAACGGCATTTATGCGTTTGACGTGGGCGGCAGTGCATATGAGATCGATTTTGCCACCGGCAAGATCCTGAACACCGGCAGCGCACCGTTCTCGGACGAGATTGGCCCCGTCGCATACGACGACATTGCCCTTTCCCGCAAATATACCGGAACGGAGTCGCTGCACGGCGATCTGCTGACCGGTGTATACTCCATGAACATCATCCCGATGCAGGATCCGATGAACGGAAGTGCCAGCAGCTACATCAGTGTGTACGACCTGTTCGGCTATGACGCGGATGGCTTCTCCGGCATCACCTCGCTGGGCTCCATCACGTTCAAGGATCCCGATAGCGGTGAGGCTGTGGACGCCGAAGCCTATTATGTGATCGACAACGCAGGCGGCATCTGGCAGCTTATGATCTATCCGCAGGACGGCGACTATTACGCAACCTATCAGTACATTCCGACGGATCTGGGCTTCCAGTTCCCGTATGACCCCAACTGGGCGACGCTTTGCTCGCTGAACGTTGCGGATGACGGCGAACTCTTCCTTACCTCGTACAGCACACAGGGCGAGGGAGCTTCCCGCAAGGAAAGCACCACACTGTACTGGCTGCACTACGACGAGCAGGCGAGCCGCTTCCGCACGGCCATTATCGGCTCCTTCGGCGATATTGCGCCGGTCAGCGTGACCGAGGTCCATACGAACGACTCCACAGCAGATACGCAAAAGACAAGCATCTTTGAAAAGGCACTGCGTCCGGAATCGCTCAAGACCGCAAAGGCCCAGCCGATCAGCCAGATGAAGGCGGCAAATAAGCAGACCGCAGGTACGCTCAACAGCGTCAGCCAGCCGCAGAGCACCGGCGGCACAAGCGCGCAGCGCAGTACTGTGACGCTTGATCTGACCGCCATTGCGCCGACGGCAAGCAGCATCATGGAGATCTCGTACAATACGAAAGAACTGACGCTCTCCTCCGTCACAGGTGCGGCGACGCTTACCTCCTGGTATGAGTCCGTGCCTGGCACAATCGTTTTTGCCTGCGCCGAACGCAGCGAGGCCGCTGTGGGCGAACTGCTCGGTCAGCTGAGATTTGAACTTGCGGCAGGCAGTTCGAGTTCAAAGGTCACGATCAAGACGAAGCAGCTGAACGAAACAAGCTTCGCAGCCGGACAGGAAAAAATTCGGACCGTGGTGCTGGGCGACAGCTTGAGCCAGATCCTCCCCGCGATCATCTCCTCCGGTGAAAAGGACTGCCCCAGCCGCAGCTTCCGCGATCTGGATACGACCAAGTGGTATCATGAAGCAATCGACACAATGCTGCGTGAGGGCCTGATGAACGGTACCGGAAATGGGCTGTTCGAGCCGAACGGCACGCTGACCCGTGCGATGCTGGTCACGATCCTCTGGCGTTCGGAGGGCAAGCCCGCTGCTTCTGCCCAGACGTCGTTCACGGACGTTCCGGCAGGCGCCTATTATGCGGAGGCTGTCCGCTGGGCAGCTGCCAACGGCGTCGTCAAGGGCGTCAGCAGCACGGAGTTCGGCCCGTCCAAAAACATCACGCGGCAGGAACTTGTCACCATTCTTTGGAGACTGGCCGCGAAGAAGGGCCTGAATACCTCCAACGCCGGTCTGACCGTTCCGGAGTTTGCCGACCGCAGCCAGATCGCCGCGTGGGCAGCCGAGGCCATGAGTTGGGGCTGCACCAGAGGCATTTTGACCGGCAAGAGCGCGAACCGCGTTGACCCGACCGGCACTGCAACCCGCGCAGAAGCAGCAGCCATGATCGTCCGCTTCCGGAATCTCGGTACAGCAGGCGAAAAGCAGTAAATCCACACCATGCAGCAGCGCGAAGCTTCAGCCGCTGCTGCATGGTGGTCTGAAAGAGACAGTGCTAGAAGCGCATTGCATGCCATAAAATGAAATGAGGGAGAAAGAACCTGACGGCTCTTTCTCCCTCCGTTTTTGGTTTATGCCGCTGTATAGACCTTTTCCCAGCGGACAGTCGCGTAGAACACGATCGAGAGCGCCGCTGCGATCGTCCAGCCGATGGGCCAGGAGCTCCAGATGCCGGTCGTGCCGAGCGCCGTGCGGGACAGAATTTCCGCCAGCGCCACGCGGAGCACCAGATCGGTGAACGTCGCAATCATGAACTTCTTCATAAGGCCCGCGCCGCGCAGCACACCGTCGGAGACGAGCTTGGCAGACACGATGAAGTAGAACGGCGCGATGATGCGCAGGAACGCAACGCCTGTATCCATTGCCTGCCCCGTGGGGCTCTCAAGGAAGATGTGTACAAGTGGCTGCCCGGCGAACACATAAAGTGCCACCAGCGGCACGCACAGCGCCCAGACGAGTTTGATACCAGCCCGAAAGCCGGACTTGATGCGATCATATTTGCTGGCCCCGAGGTTCTGCGCCGTATAGTTGGAAATGCCGTTGCCGAGCGTGGTAAGGGACGTGATAACCATGTTGTTGAGCTTCACCGCCGCAGAGTAGCCTGCCATGACGGCCGCGCCGAAGCTGTTGATGACGCTCTGGATGATGATGTTGCCGACGGAAATAAAACTCTGCTGCAAGATGCTCGGAATGGCGATGACCGCGAACCGTCCAAAATGGTTCCACGAGAAGATCTTTACTTTTCCTTCCGTCGGGATTTTCGCAAAGCGGCGGAAGACGACCACAAGCGCCAGCACGCAGCTGATTCCCTGGCACAAAAACGTCGCCCAGGCAACACCGGCAACGCCCATGTTGAACGCCGTAACAAACAGAATATCGACCGCGATATTAGACGTGGACGAGCAGGCAAGAAAGATAAACGGCGTTTTGGAGTCGCCCAGCGCTGAGAAAATGCCGGTTGCGACATTGTAGAGGAACACGAACGGCAGACCGTAAATGTAAATGTCGAGGTATAATTTCGAGTCCGCGAAGACCTCTTCCGGCGTTTTGATGAGCCGAAGCAAACTGTCGCAGCAGAGCGTGCCCACGAGCATCAACACCGCGCAGATCACGCAGCTGGAAATGAGCGCCGTGTAGACCGTCGTCTTGAGGTCATTATACTGCTTCGCGCCGAAAAACAGCGCCGCCAGAACCGAACACGCGATGTTGCAGCCGAAGGCAAAGGCGATGAAAATGAGCGTAATTTCGTAGCTGTTGCCGACGGCAGCAAGGGCGTTGTCGCTGATGAATTTCCCCGCGACGAAGCTGTCGGCGATATTATAAAGCTGCTGGAAGATGATGCTGCCAAACAGCGGCAGGCAGAACTGCCAGAGGACCTTCTCGGGCTTGCCTGTCGTCAGATCCTTATTCATGTTGCATCGCCTCCTTCGCGGATGCAATAACGCTTGCCGCGCCGCTTACGCCGTATTCGCTCGACGAGAGCATCAGATCGTAGCTTTCCGGTTCGCCCCAGAGTGTGTCCGCGTAAAAATCAAAGTGGTGCTTGCGCATCCGGTCGACCTTCTGCGCCTTATGAAGAGCGCGTTTTTCATCCAGATTATTACGCGCTGCAATGCGCTTTGCCCGGTCGGCGCTATCCGCATAGATGAAAACGGAAAGCGGACGGTAGCCTGCGGCCCGCAGAATGGCGGAGGCACACCGGCCAATGATGACGCAGTCACCCTTTTCTGCAAGCTCTAAAATCGCGCGGCGCTCGGCTTCAAAGACCCGCGCTTCTTCCGAGTAAAACGCCTCGCCCAGCGCGGCGGTGTCCGCAAAGGGATTGCCCGAGACGGCAATGCCAAAATCCTCGCCCTTTTCGTCGTATTCCGCGACGGCGGTTTCGGAAAGCCCCGCTTCCTGCGCGGCTTTTTGAATGAGGCATTTATCGTAGCAGGGAATCCCCAGCTTTTTTGCGACTGCTTCGCTAATTTCCCGGCCGCCGCTGCCATACTGGCGGCTGATGCAGATGATCGTCCGTTCCATCTTTTTTCGCTCCTGTCTTACATTTTTTCTCTTGACCGCCCCTATCGTAGCAGAAAAATGAAATATGTAAAATCTATATTTGACATTTTCGATATATCAAAATAGAATGGAAGAAGAGAAACGAATGCACGGAGGGTGCCATGTATATCAGCTACGAGTATTACCGGATTTTCTATCACGTCGCCAGGTGCGGCAATCTGACGAAGGCGGCGGAGGCGCTGCAGAACAGCCAGCCAAACTTAACACGCGCGATTCGGAACTTAGAGGCGGAGATCGGCTGTCCACTCTTTTCGCGCACGAATCGGGGCATGATTTTGACCCCGGAGGGCGAGGGGCTGTACCGGCACATAAAGATCGCCTGTACGGAAATTGAAGCGGGCGAAGCCGCCGTGACGCAGAGTCGGACGCTCGAGCGCGGAAACGTGTTTCTGGCAGCAAGCGAGGGTGCGCTTCGGTGTTTACTCCTGCCGGTACTTAAAAGGTATCAGGAAAAGTACCCCGGCGTGCATCTTCGCATCAGCAACCACTCCACGCCGCAGGCCGTCGCGGCGCTGCACGAGACGACGGCAGATTTTGCGGTCATCACAACGCCGGTTACGCTCTCGCCGTCTCTCACGCAGACGATCGTCAAAGAAATTCGGGAGGTTCCGATCTGCGCGCCGGCCTTTTCCGGTTTGCTTGGACGAAGCGTCGCGCTTTCCGAGCTGGAAGCGTATCCACTCATCACGCTCGGCGCGGGCACGACCTCCCATGCGTTCTACGTCTCTGTTTTCACCGCGCAGGGCGTTGCTTTTCAACCCGCCATCGAAGCCGCCACGGCTGACCAGATCATCCCAATGGCAGAAGCGGGTCTTGGCGTCGGCATCGTGCCGGAGGCGTTCATTCGTCCGTCTGATAATGTGCGCCGCATCGAACTGCAAGAGCCCCTCCCGCTGCGTGCCGTGTGCATCGTGAAACGGAAGGGGCAGCCCCTGAGCGTCGCCGCGAGGGAGCTGGAGCGGATGCTGCTGGCGGCTGGGGCTCAGAGCACCTGACTCAGATTTGCTGCTTCAAAAGCCGAAGCAGCTTTTCTTTTCTGTAATGCAGCGTCATCACCGGGATTCCTGTTTTCTCGCTGTAGGCACGCAGGGTCAGCGGCGGCGTTTGCAGATATAACGCACGAAGCAGCGCCGCGTCTTCCTCCGGAAGTGCATCTACTACTTCACGAACGCGCTGCACGGCAAGGGTATACGTTTGTATGGCAGATCCGCGTTGGCGACTATCTCTATCCGGTATTTGTGGCAACCACAGAAAACGAGGAGGTTCTGACCGCGGAGCAGCGAAATCTGGAATACTGGAACGATATGGCGTTAAAAGGAACAATTTATCATCAGCCGGGGTACAAACCAAGCACCCCATCTCAAAACCAAACCGGCGGCATGAATCACGGCTCGAACGGTCTGCGCGACGAATACGACAACCCGGAAGATCTCTACGAGGATAATCCGGATTGGTTTGAAGATGAGGATGAGGCATGGGACGAATGGGAGGATGGCTGAATACAGCAGTTCATTTTTTTCCGAAATTGGATTTTCCAACGCTGGAAAATCCAATGCAAAAATAATAAACAAATTACGGATAGAATCGATTCGATTTGAAACGGCAGCAGTAAGAGAAAAAATTTCCGCGAAGAGCCATTGACAAACGTTTGTTCTGGTGCTATCATATGGAACATGGCAGGAAATCCTGCCGGCAACAGAATATTCCGAAGCGCACCATAAAACGTAATCATAACCACCGGCCGTGCCGGTGGTTTGCACTAGCCCCCTTGGGGCATGAC
>OHGZ01000114.1_pt1 | contig 74292 bp, 69 predicted proteins | sample 1567851 | NCBI WGS metagenome assembly OHGZ01 (sample SAMEA3879563, study PRJEB24766) | human gut metagenome | biome: human-associated habitat; feature: feces | place: USA | collected 1985/1987 | reverse complement strand
TTGTCGTTGGTTCCCTTGCAGGATGCAAGAACAAATGCGGACAGCATAAGCGAGAGAACAAGGACGATGGAAAGAGTTCTTTTCATTGTTTGAATACCTCCTTGAAACTGAGAGTGATTTGTTCACTTCCCCAACGGATTTTCAGCCGTCGGGTGCGGGGCGTTTCTGCGCAGATTGTTTTGCAAAGGAGCGAATTCCGATGCAGTTGTTGTATACAATTGCATGATAACATATCAAAGCAATAATGTCAACCCGGTTTTGCCCTGAAATTGTGAACAATTTGTTAACAATTCATTTTTCACGATGCGAAGCGATATAAACGGTTTTTAACCGAACGGTGGGATGCTGCTGCGGCAAGGCGCATGTTGAATTGAGAATTGTTTTTGCAGGAAAGCACGGATTTTGAATGCCATGCAAAAAAGAAATATAAAAGGAAGAGAAACATAAATATACAACATGCACACATAAAGAAAACGGGATCTGCATCGAATCATGCAACTAATATAAAACGCTAAAAAACGAAAAAGTCCGCAGGGAGGGCACGCGGACTTTTTCGTTTTACAACAGAAACGCGGTAAACCAACGTTTCATTAAGGAAGGGGGGAATTCCTTTTCGATGCTTCGGACAGAAGAATCAGCTCTTTGCCTGTCTGAAGCCTTTTTTGCCGACAAAAAACAATGCCAGTGTCCCCGGACCGACATGGGAACCCGTCACAGGTTCGTACATAACGGTTAAAATATCCTTCGGCGGAGCAATTTCTGATATAAGCTCCGCAAGAGTGTTTGCATCTTCGATACAGTCCGCATGTGCGATGCCGACTGTTTGGTTTGCAGCGTCAACAACATATTCGCGGTATTGTTCCGCAATTGCGCGCAGGGAGTTTTTCCTTCCGCGAACTTTGCCGAAATTGACGATTTTTCCCTCGCTGTCGCCCTTCAAAAGGGGTTTGATATTCAAAATGTTGCCGATTGCAGCCTTTGCATTCGAAAGCCTGCCCGTCGAACAGAGATATTTGAGGTTGTCAACCGTGAAAACCTGACACATCCTGTCGCGATAGTCCGAAAGCAGGTGTACCGCCGCAGAAAGGGCAATTCCCGAATCGCGGAGTTCCGCCGCACGCAGAACAACAAGCCCTTCGCCGAGCGAGGCTCCGAGAGTGTCGATAAGCTCAATGCTCCGCTCGGGAAATTCGGCGCGCAGCTGAGCCGCCGCCACCATTCCGGCCTGAAATGATCCGCTCACGCCGGATGACATGCCGATAAAAAGAATATCCTGCCCCGCTTCAAGCAAGGGACGCATTTTTTCAGTATATTGAGCGGGCGTTATTTGGGAGGTTGTGACTCTTGTTCCGCTGCGCATTGCATCATAAAATGCTTTGGAATCAAAAGCGGAAAAATCCGGACAGTACAGCGCATCGCCGCCTTTTTCCGGCATACTGAATGAAAACGGTATCTCCGCAATACCCTTCCGCTCCAAAAGCTCAAGCTCAAGATTGGCGGAAGTATCGGTAATAATTCGGTACACGTTCACTCACCTCACATCATCTAATCTTCCGTAACAGATTAACATGTTCATATGAATGTGTCAAGTGCTCAACGCAACAAAATAAGCCTTTTGGGTATATATTTCGTATAAATGCGCTTTACAGCGTTTGAATCCTGCACTATAATACAATTGCGAAAAATGCGGAACAATGCTTAAAATGTACAATATGCAAAATGCCGTATAATCTTTTGCAATTTGCGCTCCGAAAAGGGACGCAGGGGGAAAAATAATGTCATATGATAAAGCCTTGATTGCGGGTAAGCTCCGTCGGTGGGAAAAGCATCTTATGCGCTTTCGCCTTCCCGAATGGGATGAGATACCCGATTTCGGTCTGTATATGGAGCAGACCGTTGATTTGCTGCGCAAATATTTGGATTATTTGCCGCCCGAACTGAAGAATGAAGAGGTTGTTACAAGTTCCGCCATTAACAACTATGTTCGCCGCGGGATCATGCCGGGTCCGATTAAAAAAAAGTACTATCGACCCCATATTGCGTGCCTGCTGATGATTTGCACGCTGAAACAGAGCCTTAACATGTCAATGATAAAAATCGCGCTGCCCACATGTGAGTGCAGCGCAGATGCCCGCTGCGACGAATGTGCAAAATCTCCGGTCGGTTCGGCTGAAAACAGCTGCACATCGGGTGTGCGCAGCGCTTACGAGTCGTTCATAAGCCGCCATGATCTGACCGCAAAATATTTTGTTCAGCAGGTTCGTCTTGCAAGCGCGGCGCTTTTGGATCATGATGAAAAGCCGGATATTGCGGTTCAAACCACGGAAGAACTCGTTGCTTCCGCCGCAATAGTCGCGGGCTTTTCGCGTTTGCTTGCCGAAAAGCTGCTGCTTTTGGACGGAAGGGATCTTTCAAACGGCGGAAGCATCGATTGCGAGACGGATTCCGAACCTGTCGATGCCGGAGAATGAGCTGACTTAAAGCAAAAAAGGATACATAAAGCGTAAGCAAAAAGACTTGCCGCGTCAACAGTAATGCGGAAAGCCTTTTTTCGCGCCGCCGGTGCGTCAAAAAGGCGCGGCAGCGGCACGAATTTGCCGAAAAACTGCCCGCAATGCTTTGTGCACGGTGATTTCAGCCTTGATTTACAGCAAAATATGAGTATAATAATAAGCGGAAGAATTCTGCCTGTGTGCAAAAAAGCGCAGGCGTTTCAATAACGAAAGGAATTATTGAACAAAAATGGAAAGAACCTTCATAAGGGATATTCGAACAAAATGCGGCGAAACGGCAAAGGTCTCGGGCTTTGTTGAAAACATCCGCGACGGCAAGTCAATGGCTTTTATCGTCATCAAGGACATCACCGGAAAGCTGCAAATAACCGTCGAAAAAGAGAAATGCCCCGCGCTTGTTGACGACATTGCGCGCATAACTCCCGATTCCGTAATCAGCTGCACCGGACTTGTTGCGGAAAACGAGTACGTTAAAATGGGCGGAATCGAGCTTCTGCCGACGGAACTTGAAATCGAATCCGTTGCGGACGCATTGCCCATTATCCGCAAGGAAATTCCCGCAACAAAGAAAAAACAGGCGGTCGAACGCTCTGCAATCGATCAGAGGCTGAACTATCGCTGGATCGATCTGCGCACGGACGAGAACCAGCTCCTGTTTAAGGTTCAGAGCTGCCTTGTGAACGCAATGCGCGAATACCTCCTTAAAAAGGACTTTATCGAGATTCACACTCCGAAGCTTATCGGAGCGGCAAGCGAGAGCGGCGCGGATGTTTTTGAAGTTGAATATTTTGACCGCAAGGCGTATCTTGCCCAGAGTCCGCAGTTCTACAAGCAGATGGCAATGGCGGCGGGTTTTGAACGTATATTTGAAGTCGGTCCCGTTTTCCGTGCGGAAAAATCGTTCACAAGCAAGCACACAACCGAATTTACGGGCTTTGACCTTGAATTCAGCTATATCGAATCCTATCGCGATGTTATGCAGATTGAGGCCGAAATATTGACATATGCTCTCGGCGTTGTCAACGAAAAATACGGCGAACGCATAAAGGAAGCTTTCGGCATTGAACTCATTGTGCCCACGCTTCCGTTCCCCGTTATCACTCTTGCGGAGCTTTACGATGCTCTTGAAAAGGAATACGGCTATGTTCCCGCGGAAGGCGAACGCGGCGATTTGACCACCGAGGCAGAGAAACTCAGCTTTGATTGGGTGAAGAAGCATTACAATCACGAGTTCCTCTTCATAACCGATTACTCCGCAGAAAAGCGCGCATTCTATCATATGCGCGATGAAAACGGCGTTCCGCAGGGTTATGACCTTATCTGGCGCGGTGTTGAAATCACAACCGGTGCACAGCGCGAGCACCGTTACGAAATCCTCAAAAAACAGGCGGACGAAAAAGGGCTCGGTGAAGACGTTAAGTTCTACCTTGAATTCTTTAAATACGGCTGTCCCCCGCACGGCGGTTTCGGTCTCGGTGTTGACCGTTTGACCATGCTGCTGCTCGGACTCAACATTAAGGAAGCTATGTTCCTGTTCCGCAGCCCTGACAGGCTCAATCCGTAAAACTTGTGAGTGCGGATGATTCTCAATTTTTTGAATCAATCCGACTTTAACATTGACAAAGCAGGTTGTTTTTTGAGAACCGCCCGTAACAGGACGGTTCTTTTTTTACTGAGTTTTCCGGCTGCAAAGCGGACAAAGCGGAACAAAAGCCGGCGGGTGAGGTTTCCGCCGGCTTCTGCATGAGGGGTTACGATAAAAAAGCTTCGGTGCTTTTACAATTGTATTATACCGCCCGAAATATACGGTGTCAACACAAAACAAAGCACTTTCGGTACATAAAACAGTACAGCTTCCGCAAATAAATGCAATACAAACAATAACGGAAGCTTTGTATTGTAAAAAATGCGTTCGATGCCGAAACATTGTTCGGAGACGGCACTGCATAAGGAGTACGGTACGCTTGAAGTGAAACAGCATATAAATCGGCAGAGGAAGCCGAAAACGGACATGCCGCATTGTGAACGGCCACACTGTCGATTTGTGCAAAATAAGCAAAAATTTTTGAGTTTTTTTGAAAAAAGGGGTTGACAAATTCCGAGTGCGGTTGTATGATATGTCTCGGTTAGCGAGAGCTAATTATTTTTAGACGAATCAAGTTAGCAAGAGCTAATTTTTTTGAACAGAAAGTTAGCAAAAGCTAATTTAAAATTCGGGTTATTGAGCAAGGAGTAATGATATGATGCCGTTAATGTTGGCCGGAATCGGCGAGGAGAACACGATAAAGAAGATCGGCGGCAGTCCGGAGATTAAAAAACATCTTGAGGATCTCGGCTTTGTTGTCGGCGGAAGCGTTACTGTAGTGAATGCGCTCGGCGGAAACGTTATTGTGAACGTCAAGGAGTCGCGTGTTGCAATAAGCGAAGAAATGGCACGCCGCATAATGGTCTGATGCGGAAAAACCGCAAATTTTTGCGGCCCGCAACCTTTTGCGGTTTGCAACCCTTTTGCGGTTTGCAAACGGCAATGCTGCGAATGTGAATGAAAAATTAAAGATAAATTATAAAAATAAAGTCGGGAGGAATAATCATGAATACACTCAGACAGGCAAAAATCGGAGACACCGTAAAGGTTGTAAAGCTGCACGGTGAGGGTGCTGTAAAACGCCGCATCATGGACATGGGCATCACCAAGGGGGTTGAGGTCTATGTTCGCAAGGTTGCACCGCTGGGCGACCCCATTGAAGTCACGGTGCGCGGTTATGAGCTTTCACTCCGCAAGGCGGACGCTGAAATGATCGAAATCGAATAAACCGAAAAACATGCGGGGGAAACCCCGTATTATTCGGAACAAAATGTTAGCCAAAGCTAACAATATTTCGCCGAAAGGTGCATTTCGGCTTTCGGCGGCAGAACGGAAAAAATATAACCGTATGACGGATAAGGAGGATAAAATGAATTTGAGAATCGCCCTTGCGGGCAACCCTAACAGCGGCAAAACAACGCTGTTCAACGCATTGACCGGCTCGAATCAGTTCGTCGGAAACTGGCCGGGTGTCACGGTTGAAAAAAAAGAAGGTAAACTTAAAAAACATGACGGCGTTATCATCACCGACCTTCCCGGTATTTATTCACTCTCACCATACACCCTTGAAGAGGTCGTTGCGCGCAACTACCTTATCGGCGAGCGTCCCGATGCGATACTGAACATCATTGACGGCACGAATTTGGAGCGCAACCTGTATCTTACAACTCAGCTTACGGAGCTTGGCATTCCGGTTGTTGTTGCAATCAACATGATCGACCTTGTTCGCAAGAACGGCGACAAAATCAATGTTGCCGAACTTTCGCGTCAGCTTGGCTGCAAAGTCGTTGAAATTTCCGCTTTGCGCGGAACCGGCATTGCGGAAGCTGCGGAAGCGGCAATCGATGCAGCAAAGAACGGCAAAACTGTTCCCATGCACACCTTCGCGGGCCCTGTTGAACATGCGCTTGCACATATCGAGGAAGCAGCCGTTCACGGACTGCCCGAGGAGCAGCAGTGTTGGTATGCCGTGAAGATTTTTGAGCGCGACGACAAGGTGCTTGAAAATCTGAATATCGATCCTAAGGTTATGGAGCATATCAATAAGGATATCGAGGCGGTAGAGAAGGAAATGGATGACGATTCCGAATCCATTATCACCAACGAACGTTATATCTACATCGGTTCGATTATCAAAGCTTGCTACAAAAAGAAAAACACGGGCAAGCTTTCAACTTCCGACAAGATTGACAAAATCGTGACCAACCGCTGGCTGGGTCTCCCCATCTTCGCTGCAGTAATGTTCCTTGTTTACTATATTTCAATGGTAACAGTCGGCAGCGCGGCAACGGATTGGGCAAACGACGGACTGTTCGGCGATGGCTGGCATCTGTTCGGCATCGGCTCAAAGGCATATAACGAAACTGCCGAAAATTACAGCAACGCAATGAACGCTGCCGGCGCATTTGTTGATTTCGACACTGAAGCTGAAGATTTCGATGCCGACAAAGTGCTTGCCGAACTCGAAGCATACAAGCCCGAGAGCGAGAATGCAACCGCAACCATCGGCGTTGAGGATGAGGAAACTCTTGCGGTAAACGAAATGACCGTTTATTATTCCACGATCCCCAAAGACGCAAATGAAGATGAAACCATCGGCATGACTTATGTTGATGCCGTTAAATACCTTAAGGAAAACGGATTCGACGAACCCGATCCCGCCGCATACGGCGTTTGGGTAAAGGGTATTCCCGTGCTTGTGGGCGAAGGCCTTGAAAAAGCAGGCGCAGCCGATTGGCTTGCAGGCCTTATCAACGACGGTATAGTTGCAGGTGTCGGTGCTGTTCTCGGCTTTGTTCCGCAGATGCTTGTTCTGTTCCTGCTGCTCGCTATCCTTGAAGGCTGCGGTTATATGGCACGTATCGCATTCGTCCTTGACAGGATTTTCCGCAAATTCGGTCTTTCCGGCAAATCCTTCATCCCGATGCTCATCGGCACGGGCTGCGGCATTCCCGGTATTATGGCATCCAGAACGATTGAAAACGAACGTGACCGCCGCATGACCATCATGACCACAACGTTCATCCCCTGCGGTGCAAAGGTTCCCTTTATTGCAATGATCTCAGGCGCAATCTTCGGCGGTTCAGCCTGGGTTGCAACAAGTGCATATTTCATCGGCATGGCGGCAATCATAATTTCCGGTATCATGCTGAAGAAAACCAAGATGTTCGCGGGCGAACCCGCTCCCTTCGTAATGGAGCTTCCCGCATATCATCTTCCCACTGTCAGCAACGTTCTCCGTTCCACTTGGGAGCGCGGCTGGTCCTTCATCAAGAAGGCGGGCACGATCATTCTTCTGTCCACGATACTCGTTTGGTTTACCTCCTACTTCGGATTTACTTCCGACGGGTTCAGAATGCTTGCGGAAGACGAGCTTGACAAGTCCATTCTTGCGGCAGTCGGCAATGCGATCGCCTGGATCTTCAAACCCCTCGGCTGGGGCGAATGGCAGGCAGCGGTTGCATCCATCACCGGCCTTGTTGCAAAGGAAAACATCGTTGGCACGATGGGCATTCTTTACGGCGCAGAAGGTCCCGTTTATGCGACCCTTGCACATGTTTTCAACGGCATTCAGGCATATTCGTTCCTGGTGTTCAACCTGCTCTGTGCACCTTGCTTTGCGGCAATCGGCGCAATAAAGCGCGAAATGAACAACCCGAAATGGACTTGGTTCGCAGTTGCATACCAGTGCGGATTTGCGTACATCATCTCTCTGATGATCTATCAGTTCGGCTGCCTGTTCACGGGTAATGTACATGTTGTCGGCCTCATCTTTGCTGTTGCTGCACTTGCCGGCATTATCTACATGCTCGCCCGCCCCTATAAAGAGGCAACAAAACTTACCAAGAACGTTAAGATTGGATAAATCAAAACGTTAGCAATGGTTTGAGTCGAACAGCGTTCGGCAATACGATACGGTTCGACGAATGAATTCCCCCAACCCGGATGACGATGCGGACGGCGGTGCGCCATGCATTGCCTCCGCATCTTCCGGGCAAATTCGGGAATAAAATAAGCAAAAACCGATTTAATTTTTCACGAAAACAGAAACATGAAAGGAGAAGGCCATATGTTCAATTGGATAGCTCGGAATCTTTCAACGATTATTATCTGCCTTGTGCTTGCCGCTGTTGTGGTTCTTATCATTGTGAGCCTTGTTAAAGACAAAAGAAAAGGCAAGTCCTCCTGCGGCTGCAAGTGCGCCCATTGTCCGATGGCAGGCTCCTGCCATAAAAAATAATCAGTCGGCCGCAAACCGGTGCAAGCAGGAAAAATGCCGGCCGAATTTACGGAAACAGCTTTGCGGAAAGGAGAAAAAATGTTCAGAACCGTTGTAAAAATCGATGGAATGATGTGCGGAATGTGTGAAGCGCATATCAATGATGCAATAAGAAGGAATTTCAACGTTAAGAAAGTGAAATCATCGCACTCAAAAGGTGAAACGGTGATCGAGTCCGAAACAGAACCCGATGCAGCTGCGCTTAAGCGCGCAATTGAAGAGACAGGTTATGAATTCATCTCCGCCTCGACAAAAATCATTGAAGGCAGGCGCGGACTGTTTGCGGGCATTCTGCATAAAGACTGAAAAAGGTTGAAAAAGTTGTGAAGCAGAACGGATATGCTTTTCGCGCTTCAGCCCCTACGGAGAAGCATATCCGTATTGCTGTGAAAGCACCGGCAGAGAGTTTTATTTTTTAGGACTGAAGTTAGCATAGGCTAACTAAAAGCAAAACGGTCGGAATTGAAAACGGCACGGAAAGAAATTGAAGATTAAAGCGAAAAGTTAAAAATAACGAACAGGAGAAAGGGAAAGAAAATGAGCGTTGTTATCGTCGGCGGAAATGAGCGCATGATAAGGCAGTATGAGCAGCTTTGCAAATCATATTCATGTAAAGCAAAGGTTTATATTGAAACGGATAAAGGAATTCAGAACTTCGGCACACCGGATTTGGTCGTGCTTTTCACAAACACAATGTCTCATAAAATGCTTCAGATTGCCTCCGGGCAGGCGAAACGAAAGAACCTTCGCGTTGCAAGAAGTCATACAAGTTCAATGGCTGCACTGAAAAGCATTTTGGATGAGCACACGGCATGAGCACAACGGTGCATCAGGAAAATGAAATGAGAATGCTTTGACAGCAGTGCATATTAAGCAGTGCGCATGAATATGATAATCAAAGGACGGCAGAAACGGAACAATTCCGAATTTCTGCCGTCCTTATTTGATGTCTGCACCGTGCAGCCGCCGAGTCATTTAAGTATCGGCAGCTGCGCGGGAAAAGTTAATGGGTTAGGTGGGTTGAATCAGTTGTTGTTCAGCTTTGCCTGTGCTGCCGCAAGCCTTGCAATGGGTACGCGGAAGGGTGAACAGGAAACATACTGAAGACCGACTTTGTGGAAGAACTCGATGCTGGAGGGATCACCGCCGTGTTCGCCGCAAACGCCCAGCTTGATGTTGGGACGGGTCTGCTTGCCGAGCTCAACAGCCATCTTGACGAGTTTGCCTACGCCGTTTTGATCAACGCGTGCAAAGGGATCGCTCTCGAAGATTTGCTTTTTATAATAGTCATCAAGGAACTTCCCGGCATCGTCGCGGCTGAAGCCGAAAGTCATCTGGGTAAGGTCGTTGGTGCCGAAACTGAAGAATTCCGCCTCGGTTGCAACTTCGTCCGCAGTGAGAGCGGCGCGGGGGATTTCGATCATGGTGCCGACAAGGTAGGGGATTTCCATGCCCTTTTCTTCCATGACCTTCTTTGCGGTTTCAACAACGAAGCTCTTAACATATGCAAGCTCACGGGTTTCGCCGACAAGGGGAATCATGATTTCGGGGATGATTTCAAGCCCGGTTTCCTGACGAACCTCGATTGCAGCTTCAATAACGGCACGGGTCTGCATTTCCGCAATTTCGGGGTAAGTAACGGACAGACGGCAGCCGCGGTGACCCATCATGGGGTTGCTCTCGTGCAGGCTGACAACGGTCTTTTTGAGCTCATCAAAGGTGATGCCCATGTTGCTTGCAAGAGCGGCGATCTCCTCATCCTTGGTGGGAAGGAACTCATGGAGGGGCGGATCCAGGAAGCGAATCGTAACGGGACGACCCTGCATTGCCTTGTAGATGCCCTTGAAGTCTTCACGCTGCATGGGCAGAATTTTTGCAAGAGCAGCCTTGCGCTCATCCGCATTCTTTGAAACGATCATCTCGCGCATTGCGGGGATTCGTGCTTCGTCAAAGAACATATGCTCGGTGCGGCAGAGACCGATGCCCTCTGCGCCGAACTTGACTGCCATTTCAGCCTGTGCGGGGGAGTCCGCATTGGTGCGGATCTTAAGGGTGCGAATTGCATCCGCCCATTCCATAATGGTTGCGAAATTGCCGGAAAGTTCGGCGGGGACGGTGCGAATCGCTTCGGCGTAAACTTTGCCGGTTGAGCCGTCAAGACTCATCCAGTCGCCTTCGTGAAGAACGGTGCCGTCGGTGAAGGTGAGCGTCTTTGCGGGTTCGTCGATAACGATTTCCTTGCAGCCGGAGACGCAGCAGGTGCCGAGCTGTCTTGCAACAACCGCAGCGTGGCTGGTCATGCCGCCGAAAGCGGTGAGGATGCCCTCGGAAGCGGTCATGCCCTCGATGTCCTCGGGGCTGGTTTCTTTGCGGGCAAGGATAACCTTGTGGCCCGCTTCGCTTGCGCGCTTTGCATCGTCTGCCGAGAAGTAGACCATGCCGCATGCTGCACCGGGGGATGCGGCAAGACCGGTTGCCATTGCCTTTGATGCCTTAAGTGCGGCGGCGTCAAAGGTGGGATGAAGCAGAGCGTCAAGGCTCTTGGGGTCGATCATTGCAATCGCTTCTTCGCGGGTGCGCATACCTTCGTTCACAAGGTCAACAGCGATCTGAAGAGCTGCCGCTGCGGTGCGCTTGCCGTTGCGGGTCTGGAGCATGAAGAGCTTGCCGCGTTCAATGGTGAACTCCATATCCTGCATGTCGCGATAGTGTTTTTCAAGAGTTTCGGCCGTTCTTACGAATTCGTTGTAAACGGCTTCGTTGGTCTGCCTGAGGTGGTCGATGGGTTCGGGAGTGCGGATGCCTGCAACAACGTCCTCGCCCTGTGCGTTCATGAGATACTCGCCGTAGAGTTTCTTTTCGCCGGTGGAGGGGTTGCGGGTGAATGCAACACCGGTACCGCTGTCGTTGCCCATGTTGCCGAATACCATGCTCTGAACGTTGACTGCGGTGCCCCAATCGGAGGGGATATCGTTCATGCGGCGGTAGATAATTGCGCGGGGGTTATCCCAGCTGCGGAAAACTGCCTTGACAGCTTCGAGAAGCTGAGTCATGGGTTCCTGCGGGAAGTCAAATCCCTTGACCTGTTTAAACATGGCTTTGTATGCTTCAACGATTTCCTTAAGGTTGTCGGCAGTAAGGTCGGTGTCAAGTTCGCAATTGTATTTTTTCTTTGCGCCGTCGAAAATCACGTCGAACTTTGCTTTTTCAACTTCCATAACGACGTCGGAGAACATCTGAATGAAACGGCGATAGCTGTCATATGCAAAACGCTCGTTGCCGGTCAGGTTTGCAAGAGCAACAACGGTTTCGTCGTTCAGACCGAGGTTGAGGATCGTGTCCATCATGCCGGGCATGCTTGCACGTGCGCCGGAACGAACGGAAACGAGGAAGGGGTTTTCGGTGCTGCCGAATTTTTTGCCCGCCTTTTCTTCGGTAACGGCAAGAGCTGCTTTTATCTGCTCGATGATGTCATCGGAGATTGTGCGGCCGTCCTCATAGTAACGGGTGCAGGCTTCGGTTGAAACTGTGAAGCCATAAGGAACGGGCAGACCGAGACCGGTCATTTCGGCAAGGTTGGCACCTTTGCCGCCCAGAAGGTTCCTCATGGTTGCGTTGCCCTCATTGAAGAGGTACACATATTTGTGGGACATAATGAATCCTCCGTGTTTTCTTTTTTATACACACTTGGTACAGCAATGTATTATACATAATTCTTCCCGAAATTTCAAGTATTTATCAAGAATTTTTTCAATATTTTACACAAACAATACATACGGAAGGACGAAAACGCGCCGAGTCGAACCGTTGGATTCGAAAAAAATTGTGTAAACTCAATGTTTTTTCGGAAAAACAATGTTTATTCGGCAGCAAACAAAAAAGAGGTGAATCCGATGAAAAAAGAGATGAAAAATGATAAGAACAATTCCGAACGGAAAATGCCTGAAATGCAGGATGCGGATTTCTGCGGACAGAATTTGGGTATTGATGCGGGGAATGCAACAGCTTCGGCAAACGAAACAACGGGCATGATGCCGACCGCTCCGCAAAACAGTGCTGAACTTGAAGCGGCGGAAGAACTCTCTCCGCTGCAATACACAACTTTGGTGAAGCAAAAAAAACGAAATAAGCAATAAACCGACGATAGTTTGAATAAATAAAGGAGCCGCTGCGCAAATTCGGCGGAAGCGGCTCCTGCGGGTTTAAGTTTCAGCCGGTTGTTTTCAACCTTCGTCGTAAAGGCCGGCTGCTTTGATTTTTTTCCAATCGGCGGCAACGATGCGCACCTGTTTGCTTGAATTGATTGAAAAATCTTTTTGGAAAACGTATCCGTTTGCCATCATGCGCAAAAGTGTGGCTTTTACCCTGTCGTCGGGAACATTGTTTCGCTTTGACACCGCTTCAATGGTACCCCAAAACGTCGGAATGATATTGGCTTTTGTTTCAACGTGCGCAAGGTTGCTGACTATCATGCGCATATAGGAGTTGTTAAGCTCCTCCTCATCGGGAAGCAGGCGAATGTCGCTTGCAACACCCTGAAGCCGTTTGCTGAACGTGTCCGTCACACCGTAAACAACAACTTTTTTGTGCCTTTTCTGCACAAGATATTTGACAACGGACTGAAAATGACCGTCTCCGGTGAAGATAATATAGGTGCCGACATCGTTTCTGGATGTTACGTTCTGATAAATATAATCAAGCATAACAAAATCCGTCATATCTTTTTTGCGGTACTGCGTTGCCGTGCCGGTTTCGATAATGGTGTTGGTGATGTTGCGCAGCTTTGCAAGCTCCTCACCGATGCCGGGGGATGAAAAATCGGCAAAAATCATAATATCTTCAATGTCGAACTGCTTTTCAAGCTCGGCACGCCATGCGGCTGTATCGGGACGAAGATTATATTTGTTTTTGTACGAATAAAACCAGTATTCGTAATCAACGAATACCATTGCCCGTTTTGAACGGGCAAGCGACCTGAAAATGTTGAGCAAATAAACCCTCCTTTGCGCAAAGCAAAATATGCGCTTACATAGTGCGGGAATGCTTTGAATGATTCACTCTGCGGGAAAGATCTCGAAATCAAAACTCCCTTAAACCGACAGACCGAAAACAACAAACCTGCCGAAAGGGCAGTGCAACAAAATAACCACACGGTATCGAACGCGTAAAAAATAAATTTCATATGCGATTTTTACATAAACAAAGACCAATAGGCAGCCGCAGGCAAAATGCTGCGATCCGTAGATTGAATAAAGTTTACGCCCGATAGTGCAAATAAAAACCAAGCCGGGACGCCGCCCGACGAGGAGTGTTGTCCTTCATTGCCGGTATCACTGCTATTATAACAAACAACATAAAAATTTGCAACACTTTTTAAGTAATTTCATCACTTCGGGACGAAAGAAAAAGGCGGGCTCGCGGCGGTGTATCCGTCTTTCGCGCAGGAGGGCTTCCGCAATCCGCCGAGTTTGCGTCAGTCTGCAAAAAAACGTGAAATTTGTCACAAATTATTAAAAAATCAGCATTGCTGTCCGCGCACTCGGGGTTTATAATATCAGCATGGCAAGGAATAAATCAGGAAAACTTAAAAAGGATGCTTCCGAAAGGTTCCGCCTGTCCGGTGCGGACGGCAATGAGGAGTCCGGTACGGATGCCAATGAGGGGAAAACAAACTTCAATGCATCGGATGCTTCGGACATGCACGGTAAAGAAAAAAACAACGAAGCATACAGGAAACACAGCGTTATTTCTTTCATAATATGCGCGTTGTTTGCTGATGTCGCCGCTGTTGCTTTGATATTGCTCGGCAGAACGGGGGCGGAGCGGTACGGCAGTGCTTCCGTGCCTGCGACGGATGACACTACGGATGCAGGGCAGGAAAACGCCGCAACGTTTGATGAGAACGGAGACGGAGAAAATCGCGGCTTTACCGTTGAACCGACAGAAGAGGTTTCGGATACGCCGTTTCCGCAGGGTGAAACTTTGGCGCACGTTAAAACGACCGTCATTGCGGACGGCAGCCCGATCGCAACGCTTGCAAGCGGCAGCGCGGCGGAGGAGCTGATTGAAGCCGTGCGTACATATTTCGATGGTTTTGTGAACAAAAGCGGAGCGGTCACATCGTTTTTGAATGAAATCGGTTTTGTTGAGGCGGACGAAAATGCGGCGGTCATGCCCTATGATGAGGCATTTGCGTTTCTGACAGGCAGCAGCACGCCGCTGAGGGTTCAAAGCAGGCTTATTGAGCATGAATTTGTAACGATTCCGTATGAGGTATCGACGGTTAACAGCAGCGATTTTTATTGCGGGACCCGCTTTGTTGCCGAATACGGACGGAACGGCAAAAAAATGAGTGCTTATGAATACATTTATATTAACGGCACGCTTCAAAGCAGCCGAATGCTTGAGAGTGAGTATCTTGACCTGCCGCTGAAAGAAACCGTTATCATCGGAACAAGACCGTGCCCGGCAGCAAACGGAATAACAACGGGTGAATACCCTGCTTCGGGTACTGCATTTGCAAGGCCCGTTGATGCTGCTGTTGTGCGCTTTTTCGGACTGCTCAACGGCAGTATGCATGAGGGCGTGGATTTTGCGGCGAACAGAGGCGAAAACTGCAAGGCAGCGGCAGCAGGAACCGTTGTTGCGGTGCTTGAGCGCGGCAGCATGGGTTTGACCGTGTATGTTCGTCACGAAAACGGTTTTGCAACCGTTTATGCAGGGCTTGAAAAGGCGCATGTTTCCGTCGGAACAACCGTTGCAGCGGGCGACATAATCGGCACGGCGGGTACGGACGGAATACATTTCGGAATTTATGCAAACGGGGTTCCGTGCGACCCGAAAGCCTATATAAGCGGGCTTACGCAGTGAATGAACAGCATGTGACCATGCTTTTTCAATGCGGAAACAGTGTTTTGAACCGCTGACAGAACAAATTTTGCTTTTATGCGGGTTGCCAAACTCTGCCGCCTGTGTTAAAATCAAAATGTGACTGCAATTCCGCATTGAAGAATAAACTGCCTCCGGGAATATGCAAAACAAACTCGGCTTGCGTTTCGGATGCAGCTGTGCGTTTGTTCCTTTTTCCGAATTCGAAAAGGGAGCGTTATTTCGCGGGTTGCAAAATAGAATTATTGTTTAAATTATTAAATTTATATAATACGGAGTTTATATGGCTTTTTTTGAAATTCGCGGCGGAATTCCGCTTCGCGGCAGCGTGACCGTGAGCGGCGCAAAGAACGCTGCACTGCCGATAATATGTGCATCGATAATGGCAGATGAACCTTGCAGAATCGAAAACCTGCCCGATATAGAGGATGTTAATCGAATCACGGAGATTTTGAGTTCAATGGGTGCAGCGATTACGCGCCCCGCTCCGGGCGTTGTTGTTATCGATCCGCGAACAATAAAGTCCCACAGCGTAACAAACGAAATGGCGGCCAAGCTGCGTGCGTCGTATTACATGCTCGGTGCGCTGCTCGGAAAATTCCGCCGTGCCGAAATTGCTCAGCCGGGCGGGTGTGCGATAGGGCAGCGTCCAATGGATTATCATATCAACGGAATGCGCGCTCTCGGAGCAAATGTGCAGGATCGCTTCGGCATAGTTACCGCCTCGGCCGATAGGCTTCGCGGTGCGGAGATTTATCTTGATATGGCAAGCGTCGGTGCAACGATAAACATTATGCTTGCCGCATGTCGTGCAGAGGGCAAAACCGTGATAAACAACGCTGCACGCGAACCCCATGTTGTTGACGTGGCAAATTTTCTCAATACTATGGGAGCAAACATTCGCGGTGCGGGAACGAATGTTATCCGCATAACGGGCTGCGATGCGCTGCACGGCTGCACCTATGCGATAATACCCGACCAAATCGAAGCGGGTACTTTCATGATTGCTGCTGCCGCAACACAGGGAAATGTTGTGATTAACAACGTCATACCTGCGCACCTTGAGGCAATTTCCGCAAAGCTTATGGAATGCGGAGTGGAGGTCATTGAAGGGGATAACGGCAACGATTTTTACATGCAGATTATTTCAAACTCCCGCCCGCGTGCGGTGAATATCAAAACTCTGCCGTATCCCGGTTTTCCGACGGATTTGCAGCAGCCGATGACCGCATTGCTGGCGGTTGCACAGGGCAACAGCTTCATCACGGAGAATCTGTTTGAGGACAGGTTTAACCATGTTCGCGAGCTCAACCGCATGGGTGCGAACATAATAGTGAACGGCAGAACCGCAACCGTGATCGGCGTTGATAAGCTCTACGGCACCGATATCTATGCTTCCGACCTGCGTGCGGGCGCGGCAATGATAGTTGCGGCTCTGATGGCGGAAGGAACTGCCCGTGTGCGAAATATCTATTATATCGACAGGGGATACGAAAAACTCGAACATAAGCTCCGCGCCCTCGGTGCCGATATTAAGCGCATCGAAGAGCCTGACGAAGAGTGAACACTGTCCGCATATCGGTCGGAATCAACCGATAAATCAACCGATAATCGAACAGAACGGATTAAGCTGTTTTGATAAAAAAATAACGGGGCCGCTGCGGTGAATGCAGCAGTCCCGTTTGGTTTGTTTAAGCCGATGCAGAGTTTTTTAATGCGCTTGAAGCAGTTTATTTCGTTCCGAAAATCCTGTCGCCGGCATCGCCGAGACCGGGAACGATATAGCCGTGATCGTTGAGGTGGCTGTCAACCGCAGCGGTGTAGATGACAACATCGGGGTGCAGCTTATGCAGCATTTCAATGCCCTCGGGAGCGGCAACAAGGCACATCAGGCGAACGGTTTTGCAGCCTGCTTCCTTGACGATGCGAATACCCTCGGCAGCGGAGCCGCCGGTTGCAAGCATGGGGTCAACAACGATCATATCGCGCTCGGAGGTATCGCCGGGCAGCTTGCAGTAATAGCTGACAGGCTTGAGCGTCTCGGGGTCGCGATAAAGCCCGATATGTCCGACTTTTGCGGCGGGAATCAGCTCCATGACGCCCTCTGCCATGCCGAGACCGGCGCGGAGAATGGGAACGATGCCGAGTTTGCGTCCTGCAAGCACTCTCGCGCGCATTGATGCAACGGGAGTTTCAATGTCAACTTCCTCCATGGGAAGGTCACGGGTGACTTCATATGCCATGAGCGTGGACAGCTCGTTGAGCAGCATACGGAAATCCTTTGTGCCGGTGTTTTTGTCCCTCATGAGGGTGAGCTTGTGCTGAACGAGAGGATGGTCGATAACGACAACGTTTTCCATGTAGTTTTTCATTGTTAATACCCCTTTGTAAAATTATTTATTAAATAAGTTGAAATCAAGCAAGAAGCTTTTATCTGCATTCGTAATCGGAAATTTTGCCGATGCGGCGTTCGTGCCTGCCGCCGGCAAATTCGGTGCAGAGCCATGTTTTGACGATCGCCTTTGCGGTTTCAATGCCGATGATCCTTCCGCCCATTGCAAGCATGTTGGAATCATTATGCTGACGGGTCAGTTCCGCGGAAAGAACATCTCCGCAGAGTGCGCAGCGAATGCCGCGAACCTTGTTTGCGCAGATAGAAACACCGATGCCGGTGCCGCAGATGAGGATTCCGCGGTCAAACTCGCCGGAGGCAACAGCTTCTGCGGCGGGAAATGCGATGTCGGGATAATCCATACTGTCGGTTGAATAACAGCCGAAATCCCTGAATTCGTGACCAAGTTCAGTAATATAGGGCAAAAGCTCGTTCTTGAGTGCGTATCCGCCGTGGTCGGATGCAATTGCAATTTTCATTTTTTTATTGTCCCGTGCGGTGCGCGGGAAATCCTTTCCGTAAAGTCTTTAAAAATATTAAAAATTTTTGTGATTGAGCAAGAATAAATTCCGTAAACACCGACGGCATCCGAACGGCTTCGAACGCAGCCGAAAAGTCGTCGGCATATCGCAGCGGTCATTCGGAAATAACCGTAAACCCGGCGGCACGGAGCAGACGATTCATGTATGCAAGCCCCTGAGCCTCGGCGGGGACACTTTCCGCAATTATCAAATCCATGCCGCGCGATTCGTTTCGAAGTTCACGAAAAAGGGCGGCGCACAGCGTCTGCGGTTGAGTCCTGTCGCCGATAACGACATGCCGCTTTCCCGAATAGCGGGATTTGGTTTGTTCCGTTGCGAGTATGATGCATTTTTTGCCAGAAAGCTCTGCGCGGGTGTATTCACGGCAGGCGATGGAGGCGGTTTTTTTGCAGTCATTGCCGCCGTCAGCGATGACAACATCGCATTCGGGCGCATAATGCTTGTATTTCATGCCGGGTGAAGCGGCGGTTTCTCCGTTTTTTAAGGGGTTGAGCACCGCATGAGCAATATCAACATGCCCGATGACGCTTTCAAGCATCTCTCTCGTGACTCCGCCGGGGCGAAGCACCGTCGGTGTGCCGACAAGGGAAAGCACCGTGGATTCAACGCCGACTCTGCAATCCCCGCCGTCAATAATTGCATCAATGCATCCGTCAAGGTCATCCAGAACATGCTGAGCGCAGGTCGGGCTCGGTTTTCCGGAAAGGTTCGCGCTCGGTGCCGCAATCGGAACGCCGGCCGCACGAATCAGCGCAAGTGCGGTTTTATGCTCCGGCATACGCACCGCAACGGTGGAGAGCCCCGCCGTGACTTGCGGAGGGACAATGTCGCTTTTGAGATAGACCATGGTGAGCGGACCCGGCCAGAATGCATCCGCAAGCTGCCGCGCCTTGTCCGGAACATGTTTCCAAAGCTGTTTGAGGTCGCTTTTTTTTGCAATATGAAGAATGAGCGGGTTGTCTCCGGGGCGCCCCTTTGCAGCAAAAATCTTTTCCACAGCACAGCCGTCAAGCCCGTTTGCACCGAGTCCGTATACGGTTTCGGTCGGAAACGCAACAAGCCCGCCCGCGCGAATGATTCGCCCGCACACGTTTGTTCCGTTCTCTTTTTGTGTTGCTGCATTGAAAAATTCCGTGTTCATGCTGCCAAACTCCGTTCCCGGGTCACCGCATCGGCCGCAAACCGGCGCATAATGCCGTATCAACCCACTATAATATAGCACAAATCGCGGCTTTCGGCAAGTGAAAAGTGATACTGTTAAAAAAAAACAGAATGCGTCAAAAGTCACGGCAGGATTGAAAAATCTTTCCGTTTGTGGTATACTTTGGATAAACACGGCGGTACGCTGCCAAAAAGGATAAGGAATTTAAATAATGAGCGAATACAATTATGATATCGTTGTTCTGGGCGCGGGCCCGGGCGGTTATGAAGCGGCTATACGCTGCGCACAATACGGCAAAAACACGGCGCTTGTTGAGGCGCGCGATCTGGGCGGAACATGTTTGAACCGCGGCTGCATTCCCACAAAAGCATTGCTGCACGGTGCGGAAGTTTATCAGTCGGCGCTGAATGCTGCGTCCTGCGGTGTAACAACCGGTGAGGTCGGGTTTGATTTTGCAAAGCTTGCCGAATACAAAGATTCTGTTGTTGCAGGCCTGCGCAAGGGCATTGCGGGGCTTGAAAAAGCGCACGGAGTGAAGGTCATAAACGGCTTCGGAAAGCTTGTTGACGAGCACACTCTCGATGTTGACGGCGAAAAAGTCACGTTCGACAAGCTGATTCTTGCAACGGGAAGTGCGCCTGCGCGTCCCCCGATTCCCGGCATTGACGGCGAAAATGTCGTAACTTCCGACGAAGTGCTTTCAATGACAGAGCTTCCGGACAGCTTTGTTATTATCGGCGGCGGTGTTATCGGCATAGAGTTTGCAACGTTGTTTGCCTCTCTCGGAAAGCCCGTAACCGTTATCGAAATGATGCCGAGCATACTTCCGGGCGTGGATGCCGACATCGTTAAAATGCTTTCAACAAGGGTACTCAAACGCAAAAAAGTTACTGTTATCAACAATGCCAAGGTAACAGGCATCAACGGCGGCGAAAAAGTCACCGTAACGTACGAACTCAACGGAGCCGAAAAAACAGCCGAGGGAGGCTGCTGCGTTGTTGCCGTCGGCCGCCGCGCAATGACGGCAAACATCGGGCTTGAAAATGTCGGAATCGAAATGAACCGCGCGTTTGTGAACATCGACGATTATTGCCGCACAAATATCGAAAACATCTATGCGATCGGCGATATAACCGGCAAGATTCAGCTTGCGCATGTTGCAAGCGCACAGGGCCTTGCAGCTGCGGCGAATGCATGCGGGCAGAAGAGTGTAAAGATGGATTATTCGGTTGTTCCATCCTGCATTTATACAGCTCCCGAAATTGCATTTGTCGGCATCGGCGAAGAAAAAGCAAAGCAGCAGGGCATTGAATACAAAATCGGCAGCTTCAATGTTGCAGGCAACGGCAGAGCAATGATAATGGGCGAAGCTCTCGGCATTGCAAAGCTGATTTCCGATGCGGACGGAAATCTCATCGGCGCACAGCTCATGGGCCCCCGCGCAACGGATATGATAGCGGAGCTTGCTCTTGCGCTTAAAGTCGGTGCCTCGGTTGAAACAATTGCCGAAACCATTCATCCGCATCCCACCGTCAGCGAGGTTATTGCGGAAGCGGCGCATGATCGGGAAGGTCTTTGCTGTCACAGTCTGCCCAAAAAGAAATAATTAAATCAACAAACGAACAAACCGCCGTCGCCCGTCGAATAAGATGTGCGGCGGCGGGCATTATGCGGCTTTTTCCGCCGGCTATTGAATCAATCGCAAATCAATTACAAAAGGGAGGAAGAAAAACATGAGCATTCCAAACGGCAAAAATGTATACGGATATGCGGATGCATATGCAAAACTTGCAAATTTCGGGCAGCAGCACCTGCTTAAATATTATGATGAGCTTGATGAAGCGCAGCGCGCCGCATTGCTCAATCAAATCGAGCAGATCGATTTTTCCGTTGTCAGCACGAATAAACAGCCTGAAAAACGCGGCAGAATCACTCCGATCGGTGTTACGGAGCTTGCGGAAATACGCACTCGCGGAGATGAGTTCTTTGATGCGGGCATGGCGGAGCTGCGTGCGGGGCATGTCGGCGCGGTGCTGCTTGCGGGCGGCATGGGCACACGGCTCGGTTCGGATGCTCCGAAGGGTGCGTTCAATATCGGAATCAAGCGTGAACTTTATATTTTTGAGTGCCTTATAAACAATCTTCTGAATGTTACGGAAAGAGTCGGCAGTTTTGTTCACCTTTTCATCATGACCAGCGACAAAAACGACGCAGCAACGCGTGCGTTCTTTGCAGAACATAATTATTTCGGCTATGCGGCGGAATTCGTGCATTTTTTCACTCAGGAGACGGCACCCGCGGCGGATTACGACGGCAAGGTTTATCTCGAAGAAAAATACCGTCTTGCAACTTCACCGAACGGCAACGGCGGTTGGTATTCCTCAATGGCAAAGCACGGAATGCTTGATATTGTCCGCAGAAACGGCATAGAATGGCTGAACGTGTTTGCGGTTGACAATGTGCTTCAGCGCATTGCCGATCCGCTCTTCATCGGCGCAACAAAGCTTGCGCATTGCGAAGTCGGGTCAAAGGTCATTAAAAAAGCCGCGCCCGATGAGCGCGTGGGCGTTATGTGCCTTGAAGACGGGCATCCTTCAATCGTTGAATACTATGAGCTTACGGATGAAATGCGCAATGCGAAAAACGAAAAAGGCGAACCCGCCTACAATTTCGGCGTTATTTTGAACTACCTGTTCCGCGTGGATGCGCTGGACGGCATAATGGAAAAATCCCTTCCGCTGCATGTTGTTGAAAAAAAGATTCCATGCCTTGATGAAAACGGGCAGCATGTCACGCCCGAAAAACCGAACGGCTTCAAGTATGAAACCCTGATTTTGGATATGATACGGCTGCTTAACGGCTGCATGGTGTTTGAGGTTGAAAGGGCAAGGGAGTTTGCACCTGTCAAGAACCGCACAGGGGTTGATTCGGTTGACACGGCGCGGGAGCTGCTTGTCCGCAACAGCGTTGAACTCTGATTTTATTCACGGTCAAGAACAACAAGCCTGCATAAATAATACAGCCCCGCCGCAAAGCCGTTAAGCCCTGCGGCGGGGTTGTTTATGTCCCGTTTGTGTGAACTGCGTACAGAGTTCCCAACCGTGACGGAAGCGTTACGGATTGTCAATTATAACATCGGCAGCAGAATCAAGCTGCATTAACCTGCAACGGAGGCAGAGCAGCCGTCTATTGCTGTTCCCCGTGGCTCAGTGACACGCAGTGTGCCGGAACCTGATCCTGCATTTCGGCCCATGCAACGGTCTTGTCGCCGATATGCCAAGCAACAACGATTGCTTCGAGGCTGTACTTGTAGTTCAGGTCGCTGCCGTAAATCAGCCTAAGTCCGTCAACGTACGTAAGATCGGGTCTGTTTGAAAGCACAATAGCAGTTTCGTCAAACGCTTTGCCGCTTGACAGGATATACCTGTACTTATACGGTTTATCGTACCATTGGCCTTTTGCGTAGCTTTCGCCGATGCGCCATGTGCCGTCGCTCATCAGATAGTGTGTCTTCAGGTGTGCATGCGCTTCATACAGGCCGCCCTTGTAGTTTACCGCCGTGTGAGTGTCAACACAGTCGTTTGCATCATAAACCTTAACGATATAAGGCTCTTCGGCGGAAGACTCTTCGGACGGGTTTTTCCGCATATTGATATCATCCTGCGGAAGCTGTTTTGCCGAATCACAAGGTTCGGCGGTTGAAACGACCTTTGCGTCCTCTTTCGAGTCCGCATGTGTCCTGTCGCTTGCTGCGGAATCCGCAGCAGTCCTTGCCCCGCCGTCACGCAGGGTCGATGCCTGCGCATAAACGAATGCGGACATCAGCATCACGACAACCAGTGTCAATGACAGTATTTTCTTCATTAATTGTTTCTCCTTTCGCGGTATCATAGTTTTGCGCCGTTGGCGGTTGGGTTTCTCTTCCCCAAAGTCTGCACTTGTTGAATGCTGTGCAAACTTTGGGTGCGATACGCAGCTTGCGATACGCAGTCTATGATACGCAATTTGCGATATGCAAATGCGGGACATGTGTTGAATCGGATTCGTTTCAATGGTGCGACTTTCATCGCAATACTATTATATCAGCGAATTAAGATCATTTCAACCCTCAATTGTGAACAATTTGTTAACAATTCTTTTTCAACAGGAAAAAACAGTCAAACAGAGCCGATAGGATGAACGCACAATATGTTTAAGATGAATGCAAAGTAATACAAAAAAAGAGCCCGAACCGATCGGGCTCCGATGTTGAAACAAATTTTAATTTTTAAGGTTCGTTATTCGGAAAACTCCTTAAAGGCAGTTTCCGCAATCTTTTCCGCATCGGCAAGCGTGATTGCGCAACGTTCGGCAAGCGCGGCAATATCGGCATATTCGAACTTTGCCCGTTTAACGCCGAACCCCTGAGCGGTCTTCAGGCGAATCGTACCGTCCTCAAATTTGGCGGTTTGCGTTTCACGCTGCAAAATGTATCGCGGCATTCTGCACTCGCGGACGCCGAGAGTGCTTGTGTGTTTGAACAATATGCGGATAATTTCGCTGCGTTTTTCGGCATTGCAAAGCACGCAGAGCATAATTCCGGGGCGGTTCTTCTTCATTCCTGTCGGAACGGTGTAAACATCCGCCGCACCCGCGTTAAGCAGTTTGTCAAATGCAAACCCGATCTCTTCGCCTGTCATATCGTCAATGTTGCAGCGAAGCTCGATGATCTCATCCGCCGATTCTTCACTCGGACTTTCGCCGAAAAGCGCACGTACGCAGTTTGCGGCGGGATAGTCGCGTTTGCCCATGCCGTAACCTTGGGAAAGTATTGTCATTAACGGCATTGCGGTGAATTCATGAACAAAATATTTTAACAGTGCCGCTCCGGTCGGAGTGCAGAGTTCGCCTTTTATATCGCCCGCATAAACAGGAACGCCGTGAAGAATGAAGGCTGTTGCCGGTGCGGGAACGGGAAGGATCCCGTGCGCACAATGCACATGCCCGCTGCCCGTGCGAACGGGGGAGGCGGCAATGCGTTCCGGTGCGAGCATTTCGATCAGCGCGCAGCAGGAAACAATATCTGCAACGGCATCAAGCGCACCGACCTCGTGAAAATGCACAAGCTCAACGGGAACACCGTGGGCATGACTCTCCGCTTCTGCAATCAGTTTGTAAACAGCAAGGGAATGCTCCTTCACTGCATCGGACACGGGCAGCGCACGGATAATGTGTTCAATTTCGTGCAGCCCGCTGTGAGAATGGTGATGCTCGTGTTCATGGCTGTGCTCGTGCTCATGGCAATGCTCATGCGCGTGTTCATGCTCATGTTCATGATTATGTTCGTGCTCATGACAATGCGCGTGCTCGTGCTCATGCTCATGGCAATGCTCATGTTCGTGAAGGTGTTCATGTTCGTGTATGCAGGCGGCATATTCGTCCGCATCGGTGTTCATGTATTCAACGGCAAAATGAATTCCGCGAATGCCGCATTTTTCGGCGGCAGCGCAGCGAACATTCAGTCCGACGGCCGAGAAGGCAGCTGCAATATTCTGAAACTCGGCACGTTGTTCTTCGGAAAGCAGATCATAAAGTGCGCCCGCAAGCATATCGCCCGCCGCACCCATTCCGCAGTCAAGGTAAAGTGTTTTCATAGTAAAAAGGCCTTTCAACAGTTTTATTTAGGGTTGCATATTATAATTAAGGAAAGAATCGTCACCGCGCATTGCTGCCGGTGCCGATATGGTTTATCATGTTTGCAAGGTAACCTGCGCCGAAGCCGTTGTCGATATTCACAACGGATACTCCGCTTGAGCAGGAGTTGAGCATTGAAAGCAGCGCTGCAACTCCGCCGAATGCCGCACCGTAACCGACACTTGTCGGCACGGCAATAACGGGGCAGTCGGCAAGCCCGCCGATTACACTTGCAAGCGCACCTTCCATGCCTGCAACGGCGATAATGACGCTTGCGCCCATGATTTCGTCAATATGCGAAAGGAGCCGGTGCAGCCCTGCAACGCCGACATCATAAAGCCTAAGCACACGGCTGCCGTGAAATTCCGCCGTCAGTGCCGCTTCTTCCGCAACGGGAATATCGCTTGTGCCGCCTGCCGCAACAACAACGCAGCCGTTTCCGCTCGGTTCGGGGATGCTGCCGATACTGCCGATTTTTGCAATTTCACAGTAGCTCAGGGCAAATTCACGATTCAGTATCTCTGCGGCATGTTTTTTAAGGCGTGTAATAAGTATCGTTTCCTGTCCGCTCTCAAGCATGGCTTTAATGATTTCAAGCATCTGCTCGGGTGTTTTGCCCGCACCGTAAATCACTTCCGCCGCACCGGTCCGAAGGCGGCGATGGGTGTCTATCTTTGCGAATCCAAGGTCGCGGAACGGAGCGGTGCGCAGTTTCAAATATGCTTCGTCAACCGACACTTCGCCGCGGCGCACGGATTCAAGAAGGTTTTTTATTTCGTCATTCATAGTCTTTGTGTTGTGCTGTCAGAACAGCGGAGCCTCATCTCGGCTCAAGGTCAAGCGTCACTGCATCGAAATATTGCCGCAGCTCGTTTAAAACATGCTCACGCTGTTTAAATAATTCATCGAATTGCCCGGCCTTCAATTGCAGCTTTGCGGTTCCGTTAACGCTCCGCACGCGAAAGTCGGAGAAGCCGAGCGAAAAAAGGAAGTTTTCCGCTGCTTCAACGGAATGCAGTTTGTTTTTTGTGATCAATTCGCCCGGCGGAATCCGCGTTGCAAGGCAGGCATAGGAAGGTTTGTTCCAAGTGAAAAGCCCGGCTTCGCGTGCAAAACGGCGAATGTCAGCTTTTGTCAGTCCGCATTCGCGCAGCGGGGAAAGCACGCCCGCTTCCCGCAGGGCACGCATTCCCGGACGGTCATCCTCTGCATCGGAAGCATTCGTCCCGTCCAGAATCGTTTTGTACCCGTCCGCCGCCGCCGCTTTGCATATCGCGGAAAAAATGTGTTTTTTGCAATGGTAGCAGCGGTCGGTCGGATTGCGGACAACATCTTCGCAGGCAAGGATATCAACAGAAATAATTTTAAACGGCAGTCCGGCTTCCTTTGCGGCCCGCAGTGCGTCCGTCAGCTCAAATTTCGGCTGGAATGCCGATTGAACATAGTATGCGGCAAAATTTCCGCCCTCAACGCGGGAAGCCGCATAAGCAAGAAAACATGAGTCCACGCCGCCCGAAAGCGCGACAGCCGCGCTGCCGATGTCCTTAAGCCTGTTCAAAAGTTTGCTGCATAGCCGTTCGGATTCGCTCATAGCCCATCCTCCTTTTTCACCCGCTTACATTATAATGCCTGCCGCGCGGGTTTTGCAAGAGCAAATAATAATGCGGGAGTTAACCCTCGGGAATTTTTGAAATTTAGCCGATAGGATAAGTAAAGAAATAATTTAAAGAGGCTGCGGCTTCGTTTTCAAGTCGCGGCCTCAAAATATATTTACCCGGCAATGGTGACAAACTCAAAAAACTATGCTATAATCCTTACTTGTGTAAGCCAATGTAGCTCAGCTGGCAGAGCAGCGCATTCGTAATGCGCAGGTCAAGGGTTCGAGCCCCTTCATTGGCTCCATTAATCGGGGCGTAGCGCAGCTTGGTAGCGCGTTTGGTTCGGGACCAAAAGGTCGGGTGTTCAAATCACCTCGCCCCGACCAGAAAGCCCGTTGGTTTTGAGTTGAAATCAACGGGCTTTTTTGCAGAACGGAAGCGGATATCAGCCTTGGTTTTGAATGGTTTCCGCACAACGGAGAAAGGGTTTATGCAATCGTGCATAAGGAAAACGGCGAAGTCATCGAAATTATTCTTTGGAAAGAGTAAAAAGGGAGGCGCGGCATGAAAAGAAAGTATCCGGCGAAAATGTTTTTGTTATTTGTTTTGACGAATTTCCTGTTTCGGTTTTTCTATTTATTTATTCCGGGAACCGTACTCTGTGTTGTCGGAATTTGGTCGCAGACCTACCTTTATGTCGGGCTTGCGGTTCTGGGACTTGATTTGATTCTTTCAATTGTTGAACAGGTGCGGATTCGAAACGCGGCCGTGGGGCAAAGCGAGAACCCAGACTTCAACGAAATGATGGACGCATTTTGCGGCCAAGGCGGACTGCGTGCTGCCGGAAAAATGTTTGACGAAAAGCTCGGATTCAACCATGTTGACGAATCTCAAAACAAGAAAAACTGATTTGCGGGAATGCCGCGATAGGAGCCTATTGATTAGAGAAAGTTTCGGAGGAATACAATGGATAAACAGGCGTTGACGGCTCTTTTCGAAAAGTATATAAAAAAGCTGAGAATCACACCCGCGTGGGACATAAAGCTTGAATTTGTTGAAGACCCAACATGGCGAAAAACCGGTGATTTTAAAATTGACTGCGATGACAGAAAAGCCATTTTGCTTTTGAATGCAGCAAATCCAAAGCAGGAGAATCTTGAAGAGGTCATTGTACACGAGCTGATGCATATAAAGATGTATCCGCTGGATCAGGTGACGGAATCATTGATAACGAGCTGCTTCGAGGACGGATCGGCAGCGAGCAAATTTGCCTATCAACAGTTTTTCTGCACCCTTGAGCAGACGGTTGAGGAATTGACGAAATGCTTTTTGCTGGAATTTGGAGAGAATAGGGAATTCTCTTACGGCAGGTGCGAACGGGAGAAATCATTCAACGACCTGTACGAGGGCTTGAAGAACCTCTGAAAACGGATTTTTAAGAGATACATAAGGAAGCGCGGCTTTATTTTGCAAGAACGATATGCCCCCGTATAATTGCTGTCGGCCGCCGAAATTTGTTTGTTAAGGATCGCTGCGAGTTGAATGCGGCGGTCTTTCTTTATTGAATTTTCTCAAGTCCAAGTTACGCCGAAGCTCCGTTTTTTCATGAAATAAGCTGCAGCCGCGGCGTTATTAAAAGCGCAACATTATTTTGTGCATATTTTCCTCCGAATTGCTCAAAATAGCAGAAGAAAAAAGAAAAATCGGAGGCAATATGGGAATAATCGGAAGGCATTCGTTTGAGCTTTGCAGCAGGCCGCGAATAATTTCATCCGCAAGCTATGTCGGCGACAAAGAGGGGAAAGGTCCCCTGAGAGAATGCTTTGATAAAATTTGCCGCGACGATACCCTTGGGCTTGACTCTTGGGAGCAGGCGGAAAGCAGAATGTTCGAAAGCGCGGTTCGCGTGGCTCTTGCAAAAATAAAAAGGCAAAGCGATGATTTGAGCTGCCTTTTGGGCGGAGATTTATTGAATCAGATAATCTCCTCCGGCTTTGCGGCGCGGGAGATCCGTGCACCGTTCATCGGCCTGTACGGTGCGTGTTCTACCATCAGCGAGGGACTGATGCTCGGCGGAATGCTTGTTGACGGAGGCTTTGCAGAGCTTGCCGCGTGTGCCGCAAGCAGTCACTTTTCGGCAGCCGAAAGGCAGTTCCGTTATCCGCTGGAAATGGGCGTTCAGGCCGTTCCGAGCAGTCAGCGTACGGTCACGGGTGCGGGAAGCATAATCATTCAGGCGGCGGGTGAATTCCGTCCGGGTGCGGGCAATGTGTTTGAACATGTTGCACTTACGGGCGGCACCATCGGCAGCGTGGAGGATTTCGGCATTACGGATGCAAATAATATGGGGGCGGCGATGGCTCCTGCCGCGTTTAAAACGATTAAGACTCATCTTTCGGATTACTCGCGCAGGGTGGAGGATTACGACAGGATAATAACAGGAGATCTCGGCATTTTCGGCAGCGATATGCTGTATGAACTGCTGCGCGGTGAGGGGATTGAAATTGCCGACAGGCATGAGGATTGCGGCAAGCTGATGTTCAGTCCGGAGCAAAATGTCAATTGCGGTGCGAGCGGCTGCGGCTGTGCGGCGACAATAATGAGCAGTTGGTTCCTGCCGAAAATTGAATCCGGCGAAATCCGCCGCGTTCTTTTCCTTGCAACGGGTGCGCTCATGAGTCCTGTCAGCAGCCTTCAGGGTGAAAGCATTCCTTCAATTGCACATGCGGTTGTGATTGAGCATATTGATTGACCCAAACGGCGGTCGAATAAAAAAGCGGCAGAACAACAAAAACTGAGATTTGAAAACATAAAGAATTTGGACGGTTGAATTAAATGAGCAGTATAACGGATTATTTACTTGTTTTTGCAATCGGAGGTGCGATTTGCGTCATCGGACAGCTTCTTATGAGCCTGACACGGCTGACGCCTGCAAGAATCCTTGTGATTTTTGTTACGGCGGGGGTTGTGCTCACGGCTGTCGGACTGTATAAACCCATTGTCGAACTCGGCGGAGCGGGCGCAACAGTGCCGCTGACGGGGTTTGGGTATTCGCTTGCAAACGGCGCAATTGACGGCGCAATGAACGAGGGTTTGCTCGGTGCAATAACCGGCGGGGTGAAGGCAACCGCAGGCGGCATCGCCGCCGCAGTGCTGTTCGGGTACGCTTTTGCACTGATTTTTACGCCGAAAACAAAAAAGTAAACATATCGAAATTAAGCGCAACCGGCTTCCGACAGATGACGGAAGTCGGTTGTGTATTGTCAATGTTTGATGGATTGTTTAAAATACGAAACAACTGCCCAATCAGTCAATGGAGTGAAGAGCGGCGCCGACAGCGGTGGCAAATGCTGCATTTTCCGGAACGATAAACTCAACGGGATAAAGTGTTTTAAAAAGCTCAATCATTGGCAAAAGCTCCCGCAGTCCGGTAAGCGCACCTGTCAAAATGACTTTTTTGACAGAGGAGTTTTTGCAGGCAAAAACCGCAAGGGTCAAAATGGTTTGCAGCACCATGTTGACAACGCCGAGAGCAAGATCACAATCGGTTGCGCTGTCCTTTACGTTTGCAAAGTTTGCGGCGGTGATTTCCGAACCGAGCTTTTCAATGTCATTTTTAGAAATATCGCCGATTGTAAGATCAACGTGTGAAAGGCTGCCGCGCTCCGCAAGCGCGCAAAGACTCTCGTGATCCGATGCACCGGTAAGCTTTTTGCCGAGGCCGACGATGGTTCCGCCGCCGACACCGCTGCCGCCGATGTGGGAATAATCCTTGCCGTGGGCATGAATAAACGCTGTGCCGGTGCCCATGCTCACAACAACCGCTTCATCCAACCCGGCAAGAGCAAGCCCGCCCCGCGCGATCGCGGAAAATTCCTCAATGCGCTGAGTCGGAATGCCGTAAATGTCGCCCGAAAGATAGGATGAGCCGACGCCTGTCACAAGTATGCGTTCAACATCGCTGAGCGAGAACTTGTTGGCGTTGATATAATGTCCCAATGCGCCGTAAAGTGAGGTTATTTGATCGTAAGCGCGAACCGTCATTGTTGAAATCAGTTCGCCGCCCGGAGTCAGTCCGACAATTTTTGTCGTTGAACCTCCAACGTCTATTCCGAGAATTATGCCCATTTGTGTTCCTCCTTGGTCTGCCCGATACGCAGAATACGCACCTCTCGCGCCGATACATGCGCGGCTTTGCATAAAATCCTTAGGTAAACGCTGATTAATCAGCATCAAATGCAGCGCAGCGTCTCCTTAAATTGCCGCCCGCAAATACCGCTTGATCAATCGTCATATCCTGCCGATGTAACCATTATAAAGCATTAATGCCGTATTGTAAAGACCAAAAGAAACATGCTTGGTTTCGAAGAAAAAGGCAGAGCAAATGTCGGAGCGGAGCAGAATACGGCGAAATAATTCATAACGGCTGACAAATCTACGGCTATAATAAACAAAAATACACCTATGCAGCAAATTAAAAAACGTTCATCTTTTGAAAAACAGAGAACATGTACATAAATCAGCACAGCAAAAAAGCAAAAAACAATTGACAAGACAAAAAATGCAGTATATACTTATCTTGTCGATACGTACAGCAATAAATACGCTGAATAGTTTCGCATAAGGTTTTTTCTTTTAACGGAGGAATGAATTTGAATATGCTTTTGGCTCACGGTGCAACGGATGAGCACCCGGAAGGACAGTCGATAGAAGCCCACCTGAAAGGTACGGGAGAACTTGCGGAAACATTTGCAGCGGAGTTTGGAGCCGCAGCAAACGGAAAGTTGTGCGGGCTTGCTCACGACATAGGAAAGTATTCGGATGAATTTCAGCTGAGACTGCGCGGCGGAAAGAAGGTCGATCATGCGACGGCGGGAGCAATCGAATGCTTCAAAATCAAAGCAGCGTTTGAGGCTGTATGCGTTATCGGCCACCACAGCGGATTGCCCAATGTCGGACATAAAGACGCTGACACAACCGAAAGCCAAACATTTTTTGGCAGGAAGCTGCGCGCCGAACAGGGAGGAATTCCGGATTATCGGAAAAATTGGAACGGACACATAGCATTACCGCAGGATTATTTTAGACCCTCGGGCCGTGGGTTCGCAACAGCATTCTATATAAGAATGCTGTATTCCTGCCTTGTTGATGCGGATTATATCGACACGGAAACCTTTATGAACGGTGACGCAGGCAGAGGAAACTACGAACCGCTTTCTGCGCTTTGTGACAAGCTCACAGCATACATCTCAAAATGGAACAATCCAACAAGAGAAATCGACATACTGCGGCAAAAAATTCTCAATTCATGCATTGAAAAGGCGTCTGCGCCGCGCGGATTTTTCTCATTGACGGTGCCGACGGGCGGCGGCAAAACGGTTGCGTCCATGGCCTTTGCGCTCAACCATGCTGCTGCAAATTCAATGAAGCGCATTATATATGTAATACCGTACACATCGATTATTGAACAGAATGCGAAAGTTTTCCGAGATATTCTGGGTCAAGAGAACGTTGTGGAACATCATTCATCAGTTTCGTACGAATTATCGGAAAATGCTGACGAGCTGGAATATCGAAGTGCGCTTGCAACGGAAAACTGGGATGCTCCGGTGATCGTGACAACTGCCGTGCAGTTCTTTGAATCACTTTACGCGAACCGTTCGTCAAAATGCAGAAAGCTTCACAATATTGCAAACAGCGTTATTATTTTTGACGAGGCGCAAATGATTCCGTCAAACAATCTGCGTCCCTGCGTTGCGGCGATTGCGGAGCTTGTGCGCGCATACAACGCAACCGCCGTTCTGTGTACCGCAACTCAGCCGGCTATTGACGAAATGCTGCTTGAATACAGTAAAAAAGAAAGCGTTGTTGAATTATGTCCCGATGTTGACGGCATGTTCGAAAAGTTTCGCAGGACAAGCTTTGAAAAGGAAGGAAGGCTGACAACGGATGAACTGGTTTCAAGGCTTGAAAGTCAGCAGCAGGTGCTTTGCATCGTCAACACGCGAAAATTTGCTCAAGAGGTTTATGAGGCATTGCCGTCGGAGGGGCGTTTTCATCTGTCCACGCTTATGTGTCCGGTTCACCGTAAACAGAAGCTCGACGAAATTCGCGAAAGACTAAAATCCGGCAAAACATGCAGAGTCGTTTCAACCTCGCTTATAGAGGCCGGTGTTGATGTTGATTTTCCTCGTGTGTTCAGAGAGATGGCCGGGCTGGATTCAATACTGCAGGCGGCAGGGCGCTGCAACCGCGAGGGTAAACGGAGTGCGGAAAGCAGCATTGTTACCGTTTTTGAATCCGAAAACAAGGTGAACAAGCTGATTGCGGTTAACCGTGATGCTGCGGAGGAGACGGTGCGGGACTGGACGCAGCCGAACACAACGTCAACTATAGAGCGTTATTTTAAGGCGTACAGGGATTTTTTGCGGAATGATGACAAGTCGGGCGTCATAACAGCGAGCGAAAAAGGAATATCGGGCTGTGGATTGCCTTTTGAATGGATTGCAAAAGAATTCAAGCTGATAGACCAAAACACCTTCACGGTTTACATTTCTGTCGGAGAGGGAAAAGAGCTTATTTCAAGGCTCAGAGAGGGAGAACGCTCCCGTGAACTGTATCGAAAGGCCGGAATGTATTCCGTATCGATATACGAAAATCATTTCAATGCTCTTATCAATGCCGGGGCGGCGGAACCCTTCGGTGACGATGCAGCAATTCTGACGGATTTGAGTCTTTATTCGGATGAAAAGGGACTTGCAACAGATGTGACGGATGGAAGTGCGCTGTTTAACTGATAATGAATGCTTTATTAATCGGTAAGTGAACGGAAAGGCTTTGCAGGTTATATGAATACCGAATTTGACCAAACGGGGCTTGACCGTAAACGATAAAAACATAATACAGCATAGGAGGAATAAGGAAAAATTGACTGCAAAAAGGAACAAAAAAGAAAAGAAAGGAGAGACAGTATATGCCAATATGTATTGAGGTAAGCGGGGATTATGCCTGCTTTTCAAGACCGGAGATGAAGGTTGAACGCGTGAGTTACGATGTAATAACACCGTCTGCGGCACGCGGCATACTGGAAGCAGTTATGTGGCATCCGGGAATGCGTTATGTAATTGACAGGATTCATGTGTGCGCACCGATCCGGTTCACAAACATTCGACGAAATGAAGTGAAGGATGTTATCAGCGCGCGAAACGTCAAAGCGGAGATGAATAGCCGAAGCGGCGATCTGTATATTGCAGCAGCGGAGTCCATTCAACAGCGCGCTGCGATGGTGTTGAGAGATGTGCATTATGTTATTGAAGCTCATTTTGAAATGACTGAGAATGCTGCGCCGAGCGACAATCCCGGTAAATTTTGCGACATGCTGAGACGGAGGGTTGAAAAAGGTAAGTGTTACCATCAGCCCTGCCTCGGAACACGTGAATTTCCTGCAAAGGTAGTAAAATGCGTTGAGATGCCGCCCTGTCCGCCGGAACTTGCGGGAGAACGGGATCTTGGCTGGATGCTTTTGGATTTGGATTATTCGGATAAAGAAAACATCAAGCCTGTGTTCTTTCGCGCAAAGCTTATTGACGGCGTGCTGACCGTGCCGAGAATGGATTCGGCGGAGGTGACCCGATGATTTTGCAGGCATTAACAAGCCTTTATGAGGCACTTGCCCAAAAAGGCGAAATCTCCAAGGAAGGCTGGAGCCGTGAAAAAATCAGCTTCGCGCTCTCTATTGACGAGGAAGGCAATCTGCTGCGCGTAACGCCGCTTTTTGACACGGTCGATGGACCAAAGGGCAAAACGAGGGAAGTTCCGCAGAAGATGACCGTTCCGGCGGCTGTGAAAAGAACGTCAGGCGCGGCGGCGAATTTCCTTTGGGATAACTCCTCCTATATTTTGGGTGTGAGCCTGAAGAAAGGGGAGGATGATGCAGAAAGAGAAAAGCGAAGAAATAAGGACATTAAATGTTTCGAGGCTTGCCGCGAATTGCATCATTCAATGCTGGACGGCATGGAATATCCCGCTGCAAAGGCGGTGCTGAACTTCTTAGACAAGTGGGAACCGCAAAAGGCGGAGGAAAACAATCTTGTTGCACAATATGCGAAAGAAATTCTTTCGGGTGCAAATATGGTTTTTCGCTTTAACGGAGGCTATGTTCACGATGATCCACAGCTTGCATCTGTCTGGCAGAAGGCGAATGCAAAGCAAAAAGATAACATTGGGCAGTGCCTGGTAACGGGAGCGCTTGATGAAATTCAAAACACACACCCTACGATCAAGGGTGTGCAGGGCGCGCAGTCGAGCGGTGCGGCACTCGTGTCATTCAATGCATCGGCATTCTGTTCTTATAACAAGGAACAGAACCAAAATGCGCCGGTCGGAAAATATGCAGCCTTTGCATATACGACCGCGTTGAATCATTTATTGGCGGACAGGAAAAATGTCCACAGGATCGGCGATGCTGCCGTTGTCTGCTGGGCAGAAAATGCGGATAAACAGTACGAGGATTTTGCAGCTGAAGTTTTTTTCGGTGATAATGTCGACAAGTCGGATGAACAGAGGCTTTCAGCGCTGCGGACAAGCTTGAAGCTTCTTGCAGACGGACTTCCATGCAAGGAGATGGATCTTGATCCGGACAGAAAATTCTACATTCTCGGCCTGTCTCCGAACGCAGCCCGTCTCGCGGTCAGATTCTTTTACTGCGACAGCTTCGGGAAAATTGCGGGGAATATCTACAAGCATCATGAGAGACTGGAAATCGTGCGTCCCTCATATGATAAGTTCCCGATCCTCCCGTTGTGGAAGCTGCTCAGCGCAACGGTTAATCCGAATGCGAAGGATAAAACGCCGAATGCAGCAATGGCCGGTGCAGTTGCCCGTGCTGTGTTTTCCGGCGGCAGATATCCGGCGTCCCTTCTGGAGTGTACCTTTCTGCGAATCAAAGCAGAACGCAGCATAACCCGTGAACGCGCGGCGATAATCAAAGCTTATTATCTGAGAAACCCAAATGAAAAATGCCCAAAGGAGGTACTGACAGTGAGTTTAAATGAAAACAGTAAAAACATCCCCTATACCCTCGGAAGGCTGTTCTCCGTGTACGAAGAGATTCAGCAGGCAGCTAATCCGGGTATAAACACAACAATTAAGGACAGGTATTTTGGCTCTGCTGCCGCAATGCCTGCAACGGTGTTCCCGATACTCAGCAATCTTGCGCAAAAACACCTGCGCAAACTTTCGGATGCACAGCGTGTATATCTTGATAAAAAGGTTATGACGCTGAAGAGCGTTCTCGGAGAACAGTATCCGGCGCATATGTCGCTGCCGGAGCAAGGCTCGTTCGACCTTGGCTACTACCACCAAACACAGGCTCGTTATACAAAAAAGGAGGATAAATAATTATGGAACCCATTAAAAACCGCTATGACTTTGTTGTGCTTTACGACGTTGAAAACGGCAACCCCAACGGTGATCCCGATGCGGGCAATATGCCAAGGGTTGATCCCGAAACCGGTTACGGAATTGTAACCGATGTCTGCCTTAAGCGGAAGATTCGCAACTATGTTGAAACGGCAAAGGAGGGAGAACCCGGTTATCGCATTTACATCAAAGAGGGAGTTCCTCTTAATGCAAGCGATAGGGAGGCTTGCGAAAAGTATAATGTCAGCACGGATGAAAAGAAATTGAAAGAGGCAAAGAAAAACGATCCTGAGCTTGATATAAAGATCAGGGATTACATGTGCGGAAACTTCTTTGATATTCGCACTTTCGGTGCTGTTATGACAACGTTTGTCAAAGGTGCGCTGAATTGCGGACAGGTTCGCGGCCCGGTGCAGCTTGGATTTTCAAGGAGCATTGATCCCATTATTTCGCAGGAGATTACGATAACCCGTGTTGCAATAACGACCGAGGCTGACGCAGAGAAAAAAGGTACGGAAATGGGACGCAAATACATTGTTCCTTACGGTCTCTATCGCTGCGAAGGCTATGTTTCGGCCAACCTCGCGCGCAAAACGACGGGCTTTTCGGAGGCGGATCTTGAACTGCTTTGGAAGGCGATAATAAACATGTTTGAAAACGATCACTCGGCTGCACGCGGCAAGATGGCTGTTCGTGAGCTTGTCGTGTTCAAACATGAGTCAGAGCTCGGGAATGCTCCGGCACATAAACTCTTTGAGCGTGTTACAGCGGCAAGAAAAGCGGATTGTGCAGTTGCCCGTTGTTACGATGATTATGATATTGTTGTTGATACGGATAATTTGCCCGAAGGAGTCAGCTGCATTCGGATGATATGACATATTCCGAAGAGGATTATCTGCTGCTATCCGGAATTCAGCACTTCAAATTCTGCCGCAGACAATGGGCGCTTATCCACATTGAGCAGCAATGGGCGGACAACTACCGCACGGTGGACGGCACACTGATGCATGAAAGAGCGCATGATACCGGGTTGAAGGAAAGCAGAGGCGATCTTTTCATTACGAGGGGGATGAATTTTTTTTCATCCACCCTCGGGGTTTCGGGACAGTGTGATGTACTGGAATTTCGCCGTTCGGCGGACGGGATAGAGCTGAAGGATCGTGATGGTCTTTGGCAGCCCTATCCCGTTGAATACAAGCGCGGAATGTACAACGAGCGAACCGGCGATACATTGCAGCTTTGCGGTCAGGCGATGTGCCTTGAAGAGATGCTTGCGTGTGATATTCCGCGAGGAGCATTGTTTTATGGCGAAACACGGCGCAGGGTGGAAGTTGAATTTGACAGAGCATTGAGGGACGAAGTACGTGATGTGCTTTCCGAAATGCATGATCTGTATAGAAAACGATATACCCCGAAAGTGAAACCTACCAAGGCATGCGCGTCATGTTCAATGAAGGAAATTTGTCTTCCGAAACTGATGAAAACAACGACCGTTGCAACGTACATTAATAAGGCACTGGAGGAATCGCAATGAAGCGGTTGCTGAATACACTGTATATTCTGTCGGAGGATGTGTATTTGACATTGGATGGAGAGAATGTTGTTGCAAAGTGCGGCGAAAGGATCACGGCACGTTATCCTCTGCACACATTGCAAAGCATAATTGACTTTTCATATATGGGCGCATCTCCTGCATTGCTCGGTAAATGCGCCGATATGGGAGTTGCATTCACTTTCTGCAGCCCGCGGGGGCGATTTCTTGCACGGGTAACGGGCGAAGCAAACGGTAATGTTTTGCTTCGCCGAAAGCAATATCGTGTTGCGGATGATGAGGAGAATTCATGCTTGATTGCAAAAAATATGATATTCGGCAAACTTTACAATTCTAAACAGAGCATTGAGAGGACGCGGCGAGATCACGCTCTGCGCGTGGATTGTGAAGCTTTGGCCTCCGTTTCACAATTGACGGCGGGACTGCTGCCGCTTGTTCAAAAGGAAACACGTCTTGACGGACTCCGTGGACTTGAGGGTGTTGCAGCGAATGCGTATTTCAGCATATTCAACGAATTAATTCTCAACAGCAAGGAACTTTTTCGGTTTACGGTGCGTTCGAGGCGGCCTCCGCTTGATGCTGTGAATGCGCTGCTGTCACTTGCGTATTCAACGCTTGCTCTCGATTGCGCTTCTGCGCTTGAAAGCGTTGGATTGGATTCATATGTCGGATTTCTGCATCGTGACAGGCCGGGCAGAACTTCACTGGCACTTGACCTCATGGAAGAACTGCGTCCGTGTATGGCAGACAGATTTGTCCTTACGTGCATCAATAACAGAATGTTTGACAGAAACGATTTCGATTTTCGTGAAAGCGGGGCTGTACTGCTTAAGGATGATTCACGGCGGCGTTTCTATCGAGCGTGGCAGGAACGCAAAAAGGATGAATTGAAGCATCCATATCTCGGCGAAAAGCTGCAATGGGGGATGATTCCGTATGTTCAGGCCCTGTTACTGGCAAGATACCTTCGCGGGGATTTGGATGCTTATCCTCCGTTCCTTTGGAAATAACCGTGTTGAGGCAGAAAGGAAGGTTTAATTATGTTTGTGCTTATAACCTATGATGTTAACACAGAGGATGCGGACGGAAAAAGACGATTACGCCGCATCGCAAAGCAGTGTGTAAACTATGGACAGCGTGTGCAGAATTCGGTATTCGAGTGCATACTCGATCCGGCGCAGTGCCGCAGGTTAAAAGCTGAGCTTTGCAGCATCATGGATGCTGAACGTGACAGTCTTCGTTTCTATTATCTGGGTAACAAATATGAAAACAAGATTGAGCATTTCGGAACAAAGTCGGGTTACGACCCGGAGGGTATGCTTATGCTTTGATTACTTGCCGCGAATACTAAGCGGTCAGAAAAAATCAGGGTGGTTCGCGCAATTACATGCGGACAAAACATGCTTTTCTTCAAGAATTGTTAAGCGGATAAGAAACGAAACACACATAAAAGGCAGGTCTTTACTTGCAGTGCCGCCTTTTTTACTGTATAATGGAAAATGAACAGCGGGGAATGAACACTTTCATACTTGCTGTTTGCGGAAATGTTGATTACGTCTATTCGTTTCCGCTGTCGCCGCCTTCACGGGCGGCGTGGATTGAAATCATCGACCCCGCAAAGTCGCTGCCCATGTACTCGGTCGCCGCCTTCACGGGCGGCGTGGATTGAAATTGTGTCCTCGACGACGAGCGGGCGTATGCGCTTGCGTCGCCGCCTTCACGGGCGGCGTGGATTGAAATTGTAAAGAAAATGGATATTATATCATGAATGCAGTCGCCGCCTTCACGGGCGGCGTGGATTGAAATATCAAACACATAACGCCGATAATACAGGCGGAGATAGTCGCCGCCTTCACGGGCGGCGTGGATTGAAATGTTGAAACGGACTTTTTCTTCTGCGGTCTCTTCAAGTCGCCGCCTTCACGGGCGGCGTGGATTGAAATGCAGCCTTTACGGACTGGTGCCAGGGGTTGCCGGTCGCCGCCTTCACGGGCGGCGTGGATTGAAATGTCACAATGGCTGAATCGAACCAGTACGGACGGCGTCGCCGCCTTCACGGGCGGCGTGGATTGAAATGGTCAAGGCCGCAGGGTGAGCTGTTTATGATGGGTCGCCGCCTTCACGGGCGGCGTGGATTGAAATTCCTTATTTGGGGTTTGCGGTGGTCGTTTGGTTCGGTCGCCGCCTTCACGGGCGGCGTGGATTGAAATCAACTATCAAATAGCAGATTGAAACTCTTGTACACGTCGCCGCCTTCACGGGCGGCGTGGATTGAAATAAAACCTCGTTGACAACGTTCAGCAGGTCGGCTGGTCGCCGCCTTCACGGGCGGCGTGGATTGAAATATATCTGCGTTAATGTCCGTTTTGGCGTTGCAGACGTCGCCGCCTTCACGGGCGGCGTGGATTGAAATAACCTTTATAGTCGATTTGTATATACGATACAAGTCGCCGCCTTCACGGGCGGCGTGGATTGAAATGCCGCACATACGCACCGCCCGCAGACGACACGGCGTCGCCGCCTTCACGGGCGGCGTGGATTGAAATCGATTAGCCGATATATCGATTCAGCCTTGCGCCAGTCGCCGCCTTCACGGGCGGCGTGGATTGAAATACGAAAGAAGCAATGAAAAGAGCACAGTTACAACGTCGCCGCCTTCACGGGCGGCGTGGATTGAAATATACCGCGCGGGCATCCGCTACTGGCAGCTTGCGCGTCGCCGCCTTCACGGGCGGCGTGGATTGAAATATGAGGACTGATAGACCGTTTCAGTATGTCGGGGTCGCCGCCTTCACGGGCGGCGTGGATTGAAATCGCGAATATCGGAAGCTCCCACGCATTGTATGAGTCGCCGCCTTCACGGGCGGCGTGGATTGAAATCAAAGGGAACAGGGGATCTGACCATTCCCGACAAGTCGCCGCCTTCACGGGCGGCGTGGATTGAAATTGTAACTGGCGTTGATGATTTTCACTGCATACTCCGTCGCCGCCTTCACGGGCGGCGTGGATTGAAATCCGTTCAGAGCGGCGCGAAGATTGAGCTGATTAGTCGCCGCCTTCACGGGCGGCGTGGATTGAAATTTGCAATTGATAAGTTCGGGTTTGCTGTCGAACTGTCGCCGCCTTCACGGGCGGCGTGGATTGAAATGCCCACAAATCGACAATCTTGACATTCCGAATCGTCGCCGCCTTCACGGGCGGCGTGGATTGAAATTGCTTGAAGCGTTGATTGAAGCCAGTGCCGAGTACGTCGCCGCCTTCACGGGCGGCGTGGATTGAAATCAGCTCTTTCACCTTTCCGCCGTCAAACTCAGCATGTCGCCGCCTTCACGGGCGGCGTGGATTGAAATGCGGTCGAGCATGTATTGAATCTCGTCGTTTTCGGTCGCCGCCTTCACGGGCGGCGTGGATTGAAATGTCCGCCGAGCGACGGTCGGCCTTGCGGGGTTTGATGGTCGCCGCCTTCACGGGCGGCGTGGATTGAAATAGGCTGACGAATCAGGAAGAAGAAACCGCAATGGTGTCGCCGCCTTCACGGGCGGCGTGGATTGAAATACCTGTGGCAACAACGGTGGTAATTGCGGCTGCAACGTCGCCGCCTTCACGGGCGGCGTGGATTGAAATAAACGCAGCATGGCACAATCTCGATCTTCAGGCGGGTCGCCGCCTTCACGGGCGGCGTGGATTGAAATCCGCCGGAACCTTTACAACCTCCCAGCCTCCACCGTCGCCGCCTTCACGGGCGGCGTGGATTGAAATCCTCCGTTCGAGACTCCCACCGCGTCCCACTCGGTCGCCGCCTTCACGGGCGGCGTGGATTGAAATAGGCGTGGGCGAGCTTGGCAAAGAACGATTGTGTGTCGCCGCCTTCACGGGCGGCGTGGATTGAAATTTCAACGTAATCATACTGATTCCATGCGTACAGCGTCGCCGCCTTCACGGGCGGCGTGGATTGAAATCGTAAACCTGTCTGGAAGGCTGCTTCCGGCAGGGTCGCCGCCTTCACGGGCGGCGTGGATTGAAATCCACTTGTCCACGCCGTCGAGGACTTCTTCCATGTCGCCGCCTTCACGGGCGGCGTGGATTGAAATGCCGTCTTTATATACTGGGGTTCCCGCCGGAACCGTCGCCGCCTTCACGGGCGGCGTGGATTGAAATCTCCGACAGGATATAGTCGGCGATGTCACTTGCGTCGCCGCCTTCACGGGCGGCGTGGATTGAAATGATAGTTAGATTATACCAGATACGGCGCACAATGTCGCCGCCTTCACGGGCGGCGTGGATTGAAATATAGCGCAATACCGACAACACACACAATAAACAACGTCGCCGCCTTCACGGGCGGCGTGGATTGAAATCCTCCAGCTTATACTGCTAAAGTCTTTTAGTGCGTCGCCGCCTTCACGGGCGGCGTGGATTGAAATCTGCAATATTTTTTGCAGCATTTTAACACCTTTGTCGCCGCCTTCACGGGCGGCGTGGATTGAAATTCCTTCTCCCCGTATAGCCAGGTAGGACAGCTTGGTCGCCGCCTTCACGGGCGGCGTGGATTGAAATTGCGTCCTCGACGACGAGCGGGCGTATGCGCTTGCGTCGCCGCCTTCACGGGCGGCGTGGATTGAAATTGTAAAGAAAATGGATATTATATCATGAATGCAGTCGCCGCCTTCACGGGCGGCGTGGATTGAAATATCAAACACATAACGCCGATAATACAGGCGGAGATAGTCGCCGCCTTCACGGGCGGCGTGGATTGAAATGTTGAAACGGACTTTTTCTTCTGCGGTCTCTTCAAGTCGCCGCCTTCACGGGCGGCGTGGATTGAAATGCAGCCTTTACGGACTGGTGCCAGGGGTTGCCGGTCGCCGCCTTCACGGGCGGCGTGGATTGAAATGTCACAATGGCTGAATCGAACCAGTACGGACGGCGTCGCCGCCTTCACGGGCGGCGTGGATTGAAATGGTCAAGGCCGCAGGGTGAGCTGTTTATGATGGGTCGCCGCCTTCACGGGCGGCGTGGATTGAAATTCCTTATTTGGGGTTTGCGGTGGTCGTTTGGTTCGGTCGCCGCCTTCACGGGCGGCGTGGATTGAAATCAACTATCAAATAGCAGATTGAAACTCTTGTACACGTCGCCGCCTTCACGGGCGGCGTGGATTGAAATAAAACCTCGTTGACAACGTTCAGCAGGTCGGCTGGTCGCCGCCTTCACGGGCGGCGTGGATTGAAATATATCTGCGTTAATGTCCGTTTTGGCGTTGCAGACGTCGCCGCCTTCACGGGCGGCGTGGATTGAAATAACCTTTATAGTCGATTTGTATATACGATACAAGTCGCCGCCTTCACGGGCGGCGTGGATTGAAATGCCGCACATACGCACCGCCCGCAGACGACACGGCGTCGCCGCCTTCACGGGCGGCGTGGATTGAAATCGATTAGCCGATATATCGATTCAGCCTTGCGCCAGTCGCCGCCTTCACGGGCGGCGTGGATTGAAATACGAAAGAAGCAATGAAAAGAGCACAGTTACAACGTCGCCGCCTTCACGGGCGGCGTGGATTGAAATATACCGCGCGGGCATCCGCTACTGGCAGCTTGCGCGTCGCCGCCTTCACGGGCGGCGTGGATTGAAATATGAGGACTGATAGACCGTTTCAGTATGTCGGGGTCGCCGCCTTCACGGGCGGCGTGGATTGAAATCGCGAATATCGGAAGCTCCCACGCATTGTATGAGTCGCCGCCTTCACGGGCGGCGTGGATTGAAATCAAAGGGAACAGGGGATCTGACCATTCCCGACAAGTCGCCGCCTTCACGGGCGGCGTGGATTGAAATTGTAACTGGCGTTGATGATTTTCACTGCATACTCCGTCGCCGCCTTCACGGGCGGCGTGGATTGAAATCCGTTCAGAGCGGCGCGAAGATTGAGCTGATTAGTCGCCGCCTTCACGGGCGGCGTGGATTGAAATTTGCAATTGATAAGTTCGGGTTTGCTGTCGAACTGTCGCCGCCTTCACGGGCGGCGTGGATTGAAATGCCCACAAATCGACAATCTTGACATTCCGAATCGTCGCCGCCTTCACGGGCGGCGTGGATTGAAATTGCTTGAAGCGTTGATTGAAGCCAGTGCCGAGTACGTCGCCGCCTTCACGGGCGGCGTGGATTGAAATCAGCTCTTTCACCTTTCCGCCGTCAAACTCAGCATGTCGCCGCCTTCACGGGCGGCGTGGATTGAAATGCGGTCGAGCATGTATTGAATCTCGTCGTTTTCGGTCGCCGCCTTCACGGGCGGCGTGGATTGAAATGTCCGCCGAGCGACGGTCGGCCTTGCGGGGTTTGATGGTCGCCGCCTTCACGGGCGGCGTGGATTGAAATAGGCTGACGAATCAGGAAGAAGAAACCGCAATGGTGTCGCCGCCTTCACGGGCGGCGTGGATTGAAATACCTGTGGCAACAACGGTGGTAATTGCGGCTGCAACGTCGCCGCCTTCACGGGCGGCGTGGATTGAAATAAACGCAGCATGGCACAATCTCGATCTTCAGGCGGGTCGCCGCCTTCACGGGCGGCGTGGATTGAAATCCGCCGGAACCTTTACAACCTCCCAGCCTCCACCGTCGCCGCCTTCACGGGCGGCGTGGATTGAAATCCTCCGTTCGAGACTCCCACCGCGTCCCACTCGGTCGCCGCCTTCACGGGCGGCGTGGATTGAAATAGGCGTGGGCGAGCTTGGCAAAGAACGATTGTGTGTCGCCGCCTTCACGGGCGGCGTGGATTGAAATTTCAACGTAATCATACTGATTCCATGCGTACAGCGTCGCCGCCTTCACGGGCGGCGTGGATTGAAATCGTAAACCTGTCTGGAAGGCTGCTTCCGGCAGGGTCGCCGCCTTCACGGGCGGCGTGGATTGAAATCCACTTGTCCACGCCGTCGAGGACTTCTTCCATGTCGCCGCCTTCACGGGCGGCGTGGATTGAAATGCCGTCTTTATATACTGGGGTTCCCGCCGGAACCGTCGCCGCCTTCACGGGCGGCGTGGATTGAAATCTCCGACAGGATATAGTCGGCGATGTCACTTGCGTCGCCGCCTTCACGGGCGGCGTGGATTGAAATGATAGTTAGATTATACCAGATACGGCGCACAATGTCGCCGCCTTCACGGGCGGCGTGGATTGAAATATAGCGCAATACCGACAACACACACAATAAACAACGTCGCCGCCTTCACGGGCGGCGTGGATTGAAATGTCAAGATGGGCGGCAACATCTTCCGACAGCCTCCGTCGCCGCCTTCACGGGCGGCGTGGATTGAAATTTTGCAAGCTTTGCAGATATTCTTGTCATAATTGTCGCCGCCTTCACGGGCGGCGTGGATTGAAATCACCGCGTCCCACTCAACGAGTCCCCTGCCGGAGTCGCCGCCTTCACGGGCGGCGTGGATTGAAATACGGTGTGCGGTCAGTGCCGCTGTTACAACGGCGGTCGCCGCCTTCACGGGCGGCGTGGATTGAAATTCCGGCAGCGTTTGCACTTGCTCTTGCGTAGCCGTCGCCGCCTTCACGGGCGGCGTGGATTGAAATTTCTTTTATCTTGCGGTAGCAGTCGGGGCAAATCCCGTCGCCGCCTTCACGGGCGGCGTGGATTGAAATACCAGTATCCGGTAAAAACTGCCAGCTATAATAGTCGCCGCCTTCACGGGCGGCGTGGATTGAAATCTTTCCGGCATGACACCCCTCCGCTGACGCATAAGTCGCCGCCTTCACGGGCGGCGTGGATTGAAATATCGGCGCATTCTGCCCGAACGTCCCGAGTTTGCAGTCGCCGCCTTCACGGGCGGCGTGGATTGAAATCTCGCGCACTACAAAAGTATTGCCTGTAATAGTGGTCGCCGCCTTCACGGGCGGCGTGGATTGAAATACCGCGCTGCACGACAGTCATCAGCGCACCGTCGTCGCCGCCTTCACGGGCGGCGTGGATTGAAATGCCGTCGTGCATCAGGATGAGCTTACCGGCACCGGTCGCCGCCTTCACGGGCGGCGTGGATTGAAATTGCGCCGGTCAGTGCGCGGATCTCAAGGCAAAAATGTCGCCGCCTTCACGGGCGGCGTGGATTGAAATACCTTTTGCGTCACGCTCTCGACAACTTTCCGCGTCGCCGCCTTCACGGGCGGCGTGGATTGAAATAGGAAGTCCTGCTGGTATCCGTAGCCGCGATCAAGTCGCCGCCTTCACGGGCGGCGTGGATTGAAATATCGAGTGGTATGTTTGTGAGCAGACCGTGCAGTGTCGCCGCCTTCACGGGCGGCGTGGATTGAAATACCGCTGTCGGCGATTATAAGCGCAATGTACCGTCACTGCATTCGCAGGTGGTATGTATGCAGCGCTTTGCCTGTGTGATTTGCCTTCGCTCGGAATCTTCATTAATCAAAAACAGGGTTACTGCATTTTAGATGCAGCGACCCTGTTTTCGGAAAAAACTGTTATCGGTGAGCAGCGATACTCGGCTGATAACGTATATAGACTATCACATATCGCGATGTTTGTCAAGAGTTTTCCGCTGAAAACTGCCGGGAGTGTTTTGCCGAACCGCTGCCCGGAGAATTGCAGACAATCCAAATATGACAGACTCGGCTCCCGGGCACAATTGCTTTCGCGCAAAAAGAGTGAATTCGACAATGGCTTTTGCGGAAGCTGCCTTAAGTTCGCATATAATAAAATAATGATGCTGTGCGCACAGTATTACAAATACTGACGGAACCGGAGCACTGCAGCGCAGATCAAGGCTGCCGCTGTGCCGGCAAACAAATATAATGCTTAACATGGGGAAAAACCAAGCAAAGATTAACCATCGCAAGCAGGCGAACAAGCATGGCGGAAACGGGCATATAACTGAATTTGCCTTTTTAAAGCCGCCTGACAGCAGCTTCCGTTTTATCATCCGCAGCTTAAGAATCTCTTCATGCTATTTTTTTCAGTAGATGTATATAAATATCGACAGAATTTTCGGCTCAGCACATAAGCCCGAGAACTCCGTCCGCGCGTCGGGCTTGAACCGATTCATTTTCCTGCACTTGTTTTGCCATTTATAAAGGGTGGATACAATGTTTTTTCGGCTGATTCCGGATCGGAGCATTAAATCGGCTCTGAATTTTTGTGAAAAAACTGTTGACAAAAGACGTCTACAGTGGTAGACTAAAAAACAGTCTACAACAGTAGACAAAAATCGCGGAGGAGTCATTATGAAAGAAATTCCGAAAATACATGAAGGTGAATACCGTTTCTGCCTTATTCTATGGGAAAACGAACCGATATCCGCAGCGCAGCTTGCAAAGCTCTGCTTCGCGGAACTTGGATGGAAGCGAACAACGAGTTATACAGTGTTGAAGCGTCTTTGCGAGCGCGGTGTGCTGAAGAACGAGGACGGCGTTATAACTTCCATTATTTCGAAGGATGAAGCTCAGGCGTGTGAAATCGATGAGCTTGTTGAGAAGCGTTTTTCGGGTTCGCTGCCGGCATTTGTTGCAGCTTTCGCAAAACGCCGGGATATGTCGGAAAGGGAGTTGGACGAGGTTCAACGTATGATTGACAGCATTCGGAACGGAGGCGGAAAATGAGCGTGGGTGAAGTCTGCATTTCGGTTATCGATATGAGCATATTGGCAAGCATGATAATTGTTATCGCGCTTGTGCTCAGGTTGTTGTTCAAAAGAGCACCGGGATGGATTCGGGTGCTGCTTTGGGGTATTGTTGCATTGCGGTTAATTATTCCGACGACGATAGAAAGCCCGCTGAGCCTTGTTCCGGACAACTATCCTATAGAAAATTTCAGAGAAAAACTCTATGCTGACACTATTGACAACACGGACGGGGGAGAGCCTCTCGTGATCCGCGGATCGGGTGGGGCGGAATCCGAACGGGAAGATGCTTCAAACGTGCCCTCCGATGCAGGAAAAACTGCCGAAAGCAGCGACACAGGTGAAGAAGCAAAAACGCCCGGTGCAGCGGGAACACAATCAAAGGAGAACGATTACGACACATCGCTGACAATTCCGCTCCTGAGAATTACTCTGCCCGATGATTACGAGATTGCATGTATTTGGCTTGCAGGTCTGATTGTCATGCTTGCATACATGGCAATAAGCCGCATCGGTTTGGGCAGGAAACTGCGTGAAGCCGTGCTGCTGCGTGATAATATTTATCAGAGCGACCGAGTTAATTCGGCGTTTGTGCTTGGATTTTTCAAGCCGCGTATATATGTTCCGTTCGGCATTGAAGAGCGTGAACTTGAAACCGTAATTGAACATGAGCGGGCGCATATACGCCGCCGTGATAATAAGTGGAAGCCGCTTGGCTTTGCTATCCTCGCGGTGCATTGGTTCAATCCTCTCGTTTGGCTGTCCTACGTGCTGTTTTGCCGCGATATTGAATTTGCCTGCGATGAAAAGGTTATAAAAAAGCTTGACAACGAACAGAGAGCGGACTATATGCAGGCATTGCTTTCGTGCAGCGTTAGTCGCAGTCGTTTCAATGCCTGTCCGCTTGCCTTCGGTGAAGTCGGTATTAAAGAACGCGTTAAAACCGTGATGAATTACCGAAAACCGTCGGTTTGGGTGATTCTTATTGCCGTGCTCGCCTGCGCAGCGCTTGCGGTGTGTTTTTTGACCTGCAAAAAGACAGGTGCGGAATTTGAAATGAGGGGCGATAATATCGCGGATATTGATCCCGACTATATTGTTTCCGAAATTCGAAAAGCGGAAAAGCTGAATCCCGATGCGGAGATCTACACCCGACCCGGAGGATTTTCATTGGACATGGATTCCGATTTTGAACTTTGGGACAATCAAACAATCGTTTTTTACTTCAAACGGCAGGATGGAATGTATCGCGAACAATTGCGGTTTTTCGGCGATTCGGATATGTTCTTCCTTCCGGGAGAAAGCCGTGTTGCCGCACCCGAAACGGTATATCTTCTTGAGGATTATCTCAACGCACTGAAATACATGCCGAAGGACGAGATTCGCCGCATGTGTCCGAATGCGGATTTATACCTGATTGATTTTGTGGGCTTCAGTGAGGCTGAAGAGCTGAATCGAGTTATAACCTACAGCAAGGACGGAGTCACCAATCTCGGCGAAAAGCTTATTCATATCGTTATAGGACCAATGCATGGTTCGGATGAGGACGGTTATTCCGGCACCGGGGACGAAATGATTCATCTATTTTACGGCACGGAAAGCGCGGCGGATCAGAGCGGTACAGCGGCAGAGCTATGGTTTGATGCATCCGGCGGCAGTACCCGTGTTGAGAAAAGCTTTTCGCAATTCCCCAATGCCGTTTTCAGCTGCACGGATTCGGCAGTTGGAGTTAATAACGGCAAAACGACCGTGCTGTACGGCGGACTGCCGGTCAGGGATGCTTATATCTGCGATATAAACGGTGACGGAAGCCCGGATTTTTGCTCAACGATCAACATCGGCTCCGGAATTGTTGACAGCCGCGTTATTATCTGTGATTATGCAAACGGTAAGATTTATGTAATTGAGGATAGGGGTAAGACCGATTACATGCTCCGAACGGATAATGCGGGTTTGCTGTGTTTGGACAGGTTCGATTATAACAGCGTAAACTTGATTTCATCTGAATACCTGACAATAAAGCCCGAATACCCCTGTCTGCCGCTCGGAGCGTTTAAAAACGGCTCATTCACTTGAGGCAACTGTTTAATCGTCCGAAGCTGCTTTTTCTGCCGCGTCGATGCATGTCGGTGCGGGGGGAGCATGACGGCGATGAGCACGGCAACGAAAGAAAAATTATATATATCAACTTCTGCCGTTTCTGCTGTTGACAAGCGGCAGAAGTTCTGTTATAATCGTATCGTTGCGAACGAGGAGAGATGTCCGAGTGGTTTATGGAGCTGGTCTTGAAAACCAGTGATGCCGCAAGGCACCGGGGGTTCGAATCCCTCTCTCTCCGCCAGTTTTTTAACAGTATATTAAGTTGGAGAAGTACCCAAGTGGCTGTAAGGGGCTCCCCTGCTAAGGGAGTAGGCTCTGCGAAGGGGCGCGAGGGTTCAAATCCCTCCTTCTCCGCCATAAGTCCACCGTGATTTTAGTCGAATTACGGTGGACTTTTCTATGTCCGAAAACCGCTTGAAACAGTTTGAAACAAGTCTTTTAAGCTGTTTCAGCACAGGCGTGATCCGCTGCGGAGAATTTCTGCACACTTCCCGTGACAACGGCGCAGTTCAGAAATTTGGATGGCAAGTGCAATCAATTAATGATAAAAGTGAATATATTATCATAACCTATTGACTTTAAAATCATCTTGATGTATAATATCAATTGTTAAGAGAAGTAGGTGTTCCCTATTAACTCACTTATGTGCCGGCTGCGGTATCATCGGTCTGAGTACGACAGCGGTAATCACAGAATCAGAAAATGCAGATTAGCGAGGAGACAAATCATGAAGTATTGTAAACATTGCGGAAAAGAAGTCAATGACGGAGCAGCAGTTTGCTTAAACTGCGGATGTAAAATTGATGACACACAGAATTCACCAGGCCCTGCAAGACAATTAAAAACAAATCGCAGCTTGCTCAAGTATATTCTTTTGTCAATAATAACTTTGGGTATTTACGGCATCGTGGTGATGTCAAATATCAGCTCTGACATTAACACAATCGCAAGCAGATACGATGGCAAAAAAACTATGCACTACTGCTTGGTCTTTTTCATCTTTTCGTGGCTGACATTAGGCATTGTTCCTCTTGTCTGGAGTCATAGGATTTCAAAAAGAATCGGCGCAGAACTGGCGCGAAGAGGCATCAACTACAAATTCGGAGCCGGTACATTCTGGGGATGGAACGTGCTGGGTGAATTGATCATTGTTGGTCCGTTTATCTATTGCCACAAACTGTTGACGGCTATGAACCTGCTCTGCAATGATTACAATGTACGAGGATGAATACTAATGTTCATAAACCGAGTGGTACTGAATTAAAATAACACAATACCGGCAGTTGATGTAACCGACAAAACAGGAAAAGTCAACTGCCGGCATTTTAATATGCTCCCTTGAAATTTTAAACAGAGTAATTGCAATTATTCGTTCGGCTTATGATATAAGAGAACGTTGACAGAAAAATTGCGGTTGCTGTCTGATGAGTTTTATTTGCCGATGATTAAATATACATTTGAATGAGAACAGTTTAACTGTGTTTTATTAGGAGAAAATAAGAATGCTGATAGATTTTCTGCAATTATGCAGACCTGTTTTGCAATGTGAATCAGAGGATTTCGCACAGTGCCTGATTGATATTCAACAACAAGAAATAAGTCTGGGATTCATGCCGGCGATGACAGACGATTTATATCCCGTTTTTGTTCTTTCATGCACAAGTGCGCGACAGATCGTTTCACCAAATGTCTATATTGTTCCCGTTGGCACTCATGACTGTTGGGCAAAACCGTACTTTGAGCAAATCATCGACGCGTTTTACGAAAAGAACGAATTCCGCGAGCAATTTGCTATCGAACTTGATGAAATGCTATTGCTCAACAATCTTGAGATAAGTTCTTTTTTTGAATTCTCGATGGTCATTTCCCTAATCGTGGCGACATTGATTCTGGTGTTCCGCACTCAGCTTTTGCGACTATTGTTCGGCAAGGACGAAGCGGATGTCATGGTATACAAGCGTGGAAAACTATACTCACCTTGAAGGAATGAACCAAAATGTATACCTTACACCTGCGGATCATGAGCAGTTATAATGCCCAAGACATTCGCAGAAGACGTTTCCCACATGAAGAATACCACAGATACACATTTTCGCCAACAGATGATTTTGAACACAAAGCAGCACGGTGTGTTTCGGTGTTAATGATTGGTTACACTCTTACAAACGCCCTTCAGTCAAAACTCTTGCAATTCTCCGTCAATCATGGTATAATGAATCATCAAAATAGTCGTATTTTGCGCATTTTGATGCCGAAAAGGCATACCGCACTTGAGTTCATTACAGCATACTTTGTTGAATGCGCATATGCATCACGCTGCATTGGGTCGGAGCGATCCGTGACGCTTGAAAAATTTCGGCTGTAAATATCTGCTGCCCATCCCGATGCGCCATTGCGTGCGGATCATAGGCACGCAGAGAAGAAATGAGAATGATTCATCCGCAGTTCACGTTGGCTGTGGGTGCCGGAGGCATGCCCGAAAACCGATATGGAGGCAGCACTTGAAAAACAGGGCATGAAACGGGGGAGCACTTAAATGAACACCTGTTTGGGATATTTCTGAGGGTGTTCAGCACTTGTCTTGAAAAGTGAGGATAATTCATTACGTTTCAGATGATTAAAAACGGACAGAAAATAAATGAATCATAAAGAGCAGAGAGCGACCGAATTGAAAGAAAAAGGATCGCAAGCGGGATATTGCGGGTTTTACAACAGAATCATTAAGCGCATCATTGATTTTATTCTTTCTCTTGTTGCTGCAGTCGCTGTTACACCGATCGTTTTTATTATAGGTATTTTCATTGCAATTGAGGACGGTTTTCCGGTTTTGTACACCCCGCTGCGCGGCGGGTACCAAGGCAAGGCATTCCGAATTTTTAAATTACGCACAATGTACAAGGGTGCGGACAAAATGGGCGGCACAACGGCGTTGAACGATCCGCGCATAACAAGAACCGGGAAAGCTCTCCGCAAGCTGAAGCTCGATGAGCTGCCACAGGTGTATAATGTCCTTTTGGGGTCGATGAGTTTCATCGGTCCGCGGCCGGAGCTTTTGCGCTATACGGAGGCCTATAAGGGCGAGGAAAAAATTATTCTTGAAGTGCGGCCGGGTATTACGGACTTCAGCTCCATTGAGTTCATCAGTCTTGATGAAATTGTCGGTGCGGAAAATGCGGATGAAATGTACGAAAAATATGTACTTGAGAAGAAAAACAAATTAAGAATACGATATGCAAAGGAAGTATCGTTCGGCACGGATGTGAGTCTTTTCTTTAAGACCGTGACTGCTGTTTTTAAAAAAGCTATGCGTGTCGTCGGAAAGAGCAATAGAGAGAAATAGATATGGACTATTTAGTTCTTGAAAATACGACATTGAAAGTATCACGCTTATGCATGGGCGGTTGTCCGATGGGCGGATACGGCTGGGGTAGTGTGCGGGAGGATGAGCTCCTTGCTGCAATACATGCCGCGTTGGATGTCGGCGTGAATTTTTTTGATACCGCGGATACATATGGCTTGGGACAGTCAGAGCGTACTCTTGCCAAAGGGCTTGGCACGCACCGCAAGGCTGCTGTTATTGAAACGAAGTTTGGCGTTCGTGCAGGGAACGGACAAACTTTCTACGATAATTCGCCTGAATACATCCGCAAAGCATTGGAAGGCAGTCTTCGCCGACTGAATACGGACTATGTGGATGTTTACACAATTCATTATCGGGACGGGAAGACACCGATTGAAGATGTATTGGGCGAGTTGGATAAGCTGAAAGAAGCAGGAAAAATCCGCTTTTTCGGGTTGTCCAATATTCATGCAAACGGAATGAACGAGCTGCGGCCTTATGCAGGCAGATTTGCCTGTTGTCAGGACGAACTTTCTCTCGCCTGTCGAAAGAATGAACAGGATTTGCTGGCGGCGCAGGATATACTTAAAACAACGCCGATGACATGGGGCAGTCTCGGTCAGGGAATCCTTACGGGTAAATATACAAAAGAAACCATAGATTTCGGCGCGGATGACCGTCGGAGTCGTGATATTTATATAAATTTCCACGGCGAAAAATTGGATCGAAACATGCAAACAGTTGAGGTTTTGAGAAAGATTGCCACAGAACGCGGAAAATCGATTTCAGCCTGCGCCATTCGCTGGATTCTTGATTCAATGCCCGGATCTGTCGTGATTGCAGGCATAAAAAGACCGGCTCAGATTATTTCAAATGCGGAAGCTGTAGGCTGGACGCTGAATTCGGATGAGCTGCGGGAATTGAACGAGGTGTCAAAATGAGTAAAAAGAGCGAGTGTCTTGCCTGGCTGATTCGTCGCCACGGCATTGAAATGACTCATTTATCCGGAGGGAGTCACATTGGTTCGGTGTTGTCCGCAGCGGATATAATTGCAGTGTTGTATGCGGATATTATGCGGTACAAGCCCGAGGATCCAAAATGGGACGGACGCGACCGCTTTATAATGAGCAAAGGTCATGCAGGGGCAGCTGTGTATGCAGCGCTTGCGGAATGCGGTTTTTTTGACACGGCAGAACTAAAAACACATTATGCAGACGGAAGCAGGCTGTCCGGGCATGTGTCCCACCATTTGCCGGGAGTGGAGTTTTCAACCGGTTCACTTGGGCATGGGTTGTCCGTTGCGGCGGGTATGGCACTGGCTGCAAAACAGGATGGCAAGCTTCACCGAGTTTTTGCAGTATTGGGAGACGGGGAATGCGATGAAGGCTCCGTATGGGAGGCTGCATTGTTTGCCAACCATTACAGACTCGAGAACCTGACCGCAATCGTTGATCATAATCACATGCAGAGCCTTGATACTTGCGAAAAAACATTGGAACTTGAGGATCTCGGAGCAAAGTGGCGCGCATTTGGGTGGAATGTTATCGAACTCGACGGACATGATCATGATGCACTTCAAACTGCACTCGGAGATACGCATAATTCGGCGCACAAACCTACGGCGGTGATTGCAAATACCGTAAAAGGAAAGGGTGTTTCTTTCATGGAAAACGATGTTCTTTGGCACTACCGCTTTCCGCATGACGGTTGGGAGTATGATTGTGCCGTTTCCGAACTGTATGCGGTTAAGCCCGGCGGCGTGAAAGATCCGTACACGCCGAACGGCATTGCAAAACCCGCTCGTCCGGAACCGGGCGCGGATATAGGAATCGATCACACAACTTCTGCCGGATGGCATCCGACATATATCAGAAGGTTTTTTTGAGGACACTGTTAATGTTTCAATTTGTCTATTGGCTTAGAGCCTTGGCTGCGATTTTGATAACAAATTCCCACTATGCGGATATCTGGCCTGCATCCGCGATGGCATTTGGCGGACACTATGGAAATTGCATTTATTTTTTTCTATCGGGTTTTTGCTTGTATAACATTGGGAAGTCATTTCCAAAATGGTACGCAAAACGAATCGTTCGCGTCTATCCGGCGTTGTGGATAGTAGCGGTCGTAAATCTGGCAGTGAAATTTTGGAGTGCGGATGGGATCATGGCTTATATACATTGTTTTATTTATCCTACATGGTACCATTTCATTTCATCCATAATGATTTTATATTTAATATACTACATTATACGCGTAATACAAAAAAAGACGGGTATTTCCATGTTATGGTTTCTGATAGCAGTGCTTGCGGTATATCTGTTGATGTATGTGTTTTTGTGTGATAAGTCACGCTATCACATTGATGATGTTGGGGAACACTGGTGTCGGTTTCAATTCTTGGCATCAATGCTTGTCGGAGCATATTTCAGAGAACACTATGACAGAATCGGATCGAAAATTACGGTGCCGGATATTGTAGGTTTCTTTGTGTTGGCAACCGCATATTTTGCGGGGAAAATTGCTCTTTCAAGGATACATGAAGTCAGCGGCTTCCAATTCATTCTGCCAATAATTCAGGTTCTGCTCGTTGGAAGCACTGCTGTTTTATTTGTGAAAGCAGAGAAGAAAGGTGCATTTGAAAGAACAAGTGCCTTAATTCGCAAATCGGTAACTTTTGTTGCGGGTCTGACATTGGAAATATATTTGGGTCAGGGACTTATTATTCAAAAGTTCGGTCACCTGCCTTTTCCGATTAATTTCATTGTTGTGACAGGTTTGATTCTTGTTTACGCATTCCTTATTCACAAAGTGGCACAATTTATACAAAAACCATGTGACAGGCTGCTTGGAGCGGGCAGAACGCGAGGGGAGAACATGCAATGAGAGATACCTTTGTTCGCACATTAATTACACTTGCAAAAAATAATCCGAATATTGAGCTTTTCACCGGGGATTTGGGGTTCGGCGTGCTGAAGCCCTTCTGGGAGCAGCTGCCGGATCAATTCGTCAACGCAGGAATTGCGGAACAGAACATGACCGCTGCCGCGGCAGGAGCAGCCGGGGAGGGAAAAATTGTCTTCACATATTCGATAGGAAATTTTCCGACATTGCGCTGTCTTGAGCAGATACGGAATGATTGTGCTTACCATGATGCAAATGTAAAAATCGTTTGCGTCGGCGGTGGGTTTGTTTACGGCTCATTGGGCATGAGTCATCAGGCAACCGAGGACATTGCCGTGATGCGTGCGCTGCCGAATGTTGCGGTACTTTGTCCGGGAGATCCTGCGGAGGCGGAAGCGGCAACGAAGGCAATTGCGGAATACCCGGGAACATGTTACCTGCGGCTTGGGCGCGGCGGGGAGAAACGTATCCACAAGGATATTGTAAATTTCAAAATCGGACAGGCCATTCGAATACACAAAGGTGAACGCATCGCCGTCTTTTCAACCGGCGCAATTCTGGATGAGGTTGTCGGTGCGGCGGATATTCTTGCAAAGAAGGGAATTAACCCGGAGCTTTGGTCGTTCCCGACGGTTAAACCTATCGACCGTGAAACCATACTGCGCTGTGCAAAGGATTTTGAGATTATCGCAGTCGTTGAAGAACACAATATTTTAGGCGGATTCGGCAGTGCGGTTGCGGAAGTTCTTTCTGAGTTGCCTGCGCATGCAAGATTGCTGCGTATCGGCCTGGATGATACTTACTGTTCGGTTGTTGGAAGTCAAAAATATCTGCGGATGCAATTCGGATTGGATGCAAACGGTATTGCAAAGCGTATTTCGGAGGCAATCGGATGAAGCGGCTGCTGTTGACCTGCACGGATCTGATGGCAATTCAGTTCCTCGTGCCGCATGTGAAATATCTTTCCGAGCACGGATTTTCCGTTGAACTCGCATGTTCCGAAGTCGGCGGACGTCTACAGGAACTCCGCACTGTGCTTTCGGGCATTGCTCCTGTCCATACTGTGCGCTTGGTTCGGAATCCGTTTTCGCTCCGCAATCGAAAAGGCTTAAGCGACCTGAAGAAGATCATTAACGGCCGCAGTTGGGACGTGATCTGGACAAACGAGCCCGTTATGGGCGTTATGACTCGCGTTGCAGCAAAAACTGTGCGCAAAAAAGGCACAAAAGTCGTTTATATGGTGCACGGATTCCATTTTTATAAAGGTGCGCCGCTCACAAATTGGCTGCTCTATTATCCTGTTGAAAAGTATTGCTCCCGCCTGTGCGACATGATCATTACTATCAATGAAGAGGATTATCAGCGCGCGAAAGGTTTTCATGCGAAAAGAACGGAGAAGATCCCTGGCGTTGGCGTGAATCTCGATTGCTTTGCGCCGAATAATGACGTTCGTAAACAATGGAGGGAGAAACTTGAATTGTCTCCGAATGATACATTGTTGTTGACAGTGGGTGAGTTAACCCCAAGAAAAAATCAACATGTTATGATTAAAGCGGTTAAACTGCTTCAAAATTCAAATGTCAAATTATTTGTATGCGGATGCGGCAAGTTAGAACTGCAGCTGAAGAATACCGTGAAAATGCTCAATTTGGAAGAACAAGTGAAGTTATTGGGCTATCGAAAGGATATTCCGCAGCTTTGTTGTGCGGCAGATGCATTTGTATTTACATCAATCCAAGAGGGGCTGCCGCGCGCGCTTTTGGAAGCGATGGCTGACGGAAAGGCGATCGTCTGTTCGAATATTCGCGGCAACGTTGATTTAGTTAAGGACGGCAAAGGCGGGCTTGTTGTACGGAACGACGCAGAATCGGTGGCAGCTGCATTGAAAAAATTGATTGAAAATCAAAGGCTCAGGGAGGAAATGGGCGCGTACAACATGAAGGCCGTATTAAAATATGATATAAGCATAATAACGGAAACCGTTTGCAGACTGATTAATTTTGATGACTGATTTGATTTTTTCGATAATTATACCGGTTTATAACGCAGAAACGACCATACGCCGCTGCTTGGACAGCTTTACAAATCAGCGCTTCTCTGATTATGAGATTCTTCTCATCAATGACGGCTCAACGGACAACAGCGATGCAATTTGCCGCGAATATGCTGATGTGAATTCAAAAATTTGCTATTTATCGAAAGAAAACGGCGGTGTATCTTCAGCGCGAAATTTGGGGCTCGAACAAGCGAAAGGTGAATATGTTTTGTTCGTGGACAGCGATGATTATGTGTCGGAAGATTACTTTGCCGTGATTGATCAAGCACTTACACTGTGTTGTCCTGACTTGCTGATGTTCGGTATGGCAAATACCGAAGCAGAAAAGCGAACTTGGATTACAGGTGTTTACCGGGAAATAGAAGAATTAAATATTGCAAGAAGAATTGCAGATGCGATGAAGCAGTACCTCTTCAGTTCCCTTTGCAGCAAGGTGTTCAAAAGGAAGATAATTGAAAATAATGAGTTGCGTTTCAGAACGGATCTTTCCATAGGAGAGGATCAGCTGTTTATTTTTTCCTATGCCATGCACATACAGTCGATTTCATCGATAGATGCTTTACTGTATAATGTTGATGTAAGCAATGAGAATTCCCTTTCCCGCAAGGGTCGCCACTATCTGACGGGGCAACTGATGGAGGTCAACCGCCGGATGTATGCAGCTTATCACGCAACGGAGCATTCGCCGGAGTCGGCGCATTATTATGAGGCGGGACTTGCATGGATGACCTACCGAAGTGCCTATTCCTGCTGCAAGGAGTTACTGAAGTTTAACTGCTCGGCCAAACAGCGGCGGCGAGAGATACGGAAGATCTGCAAGTTGTACCGCGCGGAAAAAATCAAGCCTGTCGGTTGGAAGTGTTGGTGTATTGCCTTGCCGGTGAAATTAGGCTTAAGCATGGCTATAGACTGGTTAATAAGTTGCCGGGTAAGATGATGGATCAAAGCAATGAAGGTGACTAAAATACTTCTCATTTCAGCGTCTCTCAAAATCGGCGGAGCCGAGAAGGTTGCAGCGGATATCGGCTTCCGTGCAGATCCGCAGAGATACGAGGTTCATTACGTTGTGTTCGGCGATGAAATCGGCGCGTATGAGCCGGAGCTGCAAGCGAAGGGGTGCAAAGTATTCCATTTGCCGCAGCCGTCGGACGGGTATCATGCTTATATGAAAAATCTGAAAGTGCTGATTAATACATACCGTTACGATGTGATTCACGCGCACACGATGTTCAATATCGGTTGGGCTATGTTGGCGGGCAAACTCTGCGGTGTACCTGTGCGGATTTCCCATGCACACTCGGCACTGACGGAAAAGCGCAGCTTAAAGGTGCGCATATATGAAGCAGCAATGCGGTTTTTGATTCGGACATGTGCCAACACTTTTGCAGCTTGCGGTATGAAAGCAGGTGCGAGGCTTTACGGCGAGCATTTTTTCAAAAGCAAAGGAACGCTTATTCTGAACGGCATTGACACACAGAGTTTTTCGTTCGATACGGAAAAACGACATGAATGCAGAACAAAGCTTGGTTTGCAGGATAAATTTGTCATTGGACATGCCGGGCATCTTGCAACAGTCAAGAATCAGGTGTTCTTGCTGAATTTGATGCCTGAGATTCTGAAAAAGCGAGCAAATTCATACTTGCTGCTGCTTGGCGAGGGGGAGGATCGTCCAATGTTGGAACGAAAAATCCGAGAACTGCACTTGGAAAACTATGTCCGCATGACCGGAAATGTCCGCAACGTGCCGGACTACTTGAACGCGATGGACGTTTTCGCTTTCCCGTCGCTTTATGAAGGAATGCCGTTGTCCATCATCGAGGTGCAATCCAATGGGCTTCCTTGTGTGATTTCCGATCGGGTGCCGGAGGACGTTTTTTTGACAGACCTGCTCCAACCTCTGCCGCTGAATGAGCAATCGGCATGGGTGGATGCGATTTGCGGTGCGAAACGAGAATCGTCTGAAAAATATGCCGCACAAATGCGACAGTCCGGATTTGATGCCGGCACTGTAATGAAAAAGATTTATGCGATTTACGAAAGCAGATAATATGATTACCATCCTCTTCTTCATCGAATCCCTTTCCGGCGGCGGGGCCGAAAAAGTTCTTTGCAACCTTGTAAACGCAATGGACAAGGAGCGGTTTTCGATAACCGTTCAGACGCTCTATCCCGAGGCCGTGAAGGAAAAACTCGCACCGGGCATTAAATATAAATATTGCTATCCGGCAAAGAACCGCATGACGGATTTGCTGATGCGGACAGAAGCGGCACTCGGTTTGACTTACCCGCTGCATATCAAGGGCGATTATGATATTGAGGCTGCTTATCTTGAATGCGGTTCAACAAAAATCATGGCGGGCTCAACAAATAAAAAAGCATTGAAATTGGCATGGGTTCATTGTGATTTGAAAAAGAAGGCGGGCAATGTTGACAAGTTCATAAAAAGTACGGCAGTTCATTATCGAAAATATGATTCTGTCGTATGTGTGTCAGAAGATGTTAAGAAGAGCTTTATAGAAATGTATGACATGGCCGAAAAGGTTGGCACTGTTTATAATTGCTATAATGATACTGAAGTGGTGCTGAAAGCTGATATGCCTGCATTCGATCCGATATTTAGCGAAGAAATGACTAAAAAAGAGCCTGTGGTTGTTGCTGTGGGAAGACTGACAGCGCAGAAGGGCTTTGATAGGTTGTTGCGCGCACATAAGCGACTGACAGATGAAGGCATACATCATCGCCTGAGAATACTCGGAGAGGGTGAAGAGCGAAAAAGCCTTGAGACTTTTATCAAACAAAACGCGCTTGGCAGTTCGGTTGTTTTATGCGGATTCCAAAGCAATCCGTACCCTATGTTGAAGTGTGCGGATCTGTATGTTTGTTCTTCTCTGTATGAAGGATTCAGCACGACTGTTGTCGAAAGCCTTATTCTCGGCACGCCGGTCGTAACCACGGATTGCACGGGCATGCGTGAGATCCTCGGCGACAGCGAATACGGCTTAATTACCGCAAACGATGACGAAGCATTTTATGAAGGCGTCAAACGAATGTTGACCGAACCGGGACTGCTGGAGTATTACGCGGGGCAGGCTAAGCTGCGCGGGAAAGACTTTAAATGCGAGAGACTGGCAGGGGAGACGGAAGCTTTTTTTGAAGCGGAACTGCGAAAGAAACGGGGAGAGTAAATGGGCGTAAGAGTCTATTACTATGTTGTTGCGGCGGTACTGGGTTTCGGCTTTTTGATTCCGCAGCACGGCAATAAGAAAAAAATCTATATCGCACTTATGGCGATTCTGCATACATTCATCTGCGGCTGGCGGTATATGTACCTTACAGGCGATTTGCGCAAATATGCATGGGGGTATTATAACATAATCGAACCGGGTTGGTTCAGCGCCGAAGTTTTTAACGGAGGCAGGAATTTCGGATTTTTCTGGCTCCAAAAACTGTTTTCGACAGTATCCGACGGCGATTTTCAGGTATTTCTTATCTTTATCGCAATTGTGACGGAGGCCGCGGTTGCAGTCATTGTATTTCGTTATTCGCCTGCACCTTGGCTCAGCTATCTGCTTTGGAATTGTTTTGGCTTTTATGTGTTCGGATTCAGTGCAATTAAACAAGCATTGGCAATGGGCTTATTAATGTTTGCTTTTATCGGCATTATGGAGGAGAATCCGAAGAAATTCCTTCTTTGGACCGCATTGGCCGGCTGTGTCCATGTTCCGGCGTTGATATTTCTTCCGGCGTACTGGATTGCCAAAAGCCGACTGAATACAAAAAAACTCATACTTTATGCGATTTGTGCGGCTTTGATATTCGTATTCAGAAATCAAATCGTCATGTTTATCAGTAATTTCTATTACGATGAAATGTACTTTATGGTTAATACCCGCGTGGGCGGCCGCTTTTTTATAATTGCGGCACTCGTTATTGCCGGAATCGTGCTGCGCGGTTTCTCCGGAAAGAATTTTACAAAGCTGCTCAATCTCATGATAGTTGCAGCCGTTTTGCAGATGTTTTCCGGGTTTGATAATGTCTTTACGCGCCTTACGGATTATTATTTTCAGCTTCTGATCCTGTATCTGCCGATGATGTTCTATCCGGAAAAGGATACGGAATTGGGCAAAATCCGACGGCTGACCCTCTCGGGGCAGCAGCGGGCTGCCGCACTTTTATGTGTTGTGCTTTTTGCATGTGCATATTACTTCGTTACGAACCTGAATGCAACAATTCAAAACGAAGCGGATAATTATCTGAACTATCGTTTTTGCTGGGAGGTAAAACAATGATATTCAGCGTTATTATCCCTTGCTACAACTGCGTTAAAACGTTGGAAGCCACGGTGAACAGCATTCGGGTCTGCGGATTATCGGATTATGAGATCCTGCTCATTGATGACGGCTCGAACGACGGCACGGCGGAACTGTGCGACAGGCTCTGCGGAAAAAATGAGGGAATCAGATGCGTTCATCAGTCGAACAAGGGTGTGTCTGCGGCACGAAACCGCGGGATTGACGAAGCATGCGGGGAGTATATTTGGTTTGTGGATTCTGATGACACGGTGGATGAAGATTCGCTTCGCGGTGTTTTGGAAACAGCTTTGCTTAAAAAGCCTGATATGTTATTGTTCGGCATGAGTTTTGATTACTACAACCACGGAAAGATGTATCTGCGGGAAACCCTTAATCCTCCGTCGGAAGGTTCTGTGACACTGGGAGAATTAAAACAAACATTCGCCGAATATTATAATAGTAACTCATTAACAACCGCTTGCAACAAATTGCTTCGCAGCGATTTACTGAAAAAGCACGGAACACGCTTTCATGAGGACATGTTTCTTATGGAAGATTATCTGTTCGTGCTTGAGCTGCTGACGTTCTGCAAAGAAATTTATTCCTTAAGAAAGCCGATCTACAGATACAGACAGGCGGAGGATGAGAGAAGTGCATACAGGCGACTGAAAAGGATTGAGAATCTTGCGGAGTACATGCAGCCGTTTGAGCAAGGCCTTAAGACTCTCGGAATTCCCTGTGAACACGTGGAAAACTTGTACAGCATGCTTTTGAAACAGAGGATGTACTACGCTTCGTTTTCCGAAATCCGCAGTCTGGTTGCGCAGCATAACAGGGGAAAATACTGCCGCTTAAAACAGCCGCATCCGTTAAAAATTTATCTGTGCAGCAGATTGGTTCAAATTCGGCACAAACTTGCGGTGGCGGTAAAAAGCAGCAGCTTTTATCGAAAAGACAGGGCGGACAGAAAACATGACTAAAAGAATTTCCTATATTGACAACACTCGTGCGATTTTAATTGCTTTGGTTGTTTTGGGGCATATTCTGAATTACGCAAACCCGAAATACGATATTGCACCGTACGTTTTGGTGCAGCAGTTTTTGGATTCGTTTCATATGCCGGCATTCTTCATTCTGTCGGGAATGCTTACGGACGGCGATAAATGGCGGGGGAGATCCGTCGGCAGTTATTTTTTGCATAAGGCGAAAACCTTGCTTGTTCCGTATCTGTTTTTTGAGTGCGTTGCGATTCTGTATAAGCATTTTGTGCTTCGTTCCGTATCAATTGCGGAAGGGCTGCGGTTGATGCTGACTTTCCGCTGCAACATCGGCGCGGACTGGTTTTTGCCGGCAATGTTTGCGGCGTGTGCGCTGTACTGTTTATATATACGTTTCCCCAAAAAACTTGCGTGGGGAATCGGCGGCGGTTTGCTCTGCATTGCACTTCGGTTCATGCCGGAAGGACATGTTCCGACATTGATCTTCCGCGGCGCACTCGGCTTTGTGTTTATGCTGGCGGGCAATTTGCTGAATAAACCGCTGACTGAATTTAAAACATGGAGAATCTGCGTTGCTTTTGCACTCACTGCCGCAGCGGCGGCAATGTATTTAAAACTGTCAATAAACAACAGCTTTTTCAGCGGCAAACTGGATAATCCCGTGCTTTATCTTGTAAGCGGAATTTGCGGAACGTACTTTGTTATGGGGATTGCTCGGTTGATTCCGTGGAAATGGGTCGGCTGTATCGGGCAGAATGCTTTAACAATAATGGGCACGCACCAACTTGTACTTTATACCGTGAAAATCGGAAGCAGTCCGCTTTGGGTTGTCGGCAGTTTTCTTTTGATTGCCGCCGTTGAAGCCGTTCTGATTTTTGCGATTAACCGATTTTGCCCAATGCTTGTAGGGAAGAAAAGAAAGGAAAAATCAAATGGCTGAAATTAAGCGTCAAACTGAATTGGATATCCTGCGGTTGCTGGCAACGTTGGCGGTGATAATGATCCACGGCGGTTTGAATCCACTGACAGATAATTTAATGATAAAATATATGTACAGGGGAATGCATGCCGCCATTATATGGTGTGTTCCTGTTTTTTTCATGATTTCCGGAAGGTTTTTCCTTGATCCCGAAAGGGATGTAAGCACAAAAAAAATACTCACTGTGTACCTTCCGCATATTATTGTTCCCTTCCTTGTTTGGTCAGGCGTATATACGGCATACGGGTTAATCTCCGGGAGCTACAGCCATTTGAGCACTTTCGGTATTATTGCAGAGTTTATCCACGGTCCGTATCATCTCTGGTTTCTCTATTCGTTGGCAGGCTTATACTTATTGACCCCGATTCTGAGAAAGGCAGCAGCGGATGGAAAAACACTTGCGTACTTTCTGATTATGTTTGCTGCCGTGAACGTTGTGACGCAGTATCTTATCTATGTTCCGAAAATCGGCGGGATGATTTCGGATTTTATTGAGAGAACAGGATTAAGAGCTGTAACCGGGTATATGGGATACTTTATGCTGGGGTACTTTTTATACAGCAAAAAGGACAATATGAGCAAAAAAACAGAGACTGCAATATATGTTATCGGCATACTGATGCTGATTGCAACAATTGCAGCGGAGTGCTTTATAAGCGAAGAACTGCGAAAAACAGACTTCGTAAAACAATACATGAAGCCGAATGTTATACTGTATTCAGCGGCGATTTATGCATTTTTTGTTATGAAAATATCAAAGATACATTACAGCGAAAGAACGCGCAAGGTTTTTGCCGTGTTTACTGAATGCGGATTCGGTGTGTACTGCATTCATGCAATATTGAATGAATTTGTTCCGACTCCGGTTATAAAGTCACTTCCGTTCATAACATCATTGTTGAGGGTGGCCTGCCTTTATGCACTCAGCCTTGCATTGACTTGGCTTATCCGAAAGATTCCGTTTGTGGGAAAAAAGATCACATGAGGTGTGAACATGGACATTGATTTTGTTGTTCTCTGGGTGGACGGGAACGACCCGGAGTGGCGGGCGGAAAAGGCTAAATATCAGGGAGCGGTGACGGACGACAGCAACTCCGTCAATCGTTTTCGGGATTGGGGGCTTATGCCCTATTGGTTCCGCGCCGTTGAGAAATTTACGCCGTGGGTGCACAAAATTCATTTTGTTACCTGCGGGCATGTTCCCGAATTCCTGAATTTGGATCATCCGAAATTGAGTCATGTCTCGCACTCGGATTTCCTTCCGAAGGCTGCTTTGCCGACATTCAGCTCCCACGCAATTGAAATGAATATTCATCGGATTCCGGGGCTTGCGGAGCATTTTGTTTATTTTAATGACGATATGTTTCCTATTCGTCCGATGCCCGAAACGGCTTTTTTCCGCGGCGGACAACCCTGCACCTGCGGGGAAGAGCATCCGATAGGACTCATTGGTGAAATCGGAATCTGGCAGCATGCGGCGGTTAACGATCTCGGTGTTGTAAATGCGCATTTCAACAAGCGTAAGCAGGTGAAAAAATTCGGGAAAAAGTACGTGAACCGCGTTTATCGTTGGCAGGACAACATTCGTACCAAAGCTGTTGAAAAACTGTTCCCGGATTATTTTACAGGGTTTAAAAACCTTCACGCTCCCGCCGCATACACCAAAAGTACTTTTGAGGCCGTTTGGAATGCCGAACCGGAATTGCTGAAACGCACGACTCTTCACCGTTTCCGCTGCGCCGATGATGTGAACCAATGGGTCTGTCTGTGGTGGCAGATAGCAAGCGGGAATTTCGCGCCGTTCAACACGGATAATTTTGTTTCCTGCACCGATGAAAGCACCGTTGACAACCTGTGCAGAATAATTTGCGAACAAAGTCACGATATGCTTTGCGTAAACGATCCCGAAAAAGCCGTGGATTTCGACAGCTTGGCTTTGCGGCTCCGTAGGGCATTCGAGAGCATTTTGCCGAACAAGAGCGGGTTTGAAAAGTGAAAAAGAAGCTGATTTTTATAACCGAAGCCCTGTGGATCGGCGGGATTGAAACGGCATTGGTGAATTTGCTTAATCGCCTTGATTACAACAGATTTGACGTGACCTGTCTTGTTTTGAGGGACAGCTTGGACGTTGCGGACAGAATAACGCCGCAGTGCCGCCTGATAGTTTCCGACAGACAACACAAAGTGACGTTCCCAAAGGGGTACGGCTGCAAGCGTTTGTACAATATCATGGAGGAACCGCAGAATGCAACGAAATTCCGCCGTTTCATATGGTCCGCGCTTCGCGTCGTTTTTCGCGCCGCGGAGGCAAGATGCTATGCGTTGTACGTGAAAAAGCAGCTCAAAGGCGAACATTTTGATACGGCGGTCATATACAGCGATCGCGCTGCCGAAACGGCTGTCCGTGCCGTCTCGGCGGATAGGTTTCTGATGTTTTATCATCACGGCGCAATGCGGCGGGAGTATCACGATGCATACGGATACAGAAAGGCAGACAAGGTAATTGCGGTTTCGCCTGCATTGGCGGAAAAACTGCGCGCATATCGTTCGAAATATGCTGATAAGATTATTTCGGTCAACAACATAATCGATATCGACGGCGTGCGGGAGAAGGGACTTGACATCCCGACAGTGAAATTTTCTGCGGATTGCTTCAATATCGTTTCCTGCGGGAGGCTGTCGCATGCCAAAGGCATGGATATTGCTGTTGATGCCTGCGCAAAACTTGTTGCTGACGGGTTCACGGGATTTCACTGGTACATAGTCGGCGGAGGGCCGGAAGAGTCCGCCCTCAGGGAGCAGATAATGCGGCTCGGATTGGAAGACTGTGTTTCCCTGCTCGGAATGCAGTTGAATCCCTACCCGTATATCCGCTGCGCAGACCTTTATGTGCAGCCCAGCCGGTTTGAGGCTTTTGGCTTGACGATTCGTGAGGCGCAAGTATTGGCAGTACCTGTTTTATCAACGAGGACGGATGGAAGCGCAGAATTGATTTCGGACGGCGAAACCGGTTTGCTTTGCGAATCAGATGCGGATTCAATTGCCGCAGCGGTAATACGGCTTTACAACGCGCCGAAATTGAGAGAGAGCATACATGCGGAATTGCAAAATCACGATTTCGAACGCGATAATTCCGCAATTTTGAAGCAGCTTTATTCATTGTTATAATTCAAAGGAGTACTGATGAACGAACAACATTTCAACACGGTCATAAAGCCCAAAAGCGGCTGGTTTGACCTGCACTTAAAAGAGGTGTTCGCGTATCGCGACTTGATTTTCCTCTTTGTCAAGCGTAATTTTGTGTCCAAATACAAGCAGACAGTTCTCGGGCCTGCATGGGCGATAATTCAGCCGCTTTTGACAACGGTTGTTTTCACGCTTGTGTTCGGAAATATTGCGGGGTTGGCACCCGACGGTGTGCCGTCGTTCGTATTCTATCTGTCGGGAACGGTACTGTGGACGTATTTTTCAAACTGCCTCACACAAACGGCGAATACCTTTGTTGCCAACAGTGCAACAATGGGAAAGGTGTATTTTCCCCGGCTTGTAATGCCGATTTCAACGGTCTTTTCGGAGCTTATCAGCCTTGCGATTCAATATGTGTTTTTGATTATCTTTCTTGTTTATTATGCAGCAGCAAAACAAGGGGTGCAGCCTAACCTGTGGATGCTGATGACTCCGCTTATCGTGCTGCAATTGGCAATGCTCAGCCTCGGCTGCGGTATCATTATCTCCGCGCTCACAACAAAGTACCGCGACCTTGCGATGCTTGTCGGGTTCGGCACGCAGCTTTGGATGTACGCTTCCCCGATTGCATACGACATGTTCCGTTTTACCGCTTTTGCCCCCGGCGGGAAGTGGCATGCGCTGTATATGTGCAACCCAATCTCGCCGATTGTAAATCTGTTCCGCTATGCATATCTCGGAACGGGCGCAATCGAATGGAAGTACTATTTCATCGGCTGGGGGATAACTCTTGCCCTGCTCTTCATCGGCATTGTGCTGTTCAGCAGGGTGGAAAAGACTTTTATGGATACCGTCTGAGGAAAGAAAAAATGGACGAAATTGCAATCAGAATAGAACATGTTTCAAAGGAATACCGCCTCGGTGCAATCGGCGGCGGCACATTGCGCGGTGATCTGCAAAGCTTAATGGCGCGTATAAAAGGCCGGGAGGACCCGAACAGCAAGATCGGCTCCGACTCGTCAAAACGCATGGGCGAAAGATTCCTCGCGCTGGATGATGTGTCTTTTGAGGTGAAAAAGGGTGAAGCCCTCGGCATAATCGGGCATAACGGCGCAGGCAAGTCCACGCTGCTGAAGCTGCTTTCGCGTGTAACCGCGCCGACAAAGGGTACAATAAGTTATAACGGCAGGATTGCTTCCATGCTTGAAGTCGGCACGGGTTTTCATCCCGAGCTGACAGGGCGGGAAAATGTCTATATGAACGGCGCAATTCTCGGCATGACGAAAGCGGAGATAGACAGAAAATTCGATCAGATAGTCGAATTTGCCGAGATGGAAAAGTTCATAGATACTCCCGTGAAACGTTATTCAAGCGGCATGTATGTTAAACTTGCGTTTGCCGTTGCTGCGCATCTGGACAGCGAAATCATGGTTATGGACGAGGTTCTCGCCGTCGGCGATATGAAGTTCCAGAAAAAATGCCTCGGCAAAATGGGCGATGCAGCAAATACGGAAGGCCGTACCGTGCTCTATGTCAGCCATAATATGAACACGATTCGCCAGCTTTGTACAAGATGCATCGTGCTTGACCACGGAAAGCTGATTTTTGACGGGGACGTGGAAAAGGCGATAGGAATCTATATGGATTTGAGCAGGGATGAATCGGTGGAAGCTGATTATGTACCGTATATCAGACCCAACTGGATTCAGGCGGACAATCTGCGTCTATGCTCTGCCAAGTTTATAAATAAGGACGTGAATTCATTCTATCGGGAAGAAAAAATAAAAATTGAATACAACGTGCGGTACAGCAAAGCTTTGGAAACGGTTGGACTCAGGTTCGAAGTGCGTATGCTTGACGGAACTGCTGTAGCAACTGCTGTTTCGGAGAATATCCCGATTAAATGCTCGGATAGGGTTCAATCCTTTTCGGCAAGTTATGATGTTAGCAATTTAGTGGAAGGAGTATATAAGACGTACTACACATTTTTTACATATAACGAATATGGAAACTACCGCAATATTGACTGCGTTCCCGGATTGCAGTTTTCGATTGTGCCGCCGGATGAACGGTGCATAGCCGAATGGGATGGGCAGCAATGGGGATTTGTTCAGCTGCCTTCACCGGAGACTAAACCGGAAAGGAGTGAATTAAATGGTTAGCATAATTGTTCCAATATACAATGTAGAACAATATATTTCCAGATGTATAGAAAGCATACTTGCACAAACTTACAGAGACTTTGAATTAATACTTGTGGATGACGGATCTCCGGATAATTGCGGGAAAATCTGTGATGAATATGCAAAGCAGGATTCACGTGTACACGTTATTCATCAAGAGAACAAAGGTGTATCTGCAGCGAGAAACGCGGGGATAAGTTTGGCAAAAGGAGAATATATCATGCTTGTTGACAGCGATGATTTCATCACGGAGAATATGCTCGAAAAAATGCATGACTGTATTGCAGAAAGCGGATCAGACATCGTAATCTGCGGAATAAACACTTTCCTTGATGGCGAAGAAACAGAAGATAAAAGTCAGATGAACGATATATCAACAAAAACAATCAGCGGCAGAGATGCATGCTTGAGCATATATAGAATGGATGGAAGAGTTCCTATAATGGCATGGGGAAAACTCTACAAATCGGAACTCTTTACAGATATTCGGTATCCGGTTGGCAGGATACATGAGGATGACGGAACTACGCCGAAACTGCTGTACAGAGCAAAAATGGTATCAATTATTGATAATAAAATGTATTGTTACAGACAACGAAAAGGCAGCATTATGGATACTTTGGCATGGAATATGTGTTTTGACGGAGTAAAAGCCGTTGACGGATGTATTGATTTTTTCAGAGAACAGAAGGATGAGGAACTGGTTCTTCTTGCAGAAAAATTCAGAAAAGTGATACAGTCGAAAATCATTGTTAAGGGCTACAGTAGATGCAGTCATCCGGCTATACCGAAAGAGTATCGCATGAGTTTGTGGGGTGCTCTTGAAAATATTAGACGAAATTCGAGTTATGACACGTATATGTGGTATTTATCGCTTGTTCACCCCAAAATGGTGAAGCCGTATTCGTACTTTAATAAATTGAAACAAATTTTAAACATAAAAGGCAGATAATTATGTCTCACGGTTTCCTGACGATCGCCGCGGGAGATGAAAAATACTATAAGATGGCGGCAAACCTTCTCCAATCCTACCGGTACTTTTCAAAGCCGCTGCTTCCGTTTGCGATACTCGCTGACAGATAGAATGAATATACGGCGAAATTCGATGACGTGATGCTCTTGGAGAATGCACACTGCAATTATCCGGATAAACTGAGTATGCTTGAAAGTTTGCCGTATGATGTGAATATTTTCATTGATGCAGATTGTATTGCATACGGGGATTTAAATAAGCTTTTTGATATGTTTAAAGATGCGGATGATTTCTCGTGTTTCGGTCGCGTTTTGCCTCTTAACGATAAAACAGGCTGGTTCGAATACGAAAACCTTGGGGAATTGAAGCAGAAAGTATCTTATGTTGTCGGTTTGCACGGCGGGGTTTATTATATGCGCAAATCAAAACGGTGCGACGCGGTTGCTGAAACGGCAAAAGCGTTGGCGCCGCGTTACAAAGAGTATAGCTTCAAAGGCAATTTTGCAACTCCCGGAGACGAGCCGCTTATAGCTTTGAGCATGGCATTGAATGATTGCAAGCCGATTCCGCATGATTTGCGCGGAATCCTCTGTTACTGGGAATATGTCGGACAAATGCGGTTGAGCATAACAGGTGGGGTTGCAGTGGTGAAAAACACAGAAGTCAGAACAGATTTGCTCCATTGGGGAACGCGATTTACAATAACGCCGCTTTACCGTAAGCAAATTGCGGATTTGCGCACGCTTGAAAACGGCGGCAGCCGAACGGAACTTCTGCTGAATTCAATGCAGTACGGGGCTGCGGAAACATGCGGGCAAATCGATCATTTTATTAAACGCGCATTAAATAAACTCAAGCGCATTTTCCGCATCAAATGAAAGTAAAAAAGCAAGTTTTCAGGATAATAACCGCTGCGGCTGTACTTTTCATCCTCGCTCTAACCCTTTCCGTTTTGCTCTCGGCTGTTTGTCTTCATGTGCAGCACTACGAAATTGAGCTGCGCGGACTTCAATCAAAGGTGCGGTTGGTTCTGCTTTCCGACCTGCATTGCAAGTCATTCGGGAAGGATAACGCGCGTCTGCTTGCAAAGGTTGAAGCGCAGTCGCCGGATGCAATTTGTCTTGCGGGTGATATGATCGACAGGAATGCGGATGCCGAAGATGTGCAAAAGTTTCTTGATTTTGTTAAAGCATTGTGTAAAATCGCGCCGGTATTCTTTTCACCGGGCAATCACGAACTCGAATATATGGCGTCAGATGAGCTGATTCTTGATCGCATTGAGAAATCCGGTGCGGCGGTGTTCAATGACAGTTATGCGGATGTTATTCTTGCGGGTCAGCCGCTGCGCATCGGCGGCACAATGGGGCATGGGTTTGCGTTCGGCCGCACGGAAGAGGAGTTTGCCGCATCGCCGGAATACAAATTCTTGAAAGAATTTGAAAATACCGATTTGCCGAAAGTCTGCCTTGCACATATGCCGGACACTTTTATTTTCAACGGTGCGTACAGCATGTGGAATATCGACCTTGTTCTGAGCGGACACACTCACGGCGGTCTTATTCGAATGCCGTTTGTCGGCGGGCTGTATGCGCCGATGCAGGGATGGTTCCCGAAATACGACAGCGGAAGCTTCCGATTGGGCGACAATATGCAGATGATCATCACCGCCGGAATGGCGGGACACGGCATAATACCGCGGGTGAACAACCTGCCGGAAATTGCGGTGATTGATCTTGTTCCCGGGGAAGAAAACGCACAGTAAAAAACAAGACGATGACAGAACAAACGGGACTGCCGCAGACTGAATTTGATGTTTGCGGCAGTCCCTTTCTTTTGCAGAGATGCCAAGATTATCAGTTGAAATTCAACACGACGGGCTTGCTGTCGTCAATTGTGTTCCGGTCAGCCGTTTTGAAAATATGAAACGAGAACTCGACCGTTTCAAAGTTTGCAATGCTGTTTTCATCAAGTTCGGTCGAACTGAAAACTATGCAGTCAACGGCACTTTTCTCCGCACAAACTTCGCAGGAAAAATAAGTGCCGACCATAAATCCGTTTACCGATTCGTCCCGTGTTTGAACGGGTATGTCTTTTTTGCACAGCTTAGGTGAAACAATCAAAAAACCGCACGAATGAAATGCTTCAAATGCATTTCGGGGCTCGGTCGGAACACGCATACCCAAATCTGATATACTCTCCCTTAACTCTTGACTATTTTCGCCTGCATCTATATAATTATTGTTGGGTTGGTATGCGTGTGAGAAAGCGAGAGCTTTTGAACGACTTTCTGCCGCCCGCAAAATGCTTTGCAATAATTTGCCGCGCTGCGGCTTCTAAAAGGAGATTTATCAAATGATAATTATCAACGGCACGAGTTTGACGGTTGAACAGGTTGCTGCTGTTGCCAGAACGGGCGAACAGGTTGCGATTTCGGACGAGGCGAAGGCTGCGGTTAACAAAGCGCGCGCCTATGTTGAAAAGAAACTTGATGAAAAGGCTGTTGTATATGGCTTAACAACCGGTTTCGGCAAGTTTTCGGACAAATACATTCCCCTTGAGGACACTGCCGCCTTGCAGCGCAACCTCATCATTTCCCATTCCTGCGGCATGGGCAATCCTCTGCCGACGGAAGTTGTTCGCGCCGCAATGCTGCTGCGCTGCAACGCACTTTGCCGCGGCAATTCGGGAATTCGTCTTTCCACAATCGAAACCCTGCTTTCAATGCTGAACGCCGGTGTTCACCCCATAGTTCCCGAAAAGGGCTCCCTCGGCGCAAGCGGAGACCTTGCACCCCTTTCCCACATGGTTCTTGTTATGCTCGGTGAAGGCCGCGCGGAATACAAGGGCGAAATCATGAGCGGCAGGGAAGCAATGGCGGCTGCCGGTATTCCCACTGTCGAACTTGCGGCCAAGGAAGGCCTTGCACTCATTAACGGAACTCAGATAATGACTGCCGTCGGCTGTCTTGCGGTATATGACGCCGTTCAGCTCACAAAGACTGCGGATATCGCCTGCGCAATGACTGCGGAAGCACTTTTCGGCATCAAGAAGGCCTATGATCCCAAGGTTCATGCTGTTCGCGGCCACAAGGGACAGATCAACAGCGCAAAGAACCTGCTCACTCTGCTTGAAGGCAGCAAGCTTGCGTTTGATACCATTCCCGGAAAGGTTCAGGATGCATATGCACTGCGTTGCACCCCGCAGGTTCACGGAGCAAGCCGTGATGCGATCGAATACGTTTACAATGCTGTCAGCCGCGAGATTAACGCCGTGACGGACAATCCCATTATTTTCCCCGATGACGACGAAGCAATTTCCGGCGGCAATTTCCACGGCCAGCCGATGGCTCTTGCATTCGACTTCCTCGGCATTGCGCTTGCGGAATATGCAAACATTTCCGAGCGCCGCATTGAACGCCTTGTCAATCCGCAGCTCAGCGCCGGTCTGCCCGCATTCCTCAGTGAGAACGGCGGCCTTAACTCCGGCTTTATGATTACCCAGTATTCGGCCGCAAGCATGGTTTCCGAAAACAAAGTTTGGGCGCACCCTGCAAGCGTTGACTCCATTCCTTCCTCTGCAAATCAGGAGGATCATGTAAGTATGGGCACCATTGCCGCACGCAAGGCGCGCATGATCCTTGACAATGCACAGAAGGTTATCGGCATTGAGCTGTTTGCCGCAAGCCAGGCTCTTTACCTGCGCGGCGATGATAAGCTCGCTCCCGCAACAAAGGCTGTTTACAACAAAATCCGCGAAAGCGTTGCACCCATTCACGATGATATCGTGATGTACGAACAGATGAACAAGTTCGATGCAATGGTAAAGGCGGAAGAGATCGTCCGCGCGGCCGAAAGCGTTTGCGGAACCCTTGAATGATTTGCGCCGGTTATCAAAAACCGACAACCGACAGCACTGACGACAGCTAAATTAAAAATACCGAAAAACCGGTAAAAAATTCAATCCTAACGAAGGAGGGAATATCAGTATGAAAAACGAACTTGTTGCAAAAGCAATGACAATCAAACTTGACAACACTCTTCCGGAGTATCC
>OHGZ01000077.1_pt1 | contig 89839 bp, 72 predicted proteins | sample 1567851 | NCBI WGS metagenome assembly OHGZ01 (sample SAMEA3879563, study PRJEB24766) | human gut metagenome | biome: human-associated habitat; feature: feces | place: USA | collected 1985/1987 | reverse complement strand
TCCGACAGCTTTGCTATTATACCTCCCCCGCAAGCTTTTGTCAACACCTTTTTCCGTTTTTCTTTCCGCCCCTTTTTACGCCACCATGCCTTCTGTGTTGTTCACACCCCTCCCGGAATTCTGCAATTCCCTTTCGACATTTATAACCCCTTTTTCCCCTCTGTTCGTTCATTATATTAAAAAGTATATTCGCAAATTCCGCTTTTTTTGCACATTCGGCACAGTCGGCAGCCGCAGAAATATCTCCTTTTCGGTCGATGCGGGCATTTCTGCGGCAACTTTCGGCGCCGATGCCAATCCCTTTAATTTGCCGACTGTTTCCTGCTTATTTATAGAAAGTATTTCCGCCGATGAACTCCCTCAGTATTGAAGTCGGGGGTATTTCATCATCAACTTCCGCTTCGGCAAAGTAATTGAGGAACTTAACGATGCTCCTCGCGGCACAGTAATGCACACTGTCCGGCGGAACGGCCTCAAGCAGCGGGTAAACGAATCGTTTCAGGACGGCAACTTCATAATGAAGAGTTGTGTTCAATATCCTGTCGGCGTTTTCCTGATAAGGGAAAATCCAGCGTGCTTCGCCGCGGCGAACGCTTGCCCACATTCCGAGTGTGTGTTCCATGCTTGCATTGCGCGTTTCATAATCGCGGACAAGGCGGCGAAGCAGGCGCAGATCCGTCGTGCGGATGCGGTTATGATCGTCAAGATTCAGCGTTGTAAGCGCAGAAACATATATTCTGAAAACAGAATTCGGATCGCAGCTGCCGAGCATGAGCGGATTTAGGGCATGGATGCCTTCTATTATGAGCGGTTGATCGCGATGAAGTTTCAGCACCTTGCCTTGTTTCTCACGCTTGCCTGTTTTGAAATTAAACAGCGGAATTTCCGCCTCGCAGCCGTCAAGCAGAAGCGCAAGATCCTCGTTGAAGCGCGGAATATCCAAAGTGTTGATGTGCTCAAGATCCATTTCACCGTTTGTATCGCGCGGAATTCTGTCACGGTCAATATAGTAATCATCCAGCGACAGCATAACGGGATCCAGTCCGTCGGCGCGCAGTTGGGTTGCGATCCTGTTTGCGGAAGTCGTTTTTCCCGAAGACGACGGACCGGCAAGCATAACTGCTTTTGCGCGGCGGGCGATAATCTCATCCGCAACCCGCGCATAAGTCTTTTCATGCAAAGCTTCATTAACCCGAATCAACTCGCGAATGGTTCCGTTTTCAACACGCCGGTTAAGGTCAACCGCATTTGCAACATGCATAAGCCGACCCCAGCGGTCGCTCTCGGCGAAAACCGCAAGCAATTTCGGACTGTTTTCATATTTGGCGGGAACGGCGGGATCATCTTTTGAAGGAAGCAGCATAACAATTGCCTCCGGAAGCGTATGCAGTTCAAAAACATGAACATAATCCGTTGACGGAGCCATCTCGCCGTAAAAATAATCCATATAATCGCTGTAATCCGGGCAGGAATACGCATCAAAATAGCTGAATCGCCGGCAGCGAAGCAGCTCTGCCTTATCCTGCTGTCCGTCCTTTGTGTAAAACTCGATCGCATCGCGGACATCAAGCCTTCGCCGAACAAACGGATATGCCGCCGCTGTTATCCGTTTCATTTCGCTGCGGAGCAAATCGGTATCCGCCTCGTTCAGCGGCGCACCCGTCCCCGCCTTCTCTATAGTAATGTAAAGTCCGTCGCCCGCCGAGTAACGAGTCACAAGCCTTGCGCCCGGAAAGAGTTTTCGAACGGCAATAATAAGAACGAATTGCAGCGTGCGTTCATAAACGCGGCGCCCCTCATCATCGCCATATCGCAGCAGCCGTATGCTGCATTCGCGCTTGGGCGTGTAATTCAGATTGAAGACCTCTCCCCCTATCATAGCCGCAACAGGTTTTTCCGCCGGGTTTGAAAAGTCCGTTCCCGCTCGTCGAAGTGCACAAAGAATGCTTTCGCCTGCTGTAATATCTATGTTTTTTCCCTCAACAGCAACATTCATCCTGTTCAATTCCTTTCACTTTTATTGTCCTCGCCTTTATCGCTCGAAAGCCGTCAGTTAAGCGCGGTGTGAATATATTGTAATCGTTTCGGCGGCGGATTACAATCGCCGAACGAGTGAATTTGAGACAATTTTTAAATATATTTTGGCTTTTGGCAAAAAACACGCCTCCGAAGTGTTGACAAGCGGAAGAAAAGTTGATAGAATATTTAAACGTCAGCGGGCAGGATACACGGTATGCGCCTGTAGCTCAGCAGGATAGAGCAACGGCCTTCTAAGCCGTAGGTCCCGGGTTCGAATCCCTGCAGGCGCGCCAATCTTCTTTTTGGCGGCGTTGTTTGACAAGCTAATATGGTGGGTGTAGTTCAGTTGGCTAGAGCGCCAGATTGTGGCTCTGGAGGTCGTGGGTTCGAGCCCCACCACTCACCCCATTTTCATCAAAACCCCTGGGATTATCATTGGGGTGTCGCCAAGAGGTTAAGGCACGGGACTTTGACTCCCGCACCGTAGGTTCAAATCCTGCCATCCCAGCCAGATTTGACCCGTTAGCTCAGTCGGTAGAGCACTTGACTTTTAATCAAGGTGTCCGGAGTTCGAATCTCCGACGGGTCACCAATCTTTGCATTCGGTTTTTGTTTCATTTATCAATTTAAATGAAACATTGCATTGCAGAGGGCATCAGCGGGCGTGGCGGAATTGGCAGACGCGCCGGATTTAGGTTCCGGTGCCGCAGGGTGTATGAGTTCGAGTCTCTTCGCCCGCACCACTTTAAGGTTGATTTTAATATGCGGGAATAGCTCATTTGGTAGAGCGCCGCCTTGCCAAGGCGGAGGTGGCGGGTTCGAGCCCCGTTTCCCGCTCCAACCTTTCGGAGTTGCGGCAAAGGATGCGGGTATAGTGTAATGGTAACACATTAGCCTTCCAAGCTGAGATAGTGGGTTCGAGTCCCATTACCCGCTCCATTTTTCTGAATTTCAATCACATATGCGGGAATAGCTCATTTGGTAGAGCGCCGCCTTGCCAAGGCGGAGGTGGCGGGTTCGAGCCCCGTTTCCCGCTCCAAACTCTCGAAGGTTTCGAGAGTTTTTTGTGTTTTTGCACTCATGTTCAGCTTGAATATGCTGAGTTACACTGAAATCCGAAAGGATCGTTTGAACCGTGATTTACACCCTCCTCACCAATAAGGCAATGCGTACTGCATACGCTGCCCATGCCGGGCAGGTTGACAAATGCGGCGTGCCTTATATTTTTCACCCCATTCATCTTGCGGAACAAATGCCCGATGAAATTTCGGTCTGCGCAGCACTTCTTCACGACGTTGCGGAGGACACGGACATAACACTCTCTGAACTTGAATCCGAATTTCCGTCGGCTGTTATCGATGTGTTAAAACTGCTGACGCATAAAGACGGCATTGACTATTTCGATTACATCCGGGCAATCCGCAGCAATCCGACAGCAGTCCGCGTCAAACTTGCGGACATTGCGCATAATTCGGACGAAACACGTTACGCGGGCTGTTCCGAAATCGATGCGGAGCAGCTTGCCGCGCGGCGCAAAAAGTATGAAAAAGCAAAAGCCATTCTTCAAGCTAAAAATTCAAACGCTACTTAATATGTGTTTTGCCTTCGACAACAGATCAATTGCCGATTCGGGAACGTTGACCTTTTCTCCGCCGCTCTGCTTTTCCCGTCAGCAGCAATGCCGCCGCGATACCGCAAAATCCTCCCAAAAATTTTGTCAGCAAAAGCGGAACCGCCATGTTCGGTTCAACGCTGAGCGTAAACCCGAGATGCGCCGCAAGCGCGGAGGCGGCGCAAACAAGGAATGCGGCATTCACCGTTTGCCCTCTGTCATCCATATCCTTGAGCACGGCAAGAGCAGGAACAGCACTTACGCACCCGATCAGCAGGGCAGCAAGGCTGCAATCCCGCATTCCGAGCTTTTTCCCGATACGGTTGAACGGCTTTGACAATGCGCGGCGCAATATTTCGGCGGTCGGAAGGCTCCCGAGCATCACGATTCCGATTGCGGAAACGGTTTTCATCGCCTCCTCAAGCGGGGTAAGTTTCGCGATAAGTCGGAACCCGGTGATGTATTGAAACGCGCCGAGAGTCAGCCCCACTGTTGAGGCGGCTTGCAGCAGTTTCGAAAACAGGGTAAACGCTTTAACCGTTCCGCGCGGAAACAGCTGCAATCCCAGCATCAGCAAAACGGAGCAAAGTATTATCGGCAATGTTTGCACAAGCAGCGTAAAAATTTCCATTCCGCCTGCAACACCGCCTGCGGCGAGAGCAATCGGCATAACCCCGAGGCCTATCGAGATCCCCTTAAAAAAGGCGGTTTTGTCCTCCTCTTTCAGCATTCCTGCCCCGAGCGGGATCACAAAACACACCGTGCAGCCCAGCGTTGCGGCAGAAAGTATCCCCGCATACCTTCCGACAGCTGCGTTTTGCGCAAGCGCAGCGGCGGTTTGGTACCCGCCCATATCGATTGCAATAACACCGCCGAGCATTGCAGGGTCAAGCCCGACTGCACGAAATATCGGCGCAAGAACCGTCTCCAATCCGTCGGAGAGCAGCGGCGCAAGGCAGAGAATCCCCGCCATTGAAAGGGCTGTTTGCCCAAGCAGGCGGAAACCCTCCTCGAACTTCTCCCCGAGTCCGAATCTGTTGCCCGCCAATCTGTCAATTCCGCCGATGACGGCACCGACGGCCAATATCCACAGAATTACCTGTTCCATAAAGTCAGTTTTTAAAGTTTCGCAGAGTTTGTTCCGGTTGCTTTTTTGCCGTCCGATGCCCGTTCATGCTTTGCCTTGTTCCCCGCGCATAACAGCTTCAATTTCTTCGACCGTGCGCGGAATTGCGGCGGAAAGGTTTTCGCAGCCGTTTTCTGTAACAAGGCAGTTGTCCTCAAGGCGGAAACCGATACCCCATTCCTCGTGATAAACACCGATATCAACGCAGAATACCATATTCGGCTGAACCGTTTCGGGCATTTTTACCATATCATGAACATCGTAGCCGATATGATGTGCGCCCGCATGCCACATAAGTTTTCCGATTTCGTCAACGGAGGCGAGCACGCCCGCTTCAACAAGCCGTTCGGCGTTGAACCGGCGTATCATCGCATCAACTTCCTTCATCGGCATTCCCGGCTTGATCTTTGAAAATGCATATTCCGATGTTGCATAGACGCAATCGTAAAGCAATTTCTGTCTGTCCGTAAACTTTCCGCCGCAGGGCCACGCACGCGAAACATCGGTGATCATGTTGTCGTGCTGTGCGCCGACATCGTTCAAAATCAAGTCGCCTTCCTGTGCCCGTCCGGTATAGCTGTAATAATGAATGCAGAAATTATTTTTCCCCGCCGAAATAATCGACGGAAACCCCGCACCCTCCGGCCCGAACTGCCCGAGTGCATGATCGAAATCCGCTTTGTATTGATATTCAAACTTTCCCGGATAAGAATTTCGCATCATTGCAAGTATGCCTGCGCGGGTTTTCTCCTCTGCACGGCGCAGTGCTTCAATTTCGCAGGGCTGTTTAATCAAGCGCAGCAAACCCGTCAACTCAGCCGCATTTTTTATTTGCAGATACGCAAAATCTCGCTGAACGGTGTGAAGCAGTCTATGCGACGGACGATCCGGCTGGTTTCCGTCAAACCGATAAAGGTCAAGGTACAGCTTTGCATATTCCCCGCTTGCCGCAAGGCGCGAAAAATCATCTTCGAACCGATTCAAAAAACGAATATCCTCAATTCCTGATTTTTCCGCCGCTTCATGCGGTTTCGCGCGAACTCCCGTCCAACGCTCCGCCTGTGCATCCGGCGGCAGCAGATAAAGCCGTTCCGAAACTTGTCCGTTCACCGCTTTTGCGGCAAGCAGCACGGCAGACTTGCATTTTAAACCGGTAAGATACACAAAATTTCTGTCCGCAAAAAACGGATAGTATTCATCGCCCGTCTTCCAAAGTTCTTCGCCCGCAAATATGGCGGCAAGACTTCCTGTTTCCATCATATCATAAAATCTTTTCCGATTTCCGATGTAATAAATTCTGTCCATTGAAGTTTCTCCTTGTGTTTTTATCCGCGGAAGCCGATGTTCCTTTTGTCCGAAAAATTGCGATTTCGGAAACTGCGGTTACCCCGCAGGGATATTCTAAATCCGTAATATACGGTTGTCAAGAGGCTGCGTCGAAACGGGGTTCGTTTAAAAGCCCCTTTCATTTGCACATATGCCCCGCCCCCTTGAAAATCCCCTGTGTGTGCTGTATAATATTATTGAATTTAAATCACATTGCATGTGACTCGAATTCAATTCAAACACGGAGGAACAAAAAATGTTTTGCCCAAATTGCGGAAACCACATCCTCGATGCAAACGCATCGTTCTGCCCCAACTGCGGTGCTCAGTTGAACAGCTTCACCCAAGGCAATGATCAAAGTTCTGCTCAGCAGGATTTTCAGCAGAATTCACAGCAGAATTTTCAGCAGGACTCGCAGCAGGATTTTCAGCAGAATTCGCAGCAGGATTTTCAGCAGGACTCGCAGCAGGACTCACAGCAGAATTCGCAGCAGGATTCGCAGCAGTCGTGGTACAATCAATTCAACTACACCCCGCCGCAGCAGGACTGCACGCCGTGTGCGCCTTCCGCAAATTATAACGGACTCAGCATTGCAGGCTTCTCGCTTTCCTGCGCTGCAATTATTTTTAACTTTCTTTTCGGCCTGCCCGGCATCGTGGGACTTATCCTGTCCATTGTCGGACTTTGTCAATGCAATAAACGTTCGGAAAAAGGACGCGGCCTTGCAATTGCGGGAATTGTAATCGGTGCAGTTCTGACCCTTCTTATGATTTTCGTGTACGCCGGTCTTATTCTTGCGTTTGACAACCCATGGAATTCCGGACCCCGCTATTATTGATTTCACGGTTTTCAACCGTCAAACATAAAAATCGGGAGTTCCTGTCAGATTGACAGCCTTCCGATGAAAACGCCGGTTTAAGCTTATTTTCGCGAAAAAGGATGAAGATTCAACCTTTTTTCGCAGTAAATCGAATCGTTTCGAAAAAAACAAATATAATTTCATTGCAGCCTGTGTTGATCAAGCCGTTTTTTCCGATTCGGTGATTCGACAGGTTTTGCGGGTCTGCAAACAAAGTTGAAGGGAGAGCCTCCGCTGTTCGGGGGCGAACAAAAAATGAACGCTTTTATTGCAATTATCCTGGGCCTTGTTCAGGGACTTTGCGAATTTCTTCCGATTTCAAGCAGCGGTCATCTCCTGCTGCTTCAAAAAATCTTCGGTATATCGGACGGCGGACTTTTCTTCACCGTCATGCTGCATCTCGGCACTTTGGCAGCGGTGCTTGTTGTTTACCGCAAACGTATCATTGAAATGCTGCTCCACCCGGTAAAGCAGGCAAAGTATTGGATCTGGATGATCGTTGCGACACTCGTAACTGCGGTTATGGCACTCGTATTTAAAGACATCATTGATGCGGCGAACGAAGGCAGTCTGCTCGGCTTCTGTTTCCTTTTCACGGCGGCGCTGCTTGTGCTCTGCGATTTTATACGTCAGAAAGTCGAATGCAAACTTACCGTTCCTTCAATGAAGTGGTATCATGCGGTGTTTATCGGTTTTGTTCAAGGCGTTGCCATCCTTCCCGGCATTTCAAGATCGGGTTCGACCATCACGGGCGCAACGCTTTGCAGCATGAAAAAAGAAGACGCTGCGGAGTTCAGTTTTCTGCTTTCGATTCCTGCAATTCTCGGCGGTGCGGTGCTTGAAATTCCCGGTGCGGTCAGCGCAGGCGCAGCAAACATAAACTGGCTTTCGGTCGTGCTCGGCGTTGCCGCTGCCGCCGTTTCGGGCTATTTTGCGGTGCGTTTCATGATAAAACTCATCACAAAGCATTCACTCTGGGGTTTTGCGATTTACACGGCGATTCTCGGAGCTTTCATCGTGCTTGATCAAAATATTCTGCACCTTATCGCTTGGTAAGTCTGCGGCGCAAACGCTTCATTTTTTACAGAAAGGCAGCAAAAAATGGATTGCACACAAACTGAGGAAAACATTCGCACGCTGTCCGCTGCAATTGCCCGGCTTGCAATTTTTCGAAACGAACTGCTCACTCGTCCACTCGGAAAACTTTCCGAGCTTCTTCGCTTTGCCGATATCGGCAACGTGCAAAACGCTGCGGACGCACTTTCCGCTTTGACTTCGGAGCTTGTTTGCTGCGGCGCACGCAGAGTAAGCGGCAATATCTGGCACGATTACATTCTTGATACGGTGCTGCTGACCGACAACGTGTTTTCATGTGCCGCCGCTTCCGGAAAGGCGGACGATGCCGTCATTCACGCAATGCAGCTTGAGCTTTCCGCTCTGAAAACTCTTTCGGAAGCGGACGAAAACGTTTTGCATTCCATAGTTCGCAATTGCACGGAACAAAAGCAAAAAAAGAATTCAAAGGATGCCGCCTCCGTGATTGCCTCCGCTGCGTGGGGCGGCGCCCCCGTTGCACCCATGCCCCGTGAATTCAAACCCAAACAGCCGCCTGCAAAAACCGAATTCCCGCCGCCCGTGTGGCAATACGGTGAGTTCGGCATTCGCGACAGTTATTATGCGGACGTTGCTCTTGAAGGCATGTATCGGCGTTTTCTCGAGTCTGATGATTGGTCCGAGCTTGTGAACGACCTTTGGAATTTTCACTCTTCGTACGGAAGCGGAATCTTCCTCAAATACCGAAACTTCATCTTTGACGGTGCGCTGAAACCGCTTCACGAGCTGCGGGCGGGCGATTTTGTTCCGCTGATGGACGCGGAATACCGTATACTGTTGAACAATGCGATTGCATTTATGCGGGACGAAAGCGCACATCCGATGCTTCTTTGCGGTCAGCAGGGAATGGGCAAAACGACCATGATGCTTGAGCTGACGGACGAATTGCCCCAGCTCCGCCTTGTTTACACACTCAACGGCAGCCTGAATTGCATTGATTTGCTTGCAAAATTGCGTTGTCAGCCGCTTAAATTCATGCTCCTCTGCGATGAGCTGCGGGAGGATACATGCGAAACGGTGACAGAACCTTTGCTGCCGATGAATGTTTTGCTTGCGGCCTGTTCAAAATCACCCGTGCTCCCGAGTCTTTTTGAAGTAGTCGTTGATCTGCCCGTTTTGCAGCTTAACGAATTCGTTCGTATTGTAACGGCTTTGCTTGCTGCCGAAAACGTTGACGCAGCGCCCGAAATAATCCGAAGCGCATGCGTTGATTACCAGGTGGATACAAGATGTGAATTCAACGTGGCAGCCGCAGTTCGCGTGAAGGAGCTGCTCCTGTCATAAAAGCCGAAGCCTTTGCGCATAACGCATTTTTTTGCTGCATAAAATTATTGACGAAAAAGATAAAACGCATTGCCCCTGTTTGCGGCAATGCGTTTTGTTTTAAAAGCCGTTATCAAATTCAGTCAATGCGCTTCTTTCCCCAGAAAAACAGCGCAACGGTTCCGGGACCCGTATGGCTTCCGATGGTTGTTCCGATCGACGTTATCAGCACCTTGCCGTTAAGCTTCGGGAAAGTCGCTTCAACAAGATCCGCAACCGCACGTGCATCGTCATAGCAAGCTGAATTGCAAATGAAGCACTTTTCGGAATAATCAAGTCCGTTCTCCGCATTCTCGACCATTTTTTGAACGATTTCGTTTATTGCGCGCTTTTTCGTGCGTATCTTGGCGCGCGGAGTGAGCCTGCCCAAATCATCGCAGTTCAGCAGCGGGCAAATATGCAGAATCGAGCCGATAAATCCGGCAGATTTCGAAATTCTTCCCCCGCGCACATAATATGTCAAGTCGGTTGAGAAGAACCAATGATGCATGTTAAGCTTGTGTTCCTCCACCCAGTCATGAAGCGCGTCTATATTCATGCCGGAATCGCGAAGCTCCGCCATCTTATCGATTATAAGTCCGTACCCCGATGATGCACCGAGAGAATCGACGATATAAAGCTTTCTTTCGGGATATTTTTCGCGCAAAACCTGTGCTGCCGCGCATGCGGAATTAAACGAACCCGAAATTCCGGAGGACAGAGTAACATGCAGAACATCCTTTCCTTCTGCAAGGAAGGGTTCAAAAAATTGCAAATACTGATCCATGTTCACCTGCGAAGTGGACGTCATTGCGCCTTCCGCCATGCGGCGGTAAAACTCATCGAACGGGATGCTCTGCCCGAGATCATCCGGATACGTAACTCCGTCAATCGTGTAGTTGAAGCAAACATAGGAAACTTTGAGCTGTTCGAATCGTTCCTTGGGAAGGTCTGCAGTTGAACAGCAAGTGAGGACAAATTCGTTCATGACATTAAGAACCGTTGACTTACGGAGTCCCGCAAGTCCCTTTCATATTTCATAATTCGATACACAAAAAACACCTGATTTGCAGTCGGCACATACCGACCGCAAAAAGATGCAGTCTGTTTTATGAAATTCCCCCACACATTCATCAGCGCGTATCGAACCCGCGCGCTGCATGTGCAGGTCAATAATATAAAAATTTTATTAAAAAGTCAACCGCTGTTCAACAAATCAAATAAATATATAATACGCGGGCGCATTTCCTGTCAACACCTATTTTCTGCCGAACGATTACATAAAAATACCCCCTGCGCATTCGGCAAGGGGGCATCGGCTGATATGAACTTTGAATCGGTATGCTGTTTGAAGTGTTTATTAAACTTGCTGTGGATTAACTGTCGGTTAAGTGTTATAATGCATATGAAGCTGTTTAGCTCGGGTTCTGCTTTCAGCAAAGCTGAATCCGTTAATTGCCGCTCGCAGACGATGAATGAAGTTGAACATGCGGGTTGGGAACACAAGGAGAGAAACAAACATGAGGAAACGCAATTTCTTTTCATTCATCGGCTGCTTTGCGGCCGTCATTTCCGCGCTGTGCTGTGCAACGGCATTTGCGGAAGGAGCAAGCTCCGCCAAAACGACAAGTTTCGGGACGCTTGTGCTTATCTGCGCCGGCATTGCGCTGCTCGGTATCGTTGCAGGCATCATTTTAAGGCGACGCTGATAAAAGTTCTGTTCGAAACGGATTATTCATCCTCTGTATCGCTTGTATCGCTTGTATCGCTTGAAAAATGTGCCGAAAGCCTCGACAGGATGTCTGCCGTACTGTCGTTCGTGCTGCCCGATTCTTCGGTGTCGTCGTCCGCGCTGTCTCTCAGGTCATTTTCACACATGCTGCAAGCTTTTTCGGGGTCAATGTCCGAATACAGCACCTTCAGCAAGCCGTCGCCGTACCTGTCAAGCATCATTGCCGGCACATATATGCTGCGGCGAATAACATCGGCGCAAGGGGCTTCTCCGCCGCACGGAACGAAGGTTTTGTAGCGAATTTCGCCGTCGTGCATATCCATTTCGAAGTTGCCGAAAACAAGTCCGTAGTTCGCTCGTGTCAGGAACTCTGCCGTGCGCTTCATTGTTGCGGCATCGCCTTTATCCGGGCCCAGAGGTGAAAAAACGTAGATAAGATAGTCTTTCTCGCGCACATCAACAATGTACCGAACCGATTTGAGCTTGCAGCTCAGGCCGATGTTGAAAATGAACCTGCCGCATTCGCTGTCAAAGCTGAATTTCCAGTCATCTTCTTTAAGAAAGGTGTTGATGCTGTCCGCAATTGCTGTTGAATAAGCTTGTCCTGTTCTTGCCATTTTAGTTTTCTCCTTTCGGTTTCTGTGTTTTTAGTGAGTTTTCAGTTCTGCTCACTCTTCATTTACTTTATCGGGCTTTTTTGTTTTTTCCCCACGGTTTTCAATGATATATTTTCATCGCCCGCGGGAAGAAAACCTGCTTATCCGTTCGGGAGTGTTTCAAACGCTCATGCGCTGTACGCTTCGGCGTCAGCCGCCCGCGCATCAAACGCATGTGCATTCGTTTTTCCCTTACACTTTATTTATCGGGAAAAATTGCTTTTTCCCGGCAGCAACGGCTAATATATTTTCAATATCCGCTGCACCGCTTTTACGACCAGTCCCATGCATCGGTGTCTCCGCTCAGTTCGGGCGGCTTCAATACATCCCCGATTCGCCTGCGCTTTTTTTCTTTCTTCGGTTTTGGCGGCGCAGAGCGCAGCTGCGTCCCCAATTTTATCGGATAATCAAAAATCAGCGGAACATCTTCCGCAAGATACGGGCAGCATCTGCCGTGGAAGATAATGGTTTCGTTTTTTTGCAGCCTTTGCAGACGTGATGTTGAAATCAACGGTCTTCCGTACTCGTTGTTCCCCGCAAGTCTGCTGATATACGTCAAAAAATCCATTTCCCGCGTGTGAAGATAGATCATGTTTCCGCAGTTGTCGAGAATGGCGCGGCTCACGTTTTCGCCGTACTTTTCAACAAGCTGTCCGTACGACTGAATGACCATGTGCAGCCGAATATTGCGGCTCCTTGCCGCCGTGATCATCGGAACAATATCGCCGAGCGCGGGCAGGTTGCAAAACTCCTCAAGGATTATGTTCGTCCTTCGCGGCAGTGACCCGCCGTGCCTTTCCGCAGTTTCAAGCAAGGTTGTGTAACACTGGCTGATAAAGAGTGTCGCCAAAAAATGAAAGGTTGTTTTTTCATCCGGGATGACGACAAAAACCGCCGTTTTTGCCTCCCCGATCCGTTCAATATCAAATGACGTATCATTCAGCATCTCAGTCAGTGCAGGTGCGGACTTGAACACGCGCACAAGCTGATCAAAGGTTGACCTTATGCAGGACTTTGTGTTCTCCGCCGTCATACCCAAATAACCCGCAAGGTTTTGGTAGATCTCGCCGTCCGTCGGCAGATTTCGGAAGCATTTATCAAGCGTTCCGTCGGCAAGCTTTTCATATCGCCATTTCAGCAGATTCTTCATGTTCAACTTTTCGCCCAATGCAAGAAGCAGCAGGCATATGCCCAGAGCAAGCTGCCCTGCGGACTCGTTCCAATAAGGATCCTTTGTATCGACTCTTCGAAAGAAAATGTCGTTCAGCATATCATTAAGCTGCAAAACGGCCTTTTGCTGCCCCTCTTCCCCGCTTTTGTGCGCCCTCTCTATAACCCCCATCGGGTTCCATGTGTCGGGCGAACGCTGCGGATCCCTCATGTTGATGATAACTGTTTTATAGCCCTTCGCGGAAAGAAAACTTTCGGATTTCCGCGCAAGTTCGCCCTTCGGGTCAACAATAACCATTGATTCATCCGCCGCCGCACAGGAATAAATGAGAGGAAGCACGAATCGCAGCGTCTTCATTGAACCCGTATCCCCGACTATCAGCGAATGCGAATCACTCGGATCCGTATAAACCGTGTCGCCGTCGCGCAGCAGCACCGGCCCGCCCTTGGACTTTGCAGCCGCATCATGCAATGCGAACGGCGCAAGATCCTGCTTCATCTCTTCGCAAGTCGCCATCCTTGAATCCTGATACTTCAATCCATCACTCAGCATATTTTGTTCCTCCTTATTCCTTTGCAGAAAATCCGATGCGGCCTCGCCTTTCACACGTCCTTTTTTGAGGCATTATATCCAAATCGCCCGCTTCAATAACAGGGTTGGCGTTCTTGACTTGTTTGTTCAGCTTTATTTGCTGCACCGTTCGAAGAACAACCTGATCAAGCGGCAAAACGGAAACATCGGCATTTTCAAGTGTTTTTTTAAGCTCTTTTGAAGCGGCATCCGAAACGGTCATTCCGACTTCCTTCGCCGTTTTGAAGAAAAGATTTATGCACTGCCCTATTTCCGCCGTTTTCATGCGTATATCGATCCAAATCGTGCTTCCGTTCAAAGCTCTCCTCATATCGTCAATCGATGCCGACTCCTTTTCCGCTTCAATAATGACAATGTACGAAATGCATTTATGCATTCCGATATAGCCCGGCAGGCATGAGAACGCATCGTTGATGCCTTTCTTTGCCCATTCCTCCGAAAGTTCAATTATCACAACACCTTTGAACTCGCTGTAAAAGTCCGCCGCTGTGTTCATGCTCTCGTCAAGCCGTGCAAGGAATTTTTCCGAACCTGCCATATCCGAAAAATAGGGCATTTTGATTGAAAAATACTTAACGATTCCGCGAAAAAACATGTTTTCGCATCTTTTCAGCGTCTCTGCGGTTTTAACTGCCTCGGTTTCCAGTGCAAACACGGATGAACCGTGAATGAAAAAAGAGGGCGGCTGCTGCGTTGTTTCCACTGCGCATTTAACGGCTGCATTGATTTCTTTCGTGTCCATGGTTGTATCTCCTTATTTTTTCTTTCACTTGTGTTATCGTGAAATGACCCGATTATCCCGCGCTTTTGCCGTTTTCCGTTAAATATATTATCGTGTTCAATTTAAACAGGTTTCGCTTTCTGTTTCATTCTTCGTTTTCCGTTCCCTCTTGCCGATATTGGTATCGTATGGTACAATTGACATATATTCTTCATCCGCCCGTCTGCGCGTTTGGCTGCTGCAATTTACGGACGAAAGAGGAATCCGTCCGCATATTGAACCGACCGCAAAACGGATTAAATCGAACAGAAAGGAGCGCACCGTATGCAGTCAGCACCCACTCCCCACGCTGTTTCCCCCTGCGATTTGCGGACTGTTTTCCGAACGACAGCCGCCGATTACGGATTTTTACAGGTGTTTTTTACAAAGCCGCGCAAATTTGACCTCGGCCGCAATCGGTTCAATCTTATCGCCGATGCTCCGACAGCATATCCATGGGCAAACAGCATTGCGGTGCTTGTGTACCCCTATGCGCCGTTTATGGCTGACGAACGTATACCTGCATACTACATTGCATCCAACCGCGCTTATCACAGCGCAAAAAAACTGGCGGAAGCCCTGACCGCTGCGGGAATTCACGTCGAAAAAACCGATATTCCCGTCAAAATGCAGCTTGAAGCGGAAGGCATCGGCATTAAATGCCGCAACTCATTGATTGCACTGCCCGAATTCGGAACACGGATCGTTCTTCTTACGTTTGCGGTTCGGGAAATTCCGCCCGAAACACTTTCCGAATTGCTGACCGTCCTTCCCTCGTTGAACACTCGGCAAAGCGAATGCGGCAATTGCTCCCTCTGCATGAAAGCGTGCCCCACCGGTGCAATATCCGAAAACGGATTGACGACCGAACGCTGTATGCGGCTGCAAATGGAAACCGCGCAGCATCCGGACAGCGTTCGCGCCATGCAGAAAACTTTTATCGGATGTGAAATTTGCCAATATGCCTGCCCGCGCAACGCGAAAATTCCGTCCGCCGATACGGAGAGTTTTCGTGCGGCAAACGGTGACGAAATCAATTTGAACGATGTTTTTAATCTCAAACGGCTCATCACCGGCGACGCTGCGCAGGCACGAAGCCTTGTCGGGCGGAATTTTACCGGCAACGGAAAGCTGACCGCAGAAGCAATTGCCTTTGCCGCAAATGATTCTGAACTCTTTTTGTCTTTGCGCAATGAGATATTTGCGGCAGCCGACTCGCCTTTCGAGGCCGTGCGCGATGCCGTGCGTTATGCCGCAGCAGTCGAAAAAAAGCGCAGTTCGCATTTTTGATGCCGTCCTGCACAATTTGGGATTGGTTTTGAACAATTTGAGTTTGGGTACAATCCAATAAAAACTGAGGAACTTACATGAAAAAAATAAAAAAAGATACGAATCACCGAAACATTGTCCCCGCAGGTGGGTTTGTGAAAAAAATCGGACGACGCGGCATATTGATTGCGGCAGGCGCAATTCTTCTTGCCGCCGGGCTTATCGTCTGCCTGTCTTTAAAAAAAGAGTCGAACCCCGTCCCGCCCGAGCCCCCTGCTGTGCCCGCCTCCGAAACACCTTCGGCGACGCCCGAAACACCCGCACCTCTTCCCGTGCCGAGCGAGCTTCCGTCCGTACCGTGCGGTGCAGTCGCGGCAGGAGACGGCCTTTCTTTCGGGCTGTCCTCCGTCGGGCTCATGTCATATATCGGCTGCAATAACGGACAGGCTTATTGCTATGATTGGCGCGATGTCAAGGCAATTGCCGCCGCGTCTGCCTTTACCGTCGGACTGACTAAAGAGGGCCGATTGCTCTGTTCCGGAAGTGATGCGCTTCGACAGGAATCGGCAAAGCTTAACGGCATAACCGCCGTTTGCTGCAGCAGCGAAATTGTGTATGCACTTTCCGATGACGGAAGAGTCATTGCCATCGGTGCGCGAACCGAATCCGCAGCGGCATCCGATGCCGAAGCTCAGCTCTACAGCGAAATGCTCAACACCGGTGATTTGAATAATATCCGCCTTATCGCAGCGGGCAGCGATTTTTTCATTGCAGTTGAAGCAAGCGGAAAGATTCATTCCCGCGGCAATTCGCCCGAGCTTTCCGTCTTTTCGGGGCACAGCCTGACATCAATTGCCGCATGCGGCAGCAATCTTGCCGCGCGGACGGAGGGCGGGCTGTATCTTTGCGCAAGCAATGCGGCAAATGCCTCGACTTCGGTGCTTTTTGGTGCGGCGGACTGCAAATATGCCTTTGCGGGCAATAATTGTTTTGCCTACGTTGACTATGCGGGGCGACTGCATACGGATTGTGAACTTGCCGACACGGACGGAAGGCGCATATCCGAGGCCTTCACGGAAGATGATGCAAACGTTGTGGATTTTTCCTGTGCTTTCGGGCACGCACTCGTGCTGTCGGACGACGGCACTGTCCACGCATTCGGAAGCAACGACTTTTGCGAAGGTGAAACCGCTTCATGGCGGCTGCGCCCTTATCTTGCGGAGGGCGGTTTTGTACTCGGGCTTGCACCGGATGCAGATCCGTTAATTCGTACGGGTGATGAATATACGCTTGAAAACGGGGAACGCGGCACAGCGGTCATCCTCGGCGATATAAACATGGACGGGAGCATAACCGCCGCCGATGCTGATCTCCTCTCCGCTTACGTCAGCGGCAATGTTCAGCTCGATCCCGTTCAGCTTCAGGCGGCAAATATCCTGCGCGATGCCGCAAAGCCGAATTCCGTTGATGCGGCAGATGTCGAACAGCTTCGCTGTCATCTTTCGAATTACACCGTAATCGATCAATACGCAAAAAGTTTCCGCTATTCCGAACAGACCGCAAATGCGGAGCGAACAAATGCCGATACCGTCGGCTATATCAAACTTGAAGGCACGAATATTGACGCACCCTTGATGTTCGGTCCGAATTTTTATTATCATTATCATGATGCACGCGGCAACTCATCCTCGCGCGGATCGATTTATCTTTATTACGGCTATCCCTCGCAAAACATGGTGATTTCCGGCCATAATCTGCGCCGCGCGGGCATAATGCTGCATCAATTGCACAAGATTCAGAATGAGTACGCACCGACTTACGGTGAATTCAAAAACAGATTATGGACGCTGAACCTTTTCGGTGAAACGCATACTTGGGAAGTTTTTGCAATGTACGAAGAAAAGCCCGCTTCTGCCGAGCAATCTTCCCAGTACTATAACTGCAATTATCCGCAAACCATGGAGAGCATGACATCCGAACAGATTTCCGAATGGATAACTTATCAGCAGGCGCGGACCGAGCTTGATTATTCGGTTCATGTCACTCCGAACGATCGTTTTCTGACCGTTCTCACCTGCGCCGATCAGCATTGGGAATCCAACCTCGGCGGACGCATCTACTTTTTCCTGAGAATGGTTGACGGGCATTGATTTAAAACCCTTTTGCCGTTTTGCCCCTTCGGCATTTTTTTGCTCACGTCATCAATGCCGAAACGGAGCAGCATAGGTATAATAATCTGAATTTAAAAGAATCCGAACTTAAAAACCGTGCGGCTTGAGTCATTTCGCTGCCGCACGGTTTTCTTTTTATTGTTTTTCTTTCATCCCGCATCGAAAAAGTTCAACACGGTACCTTTGCCTTGTTATTTCGCAATCTTGTAGACCGTCAGCTGCGCATTGCGGTACACGACCCGAAGATTTGCATCGAACCATTCCGTATCAACCGCATAGCTTCCGCGCTCCCGTGTTCCCACAAGCACATAGTCAATATCGTATTCCGCCGCATACCGAAGCAGGCAAGTTTCGGGCTGTTCATACATGGGCTTTATAAGCTCTTTGCGCGGGCGATAGTTAACGCCGTGGTATTCAAGGAACGAGCCCGAGCCGCAGAAAATGTTGCGTCCCGTGAGCATTGCAACTGCATTATTATGGTTGCTTTCGGTCAGGAAGGTTGCATCCGCCGCAATGGGTTCGTCGGTATTTGTGTTTATCCATTCCGCAAGCTCAACCTGCGCCGCCGGCACAACCTCGTAACCGCTTTCAATGTATTGCAGGCTCCTCTTCCCGTCCGCATCCGCAGCGAATGCAATGTGATCGCCCGAGACATATTCGCGCACCAAAGTCAGGCTGCCGGAAAGCAGCATTGCAATAAGCATCATTGCAAGCAGCAAATAGCGACCGGCGGTTTTGCCGCGCAGCACGCGGCGTTTCCCGCGCTCCAGTCTTGTAACGGGCCGTGCAAATGTTGTTATGAGATAATTCGCAACTATGCCGCAGGTAAATGCGAACCAAACGAAAAGCAGCTTGTTGTTGTCGTACGGGTTGGGCTGGAAAATCAGCACTTCGCACAGCAGCCATATAACGAGTGTTCCGTAATAGAACAGTCTGTTCTGCTTTTTTTCGGAAAGCAGCGCAACAGGCATCAGAATGAAAATGAGTCCGAGATTCTTGATATAGAACCAAAGCCAGCTGTCACTGACATTGCACCAATTAAATCCCCAACGCAGGAACGAGTCGTTGTTCACGGACTGTTTAAACGTGAATCCGAAAAGCTGCGGTGCGGCAAGCACGACCGCAATCACGCCGAACAGAGCAAACCAACGCACATGCTTCACCTCATCGGAAGCGGGCTTCCTTCCGGCCTTTTTGCCGTTATAAACAATGAGCAGAATCGTTGCTGCAATCATAAACACCGGCAGCACGAAACCGAGCGCGGATGCTTTTTCCTGCAGCATTGATGAAATCGCAAGACCAACCGCCGATGCAATTCCGACTGCTGATACGTATTTGCGTTCGGTGACTTTGGACATTGGCATAAGCTCCGTCGCAAGCTCGGTTTCAAGGCCGTCATCGGATCCCTTCCGTTCACCTTTGGCGTTCTTTTTGGGCAGAGCAAGAGCCAGCATAACAACGGAAACAACAACAGTCAGCGTGCCCGCAATGATCGTGAACCTGTCATTCAACCCTTCGGTAACAACACGAATATTCATCATTCGCAATGCACCGACAATTGCCGAGCAAACGAACAGTCCGAGATTGCGGACAGCAAGCTTTTCGTGTTTTTCGGAAACACCGCTTATCAGCATTTTTCCGAGAGCGGCAACGAAAAGGAACGCGGAAATAATTCCGATCGCAAGAAAACTGTGCGTATGAACAAGCGGCATGCATCCCGCAATAATACCGAGCGGAACTATGCATTTGTATTCGCGCTGCATGACCGCCCTGTGCAAAAGCTGAAGTGCGGGGAAAAGCAGCGCCCAGCCAAACAAAGTTGCACGCTGCGGAATAAGCATATCAGCAATTGAATTGACCCAGCGAAGTCCCTCGGCAGGCAGATTGGTGGGTGTTTTGTAAAAACCTTCAAGCATTTCCTGCCAACGGTTTATGCCCTCGCCCGCAAGCAGCTGTTTGTTGTTGAAAAGGTAAGCGAACCCTAAGCCTCCGCCGATAAAGAAAAGATATGTCGCAAGCACGGAGACGCGTGTGTTTTTGAACCATTCATCAAAGAAACAATACACACCCAGCACAACAACAAGAAAAGCGTACAGTGCGGGAAGCATTGCCGCAATTCGAAGCGACGCTCCGAGTGTATAAAAAGTCGAACTGACACTGTCGCACAGGAAAGGATAGCCCAACGGGGTTCCCGGCAGAAGCGAATAATTCGGCGGGAACGTTTTTTGCACACTGATGCTTGTGATAAAGCTTAAATGCATACACAAATCGCCGAAAGTGCATTGCCCGACATGCAGCGAACCGTCCGATGCATTTGTTATCGTGTGATTCGCATGAAGTATCCAGCCGACTGCAACCAACGGCACTATCGTGACCAGCAGCGGAACAAGGTCGCGCTTTGAAGCGGCTTTATACTTGATTTTGCCGTTTTTTTGCTTTTTAACGGCAAAGAATGTTGATACGCCCGCAATGACCACCGCTGCGGCAAGCGCAAGAATCTGCGCAGCAAGTGTGAAATCGAGAATAAACGCAAACAACACCGGAAGCCAAAGAAGCATTACAAGTCCGAAAGTTAATCCGAACAGAATCCTCTTCAGCGGGCGATCCGATGCAAAAATCGGACGTGCAGTGAGTATGCCGCAGCCTGCAAACGCAAGGATGTACAGCACGGAAATGATGTTTCCCATTAACATACCTTCCTTTGTATAATGATTTTTCCATCTGAGGGAATTTCCCGCAGTTAAAGCGCAGCCGAATCAAATTCTTACGCTTTCGGAAACATGCCGGACAAAAACTGCAGCAGTGAGCGGCGGCCGGATCCGCATATTTTTATCTCAGCTGCGTTTTTTACCGGTATTTGACTTGATTATACCATAAATTGCCGCATTTGAACAGTGAAAAAGCATATTGAGCTTTAAGTCGGAACTTGCAGATTTATCTTGAGCTCGACAGATAAAAGTCGGCTTTCTCCCGCTGCGACTGATTTCCCGGGAAATATTCCTAACGTTGATTCGGACGTTATTTCCCGTGAAATACTTTCCGACGGCTGCTTCATGTCTGAAATTTTCAATCCGTGTTTTATTTGGTTCGTTAAATATATCTTCATTTCAAGCTTCTTCGGGGTTGCATTTTCTTGATTGCTTTGGTATAATAAGCAACGCAATCAAGTTTGGCCGGTTCGTCTAGTGGCCTAGGACACCGCCCTCTCACGGCGGCAGCAGGGGTTCGACTCCCCTACCGGTCACCAGCGCAGTGAATTCAGTTCGCTGCGCTTTTTTCATTTTTCATTTCCCGTTCATCTCCTCCGTTTCCTTTCAGGCAATAATCAAAAGGCCTGCCTTGCGGCAAGCCTTGATAATCCGTATATTTCGTATCGCAGTTGAAATCCGATTAGAATTCCATCAGGAAACATGTTTCGCTGAATAGCTGAGTCCGTCGTTTTGGTACAAATGCGAAAGAGTTGCCTCAGCCTCCGTAAAGCAAACCTCGGTTCCCTCGCAGTAAAGGGCATTCACTCCGCGCTTTGCAGTCGAAAGCACCGCTTCGGTGTCAAAAGAATCCGACGAATACAATCCGTAGGCCGCAAGCGCAATTTCCGCACAACCGAGTTCGTCCGAATACATCAGCAGATCACTTTTTGACGCCTTGCAAAGTCCGTCCTTAGGATCAACAAACGGATTGCGGACTTCACCGTTCGAATAGGTGTAAAAATGCATCGTGTCCATATCGGAATTTTCATAATTCCTGAAATAAACAGCATTGCGCGCCGTCTTAAAATCCATCTGCGCCGCAGGGATTCCGCGTCCGTCGGCCTCGTCATAAAAATTCATTGACAGGGCCATGCCCGCTCCGCCGAGATGCCGCGTATAACCGTCATACGTCGTTATTGTTCCGTGAATATAGCTGTTTTCGGCCAAATGTTCTGCAATGTAATCAACGATAAATGCATTTTTCAGCCAGAAGAAATCCAGATATTCTCCGATATCGTTTTTAGATGCAAAGTCGGCGTATTCGTCCGAAACATTGAGTCGAAGTTTATTCTCACCCAGGAGCTCAATGTCGATTGCATCGGGATTATTTACATACGTCAGCGTTTCATCAACAAACCCGCGTACTTCCGAATTAAGCATCGGGTCAAATTCCTCGGCCTCACTGTCGTTTTCGCAGGAGAAGAGCCCTTTGTATTCCGTATAAACGGGCGCAAGATACGGATATCTGCTGCCGTTATCTCGAATCAGCTCAAATGCCGAATACAATGCGGGATCAACCGTCACAACCTCGTTCGGGTGTTTATTCAAATAAGCGAGGTTTGCTGCCGGTGCATCATCCGCGCCGAAATATTCCTCGTCTGATTGAAATATGCGGTAGGCCTCGCTGCACAAATTTGAATACATTTCCGCCAATTGTTTATATTCAGTCGTTGTGGAAATATCGTCGCGCAGGCCTATATCATACTGAAGCAGCAGTTCATCGGTGCAGTTATCCTCACCGGTAACAGCCGCTTTGATCGTTGTCCATCCGCTCGGCCTTGTAACAAGCCGGTACACCGCATATGACATCGCAACAACCGCAAACAGGATGCAAATCACGAAACACACAATTCGCAACGCGGTATGTTTGTCCGACACTTCAATGCGTTGTACCGGCTTTGGCCTCGGAAGACTTTTTTCTTTTGCTGTTCGCCTCATACTGAATTCAGTCCGCCGTCCTTTTTGAAAGTCCGATTACAGGATAGAAATTATCAGCATAAGTCCGAACAGGACAATAATTGCTGCCGTTGTGATAAGGCCGGCAATCGCGCCCTTCTTGCACTTCTTGTAATTGCGGATATAGTTGTGCTTTTTGAAAATCGCACCCGCAATCAAGCCGGGAATGGCAAGGAAGAAGGAAAGGAACGCAAGCCAGAAGCTGCCGGTATCGTGCAGCGGGGTATCAAGGATCGAACCCTCGATTTTTTTCTCTTCAAGCTGCTTTTCGGCAGTTTTTGCATCCGCAGGAGCATTAACGCCGGCAATGGTAACGCTCTTGAGGGGAGTTCCCTCCTCACGGAGACGCTTATACTCTTCGATTTCTTTCTTATTGCCGAAAACGAAGTGGCCATGGCCGATATCGGTAAGCTCGGGCTTATCCTCGCTGTAATCATGCTGTGAAGGATCATAGCTGAACAGCACTTTGTGCTTCTCAAGATTCGGATCCGGAATCGGGATCGCGGAAATCAGAGAGCGGGTGTAGGGATGCATCGGGAAGTCAAACAGTTCTTCTGCGGTTGCAACTTCAACGATGTCGCCCTTGTAGATAACGCCGATACGATCGGAGATAAAGCGAACGATCGAAAGGTCATGAGCGATGAACAGATAGGTCGTTCCGCGCTCACGCTGGAACTTTTTGAGCAGGTTCAGAACCTGTGCACGGATGGAAACGTCCAGTGCGGAGATAGGTTCGTCTGCAACAACAAGCTCGGGATCCATGACCATTGCCCTTGCAAGACCGATTCTCTGACGCTGTCCGCCGGAGAACTCATGCGGATAGCGGGTCAAATGCTCGGGGAGCAGACCGACTTCCTGAATGATATTCTCGACCTTGCGTACACGATCCGCCTCATTTTCAAAGAGGTGGAAGTTATAGAGGCCTTCGGAGATGATGTAGTCAACGGTTGCGCGCTCGTTCTGAGATGCGGCGGGATCCTGGAAAACCATCTGGATGTTGCGGATAACTTCGCGGTCCAGTGAATGGGGAATCTTGCCGGAGATGCGAACGCCCTTGTAATAAATTTCACCGGCGGCGCAGGGGTTGACACGAATTACGGCACGGCCGATCGTGGTTTTACCGGAACCGGACTCGCCGACGAGAGAGAACGTTTCACCCTTGTAAATGTCGAAAGAAGCGTTTTTGACTGCACGCACGGCATTGTCGCCTTTGCCGAAGGTGATGTCAACATTTTTCAACGAAAGGAGAACTTCCTTGCCGCTTGCATCAACAGGAGCTTTTTCGGGCAGATGGGAAACCCTACCCTCTTTTGCGGTAATTTTTTCTTTATGTTCCACAGTTCTACCCTCCCATTAAATATTGAACGCTTTAATCATCTTGTCGTGGATGTTGTCAATCGCGGCAGGCTTGTCGATCTTGGGCGCTCTGGGATCAAGCAGCCAAGTCTTTGCATAGTGAGTTTCCGTGATCTTGAACATCGGCGGAGCTTTGACGACATCGATTTTCAAACAATAAGGATTTCTCGGTGCGAAGGGATCGCCCGCAATCTTATTGTAGAGAGAAGGCGGCGTACCGGTGATTGAGAACAGCTCGGTGTCGCGCTGTGCAAGCTGCGGCAATGAGGAGAGCAGTGCCCATGTGTACGGATGACGCGGGTCATAGAAGACCTCTTCGGTCGTGCCGACTTCAACAATCTGTCCTGCATAAAGAACTGCAACGCGGTCGGCAACATTTGCAACAACACCGAGGTCATGCGTGATGAAAACGATCGTGTAATTGAATTCTTTCTGCAAATCTTTGATGAGCTTGAGAATCTGTGCCTGAATGGTAACGTCAAGCGCAGTGGTGGGCTCGTCGCAGATGAGGATCTTCGGCTGGCAGGAAAGCGCAATTGCGATAACAATACGCTGACGCATACCGCCGGAGTACTGGAAGGGATAATCGTCGTAACGGTTTTCAGCATTGGGGATGCCGACCTTACGCATCATCTCGATTGCACGCGCACGTGCTTCAACCTCGGAGCAGTCCTGATGCTTCATAATGATGGAGGAAATCTGCTTGCCGATGGTGATGATCGGGTTGAGCGATGTCATAGGATCCTGGAAAACGGTTGCGATTCTTCTGCCGCGGATACGGGTCCAGTCCTTTGCATATTTAAGCTTTGCAAGGTTGATAACGCAGGTACCGTGGATGCGTTCTTCGTTCTCGTCAAGGAACCTGACGCGGAAAGCGACATCATCGAATACATCGGTTCTTGTTGCGTCATCGTTAAGGTCGAGACCGTTTTTCATTGCGTTGCGAACAACCTTTACAAGGTCGTTTATCGCCTTGATGCGTTTTGCAACATTGTATCTGCCGACGGACAGATAAATTTCTTTTGCGATAATCTCGTTGCGCGCAATTTTGTCTGCGGAAACGGGCTGAGCACATGCCTCTCTGTACTGAGCGGTAAGCTGAGCCATTTCGGTCTTGAACTGGGTGTTGTACGCAACATCGTTGTTCATTGCCTGCTTATGTGCGGCAATGGTCTTTTTGCGCTCATCTTCAAGCTGCTTCAGTTCCTCGTCCATTTTTTTGATGCTGTGAGAAAGCTCCTTAAGGCGATCTTTCTCCTTGGACGGGTCAATTGTGAGCTTGAGGTTATAAGTCTCGGCTCTGCGGAATCTCAGATCCTCAATGCGGGTATCGAGCTGTTCAGCCTCTGCCTCGCTGAGGCTGGACCTGCGGATCCTGTCCTGCTTAAGCTCATTGATGCGGCGGTAGATTGCGGCACCGTTTTCATAGCGGGATGCTGCATTCAGCTTTGCATGAATGGACTTAATGCGCGCCTTAACCTCGGGGGTGTTGGGAACTGTTGTTTCGGCAAGTTCGGGATCGTTGAAAACGATGGAACCGTTGCTGACATAGCCGTTATCATCGAGCATACCTGCGAAGGTTTTCGTGAATACGGATTTACCCGCAGCGGATTCGCCGACGATTGCGATCGATTCGTTTTCGTAAATATCCAGAGAGATGCCGCGGATAGCTGTCAGAATTCTGCCGCGAACGCGGAATTCGACTTCAAGATCCTTAACGGATAACAATACTTTCTTTTCTTCCATAGCGGTGTCCTCTTATCTGTGCGTTCTCGGGTCGGATGCATCGCCCAGGTTCTGACCGACAACATACAGGATAATCGTGATAATGGATGCCAACAGAACGGGGCTCCAGAACTCGACTTCCCAACCCGGGGTGACCATCGCGCTCTGTGCAGCTTGGATCAGCTTACCAAGGGACATCTCGGAAAGACCCATGCCGAGGTAGGACAGGAAGACTTCATAAGAGATGTAAGAAGGAATCTCGGTAGCTGCAATTGTAACGATGACGGAGGTCATAAACGGAAGGATGTTTTTCATTGCAATGCGAACGGTGGAAGTACCGAGGCACTTCGATGCAAGGTTATATTCGCGGTCGCGGATGATGACAACCTGCGTTCTGATGAAGTATGCGATACCTATCCAGCCTGTGATCGTCATTGCGAAAACCATGGACCAGAAGCTCGCGGTGAACAACATAACAAGAACGGAAATCAGCAAAATGTACGGAACATTGCCGATAATGTTGTAGACAACCATCATGACGGCATCGACTTTTTTGGAGAAACCCCAAAGTGCGCCGATGGTGACGCCGACAGTCATGTTGATAAGTGCGCAGACAAATGCAAGGGAGAGGGAAATCTCCGCACCGTGCCAAATCGCATCAAAGGTGGACTGGCCGGCACCGCCGGTACCGAGAATGGTATGCAGGCTGAAGCCCCATTTGTCGATCGCCTTTGCGGGACTCAAGTGCTTTGCGGTTGAGTCGAGCAGGTTTGCGTATGCATCATATCCGGAGAAAATCGGATAGATGTAGGAAAAGATAATGATGAACGCCAGAATGGCAAGAACAACGATGTTTATCTTTTTCTTGAAGAACACACGGAAAACCGAATGCCAATAGGAGTAACGCGGCGCGGTAATCTTTTCGGAGTCGATGTTGCTGTCACAGCGGGAAAACAACTCTTCCTCTTTCATACCGAGATCGCTGACATTTACCAATTCAGAAGCCATTTCTATTACCTCGCTTTCTGTACGAAGGAGATTCTCGGGTCAACGAGCGTCATGAGGAGGTCGCCCAGAATGATGGCAACAATCGACAGCAGCGCGTAGAACAGAGTCAAACCGACAATAACATTGTTATCGTACATGTTGATAGCCATGGTGAGCAGGTTACCTGCGCCGGGAACAACGTAAACGCGTTCGGTGATGATCGCGCCGACAAGTGCGAACAGAACCGTGCCCGGGATACCGTGAATGATGGGGATTGCAGCATTCTTGAAGATATGCTTGCTGAAAATCTCACTCTCGGAAAGACCGCCTGAACGAGCGAACTTGACGTAGTCGGAGTTCATCTGGTCGATCATGTAGCGGCGCAGCCACTTCATCAGGTTACCGATGGAGGGAAGTGCGAGGGAGATAATGGGCAAAACATACATCAGCCATGTACCTTTATCAAGGTCGAAGGTTGTGGGCATACCGATGAGTCGGCCGAGAGCCTTAACCATGAAGATGTACGCAAGGGAGGGAACGGCGAGACTGAAAATGATATAAATCGTGCCGATCTTGTCGCCCAGCTTGTCTTTTTTGCGTGCCATGGAGATGCCTGCGGGAATACCGATGAGGTATGCAAGAAGACTGGACAGAATACCGAGGATGAACGAGAAGCCAACCTTGGAATAAGTCTTGTTGACAGTCCGAACGTTTGTGTAGTCATCGGTGAAACGCGCTGCGGTAACAGGGGAAGCATCCTTCGAACCTGCCGCATAAGTCGCTGTGTGAAGATCGTCCGCACTTTCCTCAACGAAACCGGTGGGGAAGGTCATCGGCCTCTTAACGAATGAACCCTGGGATTTGGTCATCGTTGTGAACACGTCGACGCCCTGGTTAACAGAAAAGGAAGTACCGAGGGAAATGGTCAGAAGGTTCTGATGAACATAAGGGAATTTGTTGTTGAAATAGAGCAGGTACTTGTGAGTTGTACCGTTGCCCATGATAGCCGGGGAGAAAACTTTCTTTTCGGAACCGACGGGGTTATAGACGGGATCATAGAAAGTGAATGTCAATCCGCGATCGGCATCGGCAACGCCGCTTGCCTTGTGGATATTATCAATAGTGAAAATGCTCCCGAAGTATTTAAGCACGCGAGAAATGAGGGGGACGTCACGATGCGCAAAAAGCTGAGGTGAACCGCCCTCGGCAAGACCGCGTCCGCTGGGTTTAAGAACGGCATTAAGTCGCACGACTTTATAGCCTTTGCCCTCATAGTATTCGGTGAATTTTTTGATGTAAGCTTGAGTTTCTTCAGAATCTTTTTCGGCAGTTCTGCCGAGTTTAACGGCGGTCTTTGCGGTTTCTTTATCAACCTCGCCGTTCTTTACCAAGCTGTTTACATAGTCAGCATAGGTAACATAATCAAGATAGCCGTATTCTCTCCATTTGCGGTACTTATAGGCTTCTCGAGCATTATTTGTCTGATGACTGTACACGGAGTCCTTTGCAAAAATAAGGTTACGATCAAGCAAAGAGAAAATCATGATCATAACGATTATCGTTGCAGCACATGCCGAAAGCACACCGGTCAGCAATCGCTTTAATAGATATTTCGTCATATTCAGCCCCTACTCCTTATAAAGATTACAACGGGGGAAGATACGAGGTCTTCCCCCATTGTCCGTTAGTGTTCTATAAAGCTAAGCTATTGTGCGAATGCGGTATTAGAAGAGACCGAGGCACTTAGCCATGTAACCTGCGCCGTCACCGAGCATGGTGTCGAGGTAGGTTGCGGGATCACCGTAGTCAGGACCCCAACCGGATACGTCGTACAGGGTGTAGTTAGCATCCTTGCCGGATTCGGTGTAGTAACCTGCATAGTACCACTCCTTAGCATCTGCACAGGAAACGAGGTTGACAACAACGCAGCCCTGGAGAGCTTCTTCAACAGACTGCTTGAGGGTCTGAGCGCGGTTGGTGTAGACGTCGGCACCGGAATAGTAGGGCAGATCCATAACGATGGGGTTATCCTTGGAGATCTCAACGCCGAATTCTTTGAGCTCGGTGATTGCCTGCTGAAGCTCTTCGTAAGCGTTAGCAGGATTGTGCCAACCTGCGAAACCGTCGCTGGTCTGGTTTTCTGCATCCCATACCTTGATCTTAACGCCGTCAGCGTCGATCTGAGCCTGCATGATCTCACCGTAGTAGGTGCCCTTTGCAAAAGTCTTGGATTCGCCGTTGATTTCGATGGTTACATCTTCTTCAAGAGCGACGAAGTTGCCGGGGGTGTAGGAGTTACGTACGGAGTTGAGCTTGAGCTCTTCGCCGACAACCTGTCCGTTGTAGGTAGCGATGTCAAGACCCATGCCGATTGCGCGGCGGAAGTGAACGTTGAGCATTGCAGCGTCGGTTCTCTTCTTCTGATCGTCGGTCATAGTGGAAACAGCCTTGGTTGTATCGTTGACGTTTGCATACGCATTACGGTTAAGGTTGAGGAACAGAACGAAGGAAGTAGCATCGGTATCGGAAACGGTGCAGTACTTCTCGAAGTTGCCGTCTGCCTTGCAGGCTTCGAGGGAAGCGGAAGAGAGACCGCAGCCGTCAAGAGTGCCTGCCTTGGTGTCTTCGTATGCCTTGGTGGGATCCTGACCGTCGTTGAACTTCCAGGTGAGGGTCTTGATGGTGATGTTGTCCTTGTTCCAGTAGGTGGGGTTCGCCTGGAAAACGATGGTGTTTTCGGCGGTGTGGTTGGTTACGGTGTAAGGACCGCAGTAAGCGATGTCGTTAACAGTCTGACCGTACTTCATGGTGCCTGCGTCAACAGCTGCCTTGTAGTCGTCCTTGCCGAATACGCCGCCCTTGGACTCAAAGTAGGTACGGCTCATGGGAGCGAATACGTTGTAGCCAAGCATGGTGATGAAGTAGCTGGTGGGCTGGCAGAGGGTGTAAACAACGGTGTACTCATCGGTTGCTTTAACGCCTACTTCTGCAAAATCGGTAACGTCGCCGGTGTTGTATTCGAGAGCGTTAACGATGATGTTTTCAACGAGGTATTCGAGACCGCCGCCTGCATCGAGCATATGCTGCATACCTGCAACAAAGTCGTCTGCCTTAACGTCTGCAACTTCACGACCCTGTGCGTCAACCCACTTTGCACCCTGACGGATGTGGAAGGTGTAGGTTTTGCCGTCTTCGGAAACTTCCCAGGACTCTGCGAGAGCGGGCTTGATTTCGTTCTCGTTATCGTATTCTACGAGACCGTCGTAGGTGTTAACGATAGCTTCGGAGTCTGCGGAACGGGAGGTTGCGAAAGCGTCCCAGGTCTGGGGGTCGCTGACGTAACCCATGTTGTAGGTGTCCTTAAGGGTGTAGCCCTTTTCTTTCAGGTAATCGGTTGCCTTCTGGGAGTAGGTGCCGGTTCCGCGAACCTCATTCCACATTGCCTTGAGGTGAGTCTGATCCTCTGCGGAGATGAGCTCGGTGGTTACGAGAACATTGTGGAAACGGTCGGAGTCATTGCCCCAGAGAACGGTGGAAGCGGAACGCTTTGCAACACGGCTCATGCCGTAGTTGCCGCCGTTGGTGGTGCCGGGGATGAGAACAGCAGCTTCAAGAAGCTTTGCCTCAGCCTGTGCCATAAGAGCATAACGCTTGGAAACGTTTTGCTCTTCTTTTGCAGCCTGGTAAAGGGTGTTGAATGCGCCGAGCTGTGCATCATAGATAGCAGCAGACATTGCATTGTAGTCGCCGGTGGGGAGCGGAGTGGTGGGAACCGCGGTTGCGGGAACCTCGGACTCTGCCGGCTTGTTGGTGTTGTTGGGTGCGGGTGTGGTCTTGTCATCGCCGTTGTTCTTGCAGCCTACAAAGCCGAGAACCATGACGAGTGCGAGAAGAGCACACAGTACTCTTTTTAGGTTTTTCATCGGATGTCGTCCTTCCTAAATTTTTTTATTTTCACGCACAAGGCGCAAAAACCGAATTAAATGATGCAGATACGTGCGCCGCAATTAAGAACCCCGTGATTCGGGGTAGTATATGCCCGTGCACTTTAGTCTGACGCATTTATTATATCATCTTAACCGCCTTATCGCAAGTGTTTTTCTAAAACTTTTTTTATTCCTGCTTTTTTCAAAAAAACCTTTATCGGCTTAATTTTTCAGGAATATATCTTTCTTTTTTGATATTATATGCACAACATTTTTTCGTCTTTTTTCAAAAAAGTTCGTTTGCTGCACCTCCGAACGGTTTCGCGGCGGAGCGATTCCCGCCCGGTTTTCGTCAATACTGTAATTTTGTGTCATTAATACGGTATTGCACCGAACGGCGGTGTATGCTAAAGCGGAGGTACCGTGCCGCTCATGCCGTCAATCAGAAAGAGCCCCATCCGTGCGGATCGGGCTCTTCGTTCTGCGCACCTCCGTCATGCGGAGTGCGCTCCGTATTTATGTTTATCTTTTGTTTTTATAATACATGCGCTGGAAGCACTTTACGATCTCAACAATTACGATTGTTGACAATGCAAGTGCGAACGCGATAACGAATTCATCAAAGCCGAAGTCCGTTGCAAGGCTGAACACTTCCGCTATCGGATCGATGAAAACAACCGCACTCGTGAGCAGCAGCGCAAGCGCAAACGAGCCCCAAAGCCACATGTTCTGTCCCTTTTTGGCAAATATGCTGCCGTGTTGGGTACGCATGTTGAAGCTGTGGAAAATCTCCGCAAGATTCATCGTTAAAAACGCCATGGTCATGCCGTGCGGACTTGCCGCGCTGCCGATAACGTTCCATGTGCCGAGGTCACGGAAATGCCCGATGCAGTATGCCGCAACGGTTATTGCAGCCAGCATAACGCCCTGATAGGCAACTTCAAACCCCATGCCGTTTGCGAATATGCCTTCTTTCGGATTGCGGGGAGGACGCCGCATAATGTCATCATCCTCACGTTCCATTGCAAGCGAAAGCGCAGGGAAGCAGTCCGTGATAAGGTTTATCCAAAGCAGATGCACGGGTTCAAGTATCGTGAAGCCCAAAAGCGTTGCCGTAAAGATGCTCAGCACCTCACTAGCATTGGAAGCAAGCAGGAACTGAATCGCCTTGCGGATGTTGTCGTAAATGCGCCTGCCCTCTTCAACGGCGGAAACGATGGTTGCAAAATTGTCGTCCGCAAGCACCATATCGGCAACATTTTTTGTAACATCCGTGCCCGTGATGCCCATGCCCACGCCGATATCGGCTGTTTTGATGGAAGCTGCATCGTTCACGCCGTCGCCGGTCATTGCGGTAACTTTGCCTCTGCGCTGCCATGCCTTGACAATGCGCACCTTGTGTTCGGGCTGCACGCGGGCATACACCGAATACTTGTCAATATTATTGTAAAGCTCATCATCGGACATTTCGTTCAGCTCCGCGCCCGTCAGCGATTCGGAGGCATCGGAAATGATTCCGAGCTGTTTTGCAATTGCAACCGCCGTATCACGGTGGTCGCCGGTTATCATGATGGGACGGATTCCCGCCTCGCGGCATTCTTTGACGGCCGCTATCGCTTCCGGGCGAACCGGGTCTATCATGCCGGTAATTCCGATGTATGTAAGATTTTGCTCGAGATACTCCGGCGTTGTGATCGCGGGCTTTTCGTCCCATGTCCGCATTGCCGCAGCGAGTGCACGCAGTGCATCATCCGCCATGGATTTGTTCTCCGCAAGTATTTCGCGGCGCAGCGCATCCGTCATCGGCACGACTTTGCTGCCGTCGAAATAACCCGTGCAGCGTTTGAGCAATTCATCCGGCGCACCCTTTGTAAATTGGATTATTTCCCCGTTATGGTTGTGAACGGTGGTCATAAGCTTTCTCATGCTGTCGAACGGAGCTTCCGCAATGCGGGGGTATTCCGCCTTCAAAGCAGGTTTTTTCAACCCGAGCGCGGTTGCAAAATTCACAAGCGCACATTCCGTCGGTTCGCCGACCGCCTTCTCCGTTTCGTCGGGTTCCGCATCGGAACAGAGCGACATCGCCGTTGCAAGCAGCTTTTCGTCACGGCCCGCGGTGCGCACAACCGTCATTCGGTTCTGGGTCAGCGTGCCTGTTTTGTCGGAGCAGATAACCTGCGCACAGCCGAGAGTTTCAACGGCTGTAAGCTTCCTTATGACGGCATTGCGCCTGCTCATTTTCGTAACGCCGATCGAAAGCGAAATTGTAACAACGGTTGCAAGCCCTTCCGGAATTGCGGCAACCGCAAGGCTGACCGCAACCATGAATGTGTTCAGAACAAGTTCGGGCGTGATGCCGCTTTTTGCCGTCAAAAGGCTGAAGCCGAACATAAAGATGCATATGCCGATGACAATATACGTCAAAATCCGGCTGAGCTGGCCGAGTTTAATCTGCAAAGGCGTTTGTCCGCTCTCCGCTTTTGTGAGTGCATCCGCGATCTTGCCCATTTCGGTATCCATGCCCGTTGCGGTGATAACGGCATAGCCCCTGCCGTACACGATGGTTGAACCCATATAGACCATGTTCACGCGATCTCCGAGCGGGCATTCTTTGCCGGTCAGATCCTCAATGGTTTCAACCTGTTTGTTGACGGGAACGCTTTCTCCCGTCAATGCGGCTTCCTCCGCCTGCAGGCTTGCGCATTCGATAACCCTCGCATCCGCCGGCACCGCGTCGCCCGCCTCAAGCAGCACAACATCTCCGACAACAAGTTCTTCGCTCTTGACAAGGCGAACCATGCCCCCGCGCAGAACCCTGCTTGTTGCCGAGGACATCGCCTGCAATGCCTCGATCGCTTTTTCCGCTTTGCTCTCCTGATAAACACCGAGGACAGCGTTCAGCAAAACGACCGCAATAATTATTATCGTGTCCGAAAAGCTTTCCTTTTCAACAACCGCAACAATGCCGGAAACAATTGCCGCCGCGATAAGAATTATTATCATCGGGTCCTTGAGCTGATTGAAAAAACGCGAAAGCAGGGATTCCTTCTTTGCTTCTTTCAGCTTGTTTCTGCCGTTCCGTTCAAGCCTTGCTGCCGCTTCCGCATCGGAAAGCCCCTGCCCGCACGAGTCGAGTGACTGCAAAACGCGCTCTTTGTCTTCGTAGTAGTACCTCATTATTTGTTTCAATTCCCTTTCCACACCGTTCGCCTGTTTTGTTATTCTGCCTTTTTTATACGGCGTTCAACCGTCTGCAAAGCGAAAAACCTTTGAGTTACGCAAATCCATAAAAAACAGACTCCCTGCCGCACACGAAAACAAACCTGTGGTCTTTCGGTGCTGCATGAGTCTTGCTTGTTATGTGACGTTAAACGAAATATTCATGTCAGCCGAAGCCTTTGAAATTCCCGTCATCGGGGTAACGCCCGCACCAAACGCGGCTGCACTTCTGTGCGCTGCGTCAGTGTTGTTGATGCGTGCCGCGGAACCTGCGTCCCGTGAAACTACTCCCTCATTCGCTGATTGCAGTATTCGGTTCTGATTAAATATTTTATCATGTCAATGCATTGCAGTCAAGCCGCATACATGAAATATACAGTCCGGCCGTCCTCTGATATTCTCGGAACAATCGGGTGGCATTAGCACCGTCCGCATTCTCATGCTTTGTTCCGCATTCGAAATTCGGAGTTGTTTACCGTTTGCCGTTCCGTTCGGCATTTTGCACCCTGTATACGTTGATATCGGCATCCGAAAGCTCGTCCGCCATTCTGAAAAGATAAATATGCCAACCGGATTTTGCAAGGTAATAATACGGCTGCACGAACAGCACCCGCGCAATGCCGAAAGTCAACAGCCCCAAAAGATGCCAGTACCAGAAGCTCAAATCGAACAAAAACAGATCCCATTTATAGCCTTTGGTCAAACGGGCGGAAAACTCCATTGCGTCCTTCGGCGTGAGCTCGGGATTTTCCACCAGCAGGTACGGCGTGAGCCAATATTCGTAATGCTTTATGATTCCCGGAACGATGAAAAGCAGCGACCAGAGAAAAACGCGAATATTCACCATCATCATTCCGCTGAAGTTATGCCAATATCTCCGAAATCCGAACCTGATAAAGTCTAACGGCCTTATCTCTTCGGCCCAAAAAATCTGATACAGACTGTCCTGTGCACCCACTCTCATATTCTGTTGAACAAATATGCTTATCGGCAGCACTATGAGCATGTTTCGAAGAATTATCCGCAGCGAAAAGCACAGCAGAGGAATCGACAGCCCCGCAAACCCGCAGCGGCGTATCGTTGAAGAAATGATGCCGACCGCCCAATGGCTGCCCAGAAATTTGTGAACCATCCACGGGATCAGGTTCATCATGCAGGCAAAAGTCACGCTGAAAATATACTCCCTTCCCATCGCTTCCCTGGCCATCTTCTTCAATTCCCGCCGCACGCCGGCGATTTTATCCCATTTCATTTGCGCACTCCTTTCGGTTTTCCGCAGAAACAGCTTCCGAAGCACCGTCGATGTTTTTCAGCTGCATTCGGGAACGCTCCGGGCAATTCGCTTTCGGTAAAAAAGTTGAATTTACGGTGTTTTTTCGCCGAAACAGCCTTCAATCGGAGTCTTCTTGAATTCATTATACCTTATTCCGCAGCAGAATTCAAATACCGAATATAATAAACATTCTCCCCTCGGCGGTTCGCACTTAAAAATGTTTTTCCCGGAAAGCACCGTTTAAATACGGCTTTCCGGGAATAACAGTTTTTCGGCTCTTTTTACAAAATCAGCATCATTCGGAGCATTTCGAATCGTGCAGGCATCCTCATCCGAAAATGCAGTTCAGCACCGCAAGCAGCCCGATTCCCGCCGCCGTCGGTATGACCGCCGCCGCCGCAGTCCAGCCGATACTCCCCGTTTCCTTCTTTATCGTCAGCAGTGTTGTGCTGCACGGCGAGTGCATCAAAGTGAACAGCACGGCGGAAACAGCCGTCATCGCCGTCCAACCGTTGCCCGAAAGAACTTCCGAAAGGGCGGCATATGAGCTTATTTCCGTAAGGCAGCTCCCCGATGTGTATGCCATCAGCATTATCGGAATCACAAGCTCATTTGCGGGCAGCCCCAAAACGAATGCCGCAAGTATCACCCCGTCCAGCCCGATAAGCCTTGCCGCGGGATCAAGCCATGAGCAAAACCACGAAAGCAGCGTTTCCCCGCCCGCGCTGATATTTGCAAGCGCATACACCGCAAGTCCCCACGGAGCCGCAACGGCTGCCGCGCGCCCGAGAACATGCAGTGTTCTGTCCAGCACGCTCCGCACAATGACCTGCCCTATTCGCGGCACGCGGTAAGGCGGCAGTTCAAGCGTAAATGCGGAGCTTTCGCCGCGAAGCAGGGTTTTCGAAAGGATGAACGACACCGCAAGCGTTGCCGCAGCCGAAAAAACAACAACAAGCGCAAGCACACCCGCCGCCGTGAGCGAACCTGCTGCGGATCCGCCGCTGTTGCCTGCAAGAAAAAGCGAAATCAACGCGATAAGCATCGGAAACCTTCCGTTGCAGGGCACAAACGAATTCGTCAGGATCGCAATCAACCTTTCCCTTTTTCCCGAAATGATTCTGCACCCGACAACACCCGCCGCATTGCAGCCGAAGCCCATGCACATTGTCAAAGCCTGTTTGCCGCAGGCATTGCAGCGCGCAAACCCCTTATCAAGGTTAAACGCAATCCGCGGAAGCACTCCGAGATCCTCCAACAGCGTGAAAAGCGGGAAAAAAATCGCCATCGGCGGCAGCATGACCGCCACGACCCATGCCGTTGTGCGATACATGCCCGAAAGCAGCGCGTCGGTTATCATATTCGGCATTCGAATTGCGTCGAACAGCTTCCGCAGCAGAGCTTCAAGCGCAAACAGCCCGCGCGACAACAGTTCCGAAGGGTAGTTTGCCCCGCGTATCGTAAGATAAAACACGCCGAAAAGCATCAGCAGCATCACCGGCAATGCGGTAAATTTTCCCGTCAGTATTTTATCTATGCGCCGTGTCGTCCGCCGTACATCGCCGACCTCGCCGCATTCGACGCAGTGTTTGCAGGCTTTGCAGCCGCATTTCATGCAGCCCGCGCATTTTTTTCGACCCCGGCACTCTCTCCCGCGGCTTTCGGGCGGCACAACCGTCACAACTCCGCAGCAAAGTTCACGACAGGCATCAAGAATGCTCTTTGAAACCGCATCCTCCTGCGATACCTCATCATCAAACGTTACGCTTTTCGGGTATTGAATGCGGTAAACATTTTCGGGCGGGTTTGCCATCACGCGTTTCACGGCTTCAAGCAATTCGCAAAGCCCCTCTCCGCTCCGAGCCGAGCAGAGCACGACCGGGACGCCCAGCCGCATTTCAAGCCGCTCCGCGTCAATATGTATTCCGCATTTTCGTGCTTCATCAATAAGGTTTATGCATATGACGACCTTTTCCGTGATTTCGATAATCTGAAGCGCAAGCGCAAGGCTCCGCTCAAGGCAGGTTGCGTCAAGCACAACCGCCGCCGCATCCGGTTTCTGCTCTGTAAGGAAATCCCGTGCAACCGCTTCCTCCTGCGAACGCGGGCTCAGTGAGTAACAGCCGGGAAGATCCACAAGCTGCCACGGCTCCTTTTTGCATTTGCCGCTGCAAAGTTCTATTGTTTTGCCCGCCCAATTCCCCGTATGCTGTTTCAATCCAGTAAGCGCATTGAACACGGTGCTTTTGCCGACATTCGGATTGCCCGCAAGCGCAATAACGGGAAGATTTGTTGCTTCAAACCCGCCTTGCGAGGCGCTGTGCCCGACCGATGACTTCGTAAGACCCATTTCATCACCCCTCTTCATTTTCCGCGCCGCTGTTGCGGCGGGCAGCGGAACACATATTGCAGGCTCCGTCCTCCGCACGAACCTTAATTTCCGCCGCATCCTTTCCCCGCAAAGCCGTCACGGTTCCGCGCACAAGATATGCGCGCGGATCTCCGGGAGGGCTTTTAAGCACGCATTCAACATGCTCCCCTGCCGAAAAGCCCAGATCCATCAGCCTTCTGCGCATGCCGCCGCCTGTGTTCAGTTCAAGGATGACCCCCGCCTGCCCCGGTTCAAGTTTATCCAATGTCGTTACAAACTCAGCAGTCGGCTCATTGTCTCCGTTATACTCTTTACCTCCGCTTTTCTTCCATCCCTTTCCACGCATCGGACCCAATACCCCCGTATGTTCGTTTGCTGTCATACTATGCGCACACTCTTTCCGCCGTGAAAGGAATTTCTCGATGCCGTTGTGAGCACGGACTCCTACAATTATTTCGGCCGCGACGAGACTTATCTTGACGAAAAGCTTCTTCCGTTTGTCAAGTGCGGCGGATATGTTTACATTGCAATTCCCGGCATGGTTCGGGATTGCCGCGACAGCCTTCCTTCCGAGCTGCTTCTCTCATGGACACCGGAACAGCTTGACTATATGCACGATGTATCGTATTGGACGGATATGGTTTCAAAATGCCGCGGCGCAAAAGTGCTGACCGTTGAACAAATGCAGAGCAACGAAGAAGTTTGGGCGGACTGGCTTTCACAGGATAACGAGTATGCTGTCGGTGACAGGCGTTCAATGGATGCCGGTGCGGGAAAATATCTCAATTTCATCAAAATAGTTTTGCAAAAAAAATGATTTCGCTTTTTGGGGAATTGTGCAAATAACTCTTTCGGGCATAAGCATAACGATTCAATTCGCTTATGCAGATTATGCATATTACTTCCGTGAAAAAAACACGGGCACACCGTTCGGTGCCCCCGTGTTCGTAATTATGCCGTTATTTTGATGTTATCGTAATGCTGTGCCGCATCCGTTTCTGCGGCGAACTCATTCTGCAAATTTACCGAGCGTTTTCTTTGTGGTTAAGGAATGCACCGTAAATGTACAGTCCGGGAACGATCAGCCCGATCACAAAGCTCAGCACGTTAAATTTGCCGCCGCCAATCACTTCAAGCACGCTGCTGATAACGGCAAGAGCGATAACAATGATACCCCATGTTATGCATTTCTTTGCATTTTCCGGCTTGTTGCAATGCTTAACACCGTTGATGCCTGCAATAAGCTGAATGATGCCGCCGACAAGCGTAGTTGCAAGACCCAGATAGAATGCAAAACCAAGTGTTGAAGCGCCGGCGAATTTTGCAATCAGTGCGCCGACGCCGCCGATGATAACACCGAAAAGAATCGAAAGCGCCGCTCCGATTATCATAAGAATGCCAGTAACCTTTAAAAACTTTTGACCTTTCATTTTTCTTCCTCCGAAATATTCTTTATTTACTGTTTTTACTTACCGTCCGCCGAGATCCGACGGAAAAATATCATACGCTGTGAGCTTGCTGCCGTCAGCGGAGAACGTGTACACATTGGGTTCGTCCCGCAGTTCGGGCATGATCGTTGATGAATATTGTCAACGACTGCTCACCGTTCTGAGCCGGTGGCTCATTCTGCATTTTTCATTTGCCCTTGCCGTCAAACTCTCATGTCACTTAGGTGTCGGCACCGAGATCGTCCTTCCGTTTACCGGCAGGAACGTCCTTCAATGTGCCGCGAACCGCAAAGGAGCCGGTGCAGCAAGGGCATGATTTGGTGCAGGGATTCTTCCGCTTCTTTTCATTCCCGTTCTCTCTTTCTTCTTTGATTTATGAATTTGTCCCTTTCGGGCAAAAACCGGTGTTTGCGCCTGCCGAAAAGTCGTAATGCGCCGTACCTCGGCAATGCTGAAAAAACTCTAAATGATTACACCCTTTCAAGAAGCAGCATATCCATGCAGTACATCAGGCTGCCGTCGGGCTGAACCTTGATTTCAAAATAGGGGTCGATCTCACTGCCCATTATTTCGCCCTCAATATCCTCAAAATAGTAGAATTTCCCATCGACTTCTTTCCACGGTTTGGATTCCGCAACAAAGTATCCGTCGCGAACCCTCTCGCCGTGCTTTGCTGCGTCTTCAAGTTCTTCCGCCGAAAAGCTTAAGAGCATATCCAGACTTCCTTCCGGAGTGAACTCGAAGATCGCATTCGCCATCGGCGCAAACTCTTCAAATATTTCTCCTTCGGGCATATTGTCCGGGGTGCACTGAATAACGCCGTCAAGTGTCGGAATATTGAGTTGTTTAACCTTCCATTTGCCGATAATGTCCATTTTATTCTCCTTTTCGAATAAGAATACCCTGCCGGATCGAAAAACAGCATTTTTCGGGTTTTATGCCCACGGATCGGCTTCCTTCGGAGTCCTTACGCCTGTAAGCAGATATTGTTCCCAAAGGAACCATTTGCCGTCGCTGCCCCTCTGGCGCAGTTTAATGGGTCGGGGTGAATCGGCACCGCCGCAGGGAATGAACAGTTTCATATACCCCTGTTCCTCAGCCGAAACATGATTGCTTTCGATTGTGACTTTGTAAGGTTGTGCCGGAGTGTAGTTGTTGTCCGGAGTTGAGCCTGCAAAATAGGTGAACGGGAGATAAGTCTTTCCGTCGCGGAACCTGTCATTAAGAAAAGAAATATCCTGACCGTTGAGCGGGCGCGGGCCGCGCAGCCAATTCAGCATTTCCGTTCCTGTGGACCTGTCCGCTGCATATGCGCAGAGCGCAAGCACTGTCAGGGCAGCCGTTGCGAACGGCGTGTCCAGCTTTGCCTCGGGCAGAGCCTGCATTTCGGCAAGGCTTTCGGGAAGAGCGGAGAAAGTGAATGTTTCCCTCTTCGTTCCGATTGTATTGCCTACGGAACGTGCCGCATCCTTCGCCGTCTTTTCCGCTACGTTTTTAAGTCTGTCAAAAATACTCATTTTTATCTGTTTCCTTTCAATAGAATTTCTTTTTCTCATGCAGTGCCGCCGCATCTCGCCGCATCCCTGTCCGATCCACCTGCCGCGCCGGTTAACCGGGCTGAAGCAGGGATGCGCCGAAATGCTTATGGAGGTCGGAACTGTTGAATCAGTTTAAACTTAACAATCTGCGTGCATTTTATTTAAAAGCTTCCGCCGCCCCCGCCGTGGGTGGAACCCGAGGAGGAGGTGTGCGTGCTGCTTCCGCCGTCCGAATCGCCGTTGTTTTTCGGCTTTGGAGAAACTGCAACCGTGCGGTAAAGGAACAAATCGCGGCTTACCGTGATATTCATGCTGCCCGGGCGAACATAGCTGTTTGCCTCCGCTTTGTATCGAACGGTCTTAAGTTTCGATTTCATAACACTGACGGCAATAAGTGCGATAACAAGACCTATGCCGAGTGAAATAGGGATATATTTGAACGAAAGGGGTTTTATCGGAAGGTTGGAAGTATCGTACGGTCTGTCTTTTTTTGCCTGATCGGTGAACCTGTCGCAGAGATCCGCAAACCCGAAAAATGTGCCTGCGTAATCTGCCGATTTCATCTTCTCTTTAAGCTCCTCACCGATGTATTGGATTCCCGCATCGGTAAACACGGTGATTCCGTATCCCCTTGTTGAAATATGCCACTTCCTGTCGCCCGTGCTGATAAGCAGCAGCACGCCGCTTCGATCCTCGCCGCGACCGAATCCGCAGTAGTCGAAAATGTCATCCGCACAAGCCTCCGCAGTTGAGCCGTTAAGGCTTTTCACCGTGCAGACAACATAGTCCATTCCGTACTTGCTGCTGAGCTCACCCAGTTTTTTCATAAGTTCGGCACGCTGTTCCGGTTCGATCATACCGGCACCGTCCAGAACGCATGTGAACTCATCCATTGATCTTATCTCTTCCGGAAGCCTTTCGAGCCCCTCAAGCCCCTCATCAACGGGAGTATCGTTGGGATAAATTTCAAAAACATAGCTTTCGGCAAGGTCGATATATGCCTTGATGCCGCCAAAATAGGTTTCGGGTCCGTTATATGCATCGCGCAGCGCATCTTCCTGTTCTTTCGTCAGCATGTTCTGCATATTGCCGCCGCACAGTATGTACCACGACGAATCCGGACCGATCGCAAAAAAGATTCTGTTCTCACCGTTTCCCATATTGGGATAGTTTGCCATGTAATCAACAATGCTGTCGCCCGCCGCTGCTTCATCCTCCGCCAGCAGGAACAAAATATCCGTTCCGCAGGTTTCCGATGCATGTTCCGCATATTCGTTGAGCTCCGCAAGCTCTTTCGCGGGTATTGAATCCGTCTCATCCGCAACATATACTCTGCCGCCGTACGCGCTCACGGGCACAAATGCCGTCAGGGCGATAATTGCGGCAATAAGAATCGCAATGATGCTTTTGGGGGAAAGAGTGTTCTTTTTCATTTTTGCGTTCCTCCTTACAGGATTCTGAGAAGCCGCAGCAGCCAGCATATGCCGTAAATAACGGCTCCGCAGCCGACGGTCAATCCGAGAGTCCACTTCGCTGCGGCGGATTTATCCACCGGCAGATCGCCGATGAATTTGCCCGTCTGCCCGTTCATCGCAAAGGTGTATCTTTGTCCGTTCCACGTTGTGTTCAAAAGCCAAACTGGATAAAGCGCATATTTTGCCTTGCCGTTATGCAGCTGAATGCTGCTTGCTTCCGTCCGCTTCGTTGTGTAGCCTTCAACGGTTGAAGCAAAAGCTTCCTCAACGGAACGTTTGACTCGCTCGTTTGCACGGTCGATGCTGTGATCCGCATCAACATCGTATTTATCCGCCAGATAACCCGCAAGGTATGCCGTTTGAAAATCCACCGCTTCCGAAAAATCGAAAGGCTCGATGGACTCCATAAGGTCATCCGCCATTTTTTCGGAACCGTCAACCGGAACATTCTCGAACCCGATGCTACCGCCGCGCTGAACCATGTAGTGACTCGTTTCGGTATAGTTGTTCTCGCTGTCCTCGTATGTATGAACAATCTCTGCGTGGTAGCGCACGTTTGCATCCGCATCCGCATCGAACAGCCAGAAGGGCACATAAATTCCCTTTATTTCATCAATGTGATTCTGATCGCGGAACAGCTTCGGCAAAAGGCGTTTGCCTTCAATATGCCGCATATAAGCTGCCTTTGCCGCCTTTTTGTCCAGCTTGAACGGAATCACATAATCCGGTTTGAGCATTCCGGAAAGTCTGCCCTTCATAATGACCGGATTATCGCAGAACGGGCATTTTGTTGCCGCCGTTGTCTCATCCGCAACTATTTCGCCGCCGCAGGAATTGCAGCTGTAATTGCAAAGGCCGTCCGCCTCGCCCTGCTGCCATTCACTTCCCGCATCGGTCTGCCATTCCATGTTGTCAGCCGAGTCGCCTTCCAGCTCCTCTTCATAGCCTTTTAATGTTTCAATTTCAAATTCCGTATCGCAATACGGGCATTTCAGTTTTTGCGCAGTGCTGTCGAAGGCGATCGCGCCTCCGCAGCACGGGCATTTATATTCCTGTAAATTCTGCATAAATCTCTCCCTGCAAAACCGTTGTGGAAAAATTTTTTTCGTTAAATCAGTTCCTTATTATTAAAACGATGCGAGCTTTCCGAATTCGGAAAGCTTTTCAAATCGCCGAAACATTTGCTTTCAGTTCGTCATGCGGTCGCATTTCACGGCCGGCAGCAAAGAATGCTGTCCGCATTCTCCGCCGCCGCACTGAAAGTTCAGTGTAAGGAGTCTCTTATTTTACTTAACGTCTTTTTCGTCGAACACGTCTCCGCATTCGGGGCAGAATTTCGGCGGGTGCGCAGGATCTGCGGGTTCCCAGCCGCATTTGTCGCAGCGGTACAGAGGTGCGTCCGCAGGCTTTTTTGCACCGCAGTTTGAACAGAATTTACCTTTGTTGACCTTTCCGCAGGTGCAGGTCCAGCCGTCCTGTGCAGGTTCGGGTTTCTTTGCGCCGCACTCCGGACAGAATTTGCCCGTTGCCACTGCGCCGCAGCTGCATTTCCAGCTTTCGCCGGCGGGCTTGGGTTCGGGTTTCTTTGCGCCGCACTCGGGGCAGAATTTGCCCGTTGCCGTTGCACCGCAGCTGCATTTCCAACCGTTCTGTGCGGGCTGCTGCATTTGCTGAGGCTGCTGCATCTGCTGCCCCATGTTGTAAAGGTTCTGTGCCGCGCCGAAACCGCCTTGGCCGCCCATGCCGACCATGCCCATGCCCATGAAGCCCGTCATTGCGCCGGCAGCGTTGCCCGCGGCGGTCTGCATTGCATCGGCGGTTGCGTTCGTCATCCTTCCCGCCATTGCAAAGGGGTTGGAGCCGATGTTCACCGCGTCCTCGATTTCGTTGATCTTCTTCATGTCCGCATCGGTCAGTGTGATGGGATTGAGCGCGATTTTCGCAACGGAAATGCCGCGGTTCTCGATCCATTCCTGTTTCAATGCGTCGTTCATTGCCGCCTTAAGCTCGTTTGCCTTTGCGGGAATCTGTGCCGGGCGCAGCTCCTGTTCGGCAAGCGCACCGAGCGCGGGCTGAAGCGCATCGACAAATTCGACCTTGAGCTGAGCGTCTATCTCATCGCGCGTGAACTCCGTTGCGACATTGCCGCAAAGCCTTGAGTAGAAGACCAACGGATCGGAAATAACATAGGTATAAACACCGTTGCAGCGAACCTGCACCGTTCTGCTCATGCCGATCCGCTTATTCACAACCTCAAACATGATGGGGTTGGCAGTGCCGAATTTGTTGTTCAGGATCTCCTTGGTGTTGAAGTAATAGACTCTCTGATCCTTGCCCGTATCGCCGCCGTAGGTAAAGCGTTTCCAAAGTGTTCTGAAGCTTTCCTTCAGGCTTTCTCCGAATTTTCCGCTGAATATACTGGGTTCGGAGGATGTATCGAAGGTGTATTCGCCCGGTTCGGCGCAAACTTCCACGATTTTGCCTTGGTCAACGATTATCATGCACTGTCCGTCCGCAACGGCAATGCCCGATCCGTTTGAAATGATGTTGTCGTTTCCTTTTGTGTTGGAAGAGCGTCCGGTTATCTGTTTCTGTCCCCTTCTCATAAGGACATCATTGGGAAGCGCATCACAATAGAAAAACTCTTTCCACTGGTCTGCCAGAGTTCCTCCCAACGCTCCGATTCCTGCCTTAATAAGTCCCATGGTTCTTGCTCCTTTCGATCGTTCGTCAAATCATTTATACTTTTCGGCTGCGCATTTTTTGTTTCAAATCCGGCGCTCCGGTTTTGCCCTTCAGTTTGCTTTATAAAACTGTTTCGGGCATTTAAACGCGCAATCGCATTTTATTATAACATTTTTTTCGGCTGATTTCCTGTCCCGTGCGGCCGCCGCATACTCTGTTTCAAATTTCTGTGCACGGCTTTACATCGTATCAATAAAAGCTGCAAGATATGCGGATGAAACCGAACCGTAAAGGAACCCGTCAATCAGTCCGTCTTTTTTTGCACGGCGCACCCTGTCCGCAGCGTTCTTTTCGTTGTTTTCGTCCACGGTGAGCACAATTTTGCACCTTCGGCAGATTTTTTTCAGCTCGCTTCGGGTTTTCATGCGGTCCTCAAACGTCCACGGCGTACAGCTTGTGACCTCTGCAATCAGCACGTCCGCACGCACATCTCCGCACAACTCGGCCGTTTTTTGCGGCAACTCGCTTTCAAAAACCTCGAAATCGGAGTCAAAATTCCGCAATGCCGCTGCAATTGCATCCGTAAATAATGCATTCTGCATATCAACAACTATTCGCCGCATGGCTCGCCTCCGTTTTTCTTTCGATTTTCGCCCGAGTTTTGTCCTCGCATCTGATAATGTTTTCGCTGCCGTCCGCCGCATATTACCCGCCGTTCGGCTTAGTCCCGCCGCAAACCCGCTCCGTGGGTTGGTGTGATTATACATTATTTGCCGCCGCTTCGCACTGTCCGAAAGTGCAATTTGCAAAAACATACGGAGTATTATCGAATTCACCGTATACGCAGCTTTTCGGCATTCCCGACCGACAAAAAAGCCGCATTCGCGAAAATGCAGCTTCTCGATGTTTTTTCGGTTGTTCCGATTGTTTATTGCAAGTCGCTCGAATCCTCCGGAATCCTCGGGATGATAAATTTTTTGTTCGTAACGGCAATTGCAAGGCGGGTTTTGTTCGCATAACCCGTTTTTGATAAGATGTTGGAAACATGGTATTTGACCGTGCGTTCCGAAATATTCAGCTGCTCCGCAACCTCCCCGTATTCAAGCCCGTCGCACACAAGCCTAAGCACATTTATTTCGCGCGCGGTCAGTTCCGTGCTGTCCGCAAGGCCAAGCCGAACCGTCGGCGTTGCATCCGGAAAAATCTTCTCCCCTGCCATGGTTCTGTCAATAATATCAATGAGTTTTTCACGGCTTATATCCTTGTACCAGAAACTGTCCGCACCCGCCGCTTTTGCCCTGTCCAAAAATCCGACTTCGGCCATTGATGTTACAATAATGATTTTGATATTCGGAAACTTTGCTTTAATCTCTGCCGCAGCCTCTATGCCGTCCCGATTGCCCGCCGTGCAGACATCCATCAATATCAAGTCAACAGGAATGCGGCAGCAGCGCGCAAGCGCAAGTCCGGCGTCGCTGATGCTGCCCGCAGATTCATATCGTCCGCTTTCCGCGATCATGCGCTCCATATTCTCCCGCGGCATTCTTTGATCCTCGACTATCAGTATTTTTTTCATTTTTCGAGCCCCTGTTTTCACCGTTTTTATCTTTTTTCTGTCATTCCTTCTCAATTTCCCCGTTTTTCGACGGCAGTTCAATCGACAGCACATACTGCGGCAGCGATTCGATTTTCATTTTTCCTCCGCAATCCGCAACATAACGCAAAAGGTTCAACAGCCCGCCTTTCGGCACAACAACGCCTTCCGGGGGCTTTCCGTTGTTCGTTATATATAACAATATGCTTTTGTTCTTCCGCACAATTTCCGCATGTATAAGCGTTGCATCCGCATGGCGAACACCGTTTGTGAGGCATTCACGTATTGCAATAAGGAAAACTTTCCGCAAATCCGTATCTTCCGGCAGTTCACCGAAAAGCTCAATGCGCATGCCTATCGCCTCTGCATCCTGCATGAGCTCCGCGAGTTCTCCTTTTTCGGAAACGGATTCATTATCGGATTTTATCATGCGCACGGCATTGCGGAACGCTTGCAGTGCTTTTGCGCCCTCCTCCACTGTCCGCGTTCCCAAAAGAGTCTGCCGAATCGCAATCAAGCCCGCGCCTATTCTGTCGTGCAGGCGGGTTTTTGCCGCAAGTATCTCGCTCTCCCTTGTCAATTCAAGCACATGCTCCGAAAGTTTTTTCAATTCGCGCGAAATAAGCTTCAACTGCTCCGTTTGCCGCCGAAGCTCAAGATTCTTCTCATACAAACCCGTAACGTTTGAAAACATTGCCTCAATATAGCGTCTTCCGTCGCTTGCGGCAATTTCCTTTCGTGAATACTTCCACACACTCCCGTCGGGAAACAGATAAGTCTGTCTTTCCCCGGAAAGGCGTATCACCCCGATTTGTCTGCTGTTCGTATTCCCTTCCGGGCAGTCCTCCAAAGCTGTGCAAATCTCCGCATACATCTGAAGATCTCTGCCCGCAAGCATTCGAAAAAGCCTGTACATTTGCAGATTGCAAAGCTTTACCGTGCCTTCCTCCGTAAACCAGCAAATTGCGGACGGCAGCGAATCTATCGCCTGCTTCACGGAATTCCTTCCGATAGTTTTTCCCGTTTGTTTGCGGAGCAGCAGTATCTCAAGCATTCCCGTAACCGCAGCGGTGCAAATGATTATCCACAGCAATCCTGTCAGCAAATCAATCGAACCATGCGTATCACCCTGCCTGTCGATTTTCGAAAAAACCACGTTCAGCAACACGAACAGAAGCAAAAAGGCGGTCGTGTTCAACGCTTGCAGCCATTTTTCCCTTCGCATTTGAAAGACGAGAACGGCGGCAGCAAGTGAAATAAGCACCGCTCCGAACAATGCGGCAGGCAGCAGCGAACGCCCGGCTGTCGAAATCGAACAGAAGATCTTCATTCTTTTGCTCCCTCCTTTCCCACTGCAAATGTGAACCGCCAAACGTCTTCTTCCGTTTTTCCACCGCTGTAAACTTTGGCATTCCCGCTCAGGTCGGCAGAGGTTTCAACCTCGATGCAGAATACTACCCTCTCTTCAACAGTGTGTGCTTTCAGCCAAACCGAACGCAGGTCATCCATTGCAGCTTCGATTATTTCTTCAAAAAAATCATAGGTGCTAATTGCGTCTTCCGTTCGTATCCGCACACGCACGGGTACGGACAGTGCGCATTCTGCACCGAAAAGTTCAATATTCGCAAACGATTCGTTAAGGCAAAGCCCGAGTTCGGCAGTATCGGTCACGTCGCTTTTCTCTCCGATGAACATCAGGTTGCCGCGTCTTTTTATATATGCACCGACGACCGCTGCCTTTGCAAGCAGCTTACGCCGTTCCTTCGGTTCCGCGGAATCTTCGTATTGCCCGAAAATATCATCCAGCAAATCTATGCCGCGCGCCGTTTGTTCCTGAAGCAGGTCGTACAGTCTGTTTTTTTCGCGCAGTGCATTGATTCTTAATTTTGTGTTATAATTTTCACGTTCAAGATTGTTACTCTCCGCAATCTCGGCACGGTTCGATTCAAGCTCCTCCAGCAATTCGTTAATCGCTGATATATCTTCCATCCAAAGCACATGTCCGCCCGGAATCCTGCTGCTCCGCAGCAAAAAGCCGTCTCCGGTGTCAACATCGCCCACCTCTGCAAGCCGCATCAGTTCGGCAGGCAGCTCGGGCGCATTTGCGGAAGCATAGCAAACATTGTATTTTTCATCCGCAATCTGAACACGCATGGTCGCTGCCGAAAACAGCGCACCGTAACCTGTATTTGTCGGGATCAACCCGCAGGCGATACATGTTTCAAGCAATGTCGCCACAAAAAGGCATTGTACCGCCGTCAGATCGCCTCCGACGACCTGCATCCAGCGTGTACCGTTTGCATACACTGCCGCATACACAACCGAACACGTCAGTATTATTGCAGGCAGGTATTTTCTTTTCGACGAAAACCTGCTTTTTGCAAGCAGCAGCACCAGTGCCGCAACCGCGCAGATAATTTCCCAGCCGGCAACAAACAGAAACCCGATCGAATACACTCCGTTTGCATCCGAACGCGGCTGCCCTTCGGGAAAACGAAAGATCCACTCGTGAAAATCGTTTGTGAGCACAAACAGCAGAAGGCACACCGTGGGAATGCAAAGCAGCAATGCCCTTCGGGGAAGCCTGTACTTCTCTGTTTTTCCGAGCGATAATGCAACAAAGAAGGACAGGAGCGGAATGAACAGCATCGGAAAATAGTAAAGATACCACAGATGTCTCTTTGCATCAATGTCCGTGACAAAAAAATATTTCATTGTGCGCACAATGAACCAAAATATCATCATTCCGACAATAGCCGTCAGGTACCGTTGAACCTGTGCCTGCATCACACGCTTTTTGATTGAAATTCCCCAAACAAAATAAAGCCCGATATAAAGCACGGAGCGTATCAAGCCCATTGTATCCGCAGCAATACCCGCCTTTGAGATTACCCGCGCCGCTATTGCACAGGCAACAACGACAGCAGTTATAAGATAACTCCTCTCTTCAGCATTAATATTAAGCCCGCGTTTCAATTCTCTTTCCCCGTTTCTTTTCACTTTTATGAAAAGCTCGATTCCTTGTCGTCCCGATAGCAGCGTTTCGCCTTCGTTCCGTCCGGCGCAGTATATTCAAAAGCACCGTTTTTGCAGCCTTTTTCCCAGTATCCTTCAAGCGTTCCGCCTTCAGCAAAGGTGTAAACGCCCCTGCCTTCGGGATAATGCAGGCCGTACCAGTCGCAGAGCAGTGTGTCCCCGTTTGGATAACGGCACAGCCAGCTGCCCTGCCGGCGGCAATTCTTTTTCGCTTCGAAAACGCGTTCAAGCCTCCGTCCGTCCGGAAACAGCACAACGGCATCGCAGTTCGAATCAAGGTTCCCGAACGCAAATGTCCCCTCCTCGCGTATGCCGCGATAATCAACGAGAACACCCTTTCCCCAATATCTGTCGTTCTGCCACTCGCCGCTGTAAACCATTTCGCCGTTTGCGCGATACAGCGTTCCGACCCCGCAGCGAACGCCGTGCCGCCATTCGCCTTCGTAACGTCCTCCGTTCTGAAAGTATTTTGTTCCGCGGCCGTGCGGCAGATTGTCTTCATCCTTTTCGCCGATATATGTCTCTACAATTTGCGTAAGGCGATCGAATTCGCGTTCAAGCACATCCCGCCTTTCCGCATTCATTTGCCAATAACGCGCCTGAGCACTCGGGCTGTCCGTTGAAAGTTCCCACGCCATGCTGTCGCAGTAGCCGCTGTGGTTAATCTGCCAAAGCACATCACGCACTTTTTTAAGCTTTTCACTGTCCGTAATGCAGTCACCGAACAAGTCCGCAAGCCTTTCCTCGTCCGTAATATCCGTTTTGACCGCATTTTTGACCGCGTTGCGATTCATCTCTTTTTCAGTTATATCCATTGCGCACCCCGTCATTTCAAAATGCATCGAATAATCAATGTGTCATATTCGCACACATCGCCGTTCTGTTTCTGTTTTTCAATCACAATCCGTTCGGAAGGTGACACATTATATTCCGTTTTATCAATTCTGAGACGTGCCGAATTCTCGCCGACGGCAAGAATTTCAAACACATCGGGACCCTTTCCGAAGCCGCCGCAGCCGAGGGTCGAGAAAGAAAATACGCCCTCCTCCGCTTCGATTTCCTTCTTCTGCACGTAGTCATCCGAAGCATCGGCCGCCCCAAGATTGCCGATGCGAAAAAGCTTCAGATACGGTTCCTTTCTTTTTTCAAAAAGCTGTGCGTTCGCTTTTATGTATTCAACATCAAGCACGCAGCCGACGGACATATCATCCGCACTTCCCCGCGCCGAAAGGTTCGGAAGATACTGTTCAAGCTCCCGCGCGGCAAAGCTTGCGGATTTTGCCGCAAAGCTTGTGAGCACGACTCGATAAAAATTGTGCAGATGCCTTTCGTTTTTAAAGCTGTCGTCAATGCCGTCGCTCCCCGCGAACACTGCCGCCGGCATCTCCCTGCCGAAATAATAACGAAATTCGCTGCCGGCATTGAAGTCGCAAATCGAAGTTGTGATATTCAAAAAGCATTTGTCATCCCACGGTATTGGTTCACACTCCTCGCCGTCCCTGCCGAAAACAACGCATTTGCCGTCCCCGATCTGCACTCCGAACCAGAAATCCTCCGCAGCAACAACACCTATAAGCGTTGCGCCGTAAGCGGACTGAATCTTTTCTCCCTTTTCGTAATATGCTCTTGCCTTGTCCGAAACAGCCGCAAGTTCCTCTCGGCGGAAAGGTTCGGCGGCGGCATCCTCCTCCGCAAGCGCATTCCAGCGCGCAATAACGCTGCGAATGAACCAGAGCATCTGCTCCTCTGTTTGTTTTTCTGTTTTGCAGGCATTGAGCGCATCCGCAAAATTTTTCGCTCTGTTTTGCAGAAAAGGCTGATTTTGGGCTGAGGCTTCATCGTTTTCCGCCGCATACGCATTTTCGCCGCTTTCCGCTTCACTCCCGCCGTATACGTCCTGTTCGGCGTTCTGATTTTTTGCTTCACCACTCTCCGCACCGTAAAATGCTTCTCTCACACATGCGCAGAACGCTTCCGCCGCAAACCTGCTGCCCCTGTCCGATCTGAAATAATCCGCTCCGCCGTGCCCGTCGGAAACGACCGCGAGCTTGTATTTTTCCGTTTCGACGCTCGCGGAAAAATCTTGGCACACCGTACCCTTTTTAATATGGGAAGCACCGATGCTTGTGAAATGAAAGCTTTGATACATCTGCCTTTACCATGCCCAGCTTTCCTGATCCGTGGACGAGACGGAGGTGTTTTCCATTTCCACCGCACCCGTTGTATCATTTTCAACGGCGGATTTGACCTTGTCGAGAACCTCGCTCTGTTTGCTGACTGCCCTGTCAACCCCGCCCTTGCCGACACCGCTGGACTGCGAACCTATCTGCGAAGCGGTTACGGAAACGAAACGAATCATTTTCACGAGTGCCTCAGGTGTGTGAACCGCAACAACGGCTTCCTTGCTGCCCGTAAACTCCGCAAGCACGTCGCGGTTTGCGTCCTCGCCGATTGCAACAGCAACCTTGATAGCCTTTTTGAACCAATTGTTTTCCTTGAGCCTTCCGAGCTCTTTTTTATATTCGTCAGTCGGTTCGCCGTCCGAAAGCAGGAAGATTGCAGGCGCAAACGAGCCCGCAACATCGCGCATAAACGCATTGCGGGACAGCTTTTCGTTCAGCATTTTGCACATTTCGCCGAAATCGGTAAGCCCGTCCGCATCGAGGTAGTTCCAGCAAAAGCTTTCCGCATCGATGGGTGCGGGGGTTATCCAGTGCGCACCGCTTGAAAAATCCAGCACGGCAATTTTAATTGCGGCATCGGCATTTTCTCCCGATATTTTGCGGATTTCGGGAATGACTTCCTCAATTGCGGAGTTCAAAGTTCCGATTTTGCTTCCGCCCATGCTGCCCGATGTGTCAACAACAAAGAACAGCGTCATCGTTCTGCGTGCAACTTCAACTGCATTTTCGTAAATGTTATTCATGTTTATTTCCTCCGATTAAGCTTATGTAATATTTACGTTTCAACCGTATTATTCCCGTTTTGTTCAGCCGCCGGCACTCAGCCTTCAACAACCGCCGTTCCGTTCGGGAAGTGGATCGTTTTTATCGCCGCAATGGGAGCTATCTGCCCCTTTTCGATCGTTTTGAATGCGCCGTCCGCCGTTTCAACATTCCAAGCAATATCGCCGAGGTTGCGCAACCCCCACATTGCGGGATTGTTCGGGTTCCGTGCGACCTCACCCACGACCTCCGAAAAATCATCACTGCTCTTATCGATATGGCAACGGTAAATCTTCATTCCCGGGAAGAGCGCAACGCCGTATTTGCGGTTATGGCAGTTCAAAACACGGGGTTTCGGTATGCGCTGGCCGCAGTTAATGCAGTTTGCGTCACCGGCAACATTGATGAAAGTCTGCCCGCCGCAGGGGCAGGTGATGACGGTTCCGCGCAGCCTTGTGAACGCAAGCTGCCAGTCGTTGTCCGTCATGCGCGGAGTTTTGCCCGCCATTGCCTCCTTTGTGAACGATTCAACGAATTTGCGGCGGATGAATTCCGGATACATTGTCCAGAAGCGTATTGCATTTGAATGCACTCCGCGCACGGGGCGGTTGCAGTCATCCGTCGGATCGTAAATAAAAATCGGTTCCTGTCCGTAAAACTTAAGTTCAAGCTCCTCCGTGAGGCAGGGAGCGGAAACGACCCTTTTGCCTTCCAGCGGATGATCGAGAAAAAGCAGGCGGAAAAGCACCACCGCAAGTGAGAATCTGTCCGTCATTACGTTTGGGCGGGTCATGTTGCGAACGACCTCCGGAGCCATATAACGCGCTTTGCCTGCAATGCCGAGGCTTTCACCGTAGGGTGCAACGTTATCGTTATCGCAGATAAGCACATCCCCGTCGGACGGGTCAATGAAGAAATTGCCGTCGTTCAAATCCTGATACGAAAAGCCGTTTCGGTGCAGTTCGCGGAAGCCGTTTGTAATGTTCAACGCTGCATTTACCGCTGCGGACAGCGATTCAAAATGCACCTTTGCAAGCAGAAATTCCGAAAACTCGCGGTAATTGCCCGGTCTTAAATCCATTATATAGCCAAAGCTGTCTTCAAAAGGCTTTGTTATGTACAGCGGCCAAAGGAACGCTTTCGTCGGCGCACCCTTTGCGATATTGCTTTCAAGATTCTGATAAAATTTCTTCGGGTTTTGAATTGCGCCGTCGTGGTACCATTTGAGCGCATATTCCTTCCCTCCGAGTTTGACGCGGTAAACCGTACCCTGCCCGCCTTCACCGAGCTTGCCTATAATTTCGGCGTTTGAACCGTTCGCAAGCGGTATCCTTTGCCCTTTTTTATATTCTGCCATCAGTATTTCTCCTTATTTTTTCATTTATCTGCAGCGGCTCTGCCCGTCCGCCGGGAACCTGATTTATGCCGTCTGTTTCCCTTTTTTGAAAAACTCAAGCACGGGATTTATAAAGTTCATCAGCACTTCGTATGAACCGAGGATGAGGAACAGAAACGCTCCCCCGTTCAGCACCGTCAGCACAAGGTTAAGCCAACCGAGTATCGGTGACATATCGTTAAACGCTATGAATGTTGTAATAAGTGAACCCACCGCAAGGAATGCGAATATGCACTTTGCGATGATATCGTATTTTTCCTTGCCGATAACAACAACAAGTATCAAATTCACGATCGTGAAAATCAAAATCGAAACCGTCAGCGTATGCTTTGCTTCCGGCCCCGTATCATCAAGCACAAACGCCAAAAAAGCAACAAATGCGCTCAGCACAAGTCCGCCGCCGATGCCGATGACCCATTGCCAAACTTTCCAGTTTGACAGCCAGTGCCAGTCCCCCGGCCACGTCAGCACGAGCAGTGCGCTCACCGCCGAAAAAATCACGTTCGGAAGAGTGTAGCCCTCTTCGCTTTCCGTGCGCGTCAGAACAGTGTTTGCAATGCTTCCCGCCGCAAGAAAACCGAAAAGAATCCTTGAAATCAGCGCATAGCTTTCTCCGAATACGGCACGAAGAACAATGTTGCCCGCAGCCAGCACGGGGATCGCAAAAGTTATTGTTTGACATTTTTCGTTGTATGTCCAATTCTCAACCGCGAACGAAAGCCCGACGGTGCCCGCCGTCAATGCAATGCCGCAGCCCGCCGCGATCAGCCACTGTTTCGGAACCGGGGCAAGCAGCAAAAGCCCCGCAATGAACCCGCCGACAATTCCCGCCGCTGCAAGTGCAATTGCGATAATGCCGATGATTTTCCCGATGTTTGCGCCTTCGGAACGCATACGGGAGGTTTCTGCTTTTCGGCTGCCGCTGCGCAAAGCACCGATAATGCTGATTCCGTCATCGCTGCCTCCGTCGTCATCCGAAACGTCCTCCGCCGAAACGCCGAAAGCATTCGCAAGCATTTGAATGGTTTGCTTTGCGAATTCTTCCGCCATATCCGTATGCTCCATAAGCCGTGAAACGGATTCGTTGATATGCAGTTCCCCGCCCGTGCCGCTCTCGGCGGCCTTAAGCAAAATCTCCGCCGCACCGCTGTCCAGTGCCTGTTTGATGCGCCGTCTGTCCTTAGCGTTTGCGTCACCGGGCGCAAGGTCGGTCAGCAATGCAAATGCACGCCGTCTGTCGCGAAACGTGTCAATGCCGTACCGTGAAACAATGATCTCAAGCGCGGCCGCCGCCGTTGTCTCTTTTTTTGCCATGATTCAGCTTCTTTCTTCCGTATAGCTAATGTTTCGAACATCGTAATCATCCCTGCCGAAAAGCAGCAGGCAATATCCGTCGATGCTGTCGCGGAAACCCATTTCCGATGCAAGCGGATCAAACTGCATGAACACACGCGGCGGTTCCTCCGCATACGGCCAATCCGTGGGCAGCCCCAAAAGGCGAATGCCTTCCGCCGTCTCCTCCGCAGGGCTGAATTCCATCAGCCAGTCATCCGTCAGGTGTTCCGCACCCGCAACTTCCGCATTAAAATCATCCATTGCAATTGCAGGCTCCTCCGCGCAATGCAGCACACGCGCCCTGTACGGATATTCCGCCGTGTCAAGAAAAACGTAAAGATACCCGCTGTGCGGAATACGCTCGTCGTTCTCTGCGATAAGTCCCGCTTCCGCAATGTCGCGGCAGCGTATCTGGCAGAAGAAAATTTCCGTATCCTTGAAAGCCTCCGCCATACCGGAAGGCAGCGTCGGTGTGCCGAAAAATTTACTCGCGCCGAGGTCGTGTTCGCCCTCCGCTTTTTTAACTTTGATTCCGATAGCTTTTGTCACAGTATTAACCCCTCCTTACAGATAAGTTAAATAATAATCAAATCAATAAATCTACAAGCCCGTAAAAGTCTGTCGGGCGCGGCTTTCAGCTTTCCGTGCTTGCCCTGCCGAGAGCTTCCGCTCTTTTTTGCCAGTACAGCGCAAGTTCTTCGTTTTCGACAGACTCAAGGTTGACAAGCCCGAGGCCTTCCGGCGCAACGTACAGTTCGCCGTCCTCACCCTCTACAAGGAATTCCGGTTTCAGCACGCCCATTTCAAGCATCCATTGCACATCGAAAGGCGATTCATCGTAAACATCGTTTCCGTACACCGCCGCCAACAGCTCCGCCGCGGAAGCATCGCCGCCCTCCGCCGCAAGTTCGAGCTGTTCCAACGCTTCTTCAACGCGATTTTCGGAATACACCCTCGCACCGCCGCAGCCGAAAATGTAAAGTTTGCCCAAAAGCGTCCGTGCGGCATTTTCGCCCGCTTCGATAGCTTTTTTATAATACAGTTCCGCCTTTTTGAAGCACTCCTCAACAGTCGGCACTTCGGTTGAGCAGCGAAAGGCCGACGGTTGTTCGGAAAAGAACCAGCCGAGCAGCAGCCACGCATAGCCGCAGCCCGCTTCCGCCGCACTTTCAAGCTCTCGTGTGTACCTTTCGCAGTGATTCTTCGGTTCAAACCGCGCATCAAAATAAAGAATATCCCGCAGAATATCCCGCGTGACAGAAAAAGCGATTTCCTCCGCCTCCGTCCGCGGCTGTTCGCGCCCCCTGCCCGGCGGCACGAAATCTCTAAATTTTTGTTTGTAATAGACCCTCATTTCGCATTCCTCCGTAAGTTATCTTGTTTTTGTTATGCTCTGCATCAGAAAAAATGCACGATCTTCAGCGTGTACTGATGCCCGCCGTCAAACGAACGCGGCCGATACAGAACTTTTTCGCCCTTTTTCAGATCCCATTCCCTGATAAGCGTTCCGTCGGCTCTGTGGTATGCAACATGCGCCGAATCCTTCCGAACGTCGGACAGCATCCAAAAACATCCGTGCTGCCCCTCAATGCGCCCTGCACAGAGCGGCTTGAGCATTTTTCCCACGCGCCGCGTTTTTTTGCCCACAGCCCAAAACTCATCGATAATCCTAAGTTTCATTCCGTTCTCTCCTTGCTGTTCATAAAGAATGTTCAAAAGGGAATGCCGTTTTTCGCCGACCTGCTCATTCCGCATTTGCGGCTTGTTCCGAATCTTCAAAAAGCTCAACGCGAAAAACCTCTCCGCAGTCGCCGCAAATCCACATTTCCGGCGAAATATCGAGCATTATGCCGCCGCCGTGCTCCGTAATCATTCCCGCGCCGTCCATGCAGTCAATGTTTTCGCTTCCGCATTTCGGGCAGCATCGTTTATTTGACATCTTCACTTTTGTCTCCGTCTCCGTTTTTCTTCACGCAAGGGAATCGATGCTCCGCACGTTTGCACCGTTTTTGCGCATCACAAAACATTTTCAGTCTCTGCCGACTCCCGCCGTGAAAAGATACCTTGCCGCCCGTTCTTCATTCGGCTCAACAAGAATCCTCCTGTTTCCGTCGGCATCTTCGGTTTCAATGCCGTTTTTATATATGTCCGCAAGCCTGAGCATCGCCTGAACAACACCCTTGTCCGCCGCTGCCGTATAGAACATCAGCGCCGCCGCAATGTCTTTTTCACAGCCCAAACCGTTTTCGTTGAAAAAACCCATCATGTATAATGCCGTCGGATCATTTTCATCCGCCGCACGGGAAGCCCAAAGGAACGCCTTTTCATCATTCCGTTCAACGGGCCGGCCCTCGTGATATGCGGATGAAACCGCCGTCGCCGCCGAAATCAGTCCGAGTTCCGCCGCCCTGAGATACCCCGCAAACTGTGCCCTATGCCGCAGCTGCAATTCTTTTGAGCCGTTTTCAGGCACCCGCTCAATCATCCAAAACGGTTCGTCATCCTCTTCAAGCGCAAGGTCGCCCAATGCCTTGCAGGCTTCCGCGCAGCCCTGTTCGGCGGCCTTTTTATAGCATTCCGCCGCCGCTGCCCTGTCAAACAACTCGTCGTTTCGGTTTGCGTATATGTTTCCGTACATCATCAAGGCATCAATCTGCCCCGCCTGAAAAGCGCGTTCCATATATTCAACCGCGCGATCCTCTTCACCGTTTTCCAACAGCTCATTTGCCATGAGCCACAACGCATCAACATTGCCCGCATCAACGTCTTCCTGCAAAATATCGATATAGGCTCTTGTGTCAAACCCTTCCTCAAGACGAATTTTTGCGCGCTCATAACCTCTTTCGGCCGCTGCTTCGCACACCCTTTCGGCTTCCGCACCGCTTACAATGCCCGCGCCGTCGTCGTGCAGTTCCCAAATCAACCGACATGCATAGTCGCTGCCTGCTTCAGCCGCACGGCGCAGATATTCCAACCCTTCATCCGCACTCGCACCGCAGCCGAGGCCGTAAACCGTCATATGCCCAAGCTCCGCCATAGCTTCCGAATGCCCGAGCTCCGCTGCGGCAAAAAGCGGATACCACGCCGCGCTCCAATTGAGATTTTTGATAAGTTCAAGCCCTTTTTCATAAAGCCTTTGCCCTTCGGATTCCGCTTTTTTGCGACAGTAATATTCCCGTTCAAGCACGGACCCGCTCAACGAAACGCCGTTATAACAGCGTTCCGCCTCTTTCCATCTGCCGTTAAGTTCATGCAGTATGCCCTGCCGAATAAGAACGTCCTCCGCATGTTCGTAATAAACACCCGTTCGGACTTCATTAAAATACCCGAGTTGAATCCTTGCAAGATTTTCTGTAGTGAAATACGGGTTTGCAAACGAAGCATCGAATTCGCTGCCGAGCGGAAATTCCCCGTCCAGCTCCGCTTCCCGCTGCTCTTCCGCGGCGAGCACCTGTTCCATATAGGCCTCGTCCTTGCAGTAAAGCGGTTCCGCGCCTACCTCCGCGCGTGTTTTTATCACATCGAGAGCGTTCTTTGCCCGCGCAATCAGCTTCGCGGCTTTCTCCTCTGCGGAGGGATGTTCCTCCGCAACGGCACTGTATGCTTTAATCCATTCCGCACAGCGTTCCTCTGCTGCCGCAATATCTCCTCCGTTGAGCTTCAAAACAGTTTCAGCTTTCATCTTCGCCCTCCGTTCTGCTTTTTAAATCCGCTCCGCCTCCGAACCTGTTCCCTCTTCCGCGTTCCGGAAGGCACCCGGTATGCGGCGGACGAATATCAAACCCGTATGCGCCGTTTTCGTCTGCATTGTCTCCATCCCCAAAGCAATCGGGTTCGGTATTCGGAACGCTCCTTCCGCACCTGCTGCAAACAAGTCGTGCTTTCCGTCCGATGTTGAACGGATTACCGTCCTCTCCGCCGACGGTTTCGACGGTTCCTCCGCAATAGGGACATTTTATATGAAGTTTCGTTGCGATTCCGCTGCGCATATCCCGCCTCCTATACTTCCGCCTGAACGGCGGCATCGTCATCGAAATAATAATCCCTCAGCCACTCTTCGGCGCGTTTATCCCCCGCTGCGGCGGCATCTCTCATCAGCTCCGCCGCTGCAGCAAGGTTCGGTTCACCGCAGATTTTTCTGCCCGTTTGGAACAGTATGCCGACGTCGTACAGTGCAGCGTGTTTGCCCATTCCCGCCGCTTTGAGAAGTTTGCGCAATTTTTTGTTTCTGCGTTTTCTTTTCTGTTTTTTGTTCGGATTCGTTTTCATTTTCGGGACCATGGTTTTCGCGTGCCGCGAAAGCTTCCTTTCTTTCAAATCTTTTCCCTGCCGTCCTCTGACAAGCATATTATGCCATATCCCGTGTCCGTGCAGGTCGCTCCGACGGCGACATTTATTTTTTTCGGAAGCCGAACCCGGTTCATGCAGATTCATTTATTCTGTCGGATTTTTCTGCAAATTCCCCGCTGCATCATCCCTGCAAACGCCGACAATATCGCCGATATCGCAATCGAGCACTTCGCATATGCGAACAAGCACCTCCAGCGAAACGTATTTATCCCGACGGAGGTTTGTCATTGTGTTCGGCGCAAGCTTCGTTGCCCGACGCAGATCCGCCTTGCTCATTTTTTTGTCCACAAGCAGTTTCCAAAGTTTGTTATAGCTTATGTTCACGGCAGCACCCCTTTGCTCTGTTGTTTTATGGTTTCTGCTTTCGTTTTGTTTTTGCCGACTTTTCGGCATTTGTTCATTTCCGGATTGGTTCTCTGCTTTTCAATCGAACAGAACTCCCGGATTCAACTGCATTTCGGACCGCCAAAGGATTCCGCGCTCACTCAAAAGCCTCGCTTTTGCCTGCGCTGTTTCAAGCGGATGCGCATTTTCTCCGCATTCTTCCTCGAGCAGCCGCTCAACCTCATCGATAACCGCAAGATACTCTTCCGATAGCTCAACCCTGTCGCGCACAAGCATCGGATAGTTTTCAAAAACATTTTTTTCGATTTGAATTTGTTTATCCAAAGGCAGAAGCCCCGCCGCAATCTCCCGCAGGTCGGCACATTCATCCCTTCCGTAGCGATTGCGCGCCTTTAATGCGCAATAATAATCCGATTCGATTCCTTCCCTGTTTTTGAACCGTGCCGCAAGTTCGGCATCAAGCTCAAGCACCTTTTTCCGCAAAGGCAGCGCACAAGCAGTCCGTCCCATGTTTTCATAGTTCTCGGCAAGATAACGCAGCACCGCGATGCTGTCCTCGACAGTGTCCCTGTCGTGTTCATGCTCCGATTCAAGCTGATTAAACACCGTCTGCCTTATTTCAGCAAGTGCCGCCGCATCCCTGTATGTCGGCGCGGCGAATTCATGTTCCTTCCGCGCTTCAATTTCTCCGTGCAGCGCAGCCAAACGCGCCGCGGATTTTTCGCTGTATGCCATTTATCCGCCATCTCCTTAACAGCTGTTATTTTTATAACTTTACATATTTTTTCCTGCTCAAGTTCTCGCCGTTTCGGCATTTTTGTTCGGTCGGTTATGTTCTGTCAACCTTATAGACAGCTCCGTCAAAATCCTTTTCATCCCTGCCGAACAGCACATACGCATACCCGTCAACGTTCTCAAGATAGGGAACTCCTTCAAAATCGAGCGGGTCGTATTGCAGCAGGAGCTTCGGAAGGCTTGCATCCTCTCCCGCCGCACCGGACGGCATTCCCAACAGTTTTGTTCCGTCCGCATCGGGCGGCGCAGCACCGAACGAAATCAGCCAATCCTCGTTAAGTCCGCACGGAAGCGGTGAAAGCTCGTTAAAATCATCAATAATCGTATCCGGCTCTCCGTCATAATATTCGACCCAAACATAGAGCTGATCTGCCGGATACATCTCCGCATCAAGGAAGAAATACAGATAGCCGCTGTGCGGAAGTATGTTGTCCGGGTCATATTCGGCAATATCGGAAAGCCTTATCTGTGCAAGGAAAATTATGTCGTCATAGAATCTTTCGACCCATTCGTTCGGCACTGTCGGCGAGCCGAAGAACTTGCTTTGCGTGTAATCATGCTCCCCCGCAGCCTTTTCGACCTTGATTGCAATTGAATACCTGCATTCCTTTCCCCTGCATCGCCCCGTGGACGGTTTGCCGTGCGGTTCATTCGTGTCGAACTCGAACAGATACCGATAACCTCCGTCACATGAACGCGGGTTGTAGAATCCGCCGGTACCGCATTCAATAATAAACTCTTTTTCATCGGCCGAATTTTCACATTGCACCCGAAGCACAACGCGCTCCTCATCGGCCGAAACAATGCCGAACCTCCGCCTGCCGAGCGGAAATTCGATTATCTGCCCCGCCTCCGGGGTAAAGATCCGCTCCGCCGTTCTGCGGACTTTCCGTTCCCCCGTTTTTCGGTTGATCCCCCACGCTTCCTCAATTATCCTGAATTTCATATTTATATTTATATTTCCTGTTTATATTTCTTTCCTGCTTCTCCCGCGTTTTTCGGATGGTTTTGCACAGCAGGCCGCAAAACTCGAGGCTGAAAAACCATCGTTTAATCCTTTTCAATCTGTCTTTGGTTTCCGAACCCGCGCTTCAGCCTTTCCTCCGCTTCTTCCACGCCTGCTTCGGCGGCAATGCGGCACATCGTCTCCGCTTCCTCCGCCGTTATGCCCGCAGCCCCGTTATCAAACAACGCCGCAAAAGCATAGCAGGAATACGGGTTTCCCATTTCTGCCGAAAGTTTCAAAAGGCGCATTCCTTCGTTTTTATTACATTCACAGCCTTTACCGAAAAAATACATCATTGCAAGCTGCCCGGTCGCTCCGCGGTGCCCGAGCTTGGCAGCTTCGCAAATCGGCGCAAACGCTTCATCCCAATACCCGTTGGCGATAAAAGTCATGCCTTCGTTATATTTCATTTCTGCTTTCTTTTCGGTTTTGTTTCTGTGTTTTCCGAACAAACGAATTGCCATGCGTTCCCTCCGAATAAAACAGCCGAATGCTTTTCGCGTTGAATTGCGGTGATGCGCTTCACTTTCGTTTTTTCTCCGCCGTATGCGAAAAAGTCCGTTGCCTGTATATTTTTATTGTATCATATCCTCCGTGCCTTTGCAACAGATATTTAGAATATCCATAGCCGACTTTCGCAAAAACATGACATAGATTAGCAGTGTTTTAAGATTTTCATTTGCGCCGCACCGGCATTGACTGCCGCTTCCGCCGAGCAGTATGCGGCACAGGCAGGCAGCTTGCAGAATACGCTCTCAAGAATTTTCCCGGTATTCACAGCATTGAGGCATTGGTCGGCAATGAACCCGCAAAATGTTTGTATGAAAACATGGGTTTTGAAGCTGTTCGGATCGTTTCCGGAAAAATGCCCGGGAACGAATGCTTTTCCGTGAAAGTGTACCTTTTTGAAAGGACTGCCTGAGCAGGGTTGTCGATTCATGTTCGGATTTATTTCCCGCACCGAAGTTTCGGAAGCACAATGTTTATATGCAAAAACCCGGGCATTCTCGCTTATGCCCGGGTTTTGAATTGCAGCAACGGTTTCACCGTTTGATTTTTGCTTTCTGCGCTTCAGGGTTCATCTCACGCGCGCGCACTTTTCATCTGTTCGCGATGGTATTGCAGTGTGTAAAGCTGATAGTATCTGCCGTGTTTCTGAAGCAGCTCATGATGATTGCCCTGTTCAACGATTTTTCCGTTTGAAAGAACAATGATATTATCCGCATGCTGAATCGTGGAAAGTCTGTGCGCAACGATAAGCATTGTGCCGATGTTCATCATTTTTTCAAGCGAATTCTGAATCAGCTGTTCGGTTTCGGTGTCTATATTCGCGGTCGCCTCGTCGAGGATCATGACGGCGGGCTTGTGGATTATCGTCCTTGCGAAAGAGAGCAGCTGCCGCTGACCGGCGGAGAAATTGTTGCCGCGTTCGCGCACGGGTTCATCCAGCCCGCGTTCAAGCTTGTTGATAAAGTGATCCGCGTTTACGTAACGGCAGGCCTCCATGACCTCCTCGTCGGAAATTCCCTCTTCGCGCAGCAGAATATTGCTGCGTATCGTGCCCGAGAAAAGGAAAACGTCCTGAAGCATCTGTCCGAAATGCCGGCGCAGCGATGCAGCCTTTATCTTTCGGATATCGATTCCGTCAATCAGGATTTCGCCCTTCTGGAACTCGTAGTTGCGGCAGATAAGCGAAAGAATCGTTGTTTTGCCCGAGCCGGTCGAACCGACGAACGCAACCGTGTCCTTCGGATTGACTTTGAACGAAACGCCCTTGAGTACCCATTCGCCGGGTACATAACTGAACCAAACGTCGCGGAATTCAATCTCGCCGCGAACCTCGTCAAGCTCAATCGCATCCGGTGCATCCGTAAGCTTCGGTTTAATGTCCATAATTGTGAACACCTTTTCGGCGGAAGCAAATGCGGATTGAAGCCAGTTGAACTGCTCCGCAAGGTTCTGAATGGGGTTGAAGAAAGTGGCAATGTACATATAGAACGAAACGATCGTGCTTGCCGTCAGCGTCTGCCCGAGGAATGTCGTTCCGTCCAGATAGCCCTTGCCGCCAAGGTAGAAAAGGCACATCACGGTTGTTATGTAAAGCATATAGACAAGGGGTCTGAATATGCCGAACACAAGTATCTGCTCCTGTTTCGCCCTGCCCAGAAGGTTGCTCTTTTTGTCGAACTCACGTTCCTTCGCCTCCTCGCGGTTAAAAATCTGCGTGATTTTGATGCCGGAAAGATTTTCGGAAAGATAGGTGTTTATATCGGTCGTTCTGTCTTTAATCTTTCGGTATGCTCTGCGCGAGAACTTGCGGAAGATAACGGTGAAAAGCACTATGAACGGCGCAATGCACAGCACCATCAGTGTCAATTCATAGTTCAGGAAAAACATTGCAACAAGGACGCCCGTCAGCACGAAAAAGTTCTTCACAAGATTCACAAGCAGCGTTGTGAACATCAGTGAAATTGCGTTCGTGTCGTTTGTGATGCGGGTCACAAGCTTTCCGATGGGAATCTCGTTCATCTGTTCGTGCGAAAGGCTCTCGATATGGGTAAAAAGATCCTCGCGCAGATGGGAGATGATTCGCTGACCTGTCTTTTGCAGCACAATAGCCTGAACATATGCGCCGACCATGGAAACAATCAGTATTCCTGCATACATTCCGACCATTATGAACAGTTTGTTCAGCTTGAAATCGGTAACGATCATATCCTCAATGCCGCCGATGATGAGCGGAGATACAATGTCGAATGCAATCGTGAACAGCATAACGATGCCCACGAAAACAAATCTCAGCGCATAGGGTTTTGCGTATGCCATAAGGCGGCGGGTAATCTCTCCGTCATTCATATGACGTTCAAACCCCATGGTTTGTTTTTTATCTTTTACGGTTGCATATGCAATTATAAGAACAACCGAAATCAGTCCGATAATGCCGCCCGCAAGCAGCAGGGGATAGTATTCATGCATAATCACTTACCTCCGAACTCATCCTCAAGCTTTTGCAGCTCAACGGTTTTGCGGTATTCTTCACAGCGTTCGAGCAGCTCATCGTGCTTTCCGACAGCGACAATGCGCCCGTCATCCATAAAGATAATCTTGTCCATATCCTGAATCGTTGAGATTCGGTGTGCAATAAGTATTGTCGTTTTCCCCGCACGTGTTTCACGCAGATTTTTAAGTATCACCTGCTCGGTGCTCGTATCAACAGCGGACACGGAATCGTCAAGAATCAGTATCGGTGCATTCTTAAGCAGTGCGCGTGCAATGGAAATTCGCTGTTTCTGCCCGCCCGATACAGTCACGCCGCGTTCGCCGAGGACGGTGTCGTATCCGTCTTTAAACTCAACAATGTTATCGTCAACATCCGCAAGCTCCGCCGCCCGTTTAACGGCGGCTTTGTCCGTTTCATCGAATGCAAAGGCGATATTGTTTGCGATCGTGTCCGAGAAAAGGAAATTGTCCTGCGGAACATACGAACAGTTTTCGCGAAGGGAATGCAGCGTAACGCTGTTTACATCGTGTCCGTCAACAAAGAGCGTTCCGTCCGGAACATTGTATATGCGCAGGATAAGGTCAACCAGCGTTGTCTTTCCCGCACCGGTCTTTCCCACTATGCCGACGTTTTCGCCGGGTTCGATCGTGAACGAAACATTCCGAAGCACATCGAATTCACCGTCCGGATAGCGAAAATTCAGGTTCCGCATTTCAATTTTGCCCTTCACCGAACCAATATCAACCGCGCCCGGAGCATCATTAACGTTTATTTCGGCATCGAGCAGCTCTCTTACACGGTTGAGAGAGGCTTTGCCGCGCGAAGTTTTTTCGATAAGCATCGAAACCGCCATGATCGGCCAGACTATGGAGCTGAAATATCCGATGTATTCAACAAGCTGTCCGGCATCGAATTTCTTTTGGTAAACAAGGTATCCGCCGTAGCCTAAGATAACGCAGATAACGGATTCCACAAGCAGTGAGATAAGAATGTTCAGCGTTACGGAAATTTTCGTATAATCAACGTTGACATCCTCATTGAGCACGTTCAGTTTGCGGAACGCGGCAAGCTCTTTAAGCTCCTTTACAAATGCCTTTATAACGGCAAAGCCCGAAAAACTCTCCTGTGCAAAATCCGACAGATCCGAAAAGGCCTGCTGGCGGATCTCCCATTTGCGCATCATGGATCTTCCGACGATCGTGCCGATTATAAGCAGCAGAACCATGGGAATCATTGAAAGTCCCGTCAAAAGCCTGTCCATATGCCACATTTTAACGAGTGCAAGAATGCCGAGGAATGCAGCATCAAGGAACATCAGGATACCGTCGCCGAAACATTCCTGAATCGTGTCAAGATCGTTGGTGAAAAGGCTCATGAGATTGCCGACTTTGTTCACCTGATAATACTGCTGAGAAAGATCCTTGCAGTGATTGAACATTTTGTTGCGAAGATCCGTTTCGACGCGGATCGCCGAGCCGTAGAAGCAGACACGCCAAAGGAATCTGCCGATGACCATTACAACAATGATAGTGATTATCGGAAGACAAATATTATCCAGAAGAAAATCAAGGTTAAACGGCACATATTCCCCGTTCACAAGTATGAGTTCGCCGTTCATGCCGTTAACAAGCATACGATAAAGCTCCGGTATCCTGAGCTGGAAGTAATCAACCAGGATAAGTGCAAGTACACCCAAAATCAGCACGGGTGCATTTTTAATGTAGTAGCGATTGATGTGTTTCCCGAATATCAATTTCCTGTTCCTCCTGCAACCGTTTCACTTCAATCATATGGCTGCAACACACGGCCGCAGCACATGGCTGCAATCTCTTCCCGAGCGTAAAAAAACGGCTGCCAAAAGCCAATTCGGCAACACATCGGGAGAGATTTCCCTTTCTAAATCGAAATGAAACAATAATTCATCTTTTATCTGTGATTATACTCCCTTCGAAGGAAAAGTCAAGCCCGGAGTTGTAATAAGGCGGGGTTTCCCGGGTCTGCCCTGTTTAAAGAGGCTTCAACACACCTTCTCGGCAAAAAAACTGCGCCGCAGGAGCTTTTCCTGCGACGCAATCCGTCGGCCATGTTGTTCAGAAATCTATTAATAATGAAGTTCTGCCGCCATTTGCATGAAAAGCAGGCAGAATCGGACTAATTAACAGAGAAACGGCAGCCTGCAAACACCCTTTTCAAAAAGGTTGATGCTTTTCGGCTGTCCTCAGCCCCTGCGCCTTGCGAAGCAGTCGCTGCAATAGATGGGCTTGTCGGTCTTGGGTTCGAACGGAACTTTGGTGGGTCTGCCGCATTCTGCGCAGATTGCGTCGTACATTACGCGGCCGGACTCGCCGCGGGCTGCGGGCTTGCGGTTCCTTCTGCACGCTTTGCAGCGAGCGGGTGCGTTGTCAAAACCCTTTTCTGCATAGAATTCCTGTTCACCTGCGGTGAAAGTGAATTCTTGGCCGCAATCCTTGCAAACCAGTACTTTGTCTTCAAACATTTGGTATAATACCCCTTTTTGTATTTTGGCACATGGAGTCGGCTGACCTGGTTTTTGCCCCCACACTCGCCTGTCGGTGGGTTCGCTACTGAGCTTTACGCCGCCCACTACTGCCACTCTCGCACCGCATTCGATTCGGAATGCCGCACGACAGGACTTACATCTAAGCCGCACCATGCTCACGGGAACTTTGCCCCGCTTATGTGGATCGTTTCGCCTGCGACTGGCATCGACTTTCAACCACAGACCCGACTCCCCTGCCGCCCTTATTATACCGCCGTTCCAATCGGTTGGCAATATGTTTTTCCTGCAAAAAATAATATATGTGTCGTGTTTTTTCGCATGTCACGTCGGTTCCGAAGCAAGAGAAAATTTATTTTGTGTTTTTTACGGAATTATTTTGAATTTGCCGGTTCTGCACCGTATGCTCACAAATGCGGTGTGCTTTGTTTTGAGCTTTATTTTGAAAGGATGCCTTTTCTTCCGTTTCTGTTTTATTCCCCATATGCCGGATTTTGCAAAAACTGCATCCGCAGGCATGTAAAACCCGAAAGCTCTTCGGTTCAGGTTTGCCCGAAGTGCTTTCTCTGTCCGCGAAGCATTCGGATTATAAATCCGCGAAAATCGGTTGTCAAGCACTTAGGCGCACAAAATTTCGACAATTCTATGAAAACACGTTGAAAAATCTGCGCATTCGTGGTAAACTATGGAACACCGATAAAACAAACGCTGTTTTTAAGCCTGTTACAAGGTTTTCAGCAGAACGAATCCGTCCGATGCAGTGCCGTTGTGCGGTGTGCTGCTTGAAAGCTTTTATATGTGCCGCAGCTTTAATACGGCTGCTCGGGTCGTAAATTCAGTTTATGGTTTGTTGTGATATTTTCAGTCACGGAAAAGGAAAGTTTATGGAAAGAACCATTACCGTCCGCGGAGTCGGCAATATCTCCGCAAAACCCGATTTCATCGTTATCGAAATGAATATCATGGGTCAAAGCAAAAACTATTCCGAAGCTCTGGCCGATGCTTCATCAGCGGTCGAAGCCGTTTGCAATGCCGCCGTTTCGGCGGGGCATTCAAAAGATGCGCTCAAAACCATAAACTTTGGTGTTTCATCCGAGTATGACAGCGTTCGCAATTCCAAGGGAACTTATCAACGCGTTTTTGTCGGATACAATTGTTCGTACAACACGCGCCTGTCGTTCGATTTTGACAGGGATATGCTTGAAAGAACATTGAATGCAATTGCCGAAAGCAAGGCCGAACCCGAGCTTTCGATTCGCTTCACCGTGCGCGATGGCTCTGCCGTAAAAAGCGCTCTGCTTGAGGCCGCCGCAGAAAACGCACGTGAAAAGGCGCAGATTCTCTGCCGTGCCTCCGGTGTTGAATTGGGCAGGCTGCTCACCGTCAACTACGATTGGAGTGAAATCGATTTGATATCCCCCACCGGTTATGCAATTGAGCGCGCTTCTCTCAAGCGGTCGGCAGCAGTCCCGGACTGCATCGAGCCCGAAGACATCAAAGTGCGCGATACCGTCGCATTCGTTTGGGAAATCGTGTAAGCAAACTCCCCGAAATAAGCTGAAAACACGGAGAAATTTATGAGAATTATTTTCGCAAGGCACGGAAAGGATGATGAACGCTATCGCGGCGGGTGGAGCGATCTCGAGCTTTTGCCCTCCGGAGTATTGCAGGCACAAAAAATGGCCGAAAAGCTAAAATCCTGCGACATTACCGAAATAATCGCCAGCGATCTTCCGCGCACCATGCAGACCGCCGGCATTGCAGGGGATGCACTCGGGCTGCCCGTGCACCCCGAACCGCGCCTGCGCGAAATCAACAACGGCAAACTCAGCGGAATGCTGAACACCGATGCACTGCGCGAATATCCGGGCGTTTTTTTCAGCACCCTCGGTTTCGACGAGCCTTACCCCGACGGTGAAAGTCCCCATGCTTTTTTTGACAGAATCAAAGCATGGTTCGAAGATTTTGTCGAAAAAAACCGTAATCACAACGGAAACATTCTCGTTGTGACCCATAACGGCGTAATAAGCGTTGTTTACCACATCGTGAACGGTATTCCGTGGGACAACAGAAAGCATACACACAAAACATCTTATTGCCGTCTCCGCGTTTACAATGTTGAGAATAACGAATTCGAGCGGCTGGGAGTGCTTCTCGGTGAACAACAGCCCTGAGGATCCCGGAGGTTATTCTTCTGCCGCATTCGGCAGCCTTTGCACGGCAATTTCCCCCCGCCGCGCCGCGCGCTTCGACCGTCACTTTGTATTGTCCTGCGGCCGAAACCGGAAGTTCAAACTTTCCCGAATCCACATCATTGCCGAAATAAATCGGTTCATTTGCGGCAGAACGGTATGACCACAACATGCAAATGAAAGGTGGTGCCAAATCGAGAAATCTACACCATTCATTCCTGAGTTTTGAGTTCGGGAATTGCTCACTCGACCCGCAGCATCCGATAGCCGATTCCGATGTGCGTTTGTATGTATTGCTGCCCGCCTTTCCCATTTTCCAGCTTTTTGCGCAGAGTCGCCATAAATACCCGCAGAGAAGCAATATCGTTCTCCCAGCTGCTGCCCCAGATCTGCTGCGTGATGTAGGTATGCGTCAGAACCTTGCCCACATTTTTTGAGAGCAGACACAGCAGCTTGTATTCAATGGGTGTCAGGTGCAGTTCTGCACCGTCAAGATATGCGCAGCCTGCCGCATAGTCGATTTTCAGTGCGCCGTTCGTAAAAACCGGAGAATCCTGCGCCGCATTTGTTTTCATCAGCGACAGTCTTCGCTGCGTCACCCGCAGCCGTGCCAACAGTTCGTCCACGGAAAAGGGCTTCGTCAGGTAATCGTCCGCCCCGGCATCCAGCGCCCCGATTTTATCGGAATCCTCCGTTCTGGCACTGATCACAATGATCGGCATATTCGACCACGAACGGATTTTCCGTATGATCTCCACGCCGTCCATATCCGGGAGTCCCAGATCAAGCAGCACAATATCCGGATTATGAGACAACGCCTCCATCACGGCGCTTGCGCCGTTTTGAGCCGAGAGATACCTGTATTCGTAAGTTTTCAGCGTCGTTGTGATAAGATTGCGCACCGATGTATCATCTTCTACAACAAGGACGAGCGGCTTATTCATTTAAGTTCACCTCACTGAGCGGTACTGTAAAGGAAAAGATGCAGCCCTGCGGCGAATTGTCTTTCAACGTCATTTCGCCGTTATGTGCATGGAGAATGGCTTGACAGAGCGTAAGTCCAAGTCCGAGACTTCGGCGGCTGTCACCAATTGGATTGCCTCCGGTAAAGAACATTTCAAAAACACGTTCCTTCAATTCATCCGGGATACCGGGGCCGTCGTCGCTGACGCAGATCTCAGCCGCATTTCCCCGCCGGATCGCCGTGATTCGGATGTTCGAGCCTGCCGGAGTATATTTGACAGCATTGTTCACCAAGTTGATAAGCACCTGCATGATGAGTCCCGCATCTACCCGCGCCAGCAACGGTACATCTCCGCAATCCACTGTGATGTGATGTTCTGCGGATCTTCGGTCAATATGTCGGAGCGATTCCGATACGATGTCGTCCACGACCTGATCGGAAAGGCGCAGCTTGACGCTGCCGTCCGCGATTTTCGTAACGGAAAGTAAATTCTCAACCAGTCCGGTCAGCCATTGCGCATCGTCATAAATATCCGTAAAAATCTGTTTCCGTGTTTGCTCATCCAACACGTTATAGCTGTGCAGCAGCGTATCGGCGCTGCCGGAAATGGAGGTCAGCGGTGTCCGCAGATCGTGGGAAATCGAACGCAGGAGATTGGCGCGAAGCTGCTCGTTCTTTGCAAGGACGGCGGCTTCTTCCTTTTCTTCGGCATTTCGCAGGTTATCCAGCGCCAGGGCACATTCTCCAAGGATGGAAAACAGAATACTGGATGCAAATGCGTCCGGCTGCGTTTCTTTCTCCATCGGAATCCCGACAACGCCGTAAATCTGCTGCCCGGTACGGATGGCGAGATACAGCCGTTTTGCTTTTGGAAAGTTTTGCGTCGTTGCTCCGGCACGTTTCCGGTTCTGCCAGACCCAGCGGATCGCATCCTGCTCCCGATCCGTGTCCGGGGCGCTGTATGGGCTGCTTCCGTCAGCCGGGTAAATGATCCCTTGAGCCGGTACACCGCCCTGCACCGGATAAATCAGGATGTCCCGCTGCATGAGCTTTTGTATCTGCGTTGCGGTAATCCGATAGACCTCCTCCGGCGTTTCGGCCTTTTGGAGCTGCCTGTTCATATCAAAAAGGAGCTTCGTGCGATAAGCGTCCCGCGCGGATAGCTGCGCATGGGCTTTGAGCTTTGCGGCAAGCGTACCGGTCAAAAGCGCCGCTGCAAACATGACGGCAAAGGTTATTGGGTATTTGCTGCCATAGGCTGCCAAAGACAGCCGGGGTTCCGTCAGAAAATAATTGAACAGGATGACACTCAAAAAAGCGGACAGCACACCGCAGGTATATCCGCTGGTAAAAGCGGAAGTCAGAAGCACCCCCAGCAGGTATACCATGATGATATTGGCATTTGCAAAGCCGAGCCGCAGAAAGATCCATCCGATGACCGTCGCAGCTGCCAGAATCCCGACGGTCAGAAGCAGTTCCCGAGCGGTCGGAAACACCGGGCAAACGGCAGAAAGCCGTTTTCTGCGGTAGCTTTTGTAGACATCCGCATCCGGAATAATATGAATGTCTGCCTCCGGCGCAAGCGTAATGAGCCGTTCCGTCAGCGTCGGTTCACTCCAAAAATGCCGCCGCTGTACACCGCTTCGCCCAATCACAATTTTGGTCACATCAGAGAGCCGCACATATTCCGCGATCTGTGCTGCCGCATCTTCACCATGCGTTGTGACGATCTCTGCGCCAAGCTGCTGCGCCAGACGCATATTCGCCTGCAAGCGAACGGTATCTTCCGCGTTCATATCAGCGTCTCCGGGGGTCTGCACATAGAGCGCGGTAAGGCTGCCGCGAAATGCCTGCGCCATTTTCCCTGCCATTCGTACAATGCGTTCATTGGACGGAGACGAGGACAGGCACACAAGAATATGCTCTTTTGGTATTTCATTTCCTTTGTTCCGCACATTTTCACCACCCCTCTTAAACGATATTACAGCACCAAAATGTGAAGGTTTCTACTGCGTCCAATCGGATTCGCTGTTCGGAAAAGAAATTTGCTCTGGATCATAGATCACGATTTCTGCATGGGTATGACTGCTGCGAAACCGGGAAAGCTTTTCCTCAAGTTCGTCAGGAGAAATATCTCCGACCAGATGCATGCACGGCTCATGCTGCTGTTGTTCGGACGCTTTCTCTATTCGTTTCTGATTTTCCGCCAGAAATTTATCCAGACGTTTCATCAGAAACCAGCCAAACAGAAATATCATGGCTGCTCCGACGATCAAAACAACATCTTCCACATACCCTCACCGTCCGTTCATATCCGGAAACACTTTTGCAGCGCCTTATATTCACCCAGCGCTAAAATTGTTATTTCCCCTGACAGCACCGTATCCGGTGTAATTGTAACGTCGGTTTTTCCCGAACGTTTGATGCCAAGAATGTTGATTCCGAACTTTCTGCGGATATCCAGTTCGCCAATACTTTTCCCGACCCAGCATTCCGGCACTTCCACCTCAAAAATGGCGTGCTTGTCATCGATCTCTATGTAGTCGAAAATATGATCGGAAGTATATCGAATTGCTGCCCATTTTGCCACCTGTTTTTCCGGGTAGACCACATGGTCTGCACCGTTGCGAAGCAGAAACTTCGCCTGTACATCCCTCTCGGCACGCGACACCACACACTTCGCACCCAGATCCTTCAGCAGCGAGGTGGTTTCCAGCGAGTTCTGAAAGTTACCGCTGACGGTCACGAAGCAGACGTCAAAATTTCCGATGCCGAGAGAGCGAAGAAACTCCGCGTTTGTACTGTCGCCAATTTGTGCGTTGGTGACATACGGCAGCACATCATTGATTCGATCCTCGTTTGTATCGACCGCCATGATCTGATGCCCCAGTTGAGAAAGCTGCACTGCGGTATGCCGTCCGAAGCGGCCTGTGCCAATCAACAGAATGTTTTTCATGAGAAAATACTCCTTATCCAATTGTAATTTGTTCCTGCGGCAGCTTTGCTACGGTTGCTTTTTTGCCGGAAAGTGCCGCATAAATGAGGGTAAGACCGCCGACTCTGCCCAGATACATGAGCGTGATCAGCACCATTTGCGACGGAATGCGCAGCTGCGGCGTGATACCAAGCGTCAATCCCACCGTCCCGACAGCCGACGCAGTTTCATACAGGCAGGCAGACAGCGGAAGATTCTCATATACACTGATAAAGGCAGCACCGCCAAAGAACAGTGCAAGGTACATCATCAGAATTGTCGCAGCGGTCTTGACGGCGCCGCAATCGACTCTGCGTCCGAAAAATTGGGCGCTCTCACGCCGGCGGAAGGTCGCAGCAGCATTGGCAACCAAGACCGCCAGCGTCGTTGTTTTCATACCGCCTGCCGTAGAACCCGGAGAACCGCCGATGAGCATCAAAAGGATCATCACGCCCTGCGACGCACCGGACATCGCGGACAGCGTTACTGTGTTGAAGCCCGCGGTCCTCGGTGTGATCGACTGGAACAGAGCTGCCTGAATCCGCTCTCCAAGGGGTAGGGCATCAAAGTCTACGAAGAAGAACAACAACGCCGGAAGGACGATCAGTGCGAATGTCGTGACAAGGATCACCTTGCTCTGCATCCGGTAGCGGTGAAACCGCCACTTGTTTTCGCAGACATCGTCCCATGTCAGAAATCCGATGCCGCCGATCACGATCAGCAGCATAATCGTGATATTGATTCCCGGACTGCCGGCGTAACCGGTAAGGGACGGATAGAGATTGTTTTCTGCCCCAAGAATGTCAAATCCGGCGTTGCAAAAAGCAGATATGGAATGAAACACCGCCATCCAGACGCCGCGCCATCCATAGTCCCGGCAGAACGCCGGCAGCATGGCAAGTGCCCCCAGCAGTTCAATCAGAAACGTCCCTCGCAAGATAAAGCGTGTAAGACGGACGATCCCGCCTACCTTTGGTGCTGAGATTGCATCCTTCATGGTGCTGCGCTGCATCAGAGAGATTTTTCGCCCGGACAGCAGCGCAAACGACGCTGCGACAGTCACAACGCCAAGTCCTCCGATCTGGATCAGCGTCAGAATGACCGCCTGCCCAAAGGTTGACCAGTAGCTGCCCGTATCCTGCACCACAAGCCCCGTCACACACACGGCAGATGTCGCGGTAAACAGCGTTTCATTGAATGGCGTTACACACCCGGCTGTTGTGGAGATCGGCAGCATCAGCAGCAACGCTCCGAGCAGAATGACCCCGGCAAAGCCAAGTATTATAATTTGAAAAGACGAAAGACGACGTTTTCGACGAATGTTCTCTTCCGGCATAAAGGCATCTCCTTATTTCTGTTATCGTTATATTATACGGTCGGAGACTTTAAGGTTGGATAAGGGACATTTGCAGCGCATTAAGATTGAATAAAGATTGGGAGCTTGCTTGTGCAATGCTTTTCTCCTGCCATGCGAAGTGCTTATGAACATTCGGTTACAAGCAAATAAACTCGTATAACAAGCAGTAACTTCTTGCATGTGTCAGGTGACCGTATGAATACAATGCCCTGCACCGATTCCTTTTCCTATCTGTGAATCTCCTTTTCCCGCCGCTTTTGATAATCCTCCAGGTATCGATCCAGATAAACCTTGTTGACGGTGGCCAGGATCGTGTTGCGAAGAAGATCCTTTGCATCGGACTGCGTCTTACCGATTCCATCTCTCGCCGGAGCTATACCGAACGCTGCACCGAGCATATTCTCAAATTCATCACAGAAATAGTCATAGGCGGTCTGAAGGGGATAGTTATCCTCCTGTATGCCGAACATCAATCGAAGCCCTTCAAGCCGGACAACGGGCTTGACTGCGGCAATGAACATGAGTCGTGCGAGGTGTTCCGCTGTGTATGCCTTCTTTATCGGGGATGGGATCAGACCCTGTTTCACATAATTGCTCACCATGGAGCTTGTCAACTCCGATTCCCCCAACGGCGCAAGGTGAGCGTTGACATAGCGCACCACCTGCTCCAGATAAAGCCCGACGTTCGGGATCTGCCCGTAACGCGGCAAGCGGAAACCCTCAATATTCTCTATCATGCTGTTCACTTCCTTTTCCATGCAAATATTATACACGTCTCTCGTTAAACTTTCAACTGTTTTGTATAAGCTTTTAACAGGTTTTTTGAAAGCTGTTAACGGAATAATAAAAACCCGATAAAATACCTGTGTCGATTTGCAAAATCGGGTGAAATGCTTCTTATTATCAGGAGGACGTACAATGAATCGGTTTCGTATTGTCGCAGACTCAAGCTGCGACCTTCTCGCGCCGCATCTGTGTGGTGGATAAAGAGACTGTTCATTGTTCAGGAGCAAGCTTCATTTTCTGCCAATGCACTTCCTCTCAGGAAGAAGACGTACTCAGCATTGATTTGAATCTCCGGGGCGACCTCGATTGAACCGTTCGAATCATTGGTTCTTCCGATGCCGTCTTTCGAAAAAAGGAGCTGCTGCAAACATCACTTGATTTTGCAGCAGCTCCTTTGAGCTTGTCAGTATTTGATTGTTTCGATTCCGCACCGTGCTCGCACCGTTAAAGACATTGATTCTACCGACTTCTGCAATGTTTTCTTATCCGATGCCGCCGTTTGCGGAACGCTGTTTTTTAATTTGCATCACAGCTTATCCGAGCAGTTCAATGCCGAGTGTGTGACGCAGTATCCTGACAGCATCATTCATCATTACCTCACCGTTGAAATCGACATCGGCAAGGCGGCACTGATTCTCAGTGAGTTCAATAATGCCCATCGCTTTACGAAGTGCCATAAGAGCATCAATGCCATTGATGCAGCCGTCCATATCGACATCTCCGAGCAAATGGTAGACGGTAGAAACTGTCATATCGTTCATAACGGGTTCTCCGTCGTAATCCCATCCGCAGAAGACATAACCCTGATGTTCAGGTGCAACGGGGAATTCGCCCGAATCGATAACATCTCCCCTGCCCACAGTCAGCGTGCCGATAACCGCATTGTTGTTGAGGCTGTCAACGAAAGTCACTGTGTAAGCAGTCATGGACCAGCGTGCGTTCAGTGTGATATTGCCGTCAACAAGATAAACAGTTTCATCAGTATACCTTGTGCCGTTCTCATCAAACCAACCTATGAAGTCAAATCCTTCACGGGTGGGAACAGGCAATGTACCAACGGGTTGACCGTAAGTTACTGTGATTTCCGCAGGACTGACTTCGCCGCCGCGTGCGTCGAAGGTGATGGTATAGTCGTTAATCGTCCACGTTGCTGTATATACAACGTTTTCGGTAACAAATTCCGCAACCTCGGGTGTCCACCCCGCAAACGAATAGCCTGCACGCATGGGAGTTCCGTTGAAGTTCGGAGTATGCGAACCCTCCTGAGCAAAGTACTGCTGATCTGCAAAGATAACTTCGCCATCTACACCGTCGGTGTACCTTACGGAATAACTCGGAGTTGAGTTAATAGCAAGACCGTTGATGTCGATACCGCTGCCGAGAATGTCCACAAAATGAGTCTCTCCGGTGTCCGTCATTGAGTAGATGTTGTTTGAAGCATCCGTTATGTAGAAGAGATCGGTTGTTGCATCATACGCCATTTCGGTTGCACCCGCATAGACATTAACGCCAACGCCCGACATAACGACTGTCCTGTCTGTAAGATACTTGTCGGAGTACCTAATAAGCTTGGGAACAGAGGTTGCCCAATCATTGCCCATTGCGTAAACAGCACCGTCCTTCACTGCAACACCGACCATAGTGCAGTAATCGGAATCCATAATGTAACCGGACATGTAATTTGTTCCGCCCGCCTGCAGAGTTGCAGTATTGTATTGGAACATATAGAATCCGCCGACCGCATAAAGAAGTTCGTTATCCGGATCGTATGCAATATCGTTGATGCCCGTCCATGCTTCGAGACCGCCTAAGCTCACGCTTTGGCGGGTCAGTATGTCGTATCGGTAGAGTTGATAAGAAGCTCCGTTTTCAACGACATAGAACAGGAAGTTATCGCCGTATGCAAGACCCTTAATCATCGAACCGCCGCTGAATTCAGCGATGGTTATCGCCGTCTGTGCGGGCAGAGCGGGATTGAATGCGATCAAAGCATCTCTGTTTGCCGAAACAGTGTATGCAACGGAGGAGGCCCCGGGCTGTTCAACTATTTCAACCGTGCATTGTGCAGATACACCTGTTTGGTTGCTTGTGACCGTTATTACAGTGCTGCCGACTGCAGCACCGGTTACAAGACCGTTTTCGTCAACGACTGCAATACTTTCATCAGCCGACGTCCAAGTTACGCTCGTATCTGCCGCGTTTGAAGGACGTACCCTCGCTTCAAGCTGTGCAGTTCCGCCTACATAAGTGCGAGCAGAAGTCTTGTTAAGCAATATGCCGTTAACGGTGCTCTGCGGCAACTCACTCTCATCCGGAATGAAGGCCATAAGTCCTAAGAATGCTTCACCGTACTTAATGGATGAACCTTCGCGTGTGTAGAGGCTGATTCCTCCGAGATTTACCGAATACGGTTCCTCGCCAAGCTGAATCATTACAACGCCGCTTGCATACTTAAGACCCTGTGTACTGTATGTTGCATTGAGATACAGTCTGTTCGTACCATAGTCATACGCCATCTGAGAATTGTACTGCATGTTGCCGTAGTAGTTGTTGCCCGTGAAGACACCGGCGCCTGCAATCGTCATGAACTCCTCATACTCGCCCGTCACCTTATCCACCGTATATATAACGGTCTGTGAAGAGTCGTTTGAAGGAGATCCTGCTGCATAGAGCTGTCCCTGCGCATCACATGCAAGAGCATATACAGGTCTGTTAAAATCGAGCTGTGCAATAACGTTTACACTGCCGGTATTCAGGTCAACCGTCACAAGCGACGCAGGGCACTGAACTGCCTGATCGGTGCTGTACTCGTAGGTATGGTGAAGCGTAAGGCCGTACAATGTACCTGTTGCATAATCCATTGCAAGTGCGGTAATCTGATCATTGTAAGTATCAATGTTCGCCGTACCTATTGTTGTGTAAGCCGAGAGGTCGTTTTCATCGATCCTGAGGAAAGCTCCCTTATCATTGAAGGCATAGTAGTAACCGTCATAGTAAACGCCCGAACGCAGCGAGTAGACGCTTATCATGCTCTTGTCAACAAGCATGTGCCTAAGGTCATAATCATTGCCGTGAATCCAGAAATCATAGTAGCTTGTTCCTCCCTGGTCGAGGTTAAGGAAGGCCTTAAATTCGCCGGCTGCTTCAAGAACCGTAATCTCTATGGAGTCAGTGTACAATGTGTCATCGTTTTTGTTTCTCGTCGTAACCGTAACGGTTGCCGTACCAATGCCCATAAATGTCAGTTTGCCGAATCTATCGACAACGACAACTTCTTCGTCGGAAGATACCCATGTTTTAACCTGGTTGGTAGGCCTGAGAGGTTCCGTCACAACGTTGAGTTGGAGCGTCCCTCCGGCAAGACCTACAGCCGACTCACCGTTGGTTATCGTAATGCTTTCAACGGGGATGATCTGCGTTTCAGGTTCATTGTCGGGAATGGTGAAAATAACCGTTTGCTCTACACCGGCCTTTGTTGACACGTCGCCCATGTCAATAATGGTTGCGGTCGTCCTGTCGGGTTCCCATTCGTCCGGACCGAGTGTGACAAGGTAGAGGGGTGAAAGTCCCTTGTTCATGCACGGGTTCCAATAGATGTTGCCGGTGTTGTAGTCATAAGTCATGCCTGCATAGAACCAGCTGTCACCCGAAGCACTGCCGAGACGGGTTGTTGACAAAGTATCGGCATCAACAGAGTAAAGAGTTGAACTCATGTCTGCAATGACGATCATTCCTTCTGCCGTGACGCACATTGCCGTTGCAATGGCGGGTCCGCCAATATCGCCGGAGAAAGTTCCGAGCGGGTCAATCGACCCCGTTTCAAGATCCACAATGCACAAACCGCCGTTTGTAAGATCAACGCCGTACATACGACCGGTGTTGTAATCAAAGCCGATGTTTCCAACTTCAATACCGATGGTGTATCCGATTTCTTCCGGTTCGCCGATCACAGTTTCAGCGGGAACCGCACCCTTTGTAACAGGACTGCGATAAAGCACCGAAGCACCGCCGAAAGTTCCGTCCGGAGCGGTACGTGCCTGCACCATTACAGTGTAAACATATCCGTTGTAATATGCACCGCCCTGCCAGAGCGCATTGGCAGTGACATTTTCTCCGGATGTCGGATCGTAATATGTTACCATGGGTTTTCCGAGTGATGTTATTGCAGTGGGTGTTTTGTCAGCATATGTGAACCATGTGAATCGGTTGCCGATGTTTGAAAAATCTTCAACAACAAAGCCGTAGAGGGCATCCTCCGCTTTCACGACTTTGATCTTGCACTCCGAACTGTAATCCACCCAAGTGGGTACCGTTGTGCCGGTTTCATTATCCCAATGATAGGGATCCCATACCTGACCCGTGGCGGTGATAACTGCGTCTCCTTCCGAAACTGCCGTTACAAAGCCATTGGCATCAACAACGGCAATGTTCTCATTTGATGTTGACCACATGACGCCGTTTGCTTGTGCATTCCACGGCTGCCACGCGACTTTAATCTGGCGAGTCTGATTTTGAACCATTGTTGTGGAATACGGCTCAAGTGAGAACCCGGTCGCATTGATTCCCATTTGGAAGAGATCGGATTCAATGCTGTTGGGAATGAACAAACATGTTTGACCGCCGGGGCCATAGGTTCCGACTTCGGTGCATGCAGCAGTTTCGAGGTTGACGGTATACGTTACGTTAATATTTACATATACGGCACCCTGAGGAACCTGACTGTGTGCAAACCAGTACATTGTATCCGTGTTGTGGTCGTAGCCCATTGACTGAATAACGTTTGCTCCGCCAAAACCCGGATAATTTACAAAATCTGTTTCCCCAATGAGTACGGTTTCCGCACCGTTGCCGGCTGTGTTGAGTTCCAATGCATACAGACAGCCGTTTGTACCGATACCGTAGATGCTGCCTTCGGTCGTTATTCCGAGACAGAGAATCTCCGATGAACCGTTTTCGCCCGTGATCGGCCCAATCTCGTCAACAAAGACCTGGTTGTTCCACTTGGAAGTCCAAATCTTGTACAATGCATTGTAACCGTCGTCCTTTCCGTCGTTATTGTTATCTCCCTTGTATGCCCAACCGACGGCAAGAAGGAAGTCGGTTCCGGAAGCGGAATCCCACGGATCAAGCAGAGCTGTTCTTGTATCGGAGTAATCCATTGCCATATCGTAAAGAACCCATACGCCGTTTTCGCCGACTTTGCCGCTTTGAGCAACAAGAGTCTTTGTTTTCCAATAGGTTCCCGACGGAGTCACCAGCTCCAGTGACCCGGTCCCCGCATTCTGCGCGATAAGATAGCCGTTAACATATTCGGCTGAATAATACCTGTTCGCAGAATCGAATGTTTCGTTTCTCGCATCGGAGAGGTCAGTTTTATTCGCACTGAACCAACCGCCTTCAACCGCTGCCGCATCGTAAGTCTCACATCCGTAAATGCGGCTGCTGTCCAACGCAGCGGGACCCGTGTCGCCGCCGGTATGATCGCCGAGGTTAAGGAATGCATCGATAACAGTTTCGTTGCAGGCGTAATCAGCAACAACAACGGTAAATTCATTGCCGAAGCCGGTAATGTCAAACCTTCCGCTGAAAACTTCTCCCGGAGTGTTTTCAACCTCGAACTTGCCCATGATCGTGCCGTTGCTGCTTTCAAAAAGAACTGCCGCAATGTAGCGATTTTCAAGCAGCTCAAGGTTAAGATAGGTACGTCCGTTTTCTTCGTCGAAAGAAACTGCGGACTGCAGATCCGCGCCATTCAGTATTTGCGGTGCGGCGGAGTCGAGAGTCACATCAAATACGATGCTGTCGTCAACAAAATCGTCGCCGTCATCGAGGTAGGCTTCCATTTTGTACGTTACAACAGTTCCGTCGGGAAGCTCGTTGCCGTCCAAGTCTTTCCCGTCCCAAACGTCACCTTCTCCTGCAAGCAGATAGCCGGGAATAATCTGTCCGTAAGCAGCGTTATAGTAGCTCTTTGTCTGGTATTCTCCGCTGATGTCAAAGTAAACATCGCCCGTATTCCTGTCGGTCACGGTAATCCGGAGAGTGCGCGCATTTCTTAACATACCGTAATCAATTTCAGCGAGGGGATTGCTGTAGGAAAATGCATTATATGCATCTCCTGCTCTGCCGGTTCTGATGTACGGGTTTGTGCCGAGCTGTGCGTTGTTGGTGAATATCCTGACGGGATAGAGACTGTATTCCGATTCTTTTTCGCTGTCGAAAATGTCCGCCGCGGACCAATCGCCGTAGAAACCGACAATGGGCATTACCAGCGAAACGGGTTGTTCGGCTTCCGAACCTGAAACAGGAACGGCATAGACAAAGCCTTCAACGAATATTCCGTTGGGGAATCTGTTCATGTATTCTTTGTCGGCATCAGTCAAACTGATTTCCGCATTAACTGTTACCCTGCCGTTTGCCGGAACGTTAACGGTATTTCCTCCTTCAAACGTTACACGGGTCATAAGACCGTAAGGTGCAGCGGCAATAAACCTGTCTCCGTAAATGCTTTCAGTCAGAAGAGAACTGTCAAGCGTATAGGTCAAAACTTCGTCCGTGAGGTTGTTGATTTCGAAACTGAAATTGAAAATGCCGTCTTTACTGTCGTTATCTCCTATTTCAGCCTTCGGTCTTCCCTCTGAAGAAGAAGTGCCGGTAAGGTATGCCTTTGTTGTGGTTGCCTTAACCAAATCGGCAAGGCCGCTGCCCTGTGCACGAGGTGAATACTCAAGTGTGTCGGTTGCAAACAGGGGATTTGCGGTGCTCATAAGCAGAGCCGCAGCAACTCGCCTTTGTTCAGCCCCGGAAAGTTCAGGATAGTTTTCATCCAAATACTGGATAAGAACAGCCATTGCACCTGCAATCTGCGGTGATGCCATCGACGTTCCGCTCATGTTTCCGTAATAAGAACCCGATATTGCAGGATCGACCGTCGAATAAATACTTCCGCCGACGCCTGAAATTTCAGGCTTAAGCTTCAAATCCGGGGTTACTCCCCAGGAAGAGAAGCTGCTTATCGTTCTGTCGATATGGAAAAGCTGTGTGTCCGCATTGCAAACTCTGAACACGGCATTGCCTGATTCTGCTTGGGTAAGCAAAGCCTGACCTGCCGCTTTTGTTACGCTGACAGCAGGGATATTGCCCGCACCGTCATTTATCTGCATGTTTACAATGCCCATGGTGTTGTTGTAAACGACACATGCAATTGCACCGTTAGCCTGAGCTATGCTCTGCTTTTCAGGGAAAGAATTGCCTCCTCGTGAAACAACGGCGACCTTACCGTTTACGTCAATGCCTGCATAATCTGCCTCAGTGCCGTAACCGGGAACCATAACATATTCAAGTTCACGGTTTCTGAAATTTGCAATGAAGCTTGTTGCAGAGGTTGCTGCCGTATCCTGATAGCCGAAATCCGCCCCGCCGACAGTGATGTACAGCTGTTCGTAACCGTCGTTATCAACGGAAGCAACGGAGATGGCAGCACTGTACGTTGACGGAGTACCGACGAGACCGGTATCGGGGTTCGGAAGAAGAGACATGTTCATGCCCCACCTGTTGCCGTATGCATTGTTTGTATCGTTGCCGGCAGCGATAATAATCTGAATGTCGGATTCGAGGAATTTGTTCATCGTTTCCATCATGGTGGGAACATCGGTAAAGCCTGCTGCAGCACCGAGTGAAAGGTTTACGGTATCGACTTCAAGCCTTACGCAGTCTTCCATTGCGGCAAGTATTGTTGCCCAACCTGCACCGCCGCCGGACTGGAAAACCTGCATAACGACAAGCTGTGCGTCCGGAGCAACACCGACAGCCTTACTTCCTTCAATCTTGTTTGCCGCAGCAATACCTGCAACATGCGTTCCGTGATCCGAACCTGCATATGTGTTCGATACGTCAAAATCAGCTGTGGCATAATTGAAGATGAACGGAAGCTTCGTGTTGTAATACGAACGATTAAGCTTCGGGGTGCTTTTGCCCGCATTAAGCGTATACCAAATATCATCGACGCTCTGTCTTGTGATAGGGTCATCAAGCTTGTCATCGGGCAATGCGGCGAAATTCGGGTGTGTAACAAGGATTCCTGTGTCAAGAATCGCTATTCTCATGCCCTTTCCGCCGTAGCCGGAATTGTTGAGTATGTCCGAACCGATCATCGTTGAAGCGTTGTTTGTAAGCGGTGCAAGATCATAATCCGTTTCCGGCAAAGCAAAAGTCGGTGCAACATAAACGCTTTCAACACCGTTGAGTGCCTCAAGCTTTTTCCTGTTGCCGTATGCGGTCGTGACGGAAAAGCCTGTCATTGCAACCGTATAATCAAAACCAAACTCGTGCTTTGATTTGCCGAGAGCCTCGGCTGCCTGCTTTTTCGCAGAATCAATCGCCTTGATTTGTTTCGACTCCTGAGACTTGACTGCCTCTGTTCTTTCGGAAATTTCCCTTACAGAGTAGTTTCCGAGCAATGAGGCGGACTTCAAAACAACTATGAATGTCACCTCGTCGCCGGCTCTCAACGATGCGGCGGCATCGTTTTCGGAGAAGGGGGTGCTTGAAAGCTCGAACCTGTCGGTATTCAGCTTTCCATGATGTGTGTTCGCAGTCGAACCCCTGCCTTCACGTCCGGTCGCAAAGCCGCTTTTACCTTCGCGTGCCGTGAGGGAAAGAGGCCCGTCGGCTGTGCCTGCTATGCTGCTGCTTGTTTTCGCGATCAAATTCATCGGAAAACAGCTGACGAGCATAACGAGAGTCAGCAATAGTGCCAAAACTCTTTTCTTCATTAGTGTACCTCCTTGTGATTAATACTGATGTTCTTTCGGGCAATCCAACCGAAAGAATCCGTCATCAAGCATATATTAACATAGTATACCTTTTATGTCAACAGTTTCGATGTGGGTATACCAATTATTCTCGGCGCCGATGATTGGCTGCACACGGCCTGCAAAAACATTTACAGCCGTTATAGGCAGCAGAGGGAGAAATACGCAGCTTTACGGCAGGAGCAGAGCGTGATATGCTCTCAAGCCATATCTCACCGATACAGATTGAAACACTCCGTCACTGCATACGCGGCTTCACCTGCCGTGAGATTGCCGACAAGTTCGGTTTGTCGGTCAGCGGTGTCAGACGGAACATCTCGGACATGATTGAGAAGGGCGGATTCAACAACAAGGAAGATCCGATCACCACGGCTGCAGAGAACAAGCCGGTCGTGACAACGCTGCGGGATACAAAATGATGACTTTCCTCCGGAGAATTTTTTGTTTCAGCGAAACAACTGTCCCTTGTGACAGTGACAAGAGTCGGAATATGCATTATAATGGTATCACAAGACGCTCGGTACGTCTTTCAATCGTTAAGCGATCGGAAGCTGCTATTGCAAATTAGGAGTAAAAAATAAAAATAATACATGCAAACTTGCAAGACCGCTCGTCGTCACCGTAGTGGCTGCGGTCATCGCAGGCACTCTCGGCATCATGACATCGGCAGAGGGCTGTACGATTGCCCGGTATGTCGGCGTCAAGTACTCTCTTCCGAGTGTCACGGCAGAGAACGACTACGGTTCGCTGGGCAACTCCTATAGCTTCAGCGCCCCCCCGATGGTGCTGTTCAACGGAGAAACCATCACGGAATACTCCGACATATACCCCGGCAGTACCGTGGAGAATATAAAAAACCGGCAGCAGCCTGACGGTATGCCGGAAAACAGCGGACGGCGGCAGGATGTCCGCGAAATATGGCAGAACGAGCGAGAAAGCCATCTGCGCGCTTCTCAAGTCCCTTTACCCGATTCTGCCGAGAAGGAGTCACAATGAATGAAAAACCGAACCCCCCGAAGAAAGATATTTATTCTTATCTGGCGGTGCTGCTCTGCTTCGCCTTGTTTGTTGCAGGCGTCTGCGGCATCGTCTCGAGCAGAACCGCAAGCCATGAGTACAAGAACTCCGACGACGTGCGGGAGGTCAGCGCAGTCGTTCAGGATTACGAGCCAATCGCGATAAAGGACTCCGACGGCAACACAACCGATTGGAAGTACGAGGCCAAGCTGTCATTTGACGTCGAAGGAAAGACCTACACCGGAAAGGATACTTTCTACAGAGATATAAGCTCCGGGGACAAGGTCACGGTCGAGGTCTATCGAACCGGAAAGGGCGAGTATAAGCTCGCTCCGGAAGGCAATCCTGCGGATTTCCTTCTGTACTGTATGGCTGTTGTTGTCGGCGGTTTTCTGACTGTGGTGATGACACACAGCGTTGTGGCACCTGGCAAAAAAGAAGAAGCCGGGGAAAAAAGCGACAATAACAAGAACAAGAGGTAGTTATGAGTCTGTCAGATGCATTCTGGATAGCGGCAGCCTTTGCCGTGATCTGTGCGTATTATATCGGCGAAAAGATCATTGATATCGATTTCTCGTGTTTTCTTGCGAAAAACAGGAAAAAGGCGAAGTATGAAAGACTTCTCGCAAAGCGTGAAACGCCGCTTGCAAATATGGGACTGCGCCGCAATATCCGAAACGCATATGAAAATGTTTTGTGCCCCCTCGCCAAAGCGGATAAAAGCCTGCTGCCGATCAGAATGGATAAAACCTTCCGCAGAAACATCGAGCTCCAGATCGACAGTCTCGCAAGGCACAGCCTTTACCGTGACATCCGCGTGGCTGACCTCAGTCCGGGACAGAAAATCGGGTTCCGGACATGGGAGGACGACGGCAGGGAATGGCGTGAAGCCGAGCTTGAGTGCTGCGCACTTGAGCGCCTGATCTCCGCGAAGAACTCTGAGGTCGAGCACGAGATCTACCGAAAGCACGCCTGTCTGCGAGTCCTTCAGTCGCGGCATGTTCAGACGGTTGACTGCGGTAACGGCAAAAAAACCTTCTATGCCGGAAAAGCCAAGGTGATCTGCCCGTCATGCGGTGCCGAGGTCACGCTCAGCAGTCAGCAGGTAGTCTGCGAATACTGCGGCGCAAGGATTCAAACGGATTTTTACGACTGGCAGACCGAGGTTTTTGAGATCTACGAGCATATCGGGAACAATCTCAGAAAGTTTCTGCTGCTGCTCGGGTGCATGACGGTACTGTTTCTCTCCGAATTTCTCTGCCTCTACCTGATAAAGGATACCGAGATATCCCTGGCGGCAGGTGTGGGCACGGCGATTCTGGTGCTCGCGGCACTGACGGCTCTGGCGTTTGCCCGGAAGCTGAGGCACGATAAGCTGACGAAGCGGATTGAGCTTTATTCGGAAAACTACCTCCGATCCTGCATAACCGAGGCTCTTTACAAGGACGCCGGCAGCGATGAGCTGCTTGACTACAGCGTAGGTACGATCATTCTGAAAAAAGTCGTCAACACGGAGGACACAACCACGATAACCGCCGATGTCTGCGTAAGCGAAACGTATCTCCCCGAAAACAAAAAACCGTACACGAAGAAAACCGGAAGAACACTCACTCTGCAAAGAGCAAGACACCCCGATAAAAGAAAGACGGACGGAAAGCTTTTCATCGAAAAGGACTGCCCGTCCTGCGGAGCCAATTTCATTCCTGACGAAAAACACTGCTGTTCGTTCTGCGGATACAGTCTCGATGCGGATAACGCCAAATGGGTCGTGCTGACGGCCGACAAAAAACAAGGAGGATCCTTATAATGGGATTATTTGACAAAAAATACTGTGATAACTGCGGTGCTTTGAAGACCGTGCCTGTTGAGGCTGATGCGGCTCGGACTTCTGTCAATGAGACATGGGTCTGCCGTTCCTGCGGTTCTGAGGGTCAGTCGAAAAATTTCTGCGAGAACTGCGGATGCGCGAGGCCGGCTCCTAAAACGGTGCGCTGCGTGTCCTGCGGCTGCACCCCGGAGAATCAGGCAAAGCCGCCGAAGTTCTGCCCCGAGTGCGGCAAACCGCTGTCCTGACGCTGTGAAATGCCGAAGATTATTGAGGGCGGTGATAATAATGTCTGCTGTTTTTACGGTATCCGCGCTGTTCGGCTGTGGAGGGAGCAGGAAATACACGGTCGATGATATCATTGCTTTCCACACCTCCTGCTGCGGCATGGAAAGCAATCCGGTGTATGCTTTCGCGCTGCGAAAGCAGGATGAAAACTGGCTCTTCTCCGCAAGCTGCAGGGTCAAGAGCCGGGAGGACTGTTACACATCCTTCAGTTCCTTCCCGATACCGACCGAAGAAGCGGAGGAATTCCTTGAGATCCTCCGCGAGGAAGACGAGCTCGGGCGATTGCGGAAATACCGCAACCCAATACGCATCTTTAATGCGGCCGACGCGCCGATGCGCAGCTCCGGAATGACTTTCACCGACGGAAACAGCATTGAAAAAGAGACCAAGCTTTGCGACAGGGCTGTTGACTGCCTGCGCGACCTTGCCGACAGATATTATGAAGCTGCCGAAAGAGCCGAGTCGGAGTCCATAAAGAATGAGCTCACCTCGGTATCTGTCCGTCTAAAGGACACCGAACCATGGCGCTCACATTCCTTCACTCTAAAAAAAGGCGGCGACGGTTGGTACTTTTCATGCGAATGTTCTTTTGGAGAGGACGGTTCTCCCGTGAAGTCTGAGAATATCCGGCTGTCAAATGAGGAAACAAACGATGTGATAAGAATTATAGCGAAATATGACCTGATTTCTGCGGCAAGCGGATATGCCGAGCCGCCGGAAGATGTCGACAGTATTACCGATCGGAGTGTGTATTTCACGGATTTCAGCCTTGCCGGCGGGAGAAGGATCAACTCATCCCTCCCCGTGCCGGATGAGCTCAACTGTTGCCTTTATGGGCTTGCGGGGGCACAATTCCTGACTGAGGTCAATATCAGCCGTAGCTGCATGGATCATTCCTCATCATACTCGTTCAGTCTCGAAAAAACGGAAGACAACTGGTTTCTGTCCTTCGACTGTGCGGTAGATTGCGTAGGATATCATACGAATGCGGAAAAGATTCCTGTCGATACCGAAGAAGCAGAGGAAATACTCCGAACAGTCAGGGAAAGACGTCTTATAAGCGAGGTTCTGTCATATGAAGCACCGTCGGAAAGCGACGTATATGTTCTTGACGAAACCACATACAACACATCGTTTGCTTTTTCGGACGGCAGCTCAGTACACGCCCCGATAAGCGCGGACAGAGAGTTGACCGACGCATTCTATTCTCTTGCGGGCAGAAAAATCAAAAAATAAGTCGGTTCTTTCGGGAAATGAAAAGGAGAACTGTAATGGCTGACAAGGGTACGATTTGCTGAGCGGAAATTAATAAGTTCCAAACCCGGAAGCTTTAAGACGTAAACCGCATCTGCCCTTCACCTGCTTCTCCGGCTCGACGCCTGACAACAACTATACGCCGAGCCGGCCATATACGCTCGTCATCGGGTCGAACCACGTTTCAAACGAGGAGCCCGGCTGCACGAAGCTATTCATCCCCTGCGGCGGAGCGTATTCCCCGCACCCGATAAAGCTGCGTCAGCGTGGTTCCGACGGCAAGTGGTTCCTGTGGGAGCAGTACCTGCTGACCGGCGTCCGCACACCGAAATCCGAGACCCCCCGGGCATAACCCGCCTTCGGGATCAACGATAAAACGACCAACAGAGAGGAGAAATTATAATGAACATTATCGGAAAATGGAAAGTCAAGGAGCTGCTCTTCCCCACCCCCAACGGCATGGAGTCCTACACTCCGGAAAATCTGCCGGTGGGAGATCACGCTGACGAAATCATCATGATGCTCATGAGCATAACCCAATTTACCGAGGACGGCCTCATGAAAACGCTGATGCGCGTACCCGAGGACAAAATCGAGCTTGCGAAGTCGCAGGGCGCCGTGATCGACGAGGACGGTTTCGCCGCAATCGAGCAGACCACCTGGAAAGAGAAGGATGGTAAGTTTTACTACGATACCAAAGTCAAAGGCGAGGTCCTCGGAGAGACGGTCGACCCGTTCGCCGAAATACCTGTGGATGAGAACGGCTGTCTGACCATCGCGTATGGTACGATGATCCTTGAGCGCGTCGGAGACCGATGCGCCCCGGAGGAGTGATCCTCATGTCTGTACCGATAACTTCCGAGGACTGCGGAAAACTTCGGGAAAGCCGTACGCAGCCTGTGCGTCCGTATGACGGTGACGACATGATCAATGTACCGATAGATCAAAGCGTACTGTACGGCGTATGGAAGAACGACGACATCAAAGCCGTGATCGAGGTTTCAGGTGATAAACCGCATATGATCGTCACCGAAAACGGAAAACTCATTTTTGAGGGAGACGTAAGACTGCAGAAGTTCGGAGATCTCCGCTTCACCGACGGAAAAGACGGCGATGGAAATGAATCCTACGCGCCATACTCAGCTCTTACATTCAGTCGCAACGAGAATGTCTACAAGTACCGCCCTCTCTTTGAAGGCACGGTGATCACATTCACAAAGCAAGCGGAATAAAAACCAAAGAGGTGCTGCTGCAAAATCAAGTCATACTTGCAGCAGCACTTTTCTTTTTAAAGTAGGGCAATCCGGGGGTGCCGAACATCAGCATTTTTCGGTTCAAGCGAAGCGGACTCATGCGGAAAGCGTGTTTTTTGAGTACGTCAAACAGACCTGCTCGGGCAGCCCGCTTTATATCTGTCTTGTGCAAATTAATTATGCACGAAAGCAAAAAACCGGACAACCCTTCTTGAGCTGCCCGGTTTTGTTTTCGGGGCTGATGCAGCAGCCCCTTCCTGCTTTTTCGCTTGATGTGTATGCACCTGAAATCATTTCTCAAACAGGTACAGGAGGTACCCGTACCCCTCGGCCTCCATTTTTTCATAGGGGACGAAGCGCAGGGCCGCACTGTTGATGC
>OHGZ01000071.1_pt1 | contig 96839 bp, 82 predicted proteins | sample 1567851 | NCBI WGS metagenome assembly OHGZ01 (sample SAMEA3879563, study PRJEB24766) | human gut metagenome | biome: human-associated habitat; feature: feces | place: USA | collected 1985/1987 | reverse complement strand
TCAGTCCGACACAAAGGTAAACGGTCTTGTTTATGATCTTGCCGTTATCCCGTACTTTAAAGACGATGCCGTCCATCCATACTATCAGATAAACCGGATCCAAAGGGCGGTTCTGCCATTCCTGGGCAGCCTGGTTTACCTTGTTTGTAATGATGGAAATGGCGGATGTTGAGAGTTCTATCTCATAAATCTCACGCATTTCTTCCTCTATATCAGAAACACTCATTCCTTTGGCGTATAGAGAAATAACAAGCTTTTCTATAGAAAGTCCACGACTTTCATGCTTGGGTACTGCTATCGGTTCAAACTGACCGCTACGGTCACGTGGAATAGATATGACAGCTTCCCCATGTTCGGTTTGGATTTTCTTCGGATAGCTACCGTTACGTGAATTACCAGTGTTGTTCCCTGCCACAGAATTCTTTTCATAACCCAAATGGGCATCCATTTCGCCTTCAAGCATCTTTTCCAACACTTGGGCATGCAGCTGCTTCAGAAACTTGCTCACATCGGCTTCTGTCTTGAACTGGCTAAGGAACTCCTTGCTTAATACCTCATCAGGCACTACTTGATTCTTTTCTTTCATAATCTTCTTCATTTTGCAAAGCTATAAAATAAAAAATACGGAACTCAACCTGAATCCCGTATTTTCCATTTACACAAAATATTTTATAGTGCCGTTTTATCTTGCTTCGATAACTTATTATACATTTCTCCTTGTAGCTCTGCTTCTAATTTTATTTTTAATGTAATATCCATTAATTCGCTAATTTGTTTATTCGACTCATATCTAGTTCTATACGCATGTAGGAAATTAGATAATTTACGAGCAGAATATATTAGGCCTTCATCGTTCTCTGGATAAATCGCTCCTTCAGCACCAATAATTTTGCTACAATCAGAGATAAGTTTGATGAGTTGATTGTCAAGGGAATTACATAAGCCTACTATATATTTGTGAGTTTCAAATTCTTTTTGAAGCTCCATTTTGTGCCTTTCAAGAGATTCATTATAGCTTGCTTTTATAGATTCAACTTTATTCGTAATATCTTGAATATCCTGTTTGGTAGCTATATTCTCACCTATTTTTTTGAGCATAGCTATTTTTTGTGAATCCTCTTTATCAGCAGTATTCTCACCTTTCTTTTGTAGATAAGATTTCCCAAATAGTAAAATGCAACCTAAAATAATCTCTCCAATGAGTAGAAGTATATTTATAATTAAAATCCCTGTTTTCATAGTATTTATATTTTGATGTTATTTTGAACACTCCATCTTCTGTTCGGAGATGGGATGTTCATTTCTTCCTTTTTCTATTCATTTTTGCTTTATAATCATTCAGGGGCTGTAAATGCTGAGAGATGCTTGATAAAAAGTAATCAGCTGCCAGTTTATAATTACCATATTCCTCCTTTGTTATGGTTATTGCTGCATGGGCAATTCTATCTCGGGTTTTCCAAAGAGATTTTTGATTATTTTGGATGATTAAATTATAATAACTAGGGTTGCTGTGATAAGTATTACTCAAAACTCTCCAATTTCTATTTATGAAATCCAGCTTATCTGGATACTCTTCCATTTTTTCGTAATATCTTAATAGCTTTAGAGTGATTTCAATTCTGGACCATAGTATTAATATAGCAAAACCATATTCATTTACACTAACTAAAGCTTGAATTCTTTGCTTGTAATATTGGTCATTTAAAGCCTTGAATGCTTTATATGCCTTGTCTGCTAATTTAGTCTGCTCTTTGTTCATTTCAAATATGTTCTTCTTATTCCTCCATCTTAAACTTAGTACCACACTTGGGGCAGGTGAGAGTGTTTTTATCTTCCTCGCCTTTTACATCTTCTGGTGAAGCAAAGAGTTGCCACATAGGGACATCTAAAGCAGTAGCGATTTTTTCAAGAGTTGGATATGAAGGCTTTCCATTTACTATTTGAGCAAGTCCAACTCTAGACATACCCAACAAATCAGCAAATTCCTGTTGAGTATATCCTTTTTCTTTGATGAGTTCTTTTATTCTATGTTCCATAATCGTGTATTTAAATATGGTGCAAATATACATTATAAAACTATATGTATAGTAAGTGCTTTACTAATTAATGTTAATGAATAGTATATTCTTTACTTGTTTTATTGTTTATGTAGATTATATACTTTACATTTGTCGCATCAAAGTAAACGAAATACTAAATATATAAAGATATGAAACGCTACAACTTATTCCAAATCATGAAAGACGCTCATCGCTTCTACAGAAGTAATTCAAGAATGGGTAGAACCTTTGGCGAATGTTTGAAACTTGCTTGGCGTTGGGCAAAAGATACTATCAAGTTCGCAGAAGAAAGAGAAGCTAAAAAACAGGCTCTGTTAGCTAATCAGAAGCCCGTAAAATGTACATCTTATAATGATAGTAATCTTACTTGGTCTGACTGCTACAACGCAAATAGCAAAGGTTATATGGGTAGTCAGTATTGTGGTGATTAAAAGTAGATAGAAACGAATAAATAACTCAAAACATGAAGATTATGGCAACAATTGAACTAAGAGAAAGCGATAAAAAAAGAGCTACAAACCTTAATCGCAAAAACAAGTATGGTTTGGATAGTACACAGATGATGCGCCTTATCAACTCACATCAAAATGGTGATGCTTATAAGCGTACATTGGTCGAGTATCGTTTGACCGATATAAACTTTCATCGTGAAGTCGAATTGCTTATGAATGGTAAGTATGACGAATTGAAAGAACAGGTAAAACAGTGGTAATTTAAAAAAGAAATGACTATGACACTAATAGCTGAAAATCAAGAAGTAAAGATATACCGATATAATGCTGAAGACGGTCAAATTACCATATATCAGTTTAAAAGTGGCGAGTTGACTTTTGGTGCCGATAAAGCATCAATCTTGAATAGATTTGAGAAAACACAAGTTTATGAAGCGATTTGTAGAGTACTAACACATAAAATATAAAGACTATGGCAACAGAAATCAATATTGAAGAGATAAAGAACAAGGCTGTTCATTCTGATTTACTAAAAGCAATGTATCTTATTAATCAAGCCCGTAGTATAGTTTCGGGTACAATGGATGAGAAAGAATTACGGGATGCCGGACAATGGGACTGTTTGGATGATACAGTTTCAAGGCTGAATGAGTGTTCTCGTGATATAGGCTATATTATTGGCGTTACTGTCACTGGTAGAGTAGAATTAATGATGAGATAACACGATTATTCAGAAAGGCAGTCTCCGCACGACTTTAGGGACTGTCTTTTAAAACCAATATGATTATGAATCTTAATATCCGACCACCGCCAATTATGAGCTACCAAATTAGTGATTAGAAACATTGTATTAAAACTAAAAGTAACAAGAAATGAGTAAACGATTTACAATTGCTATTCTGCCCAAAGAGAAGCAACAGGGGGGGGTAAAATATGGCTTGAAGATAGAAAAGCCCTCTGTGCTGGGTAATGTGTATGGATTGACCGAAGAAGAATTGAAAGAACTTCGTGGGTTGATTGATGAAGCGTTAAAGAAATGAGTATGAAACAGGCTAAAATAAGACCACCGCCTATTATTTTGTGATAATCGCTTTGATGTCACGAACCCAATGGGCGACAATTCTTCTTTCACACGATTATAAGATAAGTTTGCAACGAATTTACGACAATAGATTGATTGTCGTGACTACGCACGATGCTTTTTAGATTACATAATCGGTTAGTGGTAAATTCGCAAACAGAAATAACGCAGCTATCCTAACAGCTGAAAAGTATAAACCCCGCCATCGGATGAAGTTAGGAGCGTCCTTTGGTGGGGTTCAATTTTAAAACGATCGCAAAGATATGAAAACAAATCAAGAAATGGTGCGATACATTGATAGCTTTTCAGTGGTTCAGCGCACAAGTGATGGGTATTTTGACGGTAGTGAACTTCTTCGGCAGTGGAATAATGTAGAAGGTAATCCAAGAAGAAGGATGTCTGAATTTATTGACAGTCCTAAAGTTAAGGAGTTTTTAAAGGCTCTTGCAGACGATGAAAGCCATAGGTCAAAAACCGACATTGGTGAAAATCAGCTGCTTATAAAAGTTAAGGGTAAAAATACAAAAGAAGGAAAAACTCCTGATAAGGTCTGGATGAACCCACTACTTTTTATCAAGTTTGCCATGTGGATAAATCCGACTTTTGAAGTCAAGGTATTGCGGTTTGTCTATGATGAAATGATTCGCTATCGAAACGATGCTGGTGACGCTTACAAAGAACTCTCATCTGCTGTTATGAAGATAGTTCCCAAGGATTTTATGCCTAAAGCTATGCAAAAGGTTGGTGAAGCATTAAATTGGGTGATTTTTAATAATCACGAAAAGATGTTGCGTAACAAGCATGGTGACGAAATAAAGCAACGTGAATTGTGGCAGCTTGAAAAGAAAGTTGCTGATTTAATAAACGAAGGATTTATAACTAACTTCGATAATTTGATTAGCTATCTGAGAAACCAATATCAAAAGCGTAATTATCCACAAGTGTTCAATTATGCTTCTTAAAAACAATGCGCACCTCATTAAGTTGGGGTGCGCTTGTTTTTATGACGAATTGGAGAAAATTGTGGCTGAAATCAAAGAAAAGCAGGAAAAAGGTTGATTAATTGTAAGTATATGTATTTCTTTGTCTCATTATTAACTAACAAATTTATAATTATGAAGAAAATACTTTTCATGCTGGTTACACTATTTTGCTTATCTGCTAATGCACAAGAAAAAAAGGAAGAAGAATCCTCTAAAAGCAAAACTGTAGAGCTTTTAAAAAAGGATGGTGTCCTTTTAAAAAAGGATTTCTATGATATTGGCAAGGTAGCAGGTGCGACTTTTCAAAATATAGTTATTACTGATATTTCGACTGGTCAAAAAACAGGAGCACTGCGTATTGAAACCTCATACTATTCTTCTATAGGAACAGACACATATATCGGAACGTTAGATTATGATGAGTTAGCAGGTTGCATTAAGTCACTGTCTTATATCAAAGATAACATTATAACAACCATACCTGAAAACTATATTGAATGTGAGTATAACACTAAAGATGGAGTTAGCCTTGGCGCATATTTAAATATAACAAAGAAAGAAAGTGTATGGAAAATTTACATACAAACGAAGAGCTATACAAATAGATCACAAACATTTATGAAGGCTGAGAATATTAGCGAAGTTATTTCTTTACTAAATCAGTCTTTAGAAAGTTTAAAAAGCCATCTATAAAATTAACAGCAGAAGCCGAAGCACTAAACTCCGGCTTTTTCTTTACCCACCATTCAGCCTCCAACAATAAAAAAACAGTACCTACCAAAGTAGGTACTGTTTTTATGCTAAAATGAAAGAAAATTACTATTTTATTGGCATTAATTGCTCAAATAATGCAGTATATAGATTGCCTTTATCATCTTTAACGAGACAATCATCTTTGTAGATAGTAGTAACTGTTACAGGCATATTTTTATATAATACAATACTAACTTTTTCTTTTAAATCCTCTTTTTTTATTTTGTTGGTATAGATTTTCTCTTGATAATCATTGTTCCTTGGACCTAAGAATTTGTCTCCATTAAGATGTATCATATGGTCAGGCATATCAGCTAACCAAACTTCTGTCTCCCATGCTAACTTTTCTGAGAATCTCTTAAATGTCTTAAAATCTAAAAAAGCAGTGACGAATATTTTTCCACAAGTAACGTTTTGTGTCATTGCATTAATTTCTATAATCCTTTTGGGATCCATTGGACCAACGGAAGTTACGGATTCTATAAAATAGAGCCAATTTTTCTCTTTATTATATAGTACTACATCTGGCATTTTGTCATGTAGAGTAATTTCAAAGCCTAGCTCTTTTAACTTTTTTGTGTCTTTTACTAAATCTTTTTCAATCGTATCTCCAACATACAAACATTCAGAATTAGGAGCAAAACGTGGTGCAAATTCTTCTATTATTGCCTTTTGAAGTTCATTATGACTACCTGTTGAGAAAGTAAAATTCTTACCGTTTATTTTTACAGGCATTTTTGTCATTTCCTTTTTAGACGCATAAGTATCTATTAATTTTTCATGCTTTGACAAAAATGAATTTATTAATTTTTCATTAGGGAGATCTTTTATGACATCCAAAACTTCTTTGGTGAGCCGATAACGGAAATTAGGGCTATTGGTTGCTCTTCCATTATCTTCTATTAAAGCAGCAGTGCGAAAATGATGAATTGCTTGTTTGCGGAATGTCTCTCTGCTATTTTCTGCATATGTGATCATATACTTTTCTTTTATAAAGCCAATTATATCATGGATACGGGTCCACTCATTTGTTGCTTTATTCCATTTGTCACTAGGGCCTATATTAGCCATTGCTAATATAGCGTAACAGCATAGATCGGACTGTTGCTCCTTAGGCATCCCTAACTTTTCAAGTAGGATTTTAATCGTTTTCAGTTTGTCCATTTATGTATTTATTTAGTATATTATTACAATTGCTTTCTGAAAGATCATTAGATAGTTTTAACTCCTTTCCCATGGTCTCTATTACATTCATCGTTGGTATAGGTATTACATTTACTTCTGTTGAATTTACTTGAGTTGAACCATTTAATATACGATAATACATATCATATATTGATGAATTAAATAATACAAATAAGCCATATATAGCTTCTTCTGATAATAATTGTACTCCCTCAATAAAGTTAATCTTATTCTGAGTACTTATATATTCATATTCTGAGTATTCATTTGATAGGTATATACCACATTGTAAACGTCTATTTTCTTCTTTCGAAGTGAATCTTTTCACAAAAAGATAGTTTTTATTTTTCTGTAAATATCCTTTCTTATCTGTTTTAATATACTCACCATTTTTTCCTATTGGAAATATAACTTTTCCCCCTTGTATATGTTGAGAATAAAATAATGGATAACTCAAACTTTCTTTTTTATTTCTCAAAACATTTCTAGTTCGAAAGTCTACGATAATACCGGTTTTCATTTTCAAACCTAATGCGGGCAAAGTCTTTGGCAAACGATTGATTATTAATAAAGAATCTTTCTCTTTTTCATTAGTAGGTAAATATACATAGCCATTAGAAGGCATGACAACGATATTATACGGAACTTCTAATTTTGTAATATTAGAAAAATCACTAGATAAGCTAGATGTGATCAAGATTTTTTTTGAAGGAGTTTGTGCTTTTTTTATTTTTACGATAATTGTTTCTTGCAAAATAGATTCGTTATCAAAAACTTTATTTCGACTTTCAAATAAGTGAATTTGTAATAGGACACAATTTTCAAATAGATAATCTCTAAATTTCTGAAAATAAGCGCCTGATGTCCATGATCTGGGTATGATATATATCATTTCACATCCTGGTTTTAAATTATATACTCCCATAGCCATAAATAAAAAATATAGGTTGGGGGCACCATAGCAGACAGAAGGCATAGCTAAAGCTTCTGGGGCATCCTTAGCAATTTTTAGATAAGGTGGATTTCCTATTATTATATCATATAAAAAATTAGTATCATTAGTCCCTTTACGTTCAAAATTTTGAGAAAGAATATAATTATCCTCGATAATTTCATATTCTAATCTATTAGGCATTTGAGTTTTGATATATTCAAGATTACTTTTTAAAAGAGGAAGTATATTTTCATCGTTTTCATAACAAGTTAAATATAACTTTGATATATGTTTCATTGGACGTAGTTTATCCAATATGGCAGCAGACAGGATTCCAGACCCTGCACCCGCGTCTAATATTTTAAATTCACACTTATTTTCTTGTAAATCAAATAGGCTTGCCATGTATATAGCAATTTCCTTACTAGTAAAAAACTGTCCGTATTTTTTTCTTTCACTCTTGGAAGTATTGATAATAAATGAAGTAGTTCTACTGCAAATAGTATCTATTATTTTATTTTTTTGAGTCATTATAAATTCTCTGCTAATTTCTTAATATCCTCCGCAGACTTCACCTCATGTACGGTATCGCCGACCTTTACGAAGCCAATAATATCATTGGTGTTTGGCTTCTCGAATAGCTCTGCAATAGGAACATTCAAAGTGTTTGCTATTTTTTCTAATGTTTGCAACTGTGGATATTCTCCTCGTAAAGTCTTATTTAGACTAATATCTGAAATACCCATTTTTTCAGCCAGTTCCTTTTGGGTAATGCCTCGTTCTTGGCAAAGTTCTTTTATCCTTGTTCTAAAATCCATAATACTATATAGTTTTATTCGACAAAAATAGTGATTTATACTACATAATACAATTATCTGATAAAAATAAACCTACTTAGTTTTATAATTAACATTATTTATCATACTATCTGTTGCGTAATTAAACTAATTAGTTTTACTTTGCAATATAATGTTAAACCAAGTAGTATAATTGGTGTAAACACATAAATATTAAGAGTATGAGCACAACATTAAGAAATCAGATGAAAGAGGTTATGCAAATGGCATGGTCTTTTGTTCGCAAGAACGGTTATTCAATGAGTGAAGCATTAAAATGCGCATGGGCTAATTTGAAGCTCAAAGTGGCTTTGAAAGTTAAAGTGGTAGAGTTCTATTTCAAAAAGACTGATGGCACGTTACGTCAAGCCTTTGGCACTTTATTAGACAGCAGAGTACCCGAAACTAAAGGTACAAAGAAAACGGCTGATAATTGCCAAGTGTACTTTGATACAGAGGTAGGCGACTGGCGTTGCTTCAAGAAGTGCAATCTTATAAAGATAGCTTAGTATAAACAATGTGAGCAGGTGCTACCAACGCCTGCCCACAATAAAATCAATAACGATATGCAAAATTCAATTATCAATTTCGACTACAAAGGTAATCAAATTCCTTTTGAAAAAGGGAAAGACGTATTAGTAAATCTTACGGCTATGGCAAAGTCATATCCAGAGAAGAATCTAACGACTATCGTTAACTCTCAGGAAATCAACGACTATTGTTATTCTCTCTCAAAACTAAAAAAATATAGTTTTGCTGATTTACTGATAGTTAGGAAAGGTGCACCGCACTTAGGAGGTGGTACTTGGGCGCATCGCCTCGTCGCTATTCGTGTCGCACAGAAACTAAACTCAGACTTAGCAGTCTGGGTAGACATGAGAATAGAGGAACTTCTCACCACTGGCGTTACCACCGTCTCCAACGATGACGAAGCCATCGCCTATGCCATGCAAGTGCTCAGAAAGAGATTAGAGACCGCCAAAGCGGAGAAAGAACGGTTAGAGGTAGAGAACCACCTACAAAGCGAACAACTGAAACTAGCCGCCCCGAAAGTGAAATATGTGGATGAAGTATTGCAATCATCTCAAACTTACACGAGTACACAGGTAGCTAAAGAATTAGGCATGAGAGAAGCGGAACAGCTTCATAAGGCACTTAAATCGAAAGGTATCATGTTTAAGCAGTCCGGGCAATGGATGTTGACAGCAAAGTATAGCGAGAAAGGCTATACCAAACCGCGTACAGTTACTTTTCCACGTTCTGATGGTTCACAAGGAAGCAATACAATTACTGTCTGGACGGAAAGAGGTAGAGCTTTCCTTCATCATTTGTTCGGTAAGCAAAATCAATCAGCATGATCGAAATGACACTGATTATCGGCAGCCTGTACATCGGTTACAGGCTGTTCAGAAGTAACAATGAGAGATTTTTCCATTAAAATATAAACACATAAAATATAACGGTTATGATAGAGTTAATAGCTGAAAACCAAGAAGTAAGAATTTACCGGTATAATACAGTAGGCGGTTGGATTAACGTATATCAGTTTAAAAATGGTGAATTGACTTTTGGGGCTGGGAAAGCATCAATACTGAATAGATTTGAGAAGACACATGTCTATGATAGAGTTTGTAAAGTACTAACACATAAAAAATAAACGGTTATGGCAACAGAAATCAACATCGAAGAAGTAAAGAACAACGCTATTCACTCTGAATTATTGAAAGCAATGTGCCTAATAAGCCAAGCTCGAAATATTGTTTCGGATGCAATGGATGAAAAAGAACTAAGGGATGCCGGACAATGGGACTGCTTAGATGATACAGTTTCAGGGCTGAATGAATGTTCTCGTGATGTAAGCTATATTATTGGCATGATTATAACAAGTAGAGTTGCGGTTCTGACGACCTAACACGATTATCAAAAGGCAGTCTCTGCACGACATCAAGGGCTGCCTTTTAACAGAATGTATGTCATTAGGTTGGTATGCGCTATTGTTATTTTAACAAAATATCTTTTGGGCTTTATCGTATGTGGAAAATTTTTCAAAGTCAATAAAAGATGAAATGTTATCGAATTTGGCTCTGTATTCTTGCTCTATAACATTAAAGCGCTTAACATATTCTTCATTTTCAGACTTTAATACATTTGAATATATTTTATAAATATCTGAAATAAACTCTCTTGTTGCTAATTCTTTAGCTTTTTCTATATTCCCCATTGCGAGCTCAAATTTAGCTGGGGAAATCCCATTAGGGTATCCATTTGCTTGAATTGTATTTTTTATTTTAGTCACATCATCTGTCATTATCCATATTTTGAAGAACAGGATAATTTGTAAAACGCCAAAAATAATTATTATCCATCCAATAAAATTTTGCATGTTTTCCATAATCGTATATTTTTAATTAAACAATTTACAAATTTACTTCAAAATCTATTTACTCCAAATTATTTCACGACAATTCTTTTATTGTCGTATATAGTTCGTTCTAAAAAGGTTTTTTAAAACTTGCTTCCTTTACTTTTATACCAATTCTTTCACAGCTCGGTTGTAGTGAAATCTTTGGGTTGGAAATTCTTATAGTAAAGTTGTTGAGTGATTACTTTTGAGGAAATCTGTAACAATCGTCTGGTTGTTTGGCATTGGGGTAAAGAATTAAGAAGAATCGGTAGGAGAGAGGTTTGATTTTGAATGTCTGAAATAGATTTGTGACCTTTTCCTGAATGTCATGGATTCGATGAATGAAAATTCATCATGGATTAATGAGTATAGTAATTTTGAAGATAAAAGCCTATGGAATTTAAAGGAGATATAACAGGACTGAATGAACTTGAAAAGAGGATTGAGCAGTACTACATTGACCGTCTTATACAAGCTGGTGAAGCAGCTGTTCAGAAGGCTGTTGTGGATGGAAACTATCAAAATATTACAGGTGATTTAAGGAGTTCCATCGGATATGTTATTGCATATAACGGGAAAATCATCAAAGAAGGTGGTTTCTATAAGATTCAAGGGCGTGGTAACAATATGCAAAAGGTGGAATTTACCACCAAAGATGGAAAACAGGTTTCATTTTGGGCTAAAGGAAAATTCGGTGATGGTTCCCATGGTTCTAAGGAAGGTTTGGAGTTCGCAAGGTCGAAAGTTAGTTCATCTGGGTATTCTTTCGTTCTGGTTGCTGGGATGGAATATGCAAATCATGTGTCAAGCAAGGGGTTCAATGTCCTTGATTCAGGAGTTTTAATGTTATGGAAATTAATTAAATAAATTATGGCGGGAATAATTGCGGACATGTCTGAGGACATTAAAAAGTTGCAGCAGGTGAAAGCTGAAATTGCTGGTGTTAAAAAGGAATTAAAGAGCATTGATATTAGGGTAAATCTTGATATTAAAGAAAATTTCGAAGCTCGATTAAAATCTCTCATGGAACAATATGACACTTTGGTACAGAAAATTGCTAAAGTGGAAGGTGAAATGATGATTGCAAAACAAAAAGTCTCTGAAGCAATAAACGGAATATCGTCAGATCCGTTAATTTCATTCGATGCGGAACTAATGAAGATGTGTAATAACCTCAATAAGTATTTTGATGAATTATTGGCAAAAGTGGAATCTATGTCTTCTTTATTACAAGTCGGTAAAGCAGGCATTGATGGCTCTACTTCTAATAATGTGCCAATACAACAATTGGAAGACCTTCGCATTAAAAATACCGAATTGACTGAACAACTTCGTGTTCAAAAAGAGGAAATTAGACAGCAGCAAGAAGAATGGAATAAGTTGGCAATGGCAATAAAGACAAACAATGTAAGCGCTATTGAACAATACAAGCAAGCTACAAACTCTTCTTCTGATGCTGTCAAGAGTGCCAAAACGGAACTGAAAGGTTTGACAAAGGATTTAAACGAAAATATCAAGTATTACGATACATTAGCGGCGCAAATAGCATCTTATAAATCTATACTTGATAGATTATATACAGCACAAGAGAAAGGTATGACACGTGTCCCTATTGGTGATGGGGCAACGGCTCTTATTTCAAGCGAATTAGAAAGATTTAAACCACTACTTGATGGTGTAAGCCAAAAGAGTAAAGAGATAGCATTACAAATTTCAGAACAGAGAAAGAGACAAGCTGAACTGAATACTGTAATAGAGCAAGGCAATGAGAAACATGCTCGTACTCGCGCTCTTATTTTGGATGCGCGAGAGCAATTGGTGCAGATGCGCTCCGCTGGGCTGCAAAATACTGCGCAATACCAACAAGTAGGACAAGAAGTCGCAAAAATGCGTACACAAATGACTCTTGTTAATGCGGAAATGGAGTATCTCTCTAATCCAAATAAGAATCTTTTGGTATTAAAAACTGGATTACAAGGGATAGCTGGTTCTGCAAGTTTAGTTGTAGGGATAATGGGCTTTTTTAATCAGAAAAGCGAAGAGATGGTACAAATCCAAACTAAAATCCAATCTTTACTTGGAATAATAGTTGGACTGGAAACCACTTATAACACGGTTAAGAAAACTGGTATATTAATGCGTGCTGTTGAGGATTTACAGACAAAAGCATTAATTGCCTCACAAGCCTTGGAAGCTAAAGCTAAATCACAACTCATAGCGCTTACATGGTCGGAGGTGGTAGCTCAAAAAGCATTAAATGCAGTGGCAAAAGTGAATCCGTATATTCTACTTGGGACGGCAATTTTAACACTTGTAGGAGGAATGGCTTTGCTTATCAAAGCTAATAAAGAAGGAGCTAAAGCACAGGAAGAAATTAATAGAAAGGTGGAAGCAGCAAAAGCAATGCAAGAATCTTATATGCAATCATTTGCATCAACTGCTTCAACTCAAATGACTACATACCAAAAACTAAAAAAAGAATATGAATTGTTGGGGAGCAGTTTAAAAGATAAGCAAAAATTCATTTTAGAGAATAAGGATTCGTTCCGTCTGCTCGGATTGGCTGTTAATGGTGTATCTGATGCAGAGAATATCTTCATAAATCAATCTGATGCGGTAACAAATGCAATAATGCAGAGGGCAAAAGCTGCAGCTATAGGTAAGATTGCGCAGGAGAAATGGGAGCAATATTTCAAAGAGAGAGAAAATAACATAACATTACAAAGTGGAATATCAGCAATATCTAGCAATATTGAATATGAGAATGGGATACCTATCAGAAAGCTGTCTTTCGATAAAAATAAAGCAGATGAAACAAGGCAACTTTTGGAAAACTCTATAGATGAAGATGCGACAATTAAAGCACTAAAAGATGAAGCTGAAAAATGGAGTGAGCTTCAGATTGGAGTTGAGAAGGAAATCAATGATATCTTAAAGAAGGCGGGAATAGATGTTTATGACAATAATGCATCCAAGCAAGAATCTGCTGCCGAAAAGCTTCGTAAGGAGCAAGAGAAATACAAAGTTCTTCTCGATAAACAAGCGTTAGAGCAACAACGCTCTGCTGAAGACTTACAAATGAAAGTTGATGAAGCCCGTATAAAAGCAATGGATGAAGGTTCGGCCAAGACCATTGCTGAAATGGAACTCAACTTTGAAAAGGAGATGCAAACTATCGACCGACAGAAAGAGGATGCTTTGCGGAAGAAGATTGAGGATGCCCGTACTGCATGGGATGCTAATCCGGAAAATAAAGGAAAGTCCTTTGATGGAAGTGGGATTACACTATCTAAGGATGAGAATACACCATTTAATGAATTGTATAAAGGTGGAATAGCCGCTTTCGAAAAGAACTTAAAAGAGTATCAAGATAAGCAAGATGATGCTTGGAATGAGTATTATATTAAGTATGGAGAATATCAGGAAAAACGCAAAGCTATCATGGATAAATATGATAAGCAGATTGCGGACGCAGAAGAGGGGAGTGTTGAAAAATCCACTTTTATTGCCCAGAGAAAAGAAGATCTTGATAGCCTGGATGATGAATTGATGAAAGATTCAGAATTATGGAGTAAATTTTTCACAGATTTCTCAAATCGTTCTTCATCGTCAATAAGGAGTATAATAGAGGATATTCAAGAACTTGTTGATTACATGAATGGGGTGGAGGGAGCAAAAATACCCGACTTATTTAAGGATAATGAGAAGACTGTGAAAGCAATAAATGATGCTATGTCTGACCCTTCTTCCTTAAACAAGTTTACGTCAAATCTTTCCTCTCAAGTAAACAAATTCAAAAAGATGCTTGATAAGGATAATCCATTCAAGCAGATTCAAGAGGGATTTAAGAATAATGATTTTGAAAGTACCTCTAAGGGGTTCAGTGGTATAGCATCAGCTGTGAGAGAGTTGGATGGCGTTCTTGGAGATTTGGGTGTAAAATCAGACAGTACGGCTGGTAAGGTTACTTCTGTTTTAAGTAGTACCGCTTCTTATGCGGCAACAGGTGCGTCTGTAGGTGGACCTTGGGGAGCAGTTATTGGTGGAGCAATAGGCATGGCATCAGGATTAATCGGTATCCTTGGTGCTGATTATTCTGCCTATAATAAAATGAAAGAAGAATATGGGGCACTTATTGATGTTTGGGACACGCTTATTAGTAAAAAGCAGAAATATATAGATATATCTTATGGCGATGAAGCACGTAAGGCTGGGCAAGAAGTTCTGGACTTATTGAATAAGAAAGCTCAAAGCAATGTTGCACTTGGAGTAGAGAGGCTTAATGCAGGGGCGAGTGCAGGTTCTCACTCCATTGGCGTTCGTCAGAGAAAAGGAATGTCAAGCCAAGGGTGGGATGAACTTCGTAAAGCGGCACAGTCTATTGGATTCGATTACAACTCGGTTGCTGACGGTCGTATGACTGGGCTATTTTCTCTTACAGCGGAACAATTGGAACGTCTACAGGAAGAAGCGCCTACGTTCTGGGCGAAGTTGGACAGTGATGTACAAGGGTATTTACAAAACATTATTGACTGTTCTGACGAGATAGAGGATATGAAGACAAAACTTCAGGAAACAATGACCGGAGTTTCTTTCGATTCTTTCTATGACAGTTTTGTTTCTACTCTTTCCGATATGAATAAGAGTAGTAAAGATATGGCTGATGATTTCGGAGAATACTTGAAGAATGCCATTTTAGAAAACCTTGTGGCGAATAAGTACCGTGCTAAAATCGAAGCCTTATATAATGATTGGGCTGCAAAATCAGATAGTGATGGAGATGGTGTTTTTGACCTGACTGTTAAAGAATCGGCAGAATTGAAAGCCTCCCAAAAAGCGTTAGCTGAGCAAATTATGGCTGAACGTGATGCAATGGCTGATGCTTTTGGATGGAGTTCCGATATTTCTACTTCACAAGATTCTTCTTCCCGGGGATTTCAAACCATGTCTCAAGATACTGGCGAAGAATTAAACGGTCGGTTTACTGCTTTACAGATTGCAGGGGAAGAAATAAAGAATCAATCAATAGCACAAACTGGCCTACTTTCATCCATCAATGAAAAAATGTCATTACTTGACTTGACAAATGAAGATATTCCAAGATTAATGGCTAATGTACCTGATATTGCAGGACAAACGAGAGAAAGTATCGCAAGTGGCTATCAGTCGCAAGTTAATATTGTATTTCCGGATGAAAAAATAGATGTTTTGACATTGGAAGTCTCTGCTCTAAGGGGTATTGTTAATGAAATGAGGATTTTACAAGTTGAAGGCAATCTTGATAGACAGGAGATAAGAGAAGGGATACAAGTTGTTTCTAAGAATAGTCCTAGAATGATTTCTGAAATAGTAGAAGTAAAAAAGAATACATCAAAATTATAAGTTATGGCAGATTTACTAATGAATGAGCTGTTAATCAACAACAAGGATGCTTACACAACATGGGGTGTAAGAATGGGAGAGGGGTTTCTTGATGTAATTGGGGCAGCCGTCCCCATGAAAGACTTTATTGAGAATAAAAGCCGACTTGAACATGGGAAACGGGTAATAATCAATAATCCTAAGGTTGATGAGCGGGAAATAACTCTTTCGTTCACTATCGAGGGTAATTCTCAGTCAGATTATCAAGCAAAGAAGAAAGCTTTCTTTGATGAACTGTATAAAGGTGCGGTTGATATTCAAGTCCCAACCAATAGTAGCGAGGTTTACCATCTTATTTATACTGGCAAGAGTGTCACTTATGCTCAGAGCTTAGATAGGACTTTTGGTAAGATTTCAAGTAAATTTTCGGAGCCGAATCCGGCAAATAGAACTTAATTTGTGACCTTATTTCTAATGTCACAACAGGAAGCCCTAAAAGTTAGGGCTTCTTTCTTTTATTTCCGACCTTTGAGGTATGATAGATATCAAAGACATATCCAGTGCCATTCTTCTTTCAACCCCTCCCAACGAAGGTTGCAAGCGGAAGCTTACGCTCCAAAAAGAGGATTACATACTTTTGAAATTCTCTTTGGAGAATCCCATATACTTCAAGCTCGGAACTTACGTTGAATGCGACTTTGGACTATTTGAAGTGTGCGATTTGCAGAGTCCTACCTTCAACACCGATAACGCAGGCTATGATTATGAACTAAGACTTGATGCTCACTACTGGAAATGGAAAAATAAAATCTTCAAATATACCCCGGAGACATCTGGGCAGGAAGCGTCCTGGAGTCTGACTGCTCCACTCAACGTACAAGCAAGTATAGTCCTGAGAAACTTGAAAGCTCTTGGTTATACTTACAAAGGACAGGATTTTGATTTTTCCATTGACAGTACGGTCGAGAACAAGTCTCTGTTAATGACTTATGATAACACCAATATCTTAGATGCCTGTTTTGAAATGGCGAAGAAATGGGATTGCGAGTGCTGGATGACAGACAATATTATCCACTTCGGTAAATGCGAGTTTGGCGACTACGTGAATATGGAAATCGCTAAGAACGTGGGGGAAATGTCACGCTCCGAATCCCAGTCAACCTATGCCACCCGTATCTATACTTTCGGCTCGACAAGGAACATTCCTGCCAACTACCGTCCCGTTGACGAAGCGGTGGTGGTAAATGGTGTGGTGCAAAAAAGATTGATGCTACCCGAAGGAACTCCGTACATAGATGCTTATCCGAAAATGAGTACAGAGGAAGCTATCGAGCAAGTGGTTATCTTCGATGAAGTCTATCCCCGGAGAGTTGGAACTATGTCGGACATCACTACCAAGGAATATACCGAAACCATTGAGAATGCTGATGGAACGACTACCGAAAAGAAGTGGGATGCTTACCGTTTCAAGGACACAGGGATAACTTTCTCCAAAGATTATATCCTCCCCGGTGAGGAATTGACAATCATCTTCCAGTCGGGTAAATTGAACGGTATGGTGTTCGCTGTAACCTTTGATCCCGACGGTAAGGATGAACAGCTTTGGGAAATTGTCCGAAACGAGGATTACGGTCGCCCGTTACCCGATGAGGTGCTCATCCCCGAAGACGGCGATACCTACGTTTTGTCAGGTTGGGATTCAACCAAAATAACAGAATTAGGACTTGTATCCGCTGCCGAACGGGAACTGAAGGAAGAGGCTGAAAAGTACATTGCCAAATCTAAGATAGACCCGAACACCTACAACTGCACGATGATGTCCGATAACGCATACAGCGAGGATGGAATGCATAATCTCTACGGTATCGGTCAAAGGGTGAACCTCATAAACAAAGCCTATTTCGAAAACGGAAGGCTGTCGAGGGTTATCGGGTTCGAATTCAACCTTGATAAGCCTTATGATTCCCCCGTATATACTGTCGGGGAAACTGCTGCCTATTCCCGCATCGGGGAACTAGAGGACAAGGTGGAAAATCTCACTCTCAAAGGACAGGTTTATACAGGTGGAAGCGGTAGTGGTGTATATGTGATAAGAAGGAATGACTCCACTCCTGCAACTGACAGCAATGTGTTCTCGGCATTGCGTTCGTTATCAATGTTTCTTCGTAAAGATAAACTAGATTTCACTAATTACCTATTGAGGTTATTAGGAGGACTAGAGGTTGGCGAAGCCATAGACTCACTAACTGCGGGCAAGGGCATAATCGCGGATAATAAAGGGAGGATACAGGCTGACCGCATGGAGTTGCGGTCATCGCTGACCGTTTTGGAGATAATTTTTAATCGCCTTTCAGCTATGGAAAGTGATTATTCATTTTCCGAATCTGGCACGATTGAGAGTGTCGAACTATTAGAAGATGGTACCTATCGTTTACCGCTTCGTAAACGTTGGGAGAATGATTTCACAGCCTTGGACGAGAATGATGTTGTTTACGGCATGGTGAATAATCTTGCTTCAGGTACTGGTGATTATTACACTTCATGGCTCCGTGTGCTGAATGTGAATACAGTATCTAATACCATCACTGCGGTCATGTATCCGGACGATGAAGTTCCAGGAGGCAAAAACTATCCACCGGAACCGCTAATGATACTTTCTCATCGTGGTAATCCGGTGAACGAAGATCGTCAGGCATATTGGTACCTATCTTCCCGTGAGAAGTGTATCTGTATGCTCGATGGAGTAACGAAACCTATACTGGAAGAGAATAACTATGCCATCATTATAGGCAAGTTAAAGCAGTTGTCACTATTTGACAACCTGCCTATAAACTACCGACATAGCTATATCTATTGTCGTGGTATCGCTATACAGGACTTATTGCGTATAGACTATCAGGGTACACCAGTTCGTTCTGAGAATAATCGGGGTCCGTGGTCATCTGAGGATGCTGTGAACAATCCCTATCAGTCTACAGACACAGTTTATGATGCGGTCTATCATGTCGGCTGTAAATGGATGTGTCTGTCTACCGGCACACTTCAAGAACCCAAATGGAATGCAACCGACTGGGCGCAGATTGAAGGTAACTCAGAACTAACCCTTGAATTCTCATCCAGTAACGGTTATAACTTCTTTGCCGGTAAGGTCAATGCGGAATTTACCCCTATTGTCTATTGGGGCTATAATGATATCTCTGCGGATGTGTTGCCCGGTGACTGGTCATGGACTCGTGATAGTGGTCAGGTGACGGAAGATAATGCCTGGTCGGTCGCTCACGCCAATAACGGGCGGGTACTGCACCTGACAAACGAGGACATGCCTTCCAATTGGGGTGCTACAAGAAAAGTGAAATTCACCTGTACGGCATACGTCCGTGACGGTATTGAGAGTATTAATATCGAAAATAGCATAATTGTATGAAAATTAAAACCGCGGTTCAACCGCAGCCGGTCAGAACCAGTTATACGCCTCTGAAGGCGAGTTTTGGTATTGTAATAGATGGTGGAGGTAGTAAGACACAGTTTTATTACACGAATGCTAACACCTTCATCCCGAATCGAACCATTACCCCGATGAAGCTAAAGGCATTCCTCAGTATTGTCGATCCGGATAAGATTATCAGTAATGGGGATAAAAGTAGTCAGCTGACTGTCACCTGGTATGAAAACAGTGAGAGCACTCAGATTACCTCGGAGAATAGCAATTATACACTGAATGCTGACGGAACATTGCTTGTGAAGAAGAATGTTTCGCCAACTACTCCTGTGCAGATTCTTTGCCGGGCTACCTATGTGGATTCCAGAAATAAAAACACGTTGGTATATACCGATACATTCACTCTGAACTCTATACAGAAGAGTGATGACCAGCTTTCATTGAGTGTTAACCAACCTGCCAAGATAACCTATAATCCTTTGAAGGATAACCAATACATAGATATCACTGCTGTATTGAAAATGGGCAGCGAGACGGTAGCGGATGCCAATGTAGCATATTGGTGGTACAAAGTCGAGAACGGAGAGGAAACCCTTATCAACTCTTCTGACCTGAATATTGAATATGTATCCGGTCAGGGTACCAATACTTTGCGTATTGATGCTGACAATACATATATGAGCGTTATCCGCTGCCGCGCGGCTTATTATACCGGAACCAAGCCGTCAGCTCCTACGGATGATACTTTGATGGCTGAGACGGCCATAGTTTATAAGATTCCTCCGATTAAGGCATTTGTCTATAGTCCGAATGGCAATACCATTCGTCAGGGAATGGCCAACATGACTTTTTATGTGAAGATACTGACGAATAAAGAGGAGCTGACAACGGACCAGATCAATAAATACTTTTTTGTGAAGTGGTTTAAGAAGTCGTCTGCTGCGGGTGCGACTGCTACGGAAATCGGACACGGTAGTTCGATATCGGTTACAGCCGGCAGCTTACGCCTGAGTGGTGGCCTGCAGATGTCTGTTTATCCTGAAGTCTACGAGATAGGCCCTTATACGGTGCTTACTACCAAGAGTGGTGATCCCATCCGTACAGGCGCCAATGAAGTAATAATAGCCAGAGGCTAACAATTTAATTTATATGGGTATGAGAGAAATGAAGTATTTAAAAGTGTCCGCCGATATCGCCCGTCGTGCCGGTGTGATTGATGTCCGCCATCGGACTGCTGACGGTGATTTTATCATTAACGAAAGTGATCTGCGCATGGTCAGGTTCGAGCCGGAAGAATATGTGAAAGGCATTGCCGGGCAGGTTCTTACTGAACAGGAAGCCGCCAAGCTAATCGAAGCCGGTGGAAATAAAATTGGAGAGGAGGTACAGAATGAAAACAATAGTGAATTATCTGCTGAGGATTCTTTGCCGGTTCAGGACAGTGATAAAGAACCTGTGGCGGAAGATAACTCAATTAACGGAGAGGAGGTACAGGATGAGTGATGTTGCGGGTTCTTTTTATATCGGTATGATTATTGATGGTGATAGTGCACAGGGGAATATTCGATCTACGAAGCCGCTTGTACAGATGTATCAGAAGGATACGGGTAAGTGCGTACCGGACTGGAGTGTAGCGGCTAATCAACCTATCATCTATCCGGTCATGCGCTCAGGCAATGAGAATGTGATCAAGTCGATTGTTTCTGGTTCCGAGAAATGGTATTATAACAATACACTTATAACATTCAACGCTTCCGGGTTAGCTACCGCTCCGGCTGCCGTAGCCGGTAAGATGCAAACCACTACTTACAATAATGGCTCCGTGAATGTACCGGCTCTGAAGATCGTAGGAAATCTTGCTTCCGCTTCTAACATGGATGCAGATACTATCCGCATGGATGGTGAGATTGAGGCTTCCGGGCATAATCTTGGCTACACTTCTGAGATACCTCTTGCCATCTCAGAATTTAGTAATTCTGCCTATTACGGTTTCCTTTATCCTTCCGATGGTGGTATTATCGACAGCGATACAGCTACCGTTAAAGTGACTCAGGAACTCTACAAAGGTGGCTCACTGGTACCCCAAAGCAACTACTCCCTGAAATGGTACAAGATGCCTTCCACCACAGCATGGTCAACAGCTAACAGTGTTTCATTAGTGGCTGATGACATTGATTCTAAGCTAAGTGTAAGAGCTGAATTTATTATCAGTGGTGAGGTGGTTGCTATTGCAATCGGTGAAGTGAGTGATGAAACTGATCCGTTATTCTTGGCTGTTAATTTCAGTGGGCCTACGTTTCTTACCAGCAGCGGTGCTACCAGTGAGGTAACTGCAACATATAAGGTGAAGAAGACAGGTACAGGCGAAGAAGTAACCGGCTTTACATTCAAGACTACTTTTACGAAAGCTGACGGTACCGCTTTTACTCCTGCCAATGCGCCTACCACAACCGGATGTAAGCTTACCTATACCGATGTGAAGGGTGCAGGGGGTAATATTACCGGCTATGTACAAGGAACTAAATCTTAAATCTTATGGCAAAGAAACAGATAGTAGCATCAACCTTTAATGTTACGGCGGCTCCTGAGGATGGTGCAAAAGGTTCTCGTGGCCAGCTTCCTTATCCGGCAGGCGAATACAACCTACATACGGATTATATATGTACGGATATGGTCGCTCCTTATGTACTATATAATGGTATCTATTATGTGATGAATCAGATTACCACCTGGATCGGTCATGGTGTTCCGTCGAATATTAATAATCCTCAAAAGGATTATGCAGTCAATGGCACCAAAGCCACTTGGATACCTTTTGAAAGTTATAAGGCTCTTTATGTTGAGATACTCATGGCTCAATTTGCTAATTTCGCAAGCGCTATTTTCTATGATGATTTTATGTTTAGTCAGCATGGGGTAGATGCAAATGGCAATCCGACATTGGATTATAAAAACTTTAACCCTAATGATCCACTGAGTGAATTTGGTTCTATTGATTTCGTCCCTAACTATTGTGTAAACCTCAAAACCGGAAGACAGTTCTTAGGCAAGAGAGGAAGTATCATCTTTGAACCGAAAGGTGATATTAAGATTAGAGGTACAGTCATATATCCAACAGAAATAAAGTCCGGTAATTCACAGAGCTATCGTATCCTTCCTGGTGACAATATCAATCGCCTGATTATTACCGGTAATAAATGTAATGTTGAGTTGGTAGGATCAAGCGATGAATCAGGACGAGAGGTTACTATCGATTATCTTCCTTATTCATTGTATCAAGGTGATTCCTTGGAAGATGGTACTCAGAATAGGCTCGTTGTGAAAGGGCGGACATCGGCACTTGCTGGAGTTGATAACTTCGTATCTTCTCCTATATATAATGGCGTGAGTTTCAATAATTACATTTCTCTTGCCACTAAGACTTCTGCCAAATTCCGCCTCGTGCCACTCTATGATAGCGATAGTGGTACTGTCATCAACTATCGTTGGCTACTGGTCGATATGACACCTTATGATCCGGTATTTGGATTTATCTTTTGCCAATTTTATAGTGGCATAGGAGCTTTTATGTTCCGAAGTAAATATTACCAGGATGAACTCACTTTCACGTCATCTGTAAGTGGTAGTGTTACTACTTACAAAATAGACATGACCGGTATCATTGGTAGCAATGAAACGGATTGTTTGATAACTCATTCCAGTGTACATTTGGATGGCCGGACGAGTGGTAACCCGATAAGTATAGGTAGTTTCAGCTTTGAGTCAGGAAAAACCTATTTGACGATCACAAGTTCAAATGCCAACCCTACATTTAATGGAATGATATTGCTATATACTAAACTTGGGAACCTTTAGGGAGTCCTCAGTTATCCTTGCCCACAAGGGAGTGAATTTGCGGGGAAATAAATTAAACAAAACGAGACTAAAAATTAAATGTTGAATTTGGGCGTTTTTTGATATAATTTAGACGTCCGTTAAAAGTGAATAGGTATGAAAGAGAACGAGATAGCCAGCGGTGTTGCAATAAAGGTGCGAGGCTTAGATGCAAACGGCAATAGTATTGTGACAAGTCCTCAGCAAATTGTAGACAATACCAGTTGTCTGCAACTGAAGCAGCTATATGGTACTTATGCTGAGTCATATTACTGCAAGATCGTAACAATGACCCTATCTGGCAGTACAGAAGGCAACCTTGATAATATTGTTTTGGAAATAATCGGAGGTAACGCATACACTGTGCCTAATAGTTTATTATACTTATCGCTGGTATGCCATAGAGAGACGGTAAAGGCCAGCAAGAATAGCATAATAGGTACTTTGAGTATTGGTTATGTCAAAAACGATACTTCGATAGATATATGGGTAAAAACAGCTTCATATTCTAATTCAATTTATGTCTCTATTCTTGGCAGACAAGATCGAAATGCCCTTATAAAAAACGTATATCAAAAGGATGTGCCAGAAGGATATATAGAGATTAATTAATAGGGGCATAATGCCCCTATACTTTAATCAATCCCTCAGGGACTTCATTATTCGTTTCCAACTTAATTATTCCCCCATGATTAGCTATAACAGATAAATTGAGCGACCCACCGGAACTCGATTCATATCCCCATACTTCCCGTGTCTCATTTACGTCTCTGTAATACAACCTAAAAGTTGTATTAGCCCCTTGTACATTGATTAATTCCGGTAAGTAACCCTTTCGACAAGATATCATTCCAAGAGGTAACTTTCCCAGAGGACTACCGCTCGCTATAAGAAACTGGCAATTAGCATAATAAATAGTTAAGTTACATAAGTGAACATATTTTTCTGCTGAATAATGTTGCATACTTCGTTTAAACAGGTCAACGGATGCCAATCCCTTTTGTTCCTTTGTAGCTTCAGACATTACCAACCTAATTACTTCAGCAAGGTCAGCTCTATTTATACGTACTGGATTACCATTAGGATCTATTAAGGCGATATATTCACTATTGATACTATTTACCTGTGTACTTTCATTTAATTTCATACCATTCAGTTTTAACGGACAAAAGATATGAAGTAGTCAAAGGCAAGCGTGAATCTCTCTCTTTAGAATGTAAATTCTTTGACAATATATCCAGCGTCCGGTTCTTCTGAAACTTCTACCGGTGTCTGAAAAGTAAATCCAATGTTATTGCTGTAAGCAAAATTTATATCATTCCTTCCATTGGCACTGATATAAATATCAACCATTCCAGTTTCTGTAGTCGAGCCTATATATAATAATCGTACTTTACTAATACATTTACCGGACACTCCTAATTGAATAACGTTCTGTAGATTACTGTAGCCATCAAAAGCAATGTAGAATAATTGGGAACAAGGAGCATTATTCACATATAGACTCCCAGCATTAAGCAATACCGAACTTGCCATATGACATCTACGACTTATAGCTACTCTATACCATTTACCATTAAGAGCATCTACTATAGAGAATGTACCGCATCCTCCTGACTTTGCAATTTCTTTAGGGGTGGTCACTATACTGTTGCCATTAGCGTCTATCCCTCGCACCTTGGTAACTGTACCATTGTTCAATTCATTCTCTTTCATACCATTCAGTTTTAACGGACGTATTTTTATCACTGAATTTTACCCTCAAAACTGTCGGCATAATTCTGAGTAAAAATACATGAGTTTGTATGTCCGTTAAAACTGAATAGGTATGGGAAAATTAAGCGAAGCCGCTATCGTGAATAGCATTAATAGTGAATATGTGCTACTTACAGATAGTAATGGGCTACCAGTACGGATCAGCAAGAATAATCTTGCCGAAGCCGTTCGTAATGTAATGAGTGAAGCAACAACAGAGAAAAACGGACTAAAGCCCGCCAATGAAGTGAGAATGGAAAAGAGATTGAGTGCTTCCAATTCATTGATAATATTCGAACCTGAGATTTCTACAAATCCAAAATCCACAAGCCTCTTAATATCCGTAGCGGCATCTGGTGGAGGTGTTATGAGTCATTATCTAATGTCCATTAATAGGGCCTCTGAGAGTATGAAAAAACCTACAATAATTTTAAACCGTATAGGCGGGTCTTCTTCCTCTAATGTCCCCAAATTTAAGTTATGGGCTGACGAAAATACTGGAGCTTTTAAAGTTATATTGGAACGAATACAGTATACCGTTGGCGTGTATGCTAAAATTCTAAATACTTTCCAATCTTCCTCGGATGGTATTTCTTTTACTGCTGCCAATCAGGATGAAGTTGATGCTGCAACGTATATTGACGTTACATAATTATAGGGGCATTATGCCCCTATACTATTACTCTAACGTAGCTTCAAAACCACCCTCAAATTCTGAATTATCGGCAGATTCCATTTTCATGGTGATACCAAATGTGCTCATTGCAATCACATCAATGACAGGGGTATATTGTGTTCGTTCAGCATATACTTTACACTTACCATCTGCATCTGTTTTTCCTATAATTTTCATATTATAGGTACCGGCTAACACTTTTACTTTTATGATTGGATTACCTGTATTACTTGCCGCACGTGCCATTGATATAAAATAGAGATTAGGTATCCCTGTTGTAGTAGCGGATATAGATAAAAGCATTGATGCAGTAACGGTTATACTTTGAGTTTCACATAATAGTGTACTTGCTCCTTTATTAATGCTGCCAACTATTCCGGCAGGCATCAATCCTTTATCTACGATGTTGGCCTCGTTCATCACGCTGCGGATGACTTCTGCAAGATTATTCTTGCTAATCCGTACTGGCAGGCCATTACTATCTGTAAGTAGCACAAACTCGCTGCCTATAGTGTTCACTTGGGTGGTTTCGTTTAATTTTCCCATACCTATTCACTTTTAACGGACGTTTGATTCATTGTTTGTTTACCCTGTATGATATCACTATCTTCACAGGCAAAAATGATTTACGCATACATTCGAATCTCAACCGATAAACAGATTAAAGAGAATCAGCGTTTCGAGATTGAAAAATTCGCAGAATCGAAAGGTTTAAAAATAGATTTATGGGTATCAGAACAGGTGACGGGAACCAAGTCTGCGAAAGAACGTCGTCTTGGTCCACTACTTAGGAAAATGAAGAAAGGGGATACTTTGGTTATCTCTGAAATCAGCCGCTTGGGTAGAAACTTGATGAGTATTATGTCGATGCTCAATCTTTGCATGACGAAGGAAACCTTTGTGTTGACTGTAAAAGAGAAGTATGAGCTTGGTAATAATATCAACAGTCAGGTACTCGCTTTTGCTTTCGGACTGTCAGCTCAGATCGAACGCGACCTAATTAGCCAACGAACTAAAGAAGCACTGGCATGGCGAAAAGCTTCAGGGAAAAAATTAGGCCGGCAAGCTGGTGAAAAAAACACTCACTATAAGCTTGATAAGAAAGCGGAACTTATTGATAAGATGCTTGCTGAAGGAAAGTCAAAGGCTGCTATCTGCCGCAAACTTAAATGCCACTTGGTAACCCTTAATAATCATCTTATAAGAATGGAGGAAAAGGCTTGTAAATTAGAAGATAATTAGTACCTTTGTGCATGTGATTATGCCCATTGACAGCCCGTATTAGGTGTTGTTGATGGGCTTTTTGTTTTAAGAAATCCCGTCCTACTTTCACAAGCTGGATCGGGATTTTGTAGTTTAAAAACTACTGTGATCCTACAAAATTAGTATTAAAATAGATATATGCAAAATGGAGAGATTATTTACGTTAGATCAAATTAGAGTGATATGTGTGTCATTGTTCAGCTCATTGTTGGCGTACTTGACACCGACCAAAGGCTTTTTAATAGCTTTGGCAGTGATGTTTGCCTTCAATATCTGGTGTGGCATGCGGGCTGATGGAGTGAGTATAGTTCGGTGCCAGAACTTTAAATGGAGCAAGTTTAAAAATGCATTGGCAGAGCTGCTCTTATATCTGGTTATTATCGAGGTGGTGTTTGTCTTCATGGATTCAATAGGGGATGGAGATAGTTCCCTCATTGTGATAAAGACTATTACGTATGTCTTCTCATACGTGTATCTGCAAAATGCTTTTAAAAATCTGATTGTTGCGTATCCCAAAAACAAAGCATTCCGGATAATCTATCACTTGATTAGGTTTGAGTTCAAACGTGCGATGCCCTCTCACGTCCAGGGAGTGATTGAAAGAATTGAAAACGAAATTGATAAGGAGGAAGTTAAATGAGAGCAATTGATGCAATTATCATCCATTGCTCGGCCACACGTGCCGGGCAGGACCTACGGGCCAAAGACATTGATCAGATGCACCGGGCGCGTGGTTTTAATCAGATTGGTTATAACTTTGTGATTGACCTTGATGGGACTGTGGAGACTGGACGCCCTCTCTCTATCGACGGGGCGCATTGTAATACGAAAGGGTTTTCTAAAGAGTCGTATAATAAACACAGCATCGGCATCTGTTATATTGGTGGTCTGGATGCAAACGGGAAACCAACCGATACCCGGACGCCTGAACAAAAGGCCGCACTTCGAGAACTGGTTGCCAAACTTTGTAAGGAATACCAGATTATTGAGCTTCTTGGTCACCGGGACACTTCGCCAGACCTTGATGGTAGCGGCGAAGTTGAGCTAGCAGAGTATATTAAGGCGTGTCCTTGCTTTGATGTACGTAGTGAGTTCTCTAACTTTCTCCGTAATGTAGTTGTACGGCCATGAAAAAGTTGCCTTGGATATTAGTTATATTGCTGGCAGTGGTTTGTGTGGTTGCCTGGTTCCGTCCGCACGAACCTTTGCCGGCAGAAATACGTACCGAGACAAAGGTAAAGACTGTTGTAGAGGTTGATACATTGCTTATATCGCCACCTATGGCCCCTTTATTGGTCTTCCGGTTAACAGATACTATGCGTATCGGCGACACTGTTGTATATCGTGAGCAGGCTTATTACGAAGACAGTCTTTACCGAGTATGGGTGAGTGGTTGTCGTCCAAGGCTGGATAGCTTGCAGATATTTCCGAAGACGGTGTATCAGACGGTAACTAATGATATTTATCATACCATTACGCCTAAGAAGAAGCGTTGGGGATTGGGTTTGCAGGTCGGGTATGGTTATCCGGGAGGTTTGTATTTAGGTGTTGGAATGAGTTATAATTTGTGGTGGTGGTAAATATTTGATTTTAATAAAAAAAGAATGGGAAAAAGAATGTCTATTCCAATTTTGGCTTATATTTGCGAAGAGAATATAAGGAAATGTATTATGTCAACAGAAAAACAACCTGTTTATATTCGTTCTTTGACACTGAATAATTATAAGTGTTTTAAAGGCGAAAATAAATTCTTTTTTTGTAAGAATGATGGTGGGAAGAAGTTATCTCAATGTACAGTAATATTAGGGGATAATGGTACTGGAAAAACCAATTTATTGAAGGCCATTGCCAATTTAGAGCCTGTATTAGATGATGTTAAGAATGTAGATTCTTCAGCAGAAAAAGTAGAACGCTTATATCTTGACATAGCTGTTCTGTTAGGGGATAGAATGCTTTCTCCTGATTTAAGCAAGAAGCCTATGTATAAGCCTAGAGTTGTTGAGAGATATGATTGTGAAATTCAATATGATATTGAATGTGATTTTTTGAAAATTAAAAAGCGCCAAGATAATATCAATAAATCTACTTTTGAAGAAATAATTAGATATACCACGCGATTTCCGATGCCTGGTAACTCTCAGCTTCATGAATCAATTTCCCCGACTAAATATGGATATACCCAAAAAACAAATTATGTTGATCCAACAGAAGATATAAGCAGGGTAAGGATTGATGCTTATGGGACTAATAGGCACTCAAAATTCGGCTCTAAAAGATTAGAAAATCTCTTGAATAGCGAATCTTTATTTTATGATGACAATAGACTGATTGATATTGAATCGTGGATATTACAATTAGATACTGCAAAACATCATAAGCGACCTGGTGCAAGTGCGAGATATTTGAAAGTACGTAATTTAATTCGTCATTCATCTCTTTTCCCAAATGTAAAGGATATCGAAATAGGTTTTGATGATAATGAGAATAGTTTTGTATATTTTGTAACAGAAGATGGAAGATATAGATTGAGTGATTTGGGGTATGGATATCAGTGTACATTTTCTTGGATTTTTGATTTTTGTAAGAAATTGTTTGATAGATATCCCAATTCCAAAAATCCTTTTCACGAACCTGCTATTCTTTTAGTAGATGAAATAGATATGCATCTTCATCCGACATGGCAGAGGAGTATTTTATCTGAACTTTGTAAGATGTTTCCAATGACACAATTTATTGTAACTACACATAGCCCTTTATTGGTTCAATCTATTGAGAAAATAAATCTCTATGCCTTAGTTAAAGATAATGATACAATAAAAATTTCACATTATCCAGAGACTTCTTTTCAAGGTTGGACGGTTGAAGAGATACTTCGTGAAATTATGAATTTAGGCGATGAGGTTCGTTCAGATAAATATATGGTGTTGATAAATCAATTACAAGATGCTTTGCAAAAAGGAGATGCAAGACAAGCAAAAAATATTTTTAGTGAATTAAGTAATATATTGCATCCTAGTAGCATTGATAGAGAATTAATTCCTTTGCAAATTGAAGGTATTCGCGACAACGAACATGATTAAACTAATCCTATCTAATAAACCTAGAGAGCTGACACCTCAAATGGAGTCAGCGCTTATTGAACAATTTGAAAATGACAAGACAGATCCTGTTTGGCAGAAAAAGTTCATTAAAGATGCTGTATTTGAAATTGCTTATGGAAAATGTGCTTATTCTGAAGTGCGGCTGAAAGAAGAAGGGAAGGATATGCAGATCGATCATTTTTATCCTAAAGTACCATATTCTAAAAAAGTCGTTGAGTGGGGGAACTTATTACCATCTTTGAATCATTGCAATAGACACAAAAGCAATATAGACCCCAATACTGTTGAAATAGTTAATCCATTATTTGATAATCCTAAGGAATATTTGTATTTTCAAAATGGTTTCTTATGCTATAAAAATGTCAAAGGGAGTAACACAATAAATATACTTGACTTAAACAATCAAGTATATCTAAATAGTCCAAGAGTTCGCTTGTTAGCTGAAATTGGTAAAACATTGAAAGATATAGAACCATGGAAAGATCTCGATATTGCTTATTTTTTGCAGAGAGTCAAAGATGTAATGCATAGAGGTTCAAGGAAAATGGCTTATTCGGCAGCAGTATCTACATTTATTTTGAAACACCATCTTTACGAACAATATAAATCTTTCTTGACGGGTAAGCTAATGTGGGATAGCGAATTTATATCATTAGAGAAAGAACTGGAATTCTGCTCCTTGCCTAAATAAAATAGCCTGTCTTTTACTTTGACTTATTTTGCCCAACGAAAACTGGAGTAAGTATTATATAACATAAATGTTCTTTCTATATTGCTTTATTTCATATATTTGTATGTTTGTTGAAGCTTTAAATTTTAATCCTATGTTTGACCTACTTAATAAATATCCCAATAATGGTAGTTTTGAATTTAAAAGTACAGATTCGCTAAGTAACGTTTGTAATGCTCCGAAAAATAAAAGTGGAGTTTACATAGTATATGCAGTTAAAGGGCATACTAAATATTTGATATACATAGGTTGCTCTGGATTGGAAGACAATGGGGAAATTAAACTTCGTAAAGGTGGAATGTGCGGCCGTTTAGTTAATGGTAAACAGTTTGAAAAAGCTCGAAAACATTCTTGGTCTAATAAAGTGATTGAAAAGTCATTGGATAACTTGGTAATTGAATGGTGGGATACAGAAGACGATTTTCCAGAGATCGTAGAGTTTTGCTTAATATTAGAATATATATTGGTAAATAAGCGTTTGCCAGAATGGAATACAATACTGTCGTTGAAAGAATCCCTACGTTCTCAATGCGAGAATTTTATACAAGATAATAATATACAAGCATTGATGAATTGATAAATTGGGTAAAAGAGGCTGAATTACTATGGCATACAATTATGATGAGGAGAGCGTGAACGCTATCATTAAATGGGCTGAGAACGCACAATTACCCAAAGAGGTAGTATTAAGTGAAGCTGAACATATTACTGACACCAGTATTTATGTGAGAGCTAATATCAACGACATTAAACAGCATTACCCGGATGGGTTTTACAATCCGGCCATTACGCGACTGTATAGGCTGAAAGAATTTGTGGAAGAATCGCTCAAATAGTACTTTTTAAAACTATTATACTATGGAAAGTATTGATAAAATATTTATTTTAAGGTGGATTGGTCCATTCTTTACTCTTGAAGAACTAAAAGAATGGGAAATTGAGAATATAAATTGTAAGAACAATTTATATATACTTACAGGTAAGGAATATCGGCATAGGAATGTATCTGATTATGTTGGCATTACAGAACAGGACTATGTTTATAAAAGATTGGGTAATAATCATGGAAAATTCAATAAAATAGACCGAGAATTAAATATTTGGGTTGGTAATTTTTCTTGTTCGGATCATGCGGATCATGATAATATATCCATAGTTGAAACATTATTGATTTCTAGCTGGCAACCCCAATTAAATGAGAAAAAGAAAGCATATTATCCTGGTAGAAGTATTTGTGTAATAAATCAATGGTATAAGCCTAACTTCAACCAATATAGTAATCGAGTCTATCCAGCCCAATATATGCAAGATGTTATTATCTATAATAGTGAAATGGGGGAAGTCTGGGGGGCAGATCGCCTAAAAAAGTTATCCTAAGCGGACAATTTATAAAAAGGACGATGGCATGATTAATTGTCCTTTTTATACTCTCTGCAAAATTGATGGATCTGTTGATGCTTTCTTTATAAAGTCATTCTCTATAATATAGGCATCCATCAGTTTTGCATCATAGGGCTTCAATAAAGATGATATTTCTGTTTTCGATAAGTCTGGATTCAACCATTTTTCTTCATCCTCAGGAGATAAGATTGTCGGCATACGGTGCTTGGTGTTGTGGATGTAATTTGTAAGAGGGTTCGTTTCAGTGGTTATGATGGAAAATGTTGTATGTTCCTCTCCAGTCTCTTTATCAAGCCAAGTATCATATATTCCGGCCATAGAGAATATTGGTTCGTCTTTTAGGTAGATGTAGTAGGGGATTTTCTTGCTGCCTTCGTGTCGCCATTCAAAGTAACCGGTAGATGGCACGATACAACGTTTCTTCATAATCGGTTCCCGAAATGAGGGCTTTTCAAAAATAGTATCTGCCCGGGCATTAAGTGTCATTCTTCGGATTTCATCAGCATTAGTTTCGTCTTTCGTCCAAAAAGGGATTAGCCCCCAATTGAATACTTGAACTTCATCCGAGGTTGTAACAATGGGATATTTCGGAAAGTTGAAAGCGTTAACATGATATTGCTCATTGAGAATGTCTTGGTATATCTCAATTACATCCGACTTTCGGCCATATCGAGCAGCCAATTTGATTGCCTTTGCACTCATGGAGTTATGAAAACACATACTTACTTACATTTAATGATTATAACCTCATTTATATCTGTTGTATAACGTCTGGAAAGCTGTTCTTGTTTGAGTTTCCAATCTCTTCCTGATCCTTGTATTGCGAGTTTGACATGATGCTGATGATTGCCATTGATCTTGTCTACTACCTGCATTAATCTTTCTCGTTTATCTCGATCAACAGAGTCAAAGAGGCCCAACTGTGCATTTGTGGTTATCTCTGTGATAATGACACCAGCTTTTTTGTATTGATATCCTTCCATAAATATGGTTTTTAGTCCGGCCAAGGCATATTCAACGATTTCTAAAGTGTCTGAAGTCGGGATGGGAAATTGAACAATTGTATTCTTCCAGTACTGTGGTAGATCTTCCCGGAAGTTATTTGTATGAATGAATACCATCAAAGACATGGCGTAAGACTTTTGTTGTCTGAGCTTCTTCGCACATGTAGATGCATGCGTTGCGATTGCTTCAGACATAGTATCTATATCTTCTACCATTTTACCAAAGGAACGGCTGGTACATATTTGTTTTTTAGCCGGAGGTGCTGTTTCCATGTCAATACAAGATATTCCGCGAAGTTCCTTCCAGGTACGTTCACCGACAACGGTCATATTCTTTCTAACCCATGAACCAGGAAGTTGTGTAAAATCAAAAGCTGTTTTTACTCCTTGTTTTTCCAACTTTGCCGCTTGCCGGTGGCCAATCCCCCATACTTCGCCAATCTCAAACAGTTTTAATGCTTTCTCATGTTTCTCTTCTGTATCAATAATACAGAGGCGATTATATGCTGGGTACTTCTTTGCAAATTTGTTTGCCATCTTTGCAAGTGTTTTAGTTGGTGCAATGCCGATACTTACGGGTATGCCGGTACCACGAGATACTTTCCGTACAATGTTTGTTCCAAGTGATTGTAGGTCTTTAATCCCTGTCAGATTGAGAAATGCTTCGTCAATGGAATAAACTTCAATTTCGGGTGCCAACTCCGCTAACATTGACATCACTCGGCCGGACATGTCGCCATATAGCACATAGTTAGATGAAAATACAGCTACATCATGTTTCTTTACTAAATCCTTTATTTGGTAGGCTGGTACTCCCATTTTAATACCAAGAAGCTTAGCTTCATTACTTCGTGCAATTACACATCCATCATTATTTGATAATACAACGATAGGTTTCCCGTTTAGAGAGGGGTTGAATACCCTTTCACAACTCGCATAGAAGTTGTTGCAGTCTACAAGGCCGAACATTATCTTTTTCTCCGATTCTTTTTTATGGTGTAGGTGACTATTCCCCAAACGATAAATTCATTTTCTTTAGTGACTTTGATTAGCGGATAGTCCGGATTGGAAGGAATTAACCAAGCTGCATCTGTTTCTAAGCGTACACGCTTCACTGTAAATTCACCGTCAATGAAGCAAACAGCTAAATCATCATCTAATAGTTCCAATGACTTGTCTATGATAAGAATGTCTCCCTCTTCGATACCTTCATCACGCATCGAGTCACCAATAACACGACCGTAGAATGTGCTGGCCGGATGCTTTATGAGTTCCTTATTCAAATCTATCGCTTGTTCAAGGTAATCTTGTGCCGGAGAGGGAAAGCCAGCCCTGATGCCTTCATCTGCATATTTTAAAGGCAGACTGGTTGAAATATCTATTTTATGAAGTTGAAGATCCTTTTTCATCGTGGCAAATAAACAAATAAATATTGTATATAGTTGCCTGCATTTGTATTTTTTAGGTTAAAGAAGAAGGCAGCCGTAAGACTGCCTCCTGGACTACCAAGCTCATCAGCACGCATCCACATCTCTTGCTTGGTCTTCATGTGCTATTACTAATGAGCTTTTAAAAAGTTTAGTCCGAACACAAAAAAATGAAAAATCCCCATAGTAACCCAACTACGGGGATAGTATCTGAACCACAATTACCCTTTCATCATCATAATATCTGCTCTCATTTCGATGTAGTCTTTATATTTTTCGGGGTTGTTCACGTAATCGATCACCCGATTGATTGCTATTTCAGCTTGCTTTTGTTTGACTTTTGTATAGAACCTAATAATTCCTTTGCTTTTGTCCGAATGCCCTAGACAGTAGTCTATCACACCGTCTGGTATGCCAAGTTCTGATGCAAATTGAGCAAAAGTTTTGCGAGCGGAATAGAAGCATAGTGTTTGCTTGATTCCTAAACGGTCTTTCAGCTCTCTCATGCAAAGGTTTATATACTTCTGTAGATTAGAATACGTGTAAGAATACCCTAAATCCAGCATGCCTTTTTTATTAATATACTTATTTATTATAGCTCTTGCTTCTGGATGTATCGGTATTGTAATATTTGCTTTTCCTGTCTTTGCATGTAGTGTCTTAGTTCTTTCGAAAGAAAGAATGTCTGATGATAGATTTACTGATAATAGGTCTTTCAGATTTATTCCGCATAAATAGAAAGATAGTAGAAGCATGTCTTTTCCTAAACTAATCCTCTTCCCTTCTAATTCGGTATTTCGTATTCTTTGAAACTCCTCTATTGTTAGATCGCACTCCTTGGGTTCGGCAGTTGGGATTTTGGTATAAGCAAAGGGATGTACATCTTGTTTAAGAATGCCGGCTTTGATTAATTCGTTGATTCTTGCTTTCAAATGGGTAAGCCTTAATCCGATATTTCCATTTGCATAGCCTTTTCTCATCATCCACTTTTTGAAGTGTTCAATCATTATGGTATTAATGGCAGGAATAGGTACGTCTCCTTCAGCAATAGTAAAGATGCGTATTGTTTCCTCATTCATTCTTGCATAACTTTCTCTTCCTTCTTCTTTGAATTCACCAACTCGTTTCTTCCAATATTCTAAGAATGAAATATGGGATGGACGTTCTTTAGAAATAATTATCTGTTTGATCTGCATAGCAGAGAGATACTCAATGTTTTCTATGGAGTCAAATTTATCTTTATATTGTGAGAATACAAACTCTAATCGTTTGTTCATTACACTTGCATCTTTGCGATATGCGACCTTTCCATTTTCGAATTCTGCGATATCATCCAATAGAAAGGTTGTTTTGATGTAAGCCCGCTGTTTCTTTTGGGAGATACAGACTAAGATCGGCAGTCTGCCATCTTGTTCCTTAATGGAACTTAATACTGTTAATCTGATTGTTGCCATAAGCTGAATAATCAAACACAATTCTACTATACAACTTTAGCCATATATATTTGCAGAAATGTGCTTTTTTTATTCAGATGAGACTTTTTAAAAGAAAAAACGCTGATTAAAATATTTATAATCAGCGTTTTACTGTTGAGCCGCTAGCCAGACTTGAACTGGCGACCTACGCGTTACGAATGCGTTGCTCTACCAACTGAGCTATAGCGGCAGTGACTTTTCATTTACGGGGTGCAAAATTACATCTTTCTTTGAAATTACGAAAAGAAAAAGGTTTTTTTTTGAAAAAATCTTTCTTAAAATGGTTTTCTATATTTGCTCTGTCATTTTTCCTTCTAAAATAATTGTTTTATCAATATAAAAAATACATCTTTGCAAATCTTACTGTCAACCTAAAATCTGACAATAATTATGAATTTGAAGATATATTATAAGAATCTTTCATCCCGTATTGCCTCCAAGTGGACTATATTGGCTATTGATATTTGTTTGATAATGATTTCCATGCTTTTAGCATGTATCCTTCAGCTCGGGGTATCTTCTATAATATATAAGATGTCATTGTATGTATGGATGATTTTTTTCTCTTTGTTTTGTAATCTGTGTTTCTTTTCTGTCTTTCATACATATGTTGGAGTTATTCGTTTTTCTTCGTTTGTGGATATCTATAGAGTGTTTATATCTCTTACATTGAGCTATGGAGTACTGGGGATAGGAAATTTTTGCTGGTCAGCTTTTGGTTTGGGAGAAACATTACCCAGTGGAATAATTTTTATAGCATATATTCTTAACTTCATATTCATGGCATGTCTGCGCATTTTGGTGAAAATGTTGCATGAAGTTTTGTCTTTTGATATTCGGCATTGTGTGAATGTGTTTATTTATGGCTTTCGTGGAACTGGAGTGAATATAGCAAAATCTATGCGTGTAAGTAGAAATAATCATTATCGTGTATGTGGTTTTATTTCTGATGAGCCGTGGATGATAGGCAAACACACCATGGGATGTAGGGTATATGCTAATGATAAGATGTTATTTGAACACTTAAAAAGGAAGAATGTACGTACGATTATTGCTTCACCTGATAAGTTGGTGGATTTGGAACAGTCTGGTATAGTAGCACAAATGTTAGCTCAGGATATTCATGTGATGACAGTGCCTCCCTTGAGCGATTGTTTGGATGATGGAATTATAAAAGATATCCATATAGAAGATTGGCTTCGTCGTGAACCAATTCAGGTTGATATCCGTAAAATAGCGGCTTATGTTGAGGGACATCGAATATTGATAACCGGTGCTGCTGGTACTGTAGGGCGGGAAATCGTTCGCCAGTTGGCGGCGCTAAATCCATATCAGTTGATATTGGTTGATCAGGCTGAATCTCCTTTGTATGATATTCAATTGGAATTGTCTGACCATTGGAAGAATCTCGAAGTACGGGTATTAGTAGCAGATGTTACAAATTATACTCGTATGGAGGCTATTTTCAGAGAGTGTATGCCGCAGTTAGTCTTTCATGCTGCAGCATATAAACACGTTGCCATGCTTGAAGATTATGCTTCTGAAGCTATACAGGTGAATATTTTAGGAACAAAGACTGTTGCGGATTTGTCTGTAAAATACAAAATTAAAAAATGTATGATAATTTCTACAGATCATGCTTTCTGTCCGGTGCATGCTATGGGGTATAGTAAATGTTTGGCTGAAATGTACGTACAGGGATTATCTCGCAAAGTAGTGCAGGAAAATAGTCTTACTAAATTATTTGTAGTTCGCTTCAGTGATGTATATCCTGATGCCCCTCGCAGTTTAATGACTGTATCGGAAGCTTGTCAGTTGATATTGGAAACGGGGAATTTGGGTGAGAATGGTGAAATCTATGTGTTTGAAGATGATGCAGTAGAAGATACACTGCCCACCAGCTATGAAAAAATAAGGAAAAGCAAAGGATATTTCATTGATTATACTATGATTTGCGAGCAGATTAATACTTTAACGGAAAATAATTGCATGCAGGATTCAGCGGTAATAATTAACAAAATGAAAAAAATAATCTCATATTTTTCTGAGTCTTGTGCGGATGCCTGAACGGCTGAATGGAGTTTTTAATTCTTTTTCCGAAATTTCGATGTAAAATAAATGGGCGTTCTGAAATAATGTGCTACCTTTGTGCCCGATTTATATTTAACTGTAGGAATTTTAAAGATTAATCAAATATCTTATGCGTAGATTAATAGCACTATTCTTTTCAATCTTCATCCTTGTAGGGGGCGTTATGGCCCAGCAAATGTCGGATGATCAGGTGGTTCAATATGTGAAAGAAGCACAGAGAACTGGCAAATCGCAAAAGCAAATGACTACTGAGCTATTGCGTAGAGGAGTAACCAAAGAACAGGTTGCTCGTATACAAAAAAAATATGCCGAGCATAGTACTGCTGCAGATGGAGTAGAAAACAAACCCTCTCAACTTCGTGAACGTACTTCTTTAATGACAGACGGGAAAGCTATTAGAGGTACTTCTTATGAAGAAGCAGAATTAGAAGAACAGAAAGAAATAATTGATTTAAAACGTGATGCGAAAGCTACTCCTGAAGCACCAGGAAGCAATATTTTTGGTCATAGTTTATTTTCTAATAGAAACCTTTCTTTTGAGCCGAGTGCAAATCTGGCTACTCCGGTAAATTACCGTTTAGGCCCGGGTGATGAAGTTATTATAGATATCTGGGGAGCTTCAGAAAATACAATTCGTCAGACGATTTCTCCCGAAGGAACTATTTTAGTCCGTGGTTTAGGTCCCGTTCATCTTAGTGGTATGACTGTAAAAGAGGCGAACTCTTTTTTGCAACGTGAGTTTTCTAAAATCTATTCTGGAATTTCAGGTACTGAGCCCAACTCTGAGATAAAATTGACATTGGGTGACATTCGTACGATACAAATTAATATTATGGGTGAGGTTTCTGTACCGGGAACTTATACCTTATCTGCATTTTCCACTGTATTTCATGCTTTATATCGTGCTGGTGGTGTAAACCGTATCGGTAGTTTACGTAGTATTAAAGTGGTACGCGATGGTAAAACCTTTGCTGATCTGGATGTTTACGACTTTATAATGAAAGGTAAAATGAAGGATGATATACGCCTTCAGGAAGGTGACGTGATCATTGTAGATCCTTATCAGTCTCTGGTTGAGATTGTGGGTAAAGTCAAAAGACCGATGTTTTATGAGATGAAACCTACAGAGACTGTTGCTACTATATTAAATTATGCAGGTGGTTTTACTGGTGATGCTTATAAAAAAGCTATTCGTCTTGTGCGTAAGAGTGGACGTGAACATCAGGTCTTTAATGTAGATGAAATGGATTACTCTGTTTTCCGTTTGGATGATGGAGATATGATTACGATAGATGCTGTACTGGATCGTTTTGAAAATCGTGTAGAAGTTCGTGGTGCTGTTTATCGTGCCGGTTTATATCAACTAGACGGTACAGTAAATACGGTGAAACAATTAATAAAGAAAGCTGAAGGATTGCGTGGAGATGCTTTCCTGAATAGAGTAATTATAGATAGAGAGCATGAAGACCTGTCTCATGAAATCATTGCTATTGATTTAGGAGGACTATTAAATGGGACAATTGCTGATATTCCTTTGCAGAAAAATGATATTCTGTATATCCCAAGTATTACTGACCTGAAAGAAGAAGAAACGGTTGCAATTTATGGTGAAGTTGCTAATCCGGGTACTTTCCTTTTTTCTAAGAATATGACTATTGAAGATTTACTTGTTCAGGCAGGTGGTTTGTTGGAAGAAGCTGCTACAACAAGGGTTGAGGTAACTCGTCGTATTAAAGATCCTAAGAGCACTTCATTCAGTAGTGTTTTAGGTAAAACATTTACTTTTGATATAAAAGATGGTTTTATTGTTGGAGGAAATGCGGAGAACTTCTATTTAGAGCCCTTTGATGCTGTTTATATTCGTAGAAGTCCTGCTTATCGTAGGCAACAGAATGTGGTTGTTGCTGGTGAAGTACTTTTCTCTGGTAGCTATTCTTTATTGAAGAAGAATGAGCGCTTGTCTGACTTGGTTAGCAAGGCTGGTGGTGTAACTCCGGATGCTTATGTAAAAGGAGCTCGTTTAATCCGTAAATTGTCCGATGAGGAAAGACGTCGTCAGAATGACGCTATCCGTATGGCTCAGAATGGTGAGGGAAAGGACTCCATATCTATACAGAAATTAAATCTGTCAGAGACCTATACTGTAGGTATTGATCTGGAGAAAGCTTTAGCCAATCCAAAGTCTGATTTTGATTTGGTTTTGCGTGAGGGAGATGTACTGTATATTCCGGAATATGTGAATACTGTGAAAATCAGTGGTTCGGTCATGTATCCTAATACCGTAGTGTATCAGAAGGGAAAGAATCTGAAATTCTACATTAATCAGGCGGGTGGTTATGGCAATATGGCAAAGAAGAAGAAAGTTTATGTGGTTTACATGAATGGTACGGTATCTCGTCTGAAGGCAAGAAATGCCAGTGCTATAGAACCGGGATGTGAAATTATCGTTCCCAGCAAGGCTGAAAAGAAGCATATGGCGATGGCTGAAATTTTGGGTATTAGTAGTACAACTGCTACAATTGCAGCAATGGTAGCAACTATGGCTAACGCTTTTAAGTAATTTGGATTATGGGTGAAGAAAAAAAACTGAATACACTTCCTCAACAACCAGAGGAACAGGAAATAGACTTGATTGAACTTGCCAAGAAAGTTTGGGCAGAGCGAAAATTGGTTTTTAAAGCGTGTGGATATGCTGCGTTAATAGGACTGGTTGTTGCATTTAGCATTCCCAGAGAATATTCCACTAGCGTAACGTTAGCACCAGAAAGCACTGGGAAAACTTCAGGAGGTAGCATGGGAGCGTTGGCTGCTATGGCTGGAATCAATATGGGCTCTTCTGTTGGAGAAGATGCTCTTTATCCGGATCTTTATCCGGATATCGTAAGTTCTACTCCGTTTCTGACTGAGTTGTTTGATGTAAAGGTCAAAGATGATAAAGAAAAGGTAGATACTACACTGTATGTTTACTTGGACGAACATCAGCGTGCTCCTTGGTGGGGTGCTATTATTTCTGCTCCTTTTAAAGTTTTGGGTTGGACCATCTCTTTATTTAAGGATGATGAAGTAGAAGGAACTGGCACACTGGATCCTTTTAGATTAACAAAAGATGAAGCAGACATTGCCGAAGCGCTAAGTAAACGTATTGCTGTCTCTGTTGATAAGAAGACAGGTGTTACTACCTTGACGGTAACAATGCAGGATCCTTTAATTTCTGCTTCATTAACCGATACAGTAATGCACCGCCTTCAGAATTATATAACTGAATATCGAACTAATAAAGCTCGTCATGATTTGGCTTTTACCGAGAAATTATATACAGAAGCAAAAGCTAATTATACGGATGCCCAAAGTAAGTATGCATCTTTTGTAGATGCCAATCAAAATATTATTTTGTTAAGTTATCGTGCTGAGCAGGAGCGTTTGCAAAATGAGATGAGTTTAGCATATAATGTATATACTCAAGTTGCCCAACAGTTACAGATGGCAAAAGCTAAAGTACAAGAAATTACTCCGGTATATACTGTTGTTCAGCCAGCGACGGTTCCTTTGCGTCCGTCTAAGCCTAGCAAGCCCATGATTCTGATAGGTTTCGTATTTTTGGCTGGTGTCGGTAGTGTTGGATGGATATTGTTTATAAAGGATTTATTAAAAGGATGGAAAAAGCAAACAACGATATGATGATGGATGAAAATTCGCGTAGCTGGTATGTATTGTACACAGCGCCAAGATTGGAACGTAAATTGATGCAACACCTTACTGTTGCCGGATATAAGACTTATTGTCCTATGCAAACAATTTATGTGAACTGGAATGGAAAGACAAAGGAAATTATTGTTCCTTTTTTCTCCGGTTGTGTTTTTGTAGAGGGAGATCTTAAGGATATGACTCCTGTTGTAGCTTCTCAAAAAGCGGCATTTTTAGTGAATGCTGATGGTAAAGAGCTTACTATAGTATCTGATAAGGCAAACCTTCCAGGAAAGTTTGCCCAATTATTGAAGTAATGATGAAGTTGATTTCAGAAGAACTGTTGGATAGTGTGTCCCATGAAGCACGAGAAAGTTCTCGTTTGCGTATGAATTATAATTTTCATGAATCATTGGACTCACCTATTCATCGCTTGCTTAACGCATTAGAGCCGGGAACGTATCTTCCTCCTCATCGTCACACTGATAAAGAGGAGACTTATGTAGTATTACGTGGAAGTCTGTTGACTTTCTTTTATGATGATTTAGGTAATGTAATAGAAAAAGTTAACCTAAATCCGTCGGCTGGAGTCTATGGGGTGGAGATTCCTTCCGGTACTTGGCATAGTATTATTGCTTTAGAGCCAGGCACTGTGATTTTTGAAATCAAAAGTGGCCCTTATAAACCACTTCCTCCCGAAGATATTGCGCCATGGGCGCCTGCACCCTCCGACTTGGAAGGTGCGGCTGTGTTTATGAAACGAATGTTGGAGGTTTAATTAGCACCTTCAAACATTCGGCTTCGTGCCAGCATGCATGCACCTACAATGCCGGCCTTATCTTTTAACTTGGATGTCGTGATAACTGAGTCTTTATTCACGAGGTTTAAGGAGTATTTTCGTACTGCTGTTTTTATAGGTTGCGTAATGTAGTCTCCGGTTAGAGATAATGTTCCTCCGATTATTACTAACTCGGGATTAAAGATATTTATAAGACCGGCAATTTGTTTACCTAATTTTTGCCCGATTTCTTCGACAATTTCAATGCATAGCACATCTTCCTTGTTTACTGCTGCTATAATCTCATCTAATGTTAATGGGTTTTCCATATTAATCCGTTCGGATAAAATAGAATTTTCTCCTTTCTTTATTCGTTCCAGCAGAGTACGGTGTAATGCTGAGCCGGAAGCTTCTGTTTCCAGACAACCTTTCTTTCCACAGTGGCAGATGATTTCATTATCAAATGTGCTGATATGCCCAAATTCTCCTGAGAATCCTGATTTTCCTTTGTAGATTTTTCCATCTATAATGATTCCGATTCCTAATCCCCAGCTGACATTTACGAAAATAATATCTTTTTCTCCTTTAACGCATCCTTGCATGTATTCTCCATAGGTCATTGCTCGTGTATCATTGTCGATTGTGACAGTATATCCTAGTCTTTCACTTAATACATCTGCAAGAGGACGTTCTTCAAAATTAAACTGGCTGAAACTATATCCGGATTCTGGGTTTACCCGACCTGATACATTGACATTGATATTAAGAATCTTTTCAGTGTCAATTGAAAGTTTCTTGATGAAATTGAGAATAAGGCTACAAAGCTCGTTCATTCCTTCCAAAGAGTTCTCAAAATTATAAGGAATGTCCATTTTGAGATCTACCATATCTCCTTTGAAATTGATTAATCCGATATTGATGGAGAATTTTTTTATATCTACTCCAATAAAGTAACCGGATTGAGGATTCAAGCCGTATAGATGCGGGTGGCGTCCTCCGCTTGTTTCCAGTTTCCCATAATCATTTATATAACCTTCATCGAACATTTCACCTATTAATTTAGTGACAGTAGGGATACTCAGATCTAACTCCTTAGAGAGATCAGGAATTGTAGAACTACCGTTATATATATAATAGGTGATAATCCTTTTTTTTATAAGGGCATTTTTAGACCCCATTTCTATTTCTTTTAGGAATTGCTGATACATACTCTTTGTTAATTTCATTATTGTCAACAAAGATACTTAATAATTTTATTAATATCAACCTTTCTATGTGAAAAAGAATATTATTTCTTCTTTTTATTTAGTTGATAATTGCTGAACTCTCCTTTTTCCTTATTCCTTTTTTATCTTTAGTTTGCGTTTCTTTTCTTTTACCTCGTTATTATTAATTAATAATATGGCTATATATAATTAAATGCATCGAATAATAAGAATTTAATAATAAAATAATTTATTATCTATTGTTTATTTAATAAATATATCTATATTTGCACTGTGTTATAAATATAATAACCTCTATAATAATAAAGGTTAAACTTAGAATTCAATAGGTTAACATATATATTATACAGAAGAAAGCTATGAAAACAAGCAATCGCAGAGATTTTTTGAAAAAGGCCGCACTGGCAGGAGCTTCCGCCTTAGTAGCTCCTGGATTGCTGGCAACTGAAGAGAAAGAAGTGATATCTTTCTCTTCATCGCCCGGTGGTGAAACTGATAAATTTATTATTCCTAAGAATAATGGATTGAAAATAACAGGAACCTTCTTAGATGAAATTTCTCATGATATTCCTCATCAGAATTGGAGTGAAAGAGAGTGGGAGCAGGATTTTCGCCACATGAAAAGTATTGGGATTGATACTGTTATTATGATTCGTTCCGGTTATCGCAAGTTTATTACTTATCCTTCTAAATATTTGCTTGGTAAAGGATGCTATATGCCATCTTTCGACTTGGTCGATATGTATCTCCGTTTGGCGGAGAAATATCAGATGAAATTTTATTTCGGTTTGTATGATTCCGGGAAGTATTGGGATACGGGTGATTTATCTTGGGAGATTGAAGATAATAAATACGTTATTGATGAAGTCTGGAAACAATACGGTGAAAAATACAAAAGTTTTGGCGGATGGTATATCAGTGGCGAGATTAGCCGTAAGACTAAAGGGGCTATTGATGCTTTCAGGGCAATGGGAAAACAATGCAAGAATGTCTCTGGAGGTCTTCCTACTTTTATTTCTCCTTGGATTGACGGAAAAAAGGCTGTGATGGGGACTGACAAGTTAACTAAAGAAGATGCAGTTTCAGTTCAGGAACATGAAAGAGAGTGGAATGAGATTTTTGATGGGATTCACGAAGTAGTTGATGCTTGTGCTTTTCAGGATGGGCACATTGACTATGATGAATTGGATGCTTTTTTTACAGTGAATAAAAAGCTGGCGGATAAATATGGTATGAAATGTTGGACGAATGCAGAAACATTTGACCGTGATATGCCAATCAACTTCTTACCGATAAAGTTTGATAAACTCCGGATGAAGTTGGAAGCTGCAAAACGGGCCGACTATGATAAAGCCATAACTTTTGAATTTTCTCACTTTATGAGTCCACAATCAGCTTACTTACAGGCGGGACACTTGTATGATAGATATAAAGAATACTTTAATATAAAATAAATATGAAGTCGACAATTAATTTAGGTTATTTAGTTTTCCTTTCGGTAGTAGCGGCTTTGGGCGGTTTTCTGTTTGGATATGACACTGCCGTAATTTCCGGTACCATTGCGCAGGTAACAGAACAGTTCGGGTTGGATGCTTTGCAACAAGGATGGTATGTAGGATGTGCATTGATCGGTTCTATCATTGGGGTGCTTTTTGCTGGTATTTTGAGTGATAAGTTTGGGCGAAAATCTACTATGATCCTTTCAGCTATTTTATTCTCTACATCGGCTATTGGTTGTGCTGTATCTACAGACTTTAATCAACTGGTTATCTATCGGATTATAGGTGGTGTTGGGATAGGGGTTGTTTCTATCATTTCTCCACTTTATATTTCAGAAGTGGCTGTAGCGCAATATCGCGGACGTTTGGTTTCTCTGTATCAATTGGCGGTTACAATCGGTTTCTTAGGAGCTTATCTCGTTAATTACCAGCTTTTAGGCTATTCTATGAGTAATCCGGATGTTAGTACAGGATGGTGGAACCTAGTATTTGTATCGGAGGTGTGGAGAGGTATGTTAGGTATGGAAACATTGCCTGCAATCATGTTTTTCATTATAATCTTTTTCATACCTGAGAGTCCTCGCTGGCTGATACTGAAAGGGAAAGAAGAAAAAGCTACAAATATTCTTGAGAGAATTTATACCTCTTCTAAGGAAGCTTTATTTCAATTGACAGAGACTAAGTCTGTACTATCATCCGAGTCTAAATCAGAATGGAAACTTTTGTTGCAACCTGGTATAAGGAAAGCTGTTATTATCGGTGTATGTATTGCTGTGTTGGGACAGTTTATGGGTGTGAATGCCGTTTTATATTATGGACCTTCTATTTTTGAAAATGCAGGTTTATCCGGAGGTGATTCTTTGTTCTATCAGGTTTTAGTGGGATTGGTGAATACATTGACTACTGTATTGGCTCTTGTTATTATTGATAAAGTAGGGCGTAAAAAGTTGGTTTATTATGGCGTATCAGGTATGGTGATTTCTTTAGTACTGATTGCAACTTACTTTATTTATGGTGAGTCCTGGGGTATCTCCAGCATTTTCCTTTTAATCTTTTTCCTCTTCTATGTATTTTGTTGTGCAGTGTCTATATGTGCTGTGGTATTTGTGCTTCTTTCTGAAATGTATCCGACCCGGGTACGCGGGCTTGCCATGTCCATTGCCGGCTTTGCTTTATGGATAGGTACATACTTGATTGGACAGTTAACCCCCTGGATGCTCCAGAATCTTACCCCCGCCGGAACATTCATTCTGTTTGCAATCATGTGTGTACCCTATATGCTGATAGTTTGGAAACTTGTTCCCGAGACCACAGGAAAGTCTTTGGAAGAGATTGAACGCTATTGGATGAAAAATAAAAATTGACCTTAATATTATATATAATGAAGATTAGAAATTATTTATTGAGTGGCTGTCTTATAGCAGCATTGTGTTCGTGCGGTACTTCTCAGAAGGAGAACCTGAACCTCACCCTATCGAAAGACACGTTATTCGATAAGGTAAAAGGGGCTTGGGCCGGACAAATCTTGGGATGTACCTATGGCGGTCCGACAGAGTTTCAGTATTTGTCAACCATGATTCCTGATTCTGTGGTTATACCATGGGGAAATGGGGAAATCAAGAAATGGTTTGATGGTGGAGGTGGTCTTTATGATGATGTTTACGTAGATCTGACATTTGTAGAGACTTTTGAAAGGTGTGGATTGGATGCTCCTGTCGATTCTTTTGCGGCAGCATTCTTAGCTAAAGAATATCCGTTGTGTCATGCAAACCAGCAGGCTCGTTATAACCTGTTGCAAGGTTTGTCCCCCCATGCCAGTGGATATTGGAAAAACAATCCTCATGCCAATTGTTTGGATTTTCAGATTGAAGCTGACTTTGCAGGTATTATGTCGCCGGGTATGGTGAATAGTGCAGTGGATTTTTGTGACCGTATCGGACATATCATGGCTTACGGTGATGGATGGTATGGCGGAGTATACGTAGCTGCCATGTATTCTTTGGCTTATGTAAGTGATGATATTGAATACATCGTGACGGAAGGTTTGAAAGCGATCCCCCAGCAAAGTCGTTTTTATGCATGCATGACCGATGTTATAAACTGGCACAAACAATATCCAGATGATTGGAAAAAGTGCTGGGAAGAGATTGAGAAAAAATGGGGAACTAATGACATAGCCTGCCCAGATGGTGTTGAAGTACCTTTTAATATTGAAACTTATGTAAACGGAGCCTATATCATTTTGGGATTGCTTTACGGTCAGGGCGACTTTGAAAAAACAATTGATATTTCTACACGTGCAGGACAAGATTCCGACTGTAATCCGGCTTCTTCCGGAGGCATTTTAGGAACCATGCTTGGCTATAATCGCCTTCCGGAGAAATATAAGGCCGAAATGGCAATTGTTGAAGATATGCCTTTCAATAATACAGTGAGCTTTAATAAAGGTTCTGAGTTGAGTTACGGACAGGCTTTGCAGATGATAGAAAGAGAAGGTGGAAAAGTGGGTGAGAATGAAGTTAAAATTAACTTTCAGAAGCCTGTTCCTGCAAAATTGGAAATCAGCTTTGAAGGTTTGAAACTTGATAAGAAGGTGACTGTGGATAATTGGATTGCTAACTTTCCGACTGTGGAGTTCGACGGTATAGGGGCTGTTATTAAAGGAGAACTCAAGGGTGATAATGTTCCTGAAGATTATGTTGCAGAGTTAGAAGTATATTTCAATGATAAATTGGTAGAAGTCTGCAAGTTACCGTTGAAGTATAACCATCGCAAACATGAGCTGTTTTTTAATTACGAACAGCCTTACGGAAAATATAAAGTGACTTGTAAATGGACTAATCCAGTGAAAGGAGCAGATATTTGGGTAAGAGATGTAATTACTTATACAACAGATAAATAGGTATCAATATATTGAGAAACTGGTTTATATGCATGCCGGATAAAAAACGTTTCCAGTTTCTCATCTAAAAAAATAATAGAATTATGGATTTGAAGAAATTAGCGGATCAGTATAAGGATGAACTGTTGGATAATGTTCTTCCTTTCTGGTTAGAGCACTCCCAGGATCACGAGCATGGTGGGTATTTTACCTGTCTGGACCGGAAAGGGAATGTTTTTGACACAGACAAATTTATTTGGTTACAGGGCCGGGAAGTATGGTTGTTTTCAATGCTTTATAATAAGGTAGAGAAACGCCAGGAATGGTTGGACTGTGCTATTCAGGGAGGTGAGTTCCTGAAAAAATATGGTCATGATGGAAATTATAACTGGTATTTTTCTCTTGATCGTACAGGACGTCCCTTGGTGGAGCCTTATAATATCTTCTCATACACCTTTGCTGTAATGGCATTTGGACAACTTAGCCTGGCTACGGGAAACCAGGAGTATGCGGATATAGCAATGAAGACTTTCGATATTGTATTATCGAAGACCAACAATCCTAAGGGAAAATGGAATAAGCTTTATCCGGGCACACGTGATTTGAAGAATTTTGCCTTACCGATGATCCTATGTAATTTGGCTATGGAAATAGAGCATTTGCTGGATAAGGGTTGTCTGGAAAAGACGATGGAAGTATGTATCCATGAAGTTATGGAAGTCTTTTATCGTCCGGAACTTGGAGGCATTATTGTAGAGAATGTTCTGGCAAATGGAGAACTTTCCGATTCTTTCGAAGGACGTCAGGTTACTCCGGGCCATGATATTGAGGCCATGTGGTTCATTATGGATCTTGGGAAACGTCTGAACCGTCCGGATTTGATTGAAAAGGCGAAGAACATTACTTTGACGATGCTTGATTATGGTTGGGACAAAGAATTTGGCGGTATCTACTATTTCATGGATCGTAAAGGATGTCCACCCCAACAATTGGAATGGGATCAGAAATTGTGGTGGGTTCATATTGAAACTCTGATTTCATTGCTCAAAGGTTATCAACTGACCGGAGATAAGCAATGTCTTGATTGGTTTGAAAAGGTACATGAATATACATGGAGCCATTTCAAAGATAATGAATATCCGGAATGGTATGGTTATCTGAATAGAAGAGGTGAGGTGTTATTGCCTCTGAAAGGTGGAAAGTGGAAAGGTTGTTTCCATGTTCCCAGAGGACTTTACCAGTGCTGGCAAATTTTAGAAGATATAACTAAGGTCGTATGAAACGAGAATAACAATTCCTAATTTTAAATTTTGGTAATATGAAAAACAAGTATCTTTGTTTGCTATTTTTATTATTCTCTCTAGTAAGTATGAGTGCACATGCTCAGATAAAGGTAGAGGGTAATGTGTTTGATGAGAATGACACTCCGTTGATTGGTGTATCAGTTGTTGCCGAAGGAGGGACAAATGGTGCTATTACTGATTTAAATGGTCATTTTTCACTTATGGTATCTAATGCGAATTCGCATTTGACTTTCTCTTATGTGGGCTACATCACTCAGAAAGTGCAGTTGAAAGGAAAAAAACTTCTGAAGATCATTCTGAGGGAAGATGCTAATTTGTTGGATGAAGTTGTAGTAGTAGGCTACGGTACACAGAAGAAAATAAATGTGACTGGTGCTATTGCACAGGTGGATAACAAGGAACTGAAGATGGCACCGAGCGGAAGCCTTTCCGGTATGCTGGCCGGCCGTTTGCCCGGTTTGATTTCCAAACAGAGCAGTGGACAGCCAGGTGCCGATGGTGCTAACTTGTACATCCGTGGTAATGGTGCCGGAGATGGTAGCCCGTTGATTGTAATCGATGGTGTTATTACCGATTACTTTCCATCATTTTCTCCTGATGAAGTAGAATCTATCACTATTTTGAAAGATGCGACTGCTGCGGCTGTTTATGGTGTGCGCGCTGCTGCTGGTGTAATCTTGATTACGACGAAGCGTGGTGCTGTTCAGAAGCCTACCGTAACGTATAACGGATCACTTACGTTGAGTCAGAATACTGATTTTCCGAAGTTCCTGAATGGACCGGATTATGCTTATTGGTATAATAAGGCTCAACTCTTGGACGGAGTTGCAGAGGAAAACTTGAGATTCTCACCTGAAGAAATAGACCGTATTACTAATCCGGGAGAGAATGAGCATATTTATGGAAATACAGACTGGTTTGATTTGTTATTCCGTAATACAGCTCCTACTTATACAAATAATGTTTCAGTTTCCGGTGGTACGGAAAAAATTAAGTTCTTTGCTTCAGTCGGTGCATACAATCAGGAGGGTATTATTAAACGTACTTCTTATGATAAGTATAATTTCCGCTCTAATATGGATGCAAAGATTACTGATAACTTTGATTTGTCTCTTGATTTATCCGGTTATGTTTCCGAGCAGGATGAGCCAGGTGCTTCTGCGGGTGTAGGTTCGTATGCTTCTATTTTCCAGCAAGCATTGTTATCATATCCTTACTTGAAGCCTTATACGGCTGATGGAATGCCTATAGCCAGTATAAATACGGCTGGTAATGGAAATAACAATCCTATTGCGGCAAGAGATTTGTCTGGTAACAATAATGTTAAGAAGACATATTTCCAGGGCAATATTGCTATGAAGTATCAGCTGCCTTTTGTGAAAGGGCTGTCTGTTAAGTTGAATGCTTCTTATCTGAAGAATTATACTATGCAGAAGAAGTACTTCTTGACTTATGATGTGTACGGTTGGAATCAGACTACCCGTCAAGGTAATGTAGAGACTGGCCGAATTGCTAATAAAGTATCTTTGAATCAGTGGTTCACGGAAAGTGAAGGTTATACGATTCAACCGGCTCTTGAGTACTCAAATAAATTTGGTAAGCATGCTATATCCGGATTATTCTTATATGAATTTTCCAGAACAGACGAGTCCAGTATGTCTGCCGGTAGAACGGATTTTCCTATAACTGATATCATGGATTTGAACTATGGTCTTGAGGTGAATAAAGATTTGGTAAAAGGCGGACACAGTCAGGCTAAACGTGCCGGCTATGTAATTCGTCTGAACTATTCTTATGATGATAAGTATTTATTAGAGTTCACCAGCAGAATTGATGCTTCTACAGCACTTCCCAAAAAGTACAGATGGGGTGTATTCCCGGGTGTTTCAGTAGGATGGAGACTTTCTCAGGAAGATTTCTTTAAGGAAGCCGTTCCTTTTATGGAAAACCTGAAGATCCGTGCATCTGTAGGACGTTTAGGTAGCGATCGTGCCATTAGTAATACGATGACTTATTTCTCTACAGCCACTTTATCGGCTGACCCGACAGTATTATTCGGTACCAGTCCCCAGAAATATTTGGGATTGAGTAGCCCGGTAAATCCTTTTTTGAAGTGGCAGTTGACTGATACTTATAATGTTGGTATCGAATCTAGTATGTGGAATGGTTTATTGGGTGTTGAATTGGATGTGTTCTATATGAAGACCACCCGTTCATTGGAGTCTCAGTCGGCAAACTTCCCGCCATCGCTGGGATCTTACTATCCAACGTATATCAATTATGGTTCTCATGATAACCGTGGTTTTGAGCTCGTATTGTCTCATAATAATCATATAAGAGATTTTACTTATCATGTAAGAGGTAATCTTTCCTGGGCTCGTAACAAAGTGTTGAAAATGACGGAAGATGCCAATGTGCCTGATTATAAACGTGCTACTGGTGGCCCGATGGGAAGATACTGGGGATTTGTTGCAGATGGTTTATTCCAGTCGGAAGAAGAAATAGCTCATAGTGCTGTTTTCGGTCCGACATTACCCGGTGATATCAAACTGAAAGATATTAATGGTGATGGTAAGATTACCTGGGATCAGGATATGGTTCCAATTGGTCGTAGCAATACACCGGAAATGATGTTTGGTTTGAATCTAGGTGCTGAATGGAAAGGTTTTGATTTCAATATGTTGTTGCAAGGTGCAGCTCTGTTTGATGTAAATTTATGCGGATTGTATAGTAGTGGAATTCGTGATGATACATTCTATACACGTCCTTTCTATGCTGATGGAAATACTCCTTATTATTTGGTGGAAGGTGCTTGGCGTCCCGATCATACTGATGCTAAATATCCTCGTTTAGGAATCGAGTCAAGATCAAATGGTGGAAAATTCTCTTCCTGGTGGGTAGAAGATGGTTCTTATGTACGTCTGAAATCTATTCAGTTGGGATACACCATACCAAAGAAATGGAGTAAAAAGGCTGGCTTTGAAAGAATTCGTGCTTATGTAGCCGGTGGTAACCTGTTTACTTTATCTCATCTGGAGCATATGGATCCTGAAATGCCAAGTGTAAATCAGGGATACTATCCTCAACAGCGTACGTATGAATTTGGATTAAATGTAACTTTCTAAAAAACTAATACAATGAAATCAGTAAATAAGATAATAACAGTATTTGCTTCTGCTTGCTTCACGCTGAGTAGTTGTGATATTGATCCTGTTCTGACAAGTAGTTATCCTGACGATATCACTTGGTCGAATGAAACGAATCTGCAATTGTATATTAATGGCTTTTATTCTTTGATCGGAGGATATTATTCAATCACTGATGATGCATGCGCTGATCTTTTGAAAGCCAATAATCCGGCTGCCAATACTAATTTGTTTGTATTCGGTTCTACTCCTATTACTTCTGCCAGTAATCTTTTTGACAACTGGAATAATAGGCATTCCTGGCAATTGACTTGTTGCCGTGCTTTGGAAGGATTGGAAAAACACCGTGAAAACTTTACTGAAGAGGTTGCCAAACGTGCAGAGGCGGAATTCCGTTTTTTCCGTGCAGTGGCTAATTTTGATTTGGCGAAGCGGTATGGAGCTAGTTTTATCCTGTACAAGCAGTTACCTGAACTTGGACAAAAGGAGCATGCGCGTTGTACACCGGATGAATGTTGGGATTTCATAGCAGAGGATTTAGACTTTGCAGCTAAAAATTTGCCTCTGAGAGGTACTGTAGAGGCCGGTAAGTTGACAAGTGGTGCAGCTTATGGAATGAAAGCTCGTGCTATGCTCTATGCTGAGCGTTGGAAAGATGCTTCCGATGCTGCTGCCGAATTGAAAAAGCAAGGGTATGAACTGTATGAGGATTATGGGAAGTTGTTTCTGAATAGAAGAGCGAAACCGGTTGCAAATAATGAAAGTGTCATAGAGTTTGGCTATGTTTACGAGACGTTGGATTATTCTTTTGATTATTTCAATTGTCCGCCCAGTGATGGTGGTTATGCTGAAATCAGTCCGACAGAGACGTTGGTATCGGCTTATCAGATGGCTGATGGTAAAGAGTTTGATTGGAACAATCCTGAAATGGCTGCCAACCCCTATGAAGGCCGTGAACCACGTTTCTATGCTTCCATCCTTTATAATGGTTGTCAATGGAAAGGAGAAACACTTTACACATACGAAGGTAGTGTGGATGGCTATGGTTTAGGTGGTGGTACTACTTGCACAGGTTACTATATGCGTAAGTTGTTTGATCCGGAAATTAGTAAGAGCCAAATGCGTAGAACTGACCTGACTTTCTATTATATGCGTTATGCTGAAGTTCTATTGATCTATGCGGAAGCAATGGCAATGCAAGATAAACTTACTGAAGCATTGGAAGCATTGAATGAAGTAAGAGACAGAGTTGATTTGCCGGCAGTATCAGCCAGTACAAAAACTGAATTCATGAAACTTCTCCGCCACGAAAGAATGGTAGAGTTAGCTTTTGAAGGACATCGTTTTTGGGATCTCCGTCGTTGGGGATTGGCAACTACAGTCCTGAATGGTACTCACATGGAAGGAGTGAAGCCGACAAAAGTCGGTGATGGATATGAATACAATGTTGTGGATTGTGATGCTGGTAAAACGCGTGTTTATCTGGAGAAATACAATCGCTTCCCTATTCCTATTGCAGAAATTCAGCAGAACCCTGCTTGTGAACAGTTTGACGAATGGAAATAATTAAAAAAATGAAGCTATGAAAATACTTAATAGAATTGCAGCAACAGCGTGTTTGTTTGGGGCAGTGCTCTTGGTTTCCTGTGAGTCTCCTGACTTGAGCACAGCACATGAAAGCCAAGTGAATGGTCTACTTAATGTAACCATTCAGATACCTGATAATCCGACGGAGTTTTATGCTACCAAGAAAGGTCCTTATGAAGAGGGAGAAGAAATTACGGTGAAAGTTCCTACCACAGATGAAGACCCGCTCGATGTAAGCCGTCTGATTTGCACCGTAAGTGTGGAGCATAATTGTTATGTTGTTCCGGGAGTTGGGGGTGAAATGGATTTCACTGAGCCTTATAAAATAACAGTAATCGATGCATTGGGAAATCGTCATAACAATACGATTCGTGTGGTACCGACACCGCCTAAAACCAAGTTCTCCAAAGTGTGGGAAAAGAACTGTACCGATCTGGGATTGGCAAGCCGCAATAATACAGGCTTAGCAATATACGGTCAATATCTGGCAGTTCAGGAATATAATGGTCCTATCTACCTGTATGACATGAAGACGGGAGCAGCGGTTAAGACTATAGATGCAGCAAGATCGTTTATGATGAAGGCTCGTACGGATGATGCCGGCCACTTGATTACTTCCCGTGAAAATATTTACGGTGCAGGTTTCATGGTCTTCTATTATTCTGAAGCAGATCAGGAACATAAGTTGCTGCTTGACTATACTGCCGGTGATGGTTGTCCGGGAGATTTGGGATATAACATGAGCGTGGCAGGTGATGTAACCAGCGGTACAGCTTATATTTATGGTACAGGTCCTAATGATATGACTATTTATTATTGGAAATTACAGGATGGTCAGTTAGTAACTCCTGCCAATCAGCCTAATAAATTGCGTTACGGACCGGCCGGAAGTTCTTGGACTGCCGCACCTGCCATACAGCGTGCTTCATTGGCCGATGATTCGGATCATTACATCAGTTATACGAAGTGGGTAAACGGAAACAGTGATGAGGCTTTGAAGAGTCGCTTCAATATCTTTACGACATCCATGGAAGTTACAGCTTTGAATGCGGCTGCTCATGAATACCGCTTGCTTGGCTTCAATGTATTTAAGGTGGAAAATGATACCTATTTGGCACTCAATGACCAAGGTGCTGACCAATGGGCCGGTGGTGGTGCTACCCTCAAGGTATTCGACATTACCAATACCTCTAAGATGGAACTGGGACCGGACGATGACGGATATGGCGACTTCTGTGTATTTACAAGCGATATGTCCGCATGGGGTCAGAATTACTTTAGCTGGGGAGACGTTGCTGTCTACAAAGAAGCAACCTCAACCGGATATGATGTGTACATTGCAACCTCTGTTGTTGGCTTTGATTTATCACAGTCTATTGTAAGAATGTATAAGATGAGTTATTTCCGTCAATAATACACATTGATTAATTCAAATCGGGAGTGCCGCTAATCCGGCGGCACTCTTTTTTAAAACTAATGCCTTATGAAAACAACTGCTATATTGGTAAGTCTGTTCTGTTTTATTTTGGCTTCCTGTGGAAGTGATGATCATAACGGAGGAGGAAACGGTCAGGATGGTGACTATAACCTGCAAGAAGAGATACGCAAAATATTGAATAGCACGAAAGCTACTAAAAATATTAACCCTTTCGATGAATTGGGGTGCGAAATTTATCGTACTGGTCCTACCAGTGCCGAAGAACCTACCAATGCCACTATTGACTATGATTTAGGTGATGACTATAAAGAAGGAGTGGGAAGTTTTAAGCTGAAATACAGTTTTTCCGGTAAGCCTATGACTTCAAATCCTGAGTATGTCTATTTCGAAGAAACATGGGGAGATTATCGCCCCGACCTGTCTTTCTATCCTTTGGGACTTTCCATTTGGGTGAAAGGTCAAAAAGGTAACAAAGGTGTTTTCCGCTTCATCATTATGGAGGATGAGAAGCAATTCAGCGCCGACAAACCGCATGACAGTACACGTAAGAGATGGCAATATTATGCTTTCGAAGACGAAGAAATATTATCCAAAGAAGGTTGGAACCGTCTGGTTATGCCCTACAGTGCGTTCAAATTGTATAAAAAGGGGCAGGGGGCTACGGCTGACGGCTTATTGCTAAACCGTTTTGAAGGATTCAGGATTGAAATCGTAAATACGAAACATGAAGTCTGCACCGGTGAGGTAAGTATCGACGCGTTGGAGCAATTGACCTCTTATGAACTGAAAAGCGGAAAGCCCAAGTTCTCCAGTATTTTTGTACAATTGAATACCGCTTATGTCAACGAAGACTGGGATAAACAGTTTCAGGATAGCCGTGCCATCGGCATTGACACCTGGATTATCCAGTACGCGGAGCAGTTTACAGACGGAGAAAACACCAGCATTTCGTTCTATAAGAATACCAACATGCCTTGGATTACCGAGAAGTATGACTTTGTCGACCAAATGTTCGAGGCTGCCGAGCGCAATGGCATAAAACTGATTGTAGGCCTTTATCCCGGTGATTACAGTAAAACGAATACGGCATCACCGGAGAAATATAATCTCAATTTAGAGAGAAATAAGATGGTGTTCGATGAGCTGTATGAGCAATTTGGCAATCACCCTTGCCTTGAAGGCTGGTATATAACCGAAGAATTTCACGACGGTTCTTATCCTGTAGGCTGGCAGCAAGAACCCTCTTTATCCATGTTGGCTAAATATCTGGAAGGAGTGGCCTCTTATATCAAGACAAAATCGGATAAGCCCGTTTCTATTGCTCCGGCTTTATGGCGAGGTATGCCAGCTGATCTTTGTGGCCAATGGTTCGGACGGATTTTCGCCCAGACGCCCAATATTGATTACTTATACCTTCAGGACCTTGGCGGACGTTGCCTGGTGGACGTGGATGTAGACCTGCCTAATTGGTTTGCTGAGATTAAAAAAGCATGTGATGCCAACGGCGTACATTTTGGTGTTGATATAGAATCATTCCAGAGTTGCTGGTGTCCGAATGTCCCTTATCGGGAAAAGAACTGGAGTGAACTAAAGGAGCAACTATTCGTAGCAGGGTTGTTTACCGAATATATCACGAATTTCAGTTGGGTTACTTTTAAGAAAGGTACAAACAATTACACAAGTTATAAAAAGTATCTGGAAGATAACGGACTTTTGTAAATAAAGGAGACTCTAATACCCGAAGGTGTAGTGGTAAATAGAAAAGGGCTACACCATAAGGGTGAAAGGGTGTAGCTATCCGGACAAAAGGGTGTAGCCTCTTCATTAAAAGGGTGTAGCCCGCTTAAATCATCGCCACAACTATATACGGACAGGGGTGTTGTTCGCAATCTTTATCCGGATATCTAATATGGATTTTATTTATGTATATATTTATTGTAGACTAAAATAGAATGAAAAATGCAATCTTTATAGCAGGAATGCTTCTTAGCTCCTTCGTCATAAGGGCCGGAGATATTTCGAAGTATGTGCTGGATAATTATCTGATTCCCGTGGGACAGTCGGGGAGTGTGGTGGGCCGGATATATCCCACGCCCTCCAATGTTCGTTTGTTGAGTGATACTTCTTCTCTTTTCCGGATTGATCTTAAAGAGAAATCAATCTGTCTGAAAAAGAATAGGGCATTATCAGCAGGGCAGACGAGTTACAGATACGGCATAACCCTTTTGATTGATGGGCAGCAGTGTGAGTTTGAATTATTGAAAGATGGCTTCAGTAAGAACAGAGTGGTGGCTCATCGGGGTGCCTGGAGACAAAAAGGGGTGTTGCAAAATTCTGTTCGTTCTTTTCAGAATGCGGTAGAATTGGGATGTCAGGGGTCTGAATTGGACGTCTGGTTAACTGCCGACAATAGAGTTGTTCTTTCTCATGATCCGCATGTATATGGATTGGAAGTTGAAAATATCACCTCATTGCAGTTATTTCAACAAACGATTAATGAGAAAGACCCGGTACCTTCACTTCAGGAACTCTTGATAGCTGCAAGGGCACAGAATAGTACCCATCCTATTATTGAAATAAAAGATTCCCAAAAAGGTTTGGAACGTACGTTGCAGTTGACAGACTCAGTGGTGAATATTGTTCATCGCATGAAAATGCAGGGATATGTGGAATATATCAGTTTCAATTATGAAGTCTTGAAACGTATCCGCGAACTGGACCCTACAGCCAGAACTCTTTACTTATGGGAAGGTAAGAAGGAACTGAAAGACTTGGTGAACGACCGCATCTCAGGAATTGATTATTCTTACTATGCATACAGGCAGGATAAGAATCTGACTCAAAAAGCCAGGGAAGCCGGTTTGCTTACCAATGTCTGGACGGTGAATAATGCGGAAGAGCTACAACAATATTACTTGTTGGGAGTAGACTATATTACTACAGATGAACCTGAATTATTATTGAAGATTATAGACAGTTTAAAATAAAAGATATGATGTGTAAGAAAATTGCTTTATGCTTAATGGTATTATTCAATGCTCTTACGGTTTTGGGCCAGAAAGAAGTATTGAAGTTCAATCGTGACGGTAAGTTTAAGATTGTACAGTTTACGGATGTTCATTATAAATATGATGATCAGGCGAATTCACAAATATCTCTGGATCGTATAAACGAAGTATTGGATGCCGAACGTCCTGATTTCGTCATGTTTACGGGAGATGTGGTTGTTTCTAATGAAGCTTTTAAGGGGCTGGACATTGTTTTGGAGCCTTGCATCAGACGCAATATTCCGTTTGGAGTGATATTTGGCAATCATGATGATGAGTATGATCGCACCCGGGCGGAACTGTATGATTATCTCTCACAAAAGAAAGGCAGTATGATGCCTGCACGTGAGGGCGAAGTTGCTCCCGATTATGTTTTGACGGTGAAGTCGTCAAAGGATAAGAATAAAAATGCGGCTCTTCTATATTGCATTGATTCTCATGCATACACGCAGATAAAGTCAGTACCCGGATATGACTGGATTAAGTTTGACCAGATTGCCTGGTACAGAAATCAAAGCAAGGAGTTTACGAAGCAGAATAATGATATCCCTCTTCCTGCATTGGCTTTCTTCCACATTCCCATACCCGAATACAAAGATGCTGTGATGGAAGATAAGAACAGATTGTTTGGAGTGAGAGGTGAAGGAGTTGCTTGCCCTACCACTAATTCAGGTCTGTTTACTTCTATCAAGGAGTGTGGAGATGTTATGGGGACATTTGTCGGTCACGATCATAACAATGATTATGCAGTTATGTATAAGGAGGTACTACTTGCTTATGGACGCTATACAGGTGGAAATACGGTGTACAATAATTTGGCTAACGGTGCCCGTGTAATCATATTGCAGGAGGGAGAGCGTAAGTTCGATTCCTATATTCGTCTGGCCGGTGGCGAGATTGAATCACGGATTTCTTATCCGGGTAGTTTTAACTAATTCTAATTTAAAAAGATGATTATGAAACGTTCTTTTTTACTTCTTTTTTCTTTGTTCAGTCTGGTAAGTTTGCAGGCGGAGAATAAAGTGAGCTTAACTTTAATACCTCCGGGAAAAATCACTAATAAGGTCGATCTGGATATCCGCGGTGGTATTGTGAACGAAAGTGCTTCACAACAGACTTATCAGGTAGCTTTGTATTGGAATAAAGAGAATAAAAATGCACTGTTATACGAAACGGTTGTGACAATCCCTGCCGGAAAGGCCGAAACGGTTAAGGTGGTTATACCTACCAAGGACCGGGTAGGGAAGAATAAAGTGATCTTCAAAGTGGCTAATGAAGGCAAGGCCTATCGGAAGACAAAAGATATAGAAGTGATTGAATCGGATATTCGCTCTATCCAACAGATATCCGGTGCCTGGACGGGCATCTATCACTGGAGCGAAATCGAAGGAAAACATTGGAATCAGGATATCAAGAAGATGACCGACGATCAATGGAGAGAGTTGATCCGTTCCATGAATAAGCTGGAAATGAATATGGTGGTCATTCAGGAAGTTTTCCGCAATGAAGAATATGTAGGCAAACATACTACCAATGTGGATAACTATGTAGGCAAAGCCTTCTATCCTTCCAAACTGTATCCCGGCCGTATGGAACTTACAGCCAAAGACCCGATTGAAGCCATCCTGACGGAAGCCGATAAACAGGGCATGAATGTACTGATGGGAGTGGGTATGTTTGCCTGGTTCGACTTTACCCCCGAATCTTTGGAATGGCACAAACGGGTGGCTAAAGAACTGTGGGATATGTATGGTCACCACGAATCCTTTTATGCCTTCTATGTATCCGAAGAGAGTGGCGGCGGTCTGGATAACTGGGAACAACGCCCCGAGATGCGTAAAAAGAGAAAAGACGATATCGTGAATTTCTTCAAAGAGTTTAAGGCTTACTGTAACGCACTTGCACCGGACAAACCGATAATGCTGGCTACCAACAGTTTTGAAGTTCCCAACGGAATGGATACATATCCGGCACTTATGGAGCATCTGGATATCTTGTGCCCATTCGGATTTGCCCGTATGCCGGACGGTGATCTGACCGGTAAGGAAGCGGCTAATATGTTGCAGAAAGTTTGTGATGAGGCTAAAGCTCATTTGTGGTTCGACCTGGAAGTATTCCTGTTCAATCCGGATAACTCCCTCTATCCCCGTCCGGTAGAAGAAATCATCCGTGACTTGAATCTGTTTGATAACTTCGAGAAGATTCTTTGCTATCAGTTCCCGGGTGTATTCAATGATCCGAAGATGTCTATCCGTGTGGGCGAAGCACGCACTATCGACTTGTTCAACGGATACATGAAATACCTGAAAGAATTGAAAGCTAAAAATAAGAAACGTAAATAAAGAAAATGATGAAACGTTATTGTCTATATCTGTTTATCCTGATAGGGATAAGTTGCTCTGCGGAACTGAAAGCTCAAAAAAATGGAACTGTTTACAAAGGGAATGATCCTGCCGTGCGATATACCGGCAGAACGTTGGTTTCCCCCGATGGTTCGGTAGCTTTCGACTGGGTAGGTACTTATCTGGAAACCCGCTTTACTGGTGGAAAGCTGTCAGTGAAAGTTTCTGAAACAGGAACGAGCTATTATAATGTATTTGTTGATGGCAAACTGCACAAAGTCGTGAAAGTATGCGGAACGGATACATTGATTCATCTGGTATCGGGCATAGACAAGCGCATTCATAGTTTGAAGATACAGAAACGTTCCGAAGGCGAATTCGGCAAGACAACTGTCCATCAGTTTGTCTTGTCCGGTTCGGGACGCCTGGCGGAAGAGCCGGCAGTGCGTACACGGCATATCGAGTTTATCGGAAACTCACTCACCTGCGGATATGGCACAGACGGGAAACATCGCGATGAACCTTTCCTGGTAGAGACGGAAAATTGTAATCTCACATTTGCCTCTATGGTAGCCCGTTATTATGATGCGGACTATACACTGATTGCCCATTCCGGTAGAGGAGCCGCTCGCAATTATGGTGATTCGGTACGCGTGTCGAAGGTTACGATGAAAGACCGGATGTTGAATACCTTTGACGAAGACCTCACCCATAAATGGAATTTTAAGGAATATCGTCCGGATCTGGTAGTTATCAATTTAGGTTCCAATGATTTCTCAACGGAGCCTCATCCTTACAAAAGCGAATTCACCAAAGCGTACAAACAGATTCTTGCACAACTGCGTGAGCATTATGGAGATATTCCCATATTGTGCATTTACCCTGTAGCTATGCAGGCCCCTGTATTCAGTTATTATGAAGCGATAATAAACGAAGTGAATGATCCGAAAGTCTTTCTACTGAAACTGGATAAGAATCTCTATAACCGGACTACCGACCTGGGGGCTGCATGGCATCCCGGATATTCGGGACATAAGAAAATGGCGATGTGGATAATTCCTTATATCTCTACGATTATGGGCTGGGATCTGACGGATAGAGTGATTGAGTAAACCTGAAAAAAACAAGAGATGCGAAGACGTGACTTTATAAAATACCTGGGATTAGGGGGCGTTGCCATGCTAGCCATGCCTCAATCTATACGTGCAAACTCTTCTGCCGTTGCAGTGCCATCTTCATGCAAAAAGCTGAAACCCATTTCCGGTTCCTGGTTTGAGTTCCGGCATTCGGCTTCGGAAGGGGGAAACTGGAATAAGGCATTGACGCATTTTACTGCCGACCAGTGGCGGCGGAAGATTTTCGAAATGCGTGAGATTGGAATGGAGTATCTGGTTATGATGGGTGTAGCTCTGGATGGAAAGCCGTTCTATCCTTCACAGATAGCTCCTCAAATCCCGATGGGATGTGAAGATCCTTTGGAGGCGGTACTTGCTGCCGCCGATGAATGTGGCATCAAGTTCTTTGTGAGCAATGATTTCTGGGGAGAGTTGGATGCTTATACCATGATGATAGACAAAGGCGTGCAGAAGTTACGTTTTCGTTCTATGGAAGAGGTGGCTCAAAAATATTCCCATCACGAAAGTTTCTACGGGTGGTATTTCCCGAACGAAGCCCAGTTGCAACCCTATTTCATTGATGAGTGCGTGAAGTACGTCAATGATTGTGCGGACTTTGCCCAAAGGTTAACTCCGAACTGTGTCAATCTGATAGCCCCGTACTTCATTAAAGAAGCACGTTTCGATGATTATTTTGTCCGCCAGTTAGAGAAAATGAATATCGATATCATTGCTTACCAGGATGGAGTGGGAGTGAACCATACCGCATTGGAAGATTCCGCCAGATTCTATGAAATCTTGTACAAGGCTCATGAGAAAGCTTCCAGAGCAAGACTATGGGCTGATATGGAACTGTTCTATTTTGAAGATGGGGACGGAGGCAATCTGTTGCCTGCCGACTTCAACAAACGCATTATCAGGCAGATGGAGAATATCTCTCCGTTTGTAGATAAGATTCTCTGTTATCAGTATATCGGTATCATGAATAAGCCCGGTACTGATATTATTGCCGGACATCCGGATTCCCTGCGTCTGTATGAACAATACAGTGCGTGGTACAACCAGTATAAAAACAAGAAATGAGTATGTCGAAAAGAAATATAATATGGCTCCTGATGGCTTTCTTCTTTATAGCCGATCTGGCTGCCGCCGTTCATAAAGGAAAGAAAGAAGTGGTTCTGTCCGAGCAGAGCCTGCGTGATAAAGTGAAAGGTGCCTGGGCGGGTCAGACCTTGGGATGCAGTTACGGAGGACCTACTGAGTTTAAATTCCTGGGAACTATCATTCAGGATTATATTCCCATTCCCTGGGATAAGCATACGGTCAAGAATTGGTATGATACCTTTCCCGGTTTGTATGATGATGTTTATGTGGATCTGACTTTTGTGGAAGTCTTCGAAAGATGCGGGCTGGATGCTCCGGTTGATTCTTTTGCGACGGCTTTCGGACGGACAGAATATCCGTTGTGGCATGCCAACCAGGTAGCCCGCTACAATCTGTTGCAGGGAGTGAAAGCACCCCAGAGCGGTTACTGGAAGAATAACCCTCATGCACATTGCATCGACTTCCAGATTGAAGCGGATTTTGCCGGGATTATGTCACCGGGAATGCCTAATCAGGCCGCTGAAATCTGCGATAGAGTGGGGCATATCATGTCCTATGGTGAAGGATGGTATGGCGGAGTTTATGTGGCAGCCATGTACTCTCTGGCTTATGTCAGCAATGATATAGAATATATCGTAAAAGAAGCGCTGAAGGTGATACCGGAAGAAAGCGATTTCCACAAATGTATGTCGGACGTAATTCGCTGGCACAGGAAATATCCGAAAGACTGGAAACGAACCTGGTTCGAGTTGCAGAACAAGTGGAGCGAAGAAATCAGCTGTCCCGAAGGCATTCATAATTCCTTTAATATCGGTACGAAGATAAACGGTGCCTATATACTCCTGGGCTTGCTTTACGGACAGGGGGATTTCACAAAGACCATAGATATCGCCACGCGTGCCGGTCAGGACTCTGATTGTAATCCGGCTTCAGCCGCAGGCATCCTGGGAACCATGATAGGATACAGCAACATCCCCGAATCCTGGAAAGAAGCTTTGTATGAAGTAGAAGACATACCTTTCTCCAATACGGATATCAGTCTGAATAAAGCCTATGACATGACGTACAGACATGCCAGCGAGATGTTGCAGAAGCATGGAAACGGGAAGGTAGGAACAGACTTCATAATCAGACGGGAGAACATCAGACCTGTTGCTTTGGAAGTAGCTTTTGAGAATCTGAAAGTGAGCGATAAACTTACAATAGAGAAATCCATAGATGATGTAAATCCCTTCTCTTTCGAAGGAACCGGATTGGTCGTAAAAGGATATGTGGCAGGTGGACTTCCGGCGGACTATACGGCGGAGATGGATGTATATATCGATGGACAGTTCTATGAAACAACCGCCTTGCCCCAATATATCAATCACCGGAAGTGTGAATTGTTCTTCTGCTATGATCGTCCTGTAGGGAAGCACACTGTAACTTTTAAATGGAAAAATCCCGTATCGAACGGGAAAATATGGATAACCGAAGTAATAATCTATACAACGAAATAAATATGAAAAATATACTATCCCTAATCAGTATTTCTTCTCTGCTGCTTGTGTTGGCGGCTTGCGGTAGTAAGCAGGCCCCCACAGCAGAGGAGATAGTAGCGAAAGCACGTGCGGTAAAGACTTTGAATGCTTACGACGAGATGAACTGTGTGGTGTACGAAATGAAAGGACTTCCCGAGTCACCGCAAACCTCGATAGACCGTTTTATCAGCGATGACTGTGTGGAGGGAACGGGAAGCTTCGAGCTTAAATACTCTTTCTCCGGCAATGCGTCCGGAACCGAATCCGTATATATCCAGCAGAGTGGGGGAGACTATCGCAGTGATTTGTCTTTCCATCCGTTGGGACTTTCCATCTGGGTGAAAGGTAATAAGAATAATAAAGGTACATTCCGTTTCATGCTTATTCAGGATGTGGATCAGTTTACGCAGGATGCGCTTCATGAGAAAGATCGCTGGCAGTTCTTCGAGTATGTGGATAAGGATGTACTGACCAAGGAAGAATGGACACGTGTAGTGATGCCTTATGAGGCTTTTACTTTTGCCAAAGGGCGTGATCTGGGCGAAAACAAACTGGTTCTGAACCGCCTTGAAGGTTATCGTCTTGAAATCACGAACGATGATAACAGCACGTGTACAGGTGAGTTTTGCATCGACAATCTGGAGCAACTGACCTCTTATACTCCTGAATTCAAGGGAACTCCCAAGTTCTCCAGTGTTTTCATTCAGCTGAATGGCGTCTATAAAGAGACCAACTGGGATGAAGAATTCAAAGCAAGCCGTGAAGTGGGCATTGACACTTGGATTATCCAGTATGCCGAAGGTTTCAATGACCGCACGAATGAAAAATCTTCTTTCTATTCGCCGACAAATCTGCCGTGGGTGACCAAGCAATATGATATCATGAACCGAATGTTCGATGCTGCCGAGCGTAACGGGATGAAACTGATTGTCGGACTATATCCCGGTGATTACAGCAAGGAAGATACCACAAAACCGGAACAATATGAATTTCTGGTGGAGCGTAATAAACAAGTATTCGATGAACTGTTTGCCCTTTGGGGGAATCATCCCAGTCTGGCGGGATGGTACATAACCGAAGAATTTCATGACGGTTCGTATCCGGTAGGCTGGCAGCAGGAACCTGCCTTGTCTATGCTGGCTAATTATTTGCAGACAGTGGCGGCTTATGTGAAGTCGAAGTCTCCGAAAGAAGTCTGCATAGCTCCTGCTTTGTGGAGAGGAATGCCCGCTGACCTCTGCGGAAAATGGTTTGGCAAGATCTTTGCCCAGACTCCCGATATAGATGTGCTTTATCTTCAGGATATAGGCGGACGTTGTCTGGTAGATTTTGATGTGGACCTGCCCAACTGGTTTGCCGAAATAAAGAAAGCCTGCGATGCTAACGGAGTGATTTTCGGAGTAGATATAGAGTCGTTCAAAGAGTGCTGGTGCCCGAGAATTACCATGCGGACCAAACCCTGGACCGAGCTGGAGGAACAGCTGAGAGTAGCCGGAATGTTTACCGATCATATTACGAATTTCAGTTGGGCTACCTTCAAACCGGGAACAGATACCTATGAAGGATATAAGAAATACCTTGAAGGAAAATAAGCAATCCTATTAAAAGCAAAGTTTCATCGGATGGAACAAAGAGTTTCAAGCAATGAAACCCTTTGTTTCAAGGGATGAAACTCCTGGTTCCAAAGCATGAAACTCTCAGTTTCACCCGGTGAAACTGAAAGAAACTCGTGGTATGCTCAATCAGTAAACGGGAAATACTTTATTATGAATAAGTTTTTAGAAGAAATACAGGAACAACCGGAAGCATTGAAACAGACTTTCTGCTATTACCGTTCGGAAGAAGGGAAGAAAAGCTTGAAGACTGTCTGTGCCTTATGGAAATCCGGTGAATATGACAGGATCGTATTTACCGGCATGGGAAGTTCCTACTTTATATCGCAGGCAGCTGCGACAATGATCTCATCTGCTTCCATACCCGCTTCTGCGATTAATGCCGGAGAATTGCTTCATTTTCAATCTCCTTCGTTGACGGAACGCACTTTGCTGATTGCCGTTTCACAGTCGGGTGAAAGCTATGAAGTGATTGAATTGCTTAAAAAGCAGCGTCGGTTGCCAATAACGGTGGTCGGAATCACGAACGAATCCGGAAGTTCTTTGGCCGTAATGGCTACTCATTGCCTGCTGTGCAAGGCAGGCAAAGAAGAGATGACCTCCACGAAAACTTTTATTACAACCTATCTGGCGGTTTATCTGCTCGCAGAATCCCTGAAGAGGCATGAAGTGAATGAGGAGGCTTTAGACGGAATAATCCGTGAAGTTGAACGTCAGCTGGCGGAAAGAGATACGTATTTATCTCGTTCGCTCACTTTCCTGAAGGGACATTCGTTTGTGCAAGTGATAGGCAGGGGAACGGTTTTCGCTGCCGTTGCCCAAACTGCCCTGATGTTTATGGAAGCCACCAAAATTCCCGCCTCCGCCTTATTGGGCGGGGAGTTTCGGCACGGTCCCTTGGAAATGGTAGGACCTGATTTTATCTGCATTGTTTATGCTCATTCACAATCCGGCGCTTATCATCCAAGGTAAAGTGATTCTCATATCGGATGCGGCTTCCGGCATTGAAAGTCCGGACTTGCTGGAAGTACACGTTCGTTGTGAGCGTTCTGACTTATTTGCCATTCCATCCATTATTCCCGTGCAGCTGATGGTAAATGCGTGGGCGGAGGAAATGAAATTAGTGCCCGGTAGTTTTACGCATGGTGCAAAGGTTACCGCAATAGAATAACAGAAATTATGAGAAACATATTATTTATCCTGTTACTTTGCAATGTCATGTTGCTGAAAGCCCAATCTCTGGAACTGGAGCATTGGAGAATTATAAACTCATCCGAGATAGCCGATGCGGATGCCAAGGTTTCGCAACCATCCTATCCAACAACCGGGTGGTATCAGGCTACAGTTCCCACTACTGTGCTGAATGCTTTGGTGAAAGAGAATGTATATCCCGACCCGCGTATCGGACTCAATAATTATTTAATCCCCGATGTTTCGGACGAGTTCAATGCCCGAATGGATCTGGCTAAATATAACTATCTGAAGAGTGGAAGAAACCCTTGGCAGGACCCTTATTGGTATCGTACGGAAATCACTCTGCCCAAGTCTTATAAAGGTAAGAAAGTATGGCTGACCCTTTACGGCATTAACTATCGGGCGGACGTCTGGGTTAACGGCCGGCTTGTAGCCGATAAAAATGATATTGTGGGAATGTTCCGCCGTTTCAAGCTTGATATTACGGACTATGCCCTTCCCGGAGCGAATAATTGTGTTGCGGTGAAGATATATCAGGTGGATCATCCGGGTGTTCCTACTCCGGGTACCCAGCTGAAAGTGTTCGGCCCTGTGCGTGGACATTCTTATGACATCTTTAAAGATGAGACTTTAAAGATATCCGGTGGATGGGACTGTGCTCCGGTGGTAAGAGACCGGAATATGGGTATCTATCAGAAGGTAACGATAGAGGCTACCGATGAAGTCGTGATCGAGAATCCTTTCATTGTTACTACTTTACCCAAACAGGATACTTCGCTGGCGGATGTGAACATCAAACTGGAGGTAAAGAATACCTCAGGAAAAGCGATAGAGGGAAAAGTGAATGCTTTGATTACCCTGGTAAACGATGTGAAGTTCCCCACCTATACCAAACACATGGAAGGTTATCTGAAGCCTATAAAGATTACAAAGAAAGTTAGCCTGGGTGCAGGTGAAAAGAAAGTCGTGGAACTGACTTCCGAAGATTTCCCTTCCCTGTTGATAAAGAATCCTTACCTGTGGTATCCCAACGGATATGGTGAACAATATCTGCATCACATCAAGTTGTTATATAATGCAGGTGGAAAAGTATCCGATACAAAAGAGTTCGACTTTGGCATCCGTGAAGTTGAGGTTGGGCTGAACAGAGTTGAGGTTGACGGGGACAAAGCTGAGGTTGAGTACGGTCGTGTCTACTATGTGAATGGCAAAAGAGTGTTCTGCAAAGGCGGCTGGATTCAGCCGGACATTCTGCTGGAGGAATCGGATAAGCGTATTTATGATGAGGCACGCCTGATGGCGGAGGCTAATATCAACCTGATAGGCAGTGAAGATATGCCTTCTCCTTCCGAAACGTGGTTTGAGAGTTTTGATAAGTACGGCCTTATGTGGTGGCATGTTTTCTATCAATGCTATCGCATGACTCCCGGCACTGAAACCGAAAACAATCCCCTGGATCATAATCTGGCGATTGCTTGTGTGGAAGATATGATGCTTCGGTATCGTAACCACCCTTCCATTATTTCGTGGGTGGGCGTCAATGAAGTATTGATGAATGAAAACTTATACAGGCTGACGAAAGAGAAAGTGAAGAGCCTTGATACTACACGTATATACATCCCTACCACCAGTTACCACTGGGATGTGGATGCTCTGACTCCCTATCTGAAGGAAGACCTGCCCACCGGAACCACGGATGACGGTGCACCCGACTATAACTGGGCGCCTTCCTCTTACTTCTTCGATAAAGTACGTGAGGTTTATTTGCAGATGTTCCGCAATGAATTGGGTATGCCTTCGGTGCCGATGTACAACAGTCTCCGGAAATTCATCCCTACCGCAGAGAGTACAGCCAATGTAAACAGCCCCATCTTCCCGTTGGATAGCATTTGGGCGGAACATGGCGCCTGGGATGTGAGTAATTATTGCTACCGTTCTTATGACAATGCCATCCGCACGATGTTTGGTGATCCGAAGACGGCGAAAGAATATGCCGATAATGCCCAGTTCCTGAGTGCTGACGGTTATCGTGCTATGTTTGAGGCAGCCAATCATCGGATGTGGGATATAACTTCCGGCGTGATGATCTGGAAGATTAATTCCTGCTGGCCCGATGTGTGCTGGCAGATTTATGACTGGTATCTGGCGCCGAACGCTTCTTACTATTTTGCAAGGAAAGCGATGGAGCCGGTACACGTACAGTTGAATGCCAATGATTTTAAGATATCGGTCATTAATGCGTCCCACCGGGTGCTGGATGATGTAAAGGTGACGGCGAAAGTAATCAATAATGATATGAGGGTGGCTTGGCAACATTCTCAGCAGCTGACGGTTTCTCCCGATTGCTATAAAGAGATTATTACGGTGCCTCAGCATGGCAAGTATTCTTATAACTACTTTGTGAAGCTGGAACTTCACGATAAAGCAGGAAAGCTGTTGTCGGAGAATTTATATTGGTTCTACTCACAGCACATGGACTTTTTCTGGTTTACTTCTATGGAAAAACCGGAATTGAAGAAAGAGGTTAAAGTAAGCAAAGAGGAAGGAGAATATGTCTTTTCTATTTGTTTGAAGAACGAATCTGCCCGATTGTCACACTTCAACCACCTGACTTTGCAGGATGCCCGGGGAGAGGAGATTAATCCGGTGTTCTGGAGTGATAACTTCATTACGCTCTTTCCGGGAGATGAGAAGGTGATAACAGCCCGTGTAGCAGTATCGGATGCAGGGGGCGTTGCTCCTACGTTCGTTCTGTCACGGTGATACATACATGCATTTATTTATTTAAAATATAGTACCATGAAGAAAATTATAGTAATTGGCAGTTCCAATATAGATATGGTGGTGAGGACCTCTCATCTGCCGGCTCCCGGTGAAACCATTCTGGGTGGTGAATTCTTTATGAACCAGGGCGGTAAAGGAGCCAATCAGGCAGTTGCAGTGAAAAGGTTGGGTGGTAATCTGATCTTTGTAGCGAAGTTGGGGAATGATATACTGGGACAGCAGTCAGTGGATTATTTCAAGAAAGAGGGAATAGATACAAAATATATCACTCTTGATGAAAACTCTGCTTCCGGAGTTGCTTTGATCAGTGTGGACGATCATGCGGAGAATAGTATAGTGGTAGCTTCCGGAGCCAATATGTTGCTGAACGAGCAGGATGTGGATAAAGTTGTGGAGGAAATGTGCGAAGGAGACATCTTGTTGATGCAACTGGAAATTCCGATTCAAACGGTGGAATATGCTGCCAGGAGAGCTTTTGAAAAAGGGGTGAAGGTAGTCTTGAATCCGGCCCCTGCCCGGAGCCTTCCGAAGGAGTTACTCAGATACCTGTTTATGATTACTCCCAACCGGATTGAAGCCGAAATGCTTACCGGTATAAAGATTGTGAATGATGCTGATGCGGAACGGGTTGCAAAAGAAATCAGTGCGATGGGAGTACAGAATATAATTGTAACCTTGGGTTCGAAGGGATGCTTGGTGAGAGAAGGCGATACTTCATATTGTGTGGATGCTTTTAAAGTGGAACCTGTTGATACAACGGCTGCCGGCGATACTTTCAATGGTGCTTTATGTGTGGGACTGGCAGAAGGCATGAACTTGAGGCAAGCTGCTGTAATGGCTTCTAAAGCTTCATCTGTTGCTGTGACAAGAATGGGAGCGCAGTCTTCTATTCCTCATCGTAAAGAACTGGACCTGAATGAATAAATTAACCTCTAAAAATACCGATTATGTTTATAGTTGAAAGTTACGGATTGGCAGTGGCGTTGTGCTGGGTTACGATGCTTTGCTGGGGATCGTGGGGAAATACTCAGAAGTTGGCGGCCAAGACCTGGCGCTACGAGTTGTTCTATTGGGATTACGTGATTGGCATCGTTCTTTTCTCTCTGATCTGGGGATTGACTTTAGGCAGCACGGGAGAGGCCGGGCGAGGATTTATACAGGACTTGTTGCAAGTGAGTCCGGAGAACTTCTGGAGCGCTTTCCTGGGTGGTGTGATATTCAATGCTTCTAATATTCTGCTATCGGCTTCTATGTCATTGGCAGGGATGTCGGTTGCTTTTCCTGTAGGGGTGGGGCTGGCATTGGTGCTGGGTGTATTTGTCAATTATTTCAGTGTTCCGAAGGGAGATCCCGTCATTCTTTTCCTGGGCGTTTTCCTGATTGTGCTGGCTATTATCTTTAATGGAATAGCATCCGGAAAAGTTTCCAAAGCATCCGGTCAGAGCACCCGTAAGAAAGGTATCCTGGTTGCTGTATGCGCCGGTATCCTGATGGCATTCTTTTACCGTTTTGTGGCGGCAGCTATGGACTTGGAAAATCTGGAAGCACCCACAGCAGGCATGATGACTCCTTATTCTGCTTTGTTCGTGTTTGCAATAGGTATCTTTATCAGTAATTTCCTGTTCAATACACTGGTGATGAAGAAACCTTTTATGGGAGAACCTGTGTCCTACAGCCAGTATTTCAAAGGAAACTTCAATACGCATCTGGTGGGTGTGTTGGGCGGTATAATCTGGGCATTGGGAACTGCTTGCAGCTATATCGCTGCCGGAAAAGCCGGTGCGGCTATTTCCTATGCGCTGGGGCAAGGGGCAACGATGGTAGCCGCCTTATGGGGGCTCTTCATCTGGAAAGAGTTTAAGGGGGCTTCAAAGTCTACTAATCTGTTGCTTACGCTGATGCTTATTCTTTTTATCTCCGGTTTGGTACTGATTATAGTGTCTGGAGGAAGTTGATAACTTAATTATAGATTTATAAATGTGTACTATGAAGAAGAAATTTCAAATGATAGGATTTGCTCTGTCAGTTTTATTGGTTACGCTGCCGGTAGTTACGGTGGGTGCGGATAATGCCGCTTCCGGCAAGCAGAAAAAAGAGAAAACCACCGAGTCGGCTTTGGGTGTGAAACCTGTTACAGGTAGCTGGATCAATCTGGCATACAAGGATGTACGTAATAAATATACGAATCCTCAGAGCTTCGATAATATGGACCCGAAATTGTGGGAAGCTAAAGTACGTGAATTGTCGGCTATGGGTATCGAATATCTGGTATTAATGGAGGTTGCCAATGAAGGAAAATCTTATTATCCTTCGCAAATAATGCCTTGGTGGTATAATAAGGATAAGAAAAGTCCTGTGGATGCTATTCTGGATGAAGCGACCAAACATAATATGAAGATTTTCATGAGTAGTGGTTGGGCAAAGGATCAGGATGATAATCTGCTTGATCCGGCAATTAAGGAACGGCAACTCCAGATTATGGAAGAGTTGGCATCCCTTTATAAAAACCACAAGGCCTTTTATGGCTGGTATTTACCGGTAGAAGATTGTCTGTGTCCTATTTTTGCGGAGCATGCGGTGCAGTCGGTAAATACTTTATCAGAGAAGGCTAAAAAATTGGCTCCGGGCAAGAGAACCCTGATTTCTCCTTATGGAATCGGATTGTCAGAATTTGATAATCCGGAATATGAGAAGCAAATGCAAAAACTAAAAGTGGATATCATTGCCTATCAGGATGAAGTGGGGTGTGTACGCGATCAGTTCACACTTCCCCGTCTGAAGAAGAACTGGCAGAGATTGCGTGATATTCATAACCGCCTGAATATTGAAATGTGGGCAAATTGTGAGACTTTCACTTGGGAAGAGGGTACCAATGACCGTACTTCTGCCTTGATTCCGGCTGCTTATCCGAGGCTGCTGTCCCAGCAGGTTGCAGCATCTGCGGCGGGGGTTGATAAGATCATTTCATTTATGTTCTACGGTATCATTGAGGATCCTGAGTCAAAGTACCAACTGGGGCAACCTGTTTGGTCGAACAAAGTGTATACTGACTATATGGACTGGAAGAACGGAAAGGAATATTGGAAACTGATGGAAGCGGCTTTTATGGAGAAATTAGTCAATGGAGCGACTCCGGAAATGATGCTTGGAAAGGCCGGTTTGCAACCGTTACTGGATGGTAAGGTTGCTGAAGAGGATAGTAAGGATGCCCGCTGGGTGAAGTTTGAGGCCGGCTATCATGAATTTGTAGTGGATCTGCAAAAGAAAACCCGTGTTCAGAAAGCTATGTTGCGTATGCTGAATTATAATCCGGAAAAGATAGGTATGCCGGTGAAGACATATCTGTATACTTCAATAGACGGTAAAGAGTATAATCTGTCTTCCATAAAAGACGCTCCTTATTTTCCGAACAACAAGCATGATGCCTGGATTGAAAGCATATTGTTTAACCAACTGGATGAAAATGTACGCTATGTAAAGGTGGCTTTTGAAGCTCCACAACAGGTATATATAGATGAGTTGTTTATTAATCCGGTCCTGAAATAAAAAGCAAAGTATTATGAAATTTGGAACAAAAGTAATTATCGCATTGGCTCTTTTGGCAAACTTGTGGTTTGTTTCCTCTTGTAATAACGAGCCGAAGCGTGAACTCTGGTTGGATGAAGTTTATAAGGATTCCTGTTTTGTGCAGGATTGGGGAATACCGCAGATAAATCAGTCTGTGGTATGGACTCCGCTTACGGTAAATGGTGTTGTGTATGAACGGGGGATCGGAGCTCATTCTATCAGCCGTATGCTGTATGATTTGGGTGGTAAAGCCGTTTCAGTGAGTGGCTTGGTTGGAGCCGATGATAACAACCTGTATGCCGGTAAATTGCAGTTCAAGATAATCGGAGATAAAAAAGAACTTTGGAAAAGCGGTGTGATGCAGAAGGGCGATCCCGTAAAAGAGTTCAATGTCAACCTCTCCGGCATTGATAAAGTGTTGCTATTGGTGGAAGAATGTGGCGATGGCATTATGTACGACCATGCCGACTGGTTGAATGTGAAGTTTGTGACTCGTGGAGAGATTACCCCGATACCTGCCTGGCCGAAGCCTGTAGCTAAGGAGAAGTACATTCTGACACCGGAAGCTCCGGAAACTCCACGGATTAATAATCCTCTGGTATATGGTGCCCGTCCGGGAAATCCGTTCCTGATGACGATTATGGCAAGTGGTAACCGGCCAATGACTTTTGAAGCGTCAGGACTCCCTGCCGGACTGAAATTAGATACTTCCACCGGCTTTATTACGGGAAAGACCGAACTTAGAGGAGATTTCAAAGTGCTTCTGAAAGCCATGAACGAAAAAGGTGTAGCCGAAAAAGAAATTACCTTGAAAATAGGAGACCGGATTGCTCTGACTCCTCCGATGGGATGGAACAGTTGGAATTGCTGGGGACTTTCTGTAGATGATGAGAAAGTGCGCGAGGCTGCCCGCATGATGAATGAAAAGTTGCATGCATACGGATGGACGTATGTGAACATTGATGACGGCTGGGAAGCTGCCGAACGCACCAAGCAGGGAGAGCTGCTCTCTAATGAGAAATTCCCTGATTTTAAAGGCCTGGCTGATTATATTCATTCCCTGGGATTGAAATTCGGTATTTATTCTTCACCGGGACCGACAACATGTGGTGATTATCTGGGCAGTTATCAGCATGAGGAAATAGATGCACGGACTTGGGGCAGATGGGGAGTAGATTATCTCAAATATGATCATTGCGGCTATCATGCGGTTCAGAAGGATTCTGAAGAGAAAACAATCCGGGAACCCTATATTGTTATGCGTGATGCATTGGATAAAGTGAATCGGGATATTGTCTATTGTGTGGGATATGGTGCTCCCAATGTCTGGAACTGGGCAAGGGAAGCAGGAGGTGAACTGTGGCGCACCACCCGTGACATTACCGATGAATGGAATGTTGTGACAGCCATTGGTTGTTTTCAGGATGTTTGTGCTCAGGCTACTGCACCGGGGAACTATAATGATCCCGATATGCTGGTGGTAGGAAAACTGGGTAAGGCTTGGAGAGAGAAGGTTCATGAATCGGCTCTGACTCCTGATGAACAATATTCCCATATCTCTCTATGGTGCATTCTCTCCGCTCCGTTATTGATCGGTTGTGATATGTCCGATATAGATGATTTTACATTGAGTTTACTGACAAATAATGAAGTGATTGCTGTGAATCAGGACCCGTTGGCAGCACCGGCCACAAAATTGCTGACTGACAATGGGCAGATATGGTACAAGAAACTATATGATGGCTCGTATGCAGTAGGATTCTTCCAGATAGATCCTTATTTTATCCTGTGGGATCAGGATGAGGCTGAAACTATCCAAATGAAGACGTATGATTTTGAATTAGCTCTCAAGCAACTGGGAATTACAGGCAAAGTGTCTGTTCGCGATCTGTGGCGGCAAAAAGATTTAGGGGAATACAATGGGGAGTTCCGGACACAGGTTCCCTATCACGGAGTTTCTTTTGTGAAAATTACTCCTGTGGAGTAAATTGTGTGTATCTTAGAAAAAACCTCCTTTCTAATCTTGTCATGGGGATTGAGAAAGGAGGTTTTATATTTTATGAATGTCTGATTGGCTAATTAGACAACTCCGGATTAGCCGCTATCGCTTCTCTCGGAATCTGAATCGTATAGCGTTGGTCATCCTGTTCCAGCACATAGGTTCCTCCTTTGAGAACTTTCTCAATACGAGGTCGGGTAGTACGGCGTAAGTCGAACCAACGATGACCTTCGAAAGCGAGTTCACGGGCACGCTCATTCAGAATCTCTTGTATCAAGGCTTCTTTATTCATTGCGTTGACCGCAGTTGCTTTAGCTGCATAAGCTTCTGGGGTATAGCGTTTCTGCATTAGCTCCAGCAGTCGGGTACGTGCCTGGGGCAGTTTGTCCGATTGTGCTGCTGCTTCTGCCGAATTCAGATACATTTCACCTACACGGAAAGAACAACGGAAATCATCTTTTCCACTCTTCTGGCTGAAACGATAGCCATTTTTGTCAGCCGGTTTGAAGTAAGCATCCAGACGCAAATCTCCTTCTCCGTATGAAGACGCTAAAGCTTCGGACAGAACCGCTGCCTGAGTGTAGTTGGAGCTCATGCCGCGTTCCAAGGCTGTAATATTCTCTACAGATTGGTAGTTGTTTGGCAGAATGAACGCTTCGTCATTGAAATCTTCCAGTGTATTCTTTTCTGTAAGAACAGCTTCGGCGGCTTTATACGCATTCTCCCATTGCCCCATATACAAATATACACGGGCGCGCAGAGCTTTTACAGATAGGGTTGTGAAACGATAAGAAAACTTCTGTTCCCAGGATTCCTTATTAATCAGTTTTTCAGCTTCATTGATATCCGAAAGTACAGCCTCGTAAATCTGTGCAACGGTATTTTTCTTCAGAATTTCGTTGATATCGCTGTTCAGCTTCAGTGGCACTGCTTTCGTTTCTAACGCTCCCGGACGGGTATAAGGCTGTCCGTAGAGATTTACCAACAGGAAATGCATGTATGCACGGAGCAGATAACATTCACCGATCAATTGGTCGATGTCCTCTTCGCTTCCTTCATTGATTGAGTTTCGCTCTTCTATGGTATAGTTTGCGGTGAACATGATGCTATAGAAATTCTTCCATTCAAAGGAAGTAGTCTGTCCCGGAGCACTGAAGTCATCCCAACATTCTATTTTACCATAACGGTCCTGTTCCCAACTATCATCTTTTACATACAGTTCATCAGAACGGAAGCAGGCGAGTCCTCTGGCATCGGGAACGTTTTTATATGCTGTGGCAATCAGCGCTCTGTACTCAGCTAAGGTCTGGGGGATCACTTTTCCCGTAGGCTGGATATCCAACATATCGCAAGCAGTCAGCAATACTACACTGCTCATCAATAACATGATATATATCTTTCTCATTGTTGTTACTCTCTATAAAATTAAAAAATCAAGTTCAGGCTTAAGGTCACGGACTTGGGAGCCGGTGTTGCATAAGCATTGGACATGGTTTCCGGATCGAGATAATTTTTGTAGCTTGAGCCGAATACCAATAAGTTGCGTCCCTCTATGGCAACTGTGGCGGAAGTCATTCCCAACGTGCGGCTGAAGTTAGTAGGCAATGTATAGCCCAACCGGATATTTTGTAGTCTCACATAGTTCAGGTCTCTGATCCAAATATCCAGGTTACGGTATATTTCATTCTGATTTGAATACCACATATATTCGTCCAGACGTTCGTTCTGACTCAGCAGAACCGGGAAGATCGTTTCCGTATTTTCCGGAGTCCAACGATTCAGGATATCACGGTTCGTGTTACGTCCTTTGTCGAAATCAACGATAGAGTAGGTGGGTTGACTGCGTACCTTTCCACCGAAGTCGAAGCTGAAGTTAACACCCTGTTCAAAAGCCTTGTAGGTGAAAGTATTATTGAAACCGCCTGTATAAGGGCAGTCAGCAGTACCAACATACGTGTAAAGTTCACGACGCTCGCGGGCTGTCAGGTCGGTTGCTCCGAATCCCCATTCCTGAAGTTTAAAGAATTCCATGGCCGATACGGCTTTTCCGTCTTTGTCCTGGAACATCGGATAACCTTCTTCATCCAGTCCGGCTGTTTTCAGGGCAAACAAGGCTCCCGCGGGATATCCTTCACGGCCCGGTTCCAAGGCATCTTCACGCAGTGCTTCTTTCAGTACCTTATTGTTATTGTATGCGAAGTTGAAGTTAGTGGTCCACATAAAATTCTTGGTGTGGACATTGCGTGTGCTGAGAGCGACTTCGACACCTTGATTTCGCATGCTGGCCCAGTTGACGGTCAACATTTCGAAACCTGTTTCCAGCGGTAACATCTGGGTTCCGATCAAATCTACACCTTTTCTGTAGTAGTAGTCCACACTCAGGTTGATAGCCTGATTCAATACAGCAAAATCGAATCCTGCATTTACGGAATGTGTTTTCTCCCAGCGCAGCTTTTTGTTCGGTGCACCGGAAACGTCAATCATATCTTCTGAACCTCCCGGCAGGATATTTTCAATTCTGTAATTTCCCAAAAGGAAAGGAGAGGTGTTCTTGTCAATGTTTCCCTGCAAACCGTATGATGCACGGACTACCAGGTTGTCTATCCATTTGGCACCTGCCATAAAAGGTTCTTGGGAAATGCGCCACAAACCACTGACTGAATATAATGGCAGATAACGGTACTTCTTATCTACACCGAAAAGGTCGGAACCATCGAAACGGATACTTCCTCCCAATGTATAGCGGTTCAGTAAAGAATAGGACAGGGTTGAGAAAGCGGACACGTATGCATTCTCCACATGAGCCTTCTCATGCAATTTGAATGCCTGACTTTCTTCCGGGAAGATGATCGGCTTTGTTGTCAGCGTCTTCCGGTCAAATCCATAACCGGCACTGTATAGCTTTTCTTCCCATGTCTTCCGGATTTCCGTTCCTACCATTGCTTCGAACTCATGGATGTCGTTGTAGGTATCGCGATATTCTCCCATCGCTTTCCAAGTGAGTTGGGACAATGAATTTTCATTGGCCTTGTGAAATCCTCCGGCGGGTAGGTAAGTTACGCCATTGCTGCGATGGTTCTTCTTTTCTTTACGCATGGCAAAAGATTCTTCATCGGCAATCTTCTCGATGGATGTTTTATCAAGTTGTAAACCGAGCTGGGTGGTAAACTTGAACCGGTCGTCAAAACGTAACTCTGCATCAAAAATAGATGAGAGACCATTGATAGTGGTTTCGTTGGTGGTGTTTTTTAGTTCTTCAAAAGGGTTGAATCCAAAGTCCATATCCACATCATTCTCCACGTCAATGTCGTAGTTGTAATTACCGTGTTCGTTGTATGGCGTGAAGTAAGGGTTAGCCAGGCGAGAATAGAATATCGGGTTGGTTAAACCATCCGAATCCGGCAGATAACTTGAATTCTTACGGCGGTTGGCAAACATAGAAGCACCTACTTTCAGAATGCTGTTCACTTTATAACTGGTCTTCATCACTAAGTTCAGACGTTCGGCAGATACATTCGGAACGTTACCATTCTCTTTCATATATCCGAAAGAAGTATAGTAAGTTGCCTTTTCACTACCACCGGAAAGAGACAGGTTATACTCTTGTGTGAATGCGTCGCGGAAAAGGATATCACTCCAGTCTGTGTTTGTTGCCTTCAGTTTATTTATTGCGCTCTGAGCGCTGGATGACAAGGCGTTCCACCCTCCGTCTTTGAAATTGTTGAGTTCTCCCAACCCGGAAATAATGCGGTATACCTCGCCTTTGGTTTCCCTGTATGGATAACCGGATGCCAGTAAGTCAAGTTCCAGACCTACCTTCTCTTCTGAGTTCAACAGGTTCAAACGGTCTATATTCAACTTCGGAGAATAGGTCAGTTTAGTGGAGAAGTTAATAACCGGTTTGCCCACTTTACCTTTCTTGGTAGTAATCACGATTACACCATTGGCAGCACGGGCACCGTAAATGGCAGTTGCGGCAGCGTCTTTCAGAACGGTGATATTATCGATGTCGGCAGGATTCAGACCGGCAATAGCGGTTTGACCTATGTTATCGATGTCTTTCAATACTTCCATATTGGGAATGTTCGTTCCTTCCAATGGAATACCGTCCAGCACCCACAAAGGGTCTTGCGTACCATTCAGGGAGGATGTACCGCGAATACGGATTTTGGCAGGAGCACCCGGAGTACCGGAAATGTTGCTTACGGAAAGTCCGGCAATCTGTCCGGCCAATGCTTGGTCTATACTCTTGGTTGCACCCATCATCTGATCCGAGATATCGATCTTCGATACGGCGGCCGTCAACTTACGGCGTTCCACAGTCTGATATCCCGTCACAACTACCGCATCGAGCATGTGGGCGGAAGGTTGGAGAGTAATATCATATTTATTCTTGCCCGGTATGAGCTTTACTTCCAGCACATCATAGCCGACGTAACTACAATAAAAACGGGTAACTCCCTCCGGAATGGAGATGGAGAATTGACCGTCAATATTAGTAATGACACCAATGGTGGACTGATTATTCCCAACTTTCTTCAAATCATCGGCTGTCACATAGACAGAAGCGCCGATGAGAGGCAAATTATCCTCAGAAGAGATGACTACACCCTCTACCTGCCGGTTTGCGGCAAGGGCGTACGTGAACGTTCCTATTAGTAATAGGAATGCGACAGATAAGCGTCTTTTCATCCGTTAAAATAATAAAATTAATACTTAAATTGAAAACGAGTTAATAGTGTGATAAAGTGGTAATGTGATAGGGTGGTACTTTATCACATTACCACCTTATCACCCTTTAGCGTGCTTTGCGCGCTAACTTAAAGCCCTAATGCCGTGTTAATACGGAGAATCATGTCTTTATAATGATATTTGGTTGCCACATCCGATGTTCCCAGGCGACTTTGAAGCAGATCCTTGATCCGTAACAGTTCACCTCGCTTCACGGAAATGGCATCTGAGATGCGGTTCAGTTGAGAGCCGTAGAAGTTCAATTCGCGACGGGCACCCATCCGGTCTGCATCCAACGAGCGATGAGCATGTTCATCACAACTGCAAAGCGGTAACTGGTTATCCAGCAGGAAATGATTGTCCATAAGCTTCTTGTTGATTTTTACCCCTTCGCTTTCGGCAGCGGCCGTAATCAAGGCATCCAGGAAGTTTTTCTGCAAGGTGCGTGTCATGACGTCAGGCAATGCTCCCCGTTCTGTTGTGGCAAAAATGCTGCGATGTAAACCATCCATCAGTTCTACGGCAGTAAAAGCCTTTTTGCCATTTACCGCTTCGTTTTCAAGCATACGTACCAGGCGGTTGTTGGATAAAAGATCCCACAGAATATAGGACTGGGCATTCTTCAGTATCTGCGTCGGTGCATTTTCTACCACACCCAGCGGAGTGTTACGAAGCAGATAGGTATATTCACCTACTTCTGTGTCGAATAACCACTTCGGATAAGTCAGTACCTCATCCAGTAAGAACTTCAGGGCAGCTTGTTGCTTTTCTTTTTCTACAAAAGTATAAGTCTTCTGTCCGTCACCCACAATTGTATTTTCTATATAGATACCACCGATGTTGGCGAGTACATGGTACAGATAATTATTCCATTGATTGATTACGGCATAGTATAAGCGGGAAGCTTCTTCATAAGTCTGTCCTTTTTCTCCGGTCGTCGTCCATTTTATAATTTCGGGAACGATCCGCTTCAGGTTTGCAATACCATATTGGGAAGAACGTACAGCATCATCACCCAGATCTTCGTTCTGTGCACGGGGATCTACGGCATCACGCACATCCTGCGCTTCGCTGTATTTATACAGACGGTCGGTATGGCGGCTCAGGAAATCATAAAGTAAATCCTTTTCTTCTTCCGGATTTTCTTTTCCATACCAACGGTAACCGTATTCGATGGCGAAGATATCGTAAGGACCGATATGTGGTGAAAGAGCGGTTATTCCGTCACCGGGTTGTGCCACGTAGTTGAAACGGGCATAATCCATGATGGAAGAAGAGGTAGAATTCATCCGGTCGGTGAATGACTTGGAGCGCAAGGAATCGGTGGGGAATGCCCATGATCCCATCATATTGTGGCGTAACCCTAAAGAGTGACCTACTTCGTGGCAGGCTACAAAACGCATGGCATCTCCCATCAGTTCATCGGATAACTTGATGCCACGGGCTTCCGGACGTACAGTACCTGTTTGTACGGTGATCCATTCCTGAAGCATATTCAGTACATTGTGCCACCACATGATATCCGCTTCCAGGATTTCCCCTGATCGGGGGTCCAGAATAGACGGTCCCATAGCGTTTGCTTTGGTGGAGGCTGCATAGGTCAGTACGGAGTAATTCACATCATCCATATCTACCGTCATGCTGTCGGTGATTTCTTTGGCGATAATGGCATTCTTGAATCCGGCACGTTCAAATGCCACCTGCCAGTCTTCAATGCCTTGTTTTATATACTTACGCCAACGATACGGAGTAGAGTTTTCTATATAAAATACAATCGGTTTAGCCGGTTCCACCAATTCGCCACGTAGATAACGTTCGCGGTCTTCCGGTTTAGGTTCCAGACGCCAGCGGGTAATGAACTGTTGCTTGCTGACCCGTTGTTGTCCGTCGCTGTAACTGAGCAAAGGATTGGTAAAATACCCTACACGAGCATTATCCAGTCTACCGGTCATAGGTGTTTCCGGCAGTAGCATCAGTGAAGAACTAACTTCAACGGTTACGTAGACGGAAGTCGTTCCTTCGGTCACTTTCGTTGTCAGTTCGGACGTGGCTACTACATTATTCTCGAATGCTTTGATGGAAAGAATACGTGAAAGGTTTTTGATGGAAGACGTTCCCAGATTAATATTGGTAAATACGTTGTTGATACTCGTCTCCGTTCCATCATAAATATCATTCACCTTGATAACCATCGTCGTAGAGTCATTATTGAATGCCTCAATCTTGAAGTCGGCTATCAATGGCGAGATGTAGTTGTCACGTACTGACTGGCTGATTGCGTCTCCGGCAGGAGCGAGGGGGAGAGGGCGGCTTTGACGGATAAGCAACTTATTCGTCGCCTTATCCTGTTCGAAGCGTACCATTTGGTTTTCATAATTCGTACCACGGTTCACTCCGGCCTCGTTCAGTTCGGAAGGAACGCGTTGAAGCTTGTTCACTACCAACATATCCCTACCGAGTAAGTTCACCGGTACCTCAAAATAATAGTCGTTCTTTTTCTGGTACACATTGAACATACCACGGTGAATGATGCTACCGTCTCCGGTCAGTTTCTCGTACTCGTTTTTGGATTTAACACTGTCGTTTGGTTCACTCTTCTTTTTCTTTCGGAACCATCCCATAGAATCGGGTGTAGAATCTACAGCATACGCCATCACAGGTTCACACATCAAGGTGCCTGTAGCCACTGTAGTTAGCAGAATTGTTTTTAGTCTCATCAGTTATATCAATTATCATCAGGTTACCTATTCTACTCATAGAATTAAGTGTCGGCAAAGATAGTAAAACTATACTATGCTACCAGATGAATAGGGTTAGTTTTGACGTTTTTTCTTTTATAACGCAAAGAATCTTTCAATTATAAAAAAACAGTATCGTTTAAAACGGGAAAGAAAGGAAGGAAACGAGTTAACGAGTTGACAAGGGAACAAGGGGCTGCGCAATGCTCCTATGCCGCATGGAACCTTGTTCCCTTGTCAACTTGTTAACTCGTCAACTTTCCCTCAAAACCATACAGACATGAATCCATTTTCAGTTTAAAGTCAGTTTAGTCAAACAAACTCTTGAACTTCTTGAAAATCTTTTCCTTAATCGAAGTATTGGGCTTGAAGTTATCCGAGCTTTCCATTTCTTCAAGTGCTTTTTTCTCGTCTTTGTTAAGTGCTTCCGGTACATATACGCTGACATTTACCAATAAATCTCCCGTACCGTATCCGTTTACACTTGGCAGACCTTTTCCGCGTAGGCGGAGCACTTTGCCCGGTTGTGTACCCGATTCGATCTTTACTTTCACCTTTCCGTCAATGGTTGGTATTTCTACCGCACCACCTAAAGCGGCTGTCGGGAAGCTGAGAAGCAGGTTGTAAATCAAGTCATTTTCGTCGCGAATCAGTTCCTTGTCCTGTTCTTCTTCTACAAGAATCAGTAAGTCGCCCGGAACGCCGTTGTGTTTTCCGGCATTTCCTTTGCCGCTCATAGAAAGCTGCATGCCTTCCATTACGCCTTTAGGAATATTTACGCTTACCACTTCTTCGCCGTAAACGATACCTTCTCCGGCACATACCTTACACTTATTCTTGATGATTTTGCCTTCACCGCCACAAGTCGGACAGGTGGCACGTGTCTGCATCGTACCAAGAATAGTCTGTTGGTTACGGATTACCGTACCGCTACCTTTACAGGTCGAGCAGGTTTCCGAACCGCCGTTACCCTCAGCCCCTGAACCGTGACAGTGATCACATGTAACGTACTTTTTCAGTTTGAATTTCTTTTCTACTCCGGTAGAAATCTCTTTCAGATTCAGTTTTACTTTTACGCGCAAATCCGAACCACGGAAACGCGGGCGTTGTGAACTTCCACCGCCGAATCCGCCTCCGAAACCACTGAATCCGCCTCCGAAGCCACCGCCACGTCCACCGAAAATATCTCCGAACATAGAGAAGATATCATCCATAGACATGCCCTCGCTGAAACCACCGAACGGTCCACCGTTTCCGGCAGCACCACTCATTCCGGCATGACCGAACTGGTCATAACGGGCACGCTTGTCCGCATTGCTTAGTACATCGTAGGCTTCTGCCGCTTCTTTGAATTTTTCTTCCGCCACTTTGTCACCCGGGTTCTTGTCAGGATGATATTGAATGGCTTTTTTGCGGTAGGCTTTCTTAATTTCTTCTACCGATGCTGTCTTTTCGACTTCCAATACTTCGTAGTAATCTCTTTTTTCCATATATATTATGTTATTCTCCTACCACCACTTTGGCATGGCGGATTACTTTGTCGTTTAGCGTGTAGCCGGTCTGTACGCAATCCAGAATTTTTCCCTTCAGGGATTTGTCCGGTGCAGGGATAACGGCAATTGCTTCGTGAAAATCGGTGTCAAGAGGTTTTTCTTTGGTCTCAATCACCTTCACGCCGTCCTGTCCCAATACAGACATGAATTTATTATAAATCAATTCCACTCCTTCTTTCACGGCTGCTACGTCTGTGGCAGTTTCCATGTTTTTCAGGGCGCGTTCGAAGTCGTCTACAATAGGAAGAATGCTGCTGATGGTTTTTTCGGCACCGTTCAGAATCAGCTCGGCCTTTTCCTTCATGGTGCGTTTGCGGTAGTTGTCAAACTCGGCGGAGAGACGCAGATATTTATCTTTCTGCTCTTCTATCACTTTGTTTGCTTCTTCCAGTTCCTGGGCAAGCTTTTCCTCTTCTGTCGGAGCTGCACTGTCCTGTACGTCCTCCTCTTGAATTTCTTCATTTTCCGTGGCTTCATCCTGCGTAGCTTCGGACATTAACTCTTCTTCGTTGATGTTTTCTTTTTCTTTCGGGTCCATATTTCTATTCTTATTATACTTGTAAAAAGGATTTGTTTTCATTGCTGTCAAGGGTTTAAGTTAGTATATCGCTCTACTAACAAAAACTTTGCCAAATAGGCAGCATTTGTCTAAAACGCTGCAAAGGTAATACTTTTATGTCAGATTGACAGCGCATTTCTACGAGTATTCATGGAAAAATGCCTATCTTTGCACCCGCAAATGAAGTTTTCACCACAGAGTGGCACAGAGTCTCACAGAGCCTTATTTATTTGATTTCAATTTGACTCAGTGAAACTCTGTGCCACTCTGTGGTGAATAAAAAGCGATTCATTCGTATAAATTGTAAATCGATAAATAGTAAATAAATCAATGATTACAGTCTCTAATGTTTCCGTACAGTTTGGAAAAAGGGTGTTATTTAATGATGTAAACCTGAAGTTTACAAGTGGAAACTGCTATGGTATTATCGGTGCCAACGGTGCCGGAAAATCTACCTTCCTGCGTGCCATATCCGGTGATTTGGACCCTACGACCGGTTCTATTATGTTAGGTCCGGGCGAACGCCTCTCCGTATTAAGCCAGGACCACTTTAAGTGGGATGCACTTACGGTAATGGATACCGTGATGATGGGGCATACTGTTTTGTGGGATATCATGAAGCAGCGCGAAGTGCTTTATGCCAAAGAAGATTTCACGGATGAGGATGGTCTGAAGGTTTCCGAATTGGAAGAAAGATTTGCGGAACTGGACGGCTGGAATGCAGAAAGCGATGCGGCGGCTTTGTTGAGCGGTCTGGGCATTAAAGAAGATAAGCATTATGTGCTGATGGGTGACCTCAGCGGTAAGGAGAAGGTGCGTGTGATGTTGGCACAGGCTTTGTTCGGTAATCCGGATAACTTGTTGCTGGATGAGCCTACCAATGACTTGGATATGGAAACCGTGATGTGGCTGGAAGATTATCTGGCTAATTTTGAACATACGGTGTTGGTTGTGAGTCACGACCGTCACTTTCTCGACTCTGTCTGCACGCACACGGTGGACATTGACTATGGTAAGATTAATCTGTTTGCCGGTAACTATAGTTTCTGGTATGAATCAAGCCAGTTAGCTCTGCGCCAGCAACAGAACCAGAAGGCTAAGGCAGAAGAGAAGAAGAAAGAGTTGGAAGAATTTATTCGCCGTTTCAGTGCCAATGTGGCGAAGAGCAAGCAGACTACCAGCCGTAAGAAGATGTTGGAGAAACTGAATGTGGAAGAAATCAAGCCTTCTTCGCGTAAGTATCCGGGCATTATCTTTACTCCCGAGCGCGAACCGGGTAATCAGATTCTGGAAGTTTCCGGGCTGACCAAAACTTTGGAAGACGGCACTGTGCTTTTCCGCGATGTAAACTTCAATATAGAGAAAGGGGATAAGGTGGTATTCCTTTCCCGCGATCCCCGTGCCATGACTTCATTGTTTGAGATTATAAATGAAGAAATGAAGCCGGATGCAGGAACTTTCAGTTGGGGTGTCACTATTACCACTGCATACTTGCCGCTGGACAATACTCAGTATTTCAATACGGATCTGAACCTGGTGGACTGGTTGAGTCAGTTTGGCGAAGGAAATGAAGTTTATATGAAGAGTTTCCTGGGTCGTATGCTGTTCTCCGGTGAAGAGGTTTTGAAGAAAGCAAGTGTGCTGTCAGGAGGTGAAAAGATGCGTTGTATGATTGCCCGTATGCAGTTGCGCAATGCCAACTGTCTGATTTTAGATACTCCTACCAATCATCTTGATTTGGAGTCCATCCAGGCATTCAATAATAACCTGAAGACGTATAGAGGGAATATCCTGTTCTCTTCTCATGACCACGAGTTCATACAGACCGTTGCCAACCGTATTATCGAGCTGACTCCGAACGGTATTATTGATAAGATGATGGAATATGATGAATACATCACTTCTGACCATATTAAGGAATTAAGAGCTAAGATGTACGCACAGTAAATGTCTGCTCTTTCAATAAAAAAATGTCGCCTTGCAATAACCGAATATTGCAAGGCGATGTTTTTAGGTGATTAAGCGTTCTTATGATCAGATAGTTCTTCTTTTTTGCTTTGCGAATAAAGGAGCTAAAGAAAATAGTGGTTGAAATCGAAGAAAAAGTCGGTTAAAGTTGTACTATATTGAAACATTTATTATTTTTGTACTATGAGAAGAAGAGTTGTAGCATACGGTCATTATTATAAAGAGTTCCTTGCTACCCTTACAGAGAAAGAAATTCAGAAAGTCAAATATGTGCTTTCGTTACTTGAAACTGACGACCGTGTACCGGTGAAATTTATAAAATCTATACGAGACGGATTATATGAGTTGCGTATAGAATACAATAGTAACATTTATCGTATCTTTTTCATTTTTGATGAAGGGCAAATAGTAGTTCTATTTAACGGTTTTCAAAAGAAGACACAAAAAACGCCGAAATCAGAAATAGAAAAAGCATTTAAATTGATGGAGGAATATTATGAGTACAAAAAACAGTATGATAACAGACATTAGTGCTGAACTTGAAAAAGAGTTCGGAGCACCGGGAACCCCCGAACGCGCTAAGTTCGATGAAGAAGCATACGCTTTTTATACCGGACAAATACTGCTTGATGCAAGAAAAGAGGCAAAGGTAACTCAATTAGAACTTGCAAAGCGAATTAACGCTACCAAATCTTACATTTCCCGTATTGAAAATGGTTCAATAAATCCGAGCGTAGGCACATTCTACCGAATAATGAATGCGCTGGGATTGAGAGTCGAAATCGTAAAAACAATAGGAAGTCTGTAAACAGAAAAGCCGGAGCACTAACCCCGGCTTTTTCATACTCCGATAGAAATATTTTCCCATTCACTCTCCCCATGTTTATTTATAAATCAGCTTATTCCTTCCGTCCTCTCCGAACAGGCTATCTCCCAAAGTCGTAATCTTGTTTCCTGTAGCTACAACATAACGCAGGTTGTCACATCCCATAAACGCGCCATATTCGATGGCAGTCACTCCGGCTGGCAATTCAAGCGTACCGCACAAGCGACCGCATCCACTGAATGCACGTTGTCCGATGCTTTTCAAACCTTTGGGAAGCTGGATGCGCAACAGATATTTTTTCTGGGTAAATGTATATTCGGGAATAACCGTAGTGTTACTTTTGCTCAGATCAACAGCCACAAGATTGGGCATATAATCACGTATTACGGTGAAGTCAGCTTCGTCCAGTTTCCCTTCTACGGTCAGGAAATTCACATCTTTCGGTTGCAAGCCCGCAGCCACTAATTCACTGGCAAGACTTCCCATTAAGCCTACTTGTACGAAAGCCTCTACAGGTTCTCCCTCTATCACGGCAAAGGTGTCCCAATGCTTCTTGCCACGGTAGGAGTCGCTGCTACCCAACGGAACGAAAATGGCCGTTATGCTATCCGCCAAAGCGGCCGGTAACAGGTTGGGAGCAGTCTTCTTTCTCAATTGGCATATTTTCAGATTTTCGCAACCCTTGAAGGCCGCGTCTTCTATGTTCTTGATTTTCTCTGAAAGAATTATTTTCTGGAGAGTTGCTTTTCCGGTGAAAGTACTGTCGCTGGTCTGCTGGCAGAATGCATAAGCCGGTACACAGTTGGGCGGATAAATATAGAAACGGTCGGGGTAAGTGCCGCTTTTACCTGCGTATGTACTGATGGATGCGTTGGAGATATCCAGCACTTTCAGATTCTTGAATTCATCGCGCAGATGTTTGAAGTCAATGGCATTTAGTTTTCCGGTCAATGTAAGATGGGTGACGCTGTTGGCTTCATCCTCAGTGAGCATGGATACCAGAGTGCCGGGCTTGGCTACAAAAAAAGTTTTATTATTAGCTGGTGTGCCTGCATTTTGTGCAACTGCTGCGTAAGTACATGCAGCCAGCATTATAGTGGCTAATGTTCGTTTTAGTTTCATGACAGTAATAGATATGTTTAGACAAATATACGCTTTTTGCAGGAATTTGCTTTCTATTTTTAATTTTATAGGTATTTTTGCTGGGGTATTAACATATAGAAACTAAGGATATGGAATCAATGAACGAAAATATAAATATTGCCCCGCAAGAGTCGAAACTTGTCATTTATCTGGTTGTTGCAGCAAAAGTTATCGTTTATATGCTTTTGATGTTGGGATTTGCCGGAGTATTGGGGGCTGTTTGCATCAAAGCGGTCTCTTTTTTTAAGATAGATGGAATTTTGAAAGAAGTTGTCATGCAAAGTAGTTTTCTGGCGGGAACTTTCCTGGCGGCTTGGGTGCTGCTGAAGAATTGGGACCACCTTCCGATTACAGACTTGGGCTTATCCTTGAAAGGACGGGCTAAAGACATCTTCTGGGGTACATTCGTTGCCTTGGCTATCTATACTGTCGGATTTGGAATATTATATGGGTTGGGAGAGGTTGAAATTACTGCCGTACACTTTAGCGCGTACGATTTTCTGCTGTCTTGGATATTAATGTTGCTGGTTGCCCTTGCAGAAGAGATTGCCTTTCGCGGTTTTGTCCTGGGGCATTTGCTGACCGCAGGTGTCAATCGTTTTGTGGCATTGTTTCTTTCGTCTGCATTGTTTTCCCTGATGCATATTTTTAATCCCAGCTTTTCTCTGATTGCTTTTCTGAATATTTTGTTGGCAGGGATTTTAATAGGTTCTACCTACATATATACGCGTAATTTATGGTTTCCTATCGCTCTTCATCTTTTCTGGAATTGGCTGCAAGGTCCGATTCTTGGTTTCGAAGTAAGCGGAGGACGATTGGGCGGTACTTTATTGTCTTTAGAATTACCGGAAGAGAATATCATCAACGGCGGTGCATTCGGGTTCGAAGGTTCTGTTCTGTGCACCGCGTTGATGATTATTGCTATTGCGATTATTCTGAAGATACAAAGCCGGAAAGTGAATCAACGATTATAAGTCATCTTCCAGCGCTGTACTCTTGGCGTAAGCCGTACTTTTGGCTTCAAAGAAATCGGTTTTCACCATATTGGCGTTTGAATACTGCAACACCCAGTGCATACTTTCCGGTTCTTTCCGGTTGTGCTCGTATAGCGGAGGATTTCCCAGACTGCTCCAGCGTAGGTTGCCCAGATAGTGAATATAGTCAGCAATCATTTGCCGGTTGAGTCCCTGTATGTTGTCGCCTATAACGTATTGTCCCCATTCAATTTCCTGTTTCACTCCTTCGCGCATCATATTCTCGTATATCTGCACTTTATCGGGGGTAAATAATTCCGGTTCTTCTTTTTTCAGTTCCAGGATGATGCTGCGAAACAACCAGAGATGCGTGTTCTCATCCCGGTTGATATAACGGATTTCTTGAGCGGAGCCGGACATCTTCCCGTTCCGGCTCAGATTATAGAAAAACATAAAACCGCTATAAAAATAAATACCCTCCAGAATATAGTTGGCAATTAAAGTCTTCATTAGCGTAAAGCCATCCTGACTTTCCTGGAATTCATTGTAACAGTTACCGATAAAGGTATTTCTTTTTAATAAATGCTCATCCGTTTTCCATTGGTAAAGAATGTCATTGCGTTTCTCCGGACTACAGATTGTGTCGAGCATATAACTGTAACTCTGACTGTGCACACATTCCTGAAAAGCCTGGATGTGCAGGCAAAGATTTACTTCGTTGGCCGTGATGTATTCGCTGATAGTGGGCAGATTGTTGCTTTGCAGGGAATCCAGAAATACCAGAAAACTTAGGATTTTGTCGTAAGCAGTCCGTTCGGCTTCATCCAGCAGGGGATAATCCTTCGTATCTTGAGTGAGATTGATTTCTTCGGGAATCCAGAAATTGTTCATAGCCTGGCGATACCAGTCGCTTACCCATTTGTATCGCATATTATTGAAATCATTCAGGTTTGTCGTATTACCACCGATCATTTTTCTGAGGCGGATTTCCGTATCACCTGAAGGGTTGAACAGGGCATTTCTCTTTAGTTTTTTTGCTTCCATATTATTTTAGTTTTTAAGTTTTTATGATGCGCAGCTTTCACACTCTTCTACTTCCAGAGATTTGCTACGGACGTAATAGACTGTTTTCACTCCACACTCCCATGCCAGCAGGTAGAGATTCAGCACCTGGCGCATGGTGAATTCATTGGTGATGTAAAGGTTCAGGCTTTGTGCCTGGTCGATATGCAACTGGCGGACACCGGCGGCACGGATGCTCCATTGCTGATCCGTCAGATAGGCACCTTTGTACAACCAGAATGTTTTGTCAGACAGTGACGGGGCTACACGTGGCAACATGGCTCCCTTCTTCTCTTCCAGGAAAAAGCGTTTCATCACCGGATCTGTTCCTGCGGTGGTTCCGGCTATGATGCTGGTGCTGCTGGTAGGGGCTATGGCCAGCAGATAGGCATTTCTCATTCCGGATGCTGCAACCTTTGCGGCCAGTGCTTTCCATGCGGGTGAGTCATAATTGCGTTTTGTAAAGTAAGCTCCGGTTTGCCAGTCGCTTCCTTCAAAGTAGTCGTACCGTCCTTTTTCTTTGGCCAGTTCAGCACTCGCTTCGATGGCGGCGTAATTGATACGTTCAAAGATCTTGTCCATGAAGCTAAGATGTTCCTCGCTTTCCCAGCGTATGCCACGGATGGCAAGTGCATGGTGATATCCGCTGACTCCTAAACCGATGCTGCGATAATGATGGTTGGTTATCTGTGCAAAAGGGATCGGATAAAAATTGAGGTCGATGACATTGTCGAGTGCACGGACCACTGTTGCCACTTTTTCTTTCATCTGTTGCTCGTCTTCCAACGGTAGATGTCCCAATGAAAGACTGGCGAGATTACATACCACGAAGTCGCCGGGACGGACTGTTTTCACCACTACCATATCCCCATCCTCCGTGCGTATCTCAGTAGAAACTGTCTCTATGGCCGACATGTTCTGTGCAATCTCCGTACAAAGGTTGGAACAGTAGATGATTCCCCGGTGATTGTTGGGGTTGGCGCGATTCACGGCATCACGGTTGAAAGTGAAAGGTGTGCCTGTTTCTACTGCTGACCGTAGCACCAGTCTGACGATATCCTTAATGCTCATGCTGCGTTTGGAAAGACGGGAATCGTTTACGCAATCCAAATATCTTTTCTCCCATTCTTCTCCGTAATAATCTTCCAGGCAATATCCTTTGATAGTCATTATTTCATTCGGACAGAATAAATACCATGATTGGTTCAAATCCTCTTTTGCCATCCGCCAGAATAAATCCGGATAGCATACCGCCGGAAATATGTCATGGGCTTTCATGCGGTCATCTCCGTTGTTGGTGCGCAGTTGCAGAAATTCAGGCAGGTCCTTGTGCCATACGTCCAGGTATACGGCTACCGCTCCTTGTCTCATTCCCAACTGATCTACGGCAACGGCTGTGTCGTTCACCAGTTTCATCCACCGGATAACTCCTCCTGCCACACCTTTGAAACCCCGTATATTTCCACCGGCCGCACGTACTTTGCCGAAATACATTCCCATACCTCCACCGAACTTGCTGACCATGGCGAAGTTGTCAATGCTTCGGTATATACCTTCCAGACTGTCGGGCACGGTGTCGATGAAGCAACTGGACAATTGATGATAAGGTTTTCGGGCATTGGCAAGTGTAGGGGTAGCCATGGTTACCTCCAGTTTACTCAGCAGATCATAGAATTTTCTTACCCATTGCAAACGGCTGTGCCTTTCCGGCATTGCAAGATGGAGGGCAATACCCAAATACATTTCTTGTACGGATTCAATCGGTTCATGGGAGCGTGTACGGATAAGGTAGCGTTTGACAAGCAGATCCAGTCCGGAATAGTTGAAGAGCTTGTCACGCTCCGGACATATAAATCCTGCTGCTTCTTCTATTTCTTCCGGTGAATAGGAGGCTAAAATATAACTGCCATATAATCCTTCGTCCGTGAGATAACGCAGCTTTTCATAGAAAGACAGAACACCGGCGAACTCTGCCTGTTCAGTCAATTTCTTGCCTAACTGAAAATTGAGTAATCGGGCGGCAATAAACTCCCAGTCGGGGGCTTCCTGGGTAGTTAGCTCTACAGCCGCTTTTATAAGAGCCGTTAACCGTTCGTTCGGTGTCATTTCCGGTTTGTAGAAACTGGAGAATTTTTCGGCAAGCAGGGTCAGGCTGTATTCATTGCGCGGGAAGTCTTGCCCGATACCTTTCAGGGTATCCGTTATTGTTTCGTCGCCAGTTTCATTTACTATGTGGTTGAGGGCTTTTCTCCGTTCTGTCCGTTGCCAGCGATAAAGGATATAGTTTTTGGCTTCGGCATAAAAGCCATGTTCCATCAGGGACCGCTCCACTTCATCCTGGATCCGTTCTACATGGCGATTGCTGGTGTCACTGAGGATGAAATTTTCCACTTCATTTACCAGCGTGAGTATTGTTTCATCCGTAACACTTTGTCCGGTGCTGGCGAAGCTTTTTCGTATGGCAATGGCTACCTTCTCCTTGTTGTAAGGCTCTGCCATTCCATTTCTCTTGGTTATTTCCATGAGATGTTTATGTATAAAATTATTGTATTATTTCGCACTGTTTCCCTAATCCCACGAGTAGAAACAGCCTTTGATGAATGGTAGGTCTTCTGACTGACTCTTTGTTTTCAATGCCTTCCCGATGTCTTCTTTTCTACTGCAAGACATTCAGTGGCTATGGTGTTATTGAAAAGTTGTATAGAGCTTCACAGCAGCGGGACTGTCCGGGACTTTCACCCGATTCCCTTTTAATCCGAATGGCAGAAGAGCCATTCGGAACCAATTCGGGAACAAAGATAATTAATATTGTAATGGTTACAATATTGAGAAGGTTTAAAAATAGAGAATTATACTATTTTATTAGATAGCGTGATCTGGATATGATTGTATCATGAAGCGTCACTAACTAATTTCAAAGCAATCCGCTTGCGGTTCATATCCACACTCAGCACCTTGACCCGGACATGCTGGTGAATAGAGACAATCTCATTCGGGTCTGAAACGAAACGGTCGGCCAGCTGCGAAAGATGGATCAGACCATTCTCTTTGATACCTATGTCGACAAATGCGCCAAAGTTGGTGATATTGCCTACGATACCGGGAAGTTCCATACCTTCGCGCAAGTCGTTGATGGTGCGTACATTCTTGTCGAACTCGAAAATCTTTATCGGACCTCTCGGGTCGCGTCCGGGTTTTTCCAATTCTTGCAGAATATCTTTTAATGTCGGCATACCCACGGTAGGAGTGAGGTATTTCTCCGGTTTTATTTTCAGGCGGAGCTCCTTGCTGGCGATAAGTTCTGCTACGCTGCATCCCAGGTCTTTTGCCATCTGCTCTACGATGCAATAACTCTCAGGGTGTACGGCCGTATTATCCAAGGGGTTTTCAGCCTGTGGAATACGAAGGAAACCGGCGCATTGCTCAAATGCTTTGGCTCCCATACGCGGTACTTTCATCAGTTGCTTGCGGGAGGTAAATGCACCGTTTTCCGCACGATAGTTCACGATGTTTTGTGCCAGCTGAGGGCCTAAACCGGAAATATACGTCAGCAGGTGGCTACTTGCCGTATTCAGGTTTACACCAACCAGATTTACGCAGCTTTCTACGGTCAGATCCAGTGATTTTTTTAATTTCGTCTGATCCACATCATGCTGGTATTGTCCCACGCCAATGGACTTCGGATCTATTTTCACTAATTCCGCCAATGGGTCCATCAGGCGGCGGGCAATAGATACGGCTCCACGTACCGTGACGTCGTATTCAGGGAACTCATCCCGGGCAATTTTGGATGCGGAATAGATAGAGGCGCCCTGTTCGCTCACCACAAATACCTGAATGTCCTGTCTGAAAGTTTGATGTTTCAGAAAATCTTCGGTTTCACGACTTGCGGTTCCGTTGCCTACGGCGATGGCTTCTATCTGATAAGCTTCCACCATTTTTTGTATTTTGGATACAGCCTCTGCGGTTTTGTGCACCGGAGCATGCGGATAGATGTTCTCATTGTGGAGCAGATTGCCTTGTGCGTCCAGGCATATTACCTTACAGCCTGTACGGAAGCCCGGATCAATGCCCATTACCCGTTTTTGTCCCAGCGGGGAAGCGAGCAATAGCTGGCGCAGGTTCTGGACGAATACCCGGATAGCTTCTTCATCGGCCTGCTCCTTGCTTTGTGCGGCAAACTCAGTTTCGATGGACGACTTCAACAGGCGTTTGTAGGCATCTTGTACGGCCTCTGCCACTTGTTCTCCGCAAGGGTTGTTGCTACGGACAAAGCGGCGTTCCAGACGCTCTACACATTCCTCGTCATCAGGACTTATGCTGACTTTCAGCAGACCTTCGGCTTCGGCACGACGGATGGCGAGCAACTGGTGCGAGGTACATTTCTTCAGTGGTTTACTGAATTCGAAGTAATCCCGGTATTTATCTGCTTCAGTTTCTTTTCCTTTCACTACTTTGGCGGTGATGACGGCTTGCCGGGAGAAGGCAAAACGCACGGTGTTGCGTGCCTGTTCGTCTTCGCTGACCTGTTCGGCAATGATGTCCCGTGCCCCTTTCAGTGCGTCTTCGGCATCTTTCACTTCTCCTTTGACGTATGCTTCCGCACGCTTCTCGGGGTTGGGTTCCCGTTGCAGCATCAGTAATGTCGCCAGTGGTTCCAGTCCTTTCTGGCGGGCTACTTCCGCACGTGTGCGGCGTTTGGGTTTATAGGGTAGGTAGATGTCTTCAAGAATGGTGCTGTCCCATGTTTCATCAATACGTTTTTGCAGTTCGGGAGTCATTTTCCCCTGCTCGCTGATGGTGTTGATGATGGTCTCTTTCCGTTTGGCTGTTTCGTTCAGCTTCTCATAGTGTGTTTTGATGGCTTCAATTTGCACTTCATCCAGTCCGCCGGTAGCTTCTTTGCGGTAGCGACTGATGAAGGGAATGGTAGCTCCGTCTTCCAATAAATCAAGTGTATGGCCGATTTGCTTCTCGGAAATGCCGAGGGCGGCGGAAATCATGCGATGGAATAACTGTATCATGTTGAGTCGTTTTTTTGAATAATGAGGGCCAAAGATACGAAAAATAAAGGAATCAATCCAGGAAGGGTTAATTCTTTTTGGACGGGTTATGAACTAAATGATAAATAATCTTTTAGACGCGGATGACACGGATAACGCGGATCTTTTTT